>Ga0247758_1001785_pt1 | contig 14088 bp, 21 predicted proteins | sample UWRJL156409C4_FD_180950 | JGI IMG/M metagenome (GOLD analysis project Ga0247758, IMG submission 180950) | Plant litter microbial communities from Arlington Agricultural Research Station in Wisconsin, United States - UWRJ-L156-409C-4 | ecosystem: Environmental > Terrestrial > Plant litter >...
GCAGATTTTCTGATATAGTGCACAACTGAACGGCAAGATGCCTCGGTCCGGAAGCCGTACGTCAGGCAGGATGGCCACCACGTTGTCGAGAAGTGGCGGGGCACGCATAAGGGATCACAATCTCCGGGTCATGATGCATCTCATGGAGCAAGCCGGATGGACACCCTTGGAGAAAGGTTCGGGCAACGACTGAGGCCGACCCGGGCATACAAATTAAAAACGTCCCTGAGGCCGCAAGGCGCGGCAACCGTTGATCAGCGGGGTGGAGGTGGGTTCGATGCCCGCCAGGGACGCGAGAGAGGGAACGTAGCGAACATTGCGTCACCGGATAGGCTGCGGTTTGTTCGTTCTCTCTCCCATGAAGTGATGCAGATGGAATCCGTACGTCGCGGTATTGCCTGTTTGACCGCAGGGCCAAGCCGTGCGAGAGCTTAGGTACTCTCGGTGCATCGCTTCACACAATGCAGAGCAGCGCAGAGCAAAGGAGTAACACAGTATGACCAGTGCATTCGAGCGGGCCGCGCAGCAGGCGGCGCAGCAGGCCAGCAACATCGCCCCCACTTCCGGGGCGCCGGCCGGGGGTTCGTCCCTGGTCGATGATGACGGCAACGGCGGATCGAGTCTGTTCGGTGGGGAGAAGCTCTCCTCGCTGTTCAACAAGTTCGTTCCGGGCTCCGAGGAGCGTACCGGCATCATCACCAAACCCCCGCGTGACGTGCAGTCGCGTGACGATGAGGGCAAGCCGAAGTTCTGGGATGCCGAAGAGGGCAAGGTCACTCAGGTGAACACGGGCCGGCCGCTCTACGACACCCTGATTGTCGTGCAGACCGAGTACCGCTACACGCCGCAGGAGATCGAGGATCGCAACATCGACCCTCTGGACGTGGAGGACGACAAGGGCCTGCGGGGCATTTGGGCGAGCGGCGACCTGAAGGCCGCGATCAAGAAGGCCATCAAGCAGGCTCGGGTGCGCACCGAGAGCGAGATGGTGGGGATGCGCCTCACGGTCGCCCGTGGCCGCAAGGAGCCCATCCCCGGCACCACCCGTAGCAAGTGGACTGGCGCAACCGCGCGGCTCGAAAGGGTCTGACGGTCCGTTCTCCTGACGTACTGCCCGCGCTGGTCATCTGTCCAGCTGCTCCCGGTGCGGGCAGTGCTCAGGGGGTCGGAACGTCCGGCACCGGGAAGGGAAACATGACCTACGCACTTCACATCGGAACCGCCGAGACCAATGAGACCCTGGTCGATGTTCGGGTGGCCAATCTGTCCGTCATCACGTACGCCTCCAAGGCCATCGAGGTGGGCAGCGACACCGAGATCAAGGTGACGCTGACTGACAACGAGAGCAACAAGGTTCTCGTGAGCATCACGGCCGACGCCGAGTCAGCCGGCGACTTCCTCAAGGGTCGCCTGAGCAAGCTCCGCAAGTCCGAAAAGGACAGCGCGCCCGCGCAGGCGCAGGGTGAGCCGACGCCGGAATACACGGCCTGAGTAAGGCAGCAAGCATCGAGGGACCGAGTGCGCGAGGGGTGCACTCGGTCCCTCGCTTCGTAGCAGGGCAACGGAAGGGAAGGGGAAGAGTGGCCGACTACAGTACCGGCGCCGTCGGGCCCACGCATCGCGCCGTCATGTGTCGCGGGCGGGTTCTGGCCGTGGCCGAAGAAACGCAGGGCGCTGCGGACATCGTGCGGGCGCTGAACAACGAGCAGGCGCGGCGGCAGACCGCGCAGCGTCTCGTGGTCATGCGTGATCAGATCGAAAACCTCCTGATCGAGATTGGCGCGCGGGTCATGACGCAAGGCGAGATCCGTGACCGTGTACGGGCACTGCTGACCTTTGATCCAAGGAGTAATGAATCATGAGCAGCCTCAGGGATCTCCGGGCCGGTGACATCATGTTCGGCCCGATCACCGGCGTCACGGGCGCCTTCGTAGGCGCGGCACAGCTTGCCCTGGCCACGGTGGAGCCGGGCTTGATCTGGCGCCAGGGTCCGGGCGAATGGTTCCGCAAGCGGCACTGCGGTGTCGTGTCGCGGGGCGCCCTGCCGCAGCAGAACCCATTCTTAGTGCAGGCCATGCCTGGCGGCGCCGAGGAGATCGAGATGACCGAGGAGCGGCACTGGACTCCGGAGTACACCTACATCCGGCCGCAGTATCAGGCCCCTGCCGTTGATCACGCGGTGGCGATTGCGGCCAGGGACTTCGTGGGCACGCCCTATGACTTCCTTACGTACGCGGCCATTCCGCCCTACCGGGCCGGCGTGCACGCGAAGGCGTTGGAGCGCATCATCGCTGGCACCGACACCATGATGTGCAGTCGCTTGGTAGATGCCTCCCTGGCCGCTGCCGGGTATCACCTGTTCGATGACGGCCGGCTCCCGGGCAACGTCACCCCCTCGGAGTTGTTCCGTCAGCTCCGCCGCTTGCCGAGCACCATCGTTCAGCCGTAGACAGTCCGGATGTGAACTGCTAGGCTGAGGGTGTGCCGGAAGCTCCGGCCAGGGGAGGGAAGTCATGGACAAGGCCCGCGTTTACCTGTTCTTCAACGTTTTCACCGTGCCCGGCGTTAACGGCCAGGGCTTCGGGCACACCCGCGTATCCCCCCCCGCCCGGAAGCCCCTCACGCATGACGTGGTGCTCGGGGTGGAAAAGCAAGTCAAGCGAAACCAGGGCTACACGATGTTCGTCGTCACCAATATCGTGCAGATCGACGCCTGAGCCGGGGGTGGGGTAATCGTGGCGAAGCTGATGCTCATCGGCGAGGTGGCTCAGGTTGAGCTGATCTCGGAGCCCACGGGTGGCGTCACCGCCACGTGCCGGGAGCATTGGATGCGCCCGGCGTGTGAGTGGACCGAAACGTACGATGACCTGGCCGACGCGTCGGAGTACGCGGCAGACCACGCCGACCACGAGAGGGGGTGATCTTTCGTGCGAGATTTCGAGTGGCACTGACGGTTCACCGATGAAGCGGCACCGGGCAGATCGTGCCTCGGTGCCGCTTTTTTGTCCCGATTTCACCCCGTAGACAGTTGGCAAGTTCATATGTAGACTGGGACTGAAGCGTCGGGGTCATGCAGACGGATACACGCCAAGTCGCCGGCCCCGGCGCCACAACTTCCCCACGAAAGGCTCAGTCGATGACCGACAACAAGAACGGCCGGCGTTGGGCACGCTTCACGCTGGCTCTGGCTCTGGCCCTGAGCACGGCCGGCAATGTCGTTCACACCATCCTGGCTGACAGTGACATCTCGCTCTGGCTGCGCATCCCCCCGGCGGCCCTCTGGCCGGTCTTCACCTTCCTCGGTATCGAGGTGCTGGTGCGGATCATCTGGCAGCGCAAATTCACTCACCGGCTCGCCAGGGCGCTGGCCCTGTTCCCGGCCATCCCTGCCGCCATCGTCAGCTATCAGCACCTTTACTCGCTGCTGCTGCTCATGGGCGAAGAGAAGTTCATTGCCATGATCGGCCCGGCCGCCATCGACGGCGGCATGATCGGCATGACGATGGTGCTGCTGTTCACTCGACCTAATCAGCCCACGAGCTTGCCCGTGCCGGATATCGATGTGGATGAGGTGTTGGCTCGGTATGAGCTGTCCGAAGACAGCCCGGCGCCCACCCCGATCGTTGCCGAGATTGCCCCCGTGAGCGCTCCCCCGGCCAGTGAGCCGAAGACTCGGGCGCCTCGGGTGATCGAGTGGAACGTCCAGAAGGTGGCCGAGATGGCCGTGGATGGCGCGAAGGCTGGCGAGATCTCCACGGCCGCTGGCATCAGCCCCTCCGTCGCCTACCGCTACACGAAGGCAGCCAAGACCCTCAAGGCCAACCCGGCCGCCGAGATCCCCCCGTCCGAGAAGGTTCGCCCTGAGGCGGTCCGTATCATGCGAGAGCTGGTTTCCCGATGAGCACCGTGCAGGTTGAGCTGAAGCCGCTGGCAGAGCTATTCGCCGACCTCGCCATCGAAATGGGATGGTGCGGCGAGGCTGAGGAGGTGTTCGAGGATGCGACGCGCGTCGCCTTCCTCAGCATCGAGCGAATCTGCGGGGGTCTCACGTGCTACGCGTGTCCCCCGCTTGACGGCCAGCCTGCGCGCTTCACGCTCCCGGCCGATGCGCCGAAGTTCGTGCCCGAAGCGCCGATCATCGAGATTTTGCAGGAGCGCTGGGAAGACACCGTGGCGATTGACGAGTGCGGCGACCCGGATTGCTACTGCGACACTAGCAAGATGCTTCGGGCACTTCGGGAGCTGGCCGAAGCCCTGCCGAGCAAGCCGAAGTTCTCCTCATGAAGTGTCAGCGCGTTGGTTGGCTTCAGGCGTCGCTCCTCATTCGGGGGCGGCGCACTGTCGCGTCCACCGTCATGGCCTTCACTCACGCCGAACAGCGAGCCTGCCGCCGGCTGGAACGGCGCGGCCTACTTGTGTCCGTGCCGAGCTTTCCGGACTTGTGGAGGCTGACGGAGGAGGGGAAGCAGTGTCCGCTGAAGTGGCGGTGATGTGGGCCGTGTTCGGCTATGGCACGTTGGCACTCGTGCTCGCCACGTGGGCAGCGTATGAGCTGGCAATCAAGATCAATGCCCGCATGGGCGAGAAGCAGAGGGGAAGGCATCGCCGATGATCAAGTCGTTCAGGGCGCTCTATTCCGCGTTCAAGTTGTTCTATGCCATTTCCGGGATTCTCCTCCGCTTCTTCCTGGGGAGAAACGGGGTGCTCTCTGGGGATCGCAAGACGAACGCCACCTTCTTCCGGCCGGCCACCATGAGCCTCGACCCCTCAGGGACCGCGCTGCGGTGGGAGAAGCTCCCGGGGTGGCAGCGGCTGCTGTGGCGCCTCTCCGTCTTGTACGGGATTCTCCTCTCCCTCCTGTGCTCTCTCCTCTACCTCACGGGGAGAATCTTCTCCCTCCCCCGCTACCTCTCCCCCTCCTTTGTCCTCCTCGCCCACCTTGCCGTGGCTGCCCTCCTCTTCTCCCTCTGGTTTCTCCGCAGGCACGTTGACCGGCACGGCTATCGCATCGCCGTGCCGGTGCGCGAGGTGGTCGCTGAGCACGCAGACCGGAGAGCAGAGAAGCGCTGGACAACCGTCACGATCATCAAGGAGGGGCGCTTCCTTTGGGAGAAGGAGAAGGTCCTCCCCGTGGCCGGCATCGTCTCCGTCACGCTGGGGGTGGCACTGCCCCTCCTGGCCGATAAGCGGAGGGCGGTCAGCATCCCCCGTAGCTACCGGGAGGGAGCGCCGATCGTCATCTCTCTCCCCGCGGAGTTTGCCGGCGTGACGGAGAAAGTAGAGGGGAATCTCCGCACGGCCGTGGCGAAGAAGCTCGGAGTGAAGGAGATTTCCTCCTCCATGCAGTTGGAGGGAAGCTCTCCTCGAATTCTCCTCCGCGTGCCGGCCGCCCTCCCTGAGTTGATCACCTTCTCCGAGGTAGAGGGTTTTCTCCGAGCCTCCTCGGAGTACAACCCCTTCTATGGCATGACCGCCGGGGGAGAAGGTCTCAATATCTCCATGGAGGGAGATTCTCCACACCTGGCCGTGAGCGCCGGATCGGGCGCCGGCAAGAGCGAGATGATCAAGGTCATCTCCATGCAGGCTCTGCACTGGGGATGGAACGTCATCGTGCTCGATTGGAAGGAGGAGAGTCAGGAGTGGATCAAGGGTCTCGATGGGGTGCGCTACGTCACCGACATGGAGAGCATTCACGACATGGGCGTTGCACTGGGGGAAGAGGTGGAGGCGAGGAAGGCCAACCCCGGCGCGCCGCGCCCCAAGATTTTGATCATCTGTGAGGAGTGGAGCCTGACGGCAGATCTCCTGGCCGACTACTGGAACGCGATGCGCAGCCGGTCAACCGCCGAGGAGAAGCGGGAGATGCCGACCCGCTCGCCGGCCCTGACTGGCTTCAAGAAGATCATCTACACGGGGCGTGCGCTGGGGATGTTCGAGATGCTCGTGGCCATCCGCTTCTCGACCAGGGTAACCGGCGGCAATGCCGACCTTCGTGAGTCCTTTCAGGTAATTCTCATGGCCCGCTACAAGGGGCAAACAATCAAAATGCTCGCTCCTCACATCAAGCCTTTTCCGGCCAATAAGCCGAAGGAGCGGGGCCGGTGGGTCGCCGTTATGGGGGATGAAGCAGTGGTGTTCCGGGCACCTCTGATAACCGATGATGAAGCAAGGGCATTTGCGGTTTCCGGGGTTAAACCTTCGGCATCTCCCTTTATCGAGCGCTATTCACCGCTGGAGAGGCAGCGAGGTAGCGTGCGGGCTACGCTGGGGGATCAAGCTACCTCTGAGGTAGCTGGAGGTAGCAGGGTGCTGGAGGCTGAGCCAGTCCAGATCACGACTAAAAAACTGTCTGAACTGCCTGGCCTGCTCCTTGACATCGACCCCGACATGACCTACAAGACATTGCAGATGGCGCGCGATAAGTCCGAAACGAGCGGGTTCCCAGCACCTTACGGTGGCTCAGTGACTAGGGGCTATACATACGATGTGGAAGCAGTTAGGATGTGGACTAAGAAGCGCATTGCCAGCCAGATGATAGGGAGTGGATCATGAAGGTGACCGAACAGATGATCAACGTGGCGGCCCGGGAGCTACCTCCTGTTCGGCGCGCTGACATCCGGCGCGCCATTGAGGCTGTGCTAGAGCTGATGCCCTCCACTTCCGAAGACGTGATCGATGAGCCGGTCGAAATTGGCGCGCGGGTACAGGACTGCGACGACGACGTGTGGACCAAGATCGGTGATGACGCGTGGAGATTCGCCGCAGGCGAACTCACCTGGCCATGGCGTTCCGTGCGCAATTGCGCGCCGCTGCGGAGGTTGCCGTGAATCTCGCAGACATGCCGCACGCGGGACGGCGGTGCATTCTCGATGACGAGTTTGTGCCGCCGCACGCCGGGGGCCGATTGTGTGCGTGGCACGTCATTCCACTCGCCATGGTGTGCTACGGGAAGGAGCGCCGCTCCCGCGAGAGTGCCACCGTTTCAATCCGGCGGCGCATCGCTCGGGGCGCTGGCCCCAATCGGGCCTATCGCTGCCCGATCTGTTCCACGTGGCACGTGGGAGCGTATGACCCGGCGCGGCCAGACGGCACCATCAAGGCTGGCGAGATCGTGAAGGAATTGCGCGGCGCCGGCTTCGGCTGGTACGTCGGCCAGCTTGCCGAAGACTGGCACCCCCGGCACGTGACCCGTGATCAAAACAAAGTTTGGCGAGGGAGGTTGACGGCATGAGCAAGTACAAGGGTGGACTGTACGTGTGGCGCGTGGACAAGCCGCACGCCTTCCTCGGCCTGCCGTTCGTTGGCCGGCACTTCGGCTATGCGGGCATGACCAATAGCTACTACTTCCGTGCGCAGCAACACCTGACGGGCAGCACGAAATACGGTGCGGTTCGGGCGCCTTGGAGTGACTTGCGGCCGAAGTGCTATCGAGTGCTCCCGCTTCCGGCGAACCTCCTCAAGAGCAAGAACAAGTGGCGTCGCCGACTGGTCAAGGGCATGGAGACATGCCTGATTGCTGTCACGTGCCCGGTTTACAACGACACGCAGCAGGCGCCGTGGAATATCCGCAAGATCTCCAAGGCCAAGGCTGCGGCGCAACGCGCGGCCAGGGATGAGCTAGGCCGCGCCGCTGTACTCGCCAAGGCGTTCATTCGCAGCGTGGTGCAAATTCTGATGGTGTCCGTGCTCATTGCCGGATACGGCCTGACTGAAGGGTGGTGGTGATAATGAGTGGATACTACGCGGGAACGGAATTGCCGTGGAACGGCGGCCGGCCATGGAAGATCGAGGATGACTGCCCTGCGCCCACACACAATAGCCTGAGCGCGGCCAGAGGCAGGGCCTACACGCGCACCGTGGAGGGGGCGCTCGCTCGCCGCGCAGACGTGCCTAAGTGCATCTGCCCCGGCGCCATTCGGGCCATCAATTACGACAACGCCATGCGCCGGGAGCGCGCTGCGAACGGCAACGTGCAGCGGCAGCATGAGGGGCGTTTGGGGGCTTGGGTGCCGATGGGCGTGCGGATGCCGGACATGAGCGATGGGACGTGCGCGAGTGAGTTTGGTCGGCGCATCATGGATGACGTCATTGATGGCCGGGGAACGCGCGGCGTCGCCGCCGCAAAGGATCTGTGCAGTTTTTGCCCGATCAAGTACACGAAGTGCGGCCCGTACGTTCGCAAGGCAGAGCAGCCGGCGGGATCATGGGCAGGAGTTTGGGCTGGCATGACGCCGGCTGACCGTAAGCGAATCAACGCATAGAGAGGTAGGGCCTAGGGATGGGCAACGCTGTCAGCAAGATGAAGACTGAGCCAGTGTGCTGGGTGACCGGGCCGGCACTCAGCCGGCACGAGATGCTGGCCGTGCAGCGCCAGCGCGCGGCGGCCGGCGAAATCGAGATCGTGGGGCCGATCAGTGCCGTGCCTTCGCGGCCCGATCTCGTGCGTCAGCCGTACGTCATGCGCCGCACCCGCGCGGGGTGGCTGCGGCGTAAGCGCGCTGCGCTTACGATCGGCGGTGCCGTAGGCGTCTATGCCATCACCTTCGTAGCGCTGGCATGGGAGGCGCGTTGGGTGCTGCTGAGCATGGCCGGGCTTGCTCTGGCCGCGTACTGCTTGGCCTGGCTGGTCTCGCGCTTCACCGGCCACACGGGCGCGTGCGTTGGCTTGCACTGCCCCGGTTGCCCTGACGCCTAGACAGTCCACATCTGAACTGCTAGGCTGACGGCAGGAAGCAAGCGAGAGCGAAGGAGTAGGCAGATGGACATCGAGGGCATGAACGCTGCGGAGATTGACAAGCTGGCCAAGAGCCTGGCCGCGAAGGCAATCGAGATTCGCAGAGCCGAGGAACGCGCCGCGCGGCAGGCTCGGCTGGAGAAGGCCGCCGCCGAACATGCCGCGCACTACGCCCGGATGTTCGAGGAGACCGGCCGCCCCCTGGCTGGCCTGAACGAAGCTCAGCACGACGCCGTATTCGCTCTGGCGTACGAGCACGGCCACGGCGGTGGCTATGGCCAGGTGGAGGACTACTACGGCGACTTTGCTGAGTTGGCACGAAAGATCATCGAAAGTAACTGACCAATCCTAGGGATGGGAGCAAGGCATGGCAGATCGTAGGGTCAAACCCGAAAAGAGCACCAATCGCACGTACACCCCTCGCCACGCGAAGCCGGTCTCCACGCCGGGCCGGCACGTGCGCAGCGCCTCAACCGCCCGAAACTAGGTCAACTCGCTGTAGAACAGCGAGAAAGGGGAGTCATGGGTAAGGCGGAAGACGTCAAGGCGTTCAAGGCGGCAAAGGCGAAGCAGGATGCTTACGTCGCCGGACTGCCGAAGGGCAGCAAGCCAACGGCCAAGTATCTCGAACTGAACAGCAAGACGAACGATGCGCTTGCCAAGCTCCCGTGGTGGCGTCGCTAGGTTGCACGGCAAAAAGCCCCGGACCTTCGCGGTCCGGGGCTTCTGCGTGTCGTAGCTTACGGCTGCGGGCGCGGCCGGCCGCCCATTCGTTCCCGCACCTCAGCCTCGATGGCAGCCTCGGTGCTCGGCGCCAGCTTGCCGGCCACGTTGCGCGTGCGGAAGCCGGCCAGCCACACCACCCCTGAGGCGATGAGACTGTAGGCCGGTGCCTCCAAGAGGTCCGGCAGGCTCGGCACGTAGTCGGTGACGGTGCTTCCGAGTAGCGTGGTGCCGGCCAGGGACACCACAAGCGCAGCGATGGCGGCAGCCTTCACCTTCAGCTCTGTGACGTTGACTTTCGGCATGTTCCCTATCCCTCTTCCTTTGGTCCGTCCGGGCACTGGAGTGCTCGGAGGAGATCCTGCTTGGCGCGAAGCTGATTGCGCCCCGCGTCGGTTACCGGCGGCGATTCAAGGTAGGCATTCACGTCAGACAGGATCGAGGCACACAGTCGCCGATCGCTCTCGCGCCGATTCTTTTCGCCCACCTGCACGGCCACCAAAATTGCAATGATCATGCAGGCGACCATGCCGAATGCCAGTGTCATCATGCTGTATACGGTTGGATGCTCAGCACCACGCTCGGCAAACCATCTCCGAAAGGGCATCACCGCTCACCCCCCGAAGATGATGCCGATGACGAAGGCAAGGACGAAGACTCCGAGTGCTGCGAAGATTGCCCGGTACCAAAACGGATAGACAACGCCTGAAGCACTACCGGGCCATTGCAGAACAGCGCTCCGATGACCAACGCCGGCACGCTCAGTCCCGACTGGGGAGGTTCGATAAGAAACGGAAATCCCGTCTGCTTTATCACTATCCCTGCCCCGATAATGAAGATCACGATGTCCCTGACGTATGTCAGCCAACCCGGCCTGTTCACTCATGATCCGCCTTCTCGTAGCATCCCGCAGTGGTCTGGACGGGTAATGCGGTTATGCGGAAACGCCGTCCCGCAGCACGTTGCGTACAGCCTGCTCCACGTCTGCCCCCGTCAGGGCTCCTTCGGGAAGCCCGGCCAGCACGGCGGCTGCCAGGCCCGGCACCAGCGCCTCGGCAAGCGCAGTCTCGTCCACATCATCACGCGACACGAGCGCCTGCACGAGACCGCCGAGCGTGGCCAGGGTCGCCTCCACAGTGTCGGTGCTTAGCGCGGCCCGGCGTGCGTGGATGGCGGCAAGCTGGAGGACGGTCGCCGCCTCTACCTCGCTGCCGGCGGCGCGGTCTGGCTCGAACAGCTCGGTTCCGGCCGTCGCGGTCAACTTGATCTTCTCGTCTGCGAATGCCACTTCGGGCACCTCTTCCTTCTCAGGTTCAAGTTCTGCCTTGGCCGCAGCGGCGATGCCGTACGGGGTGGTGATCTTCTCCGGGTTACCCGGGGCTGCGCCGCTCCCGTAGCGGAAGCTGAAGTGCGCGTGCTTGTCGTGCGGGTTGCTGCCGTTGTAGTCGCGCTGCTCCCATCCGGTGCTGCGACTCCAGATCTTGCGGTTGTAGATGATGTTTTGGAGGCGCTTCTCCTGGCCGCTGCGGCAGCGCTCCAAGATGATGTTGATGGCTCGCTGAACGCTCCAGCCGACCAGCCAGGGGCCGGCGTCTGTCACATCCCGGGCGTGCACCTCATTGATCGAGTCGCTGTCTTCGAACGGGGTTCTGCCCGTCTCGTCCGGGTTGTGGTCACTGCTGTCGTTGGCGTGCGCGGTGTCGCCGATGGTGCCGTCGCTGGCCTTGCTGCGCTTCGGCCCGATGTAGTTGAACTCGGCCAGAAGCACGTCGCTGGCCGGCACGCTGTTGTCTGCCATGGCAATCCCTCCCCAGAGATTCAGGTCTCGTACGGCGCTCTGTGAGACCTCGATGCCCGCCACCTTCGCCACGCGGTACTGCATGACAGCCAGAGTGTCCCACCCCGCGTACCCATCATCCCACAGTGGAGACGAGTCTCCCGGGTACGCGGGCACATAGCCCTTGCCGGGGGCGCTCCAGAGCCAGGGACTCTCTGCGCTCGACCGCAGCCAGAATCGACTGTTTGCCCACCACTTGCCCGAATATGTCAGAATTGACCGTTGCAGTAGCCACGTCATCCTGATCAGGTAGTCGCGGTAAATGCGCTCAGTCAGGCCGTCGCTCTCCACGTCCACTGTGTGCGCTACGTCCGTCAACCGCAGCGCCCGCATACGCGCGTAGGCGTGCTCGGCCTGAGCCGTGCCGCTGGCATCCTTGGTCAGCCAATGGAAGGTGCCCACAGCAAAGTCGGTATACCGCTCGATCTTCGGGTGCACGCTCTTGAGTCCGAGCCCGTGCGAGATCTTCAGGTTGCCGCCGCCGAAGCCGGCGGCCCGAAGTTGAGTAACGGTGAGGTTTCCTTGATAGCTGGCAATGTCAGCGATATGCAGTGTCATTGCATCCCTAGCTATTGTATTCGTAAACGCAGTCAATGGCACAGGCGATGTATGCACTCACCGCAGTATTGACCGCGCCCGTGCTGTCCTGCAACGCCATGAGTTCGATGTAATCCGTGGTGCCGTTGAACTGAATTTGGGTTGTGCAGGAAACGCCAGGGCTTACCACGATGCTCTGATTCAGCGAGCGCTTACCCGGCGGGATGCTCGTGGCGCCGTTCTTGCGAAAGAACACTGCATGAAGGCCCGGCGTGCTCGCCGCCAGCGTTGCCGAGAAGTACGTCCCAGTGCACCGATACCAACCCGCGATGGTGGGGGTGATGCGCGTGGTGTTCGTTACAGTATCGTGGAAGCCGAGCGGGTCATCATCCTCAGTCGTGAAGGTGATGGCCGTTGCCGTGTTGTCTGGAATGCTTTGGATGGTGCTCTGCACTACGCGGCATCGCGGACGCCGAATGGTAAGGTCTTCGAGCGCCGTGAAGTCTGATGCTCTGATCTCATCGCCGGTAGCAACCATGCGTCATCCCCTAGAGTCCGTAGTACGTAGGCGTGAAGAGTCGGACAGCGACCCCGGCCAGGTGCGATTTACTGACGCCATTCACGGCGCGCGTCACGCCGTTGAACGTCTGCGGCGAGGTGCCGCCGGTCGGCGCGCTGTTCAGCCGGATGCGCTCGCCGTTCACCAGAATATCCAGCGGGTAGCGAGCGCTCACCGTGGTGAACACCTCTACCGTGGTGACGGCGGCCGTGCTGGCTATGGTGATGGTTGTGGCGCTGGCCGTGATGCCCGCATTGAGCGTGCTCGATCCCGTTCCCCAGCGCTGCTTCCCGGCGTACTGATCGGTTGTATCCCACGTGCCCGTGTTGAGCACGGCGGCCGGCGAGGTGTTGAACCGCAACTCCCAGAGGCTATGCATGAGCGTCTCGGAGTAGCCCTGCATGATGAAGCTCAGGGAGTCGGGCGCCAGGTGTGCCAGCCAGCCATCCACGTAGGCGGTATCGCCGATGTCGAGATTCATCAGGGACTGGCCGGCGGCCGTGCTGGGGTGCGTGTCATTGCGATGCAAGCCAAAGGCGAAGTTGGGGATACGCGGGGCATCGATGGTGCCAATGCGAGCGTAGAGGTTGGCCAGGTCCGGCAAGGTGTCGTCGTTGTAGATGTTGAAGTCGGACCCTCCTGGCCGATACCGCACCCCGTTCGGCGGTTCCTGCGTGCTGTTCGGCCCCGTGGTGATTTCGGCGACCGCCGAGCTACCGCCCCGGCGCGAAGCCGTGAAGGCGTTCACGATCGACTCAAGGCCGTCTGTGACGCGCGGCGGCTCAGCGAAGTGCAGGCTGTAGTTCAGCGCCGCATCCCCGTGCCGCTCCAAGTCCTGCCGCGATCGGTAGGCGATGCCGAAGGCGTCACGCAGCCCGTACAGCACCCCCCCGTCTGCACGCGCGGCATCCGTCAGCACGTTCATGGGCGTGTCAACGGGCTGCGCCCCCAGCGCCGCCGTGCTGAATACGTCGCCAGTGATTTCGAGATAGATGCCGGCGGCGCGGGCAATGCGATCGATTCGGTTAGCAGCCAGCTCCCCCGCGTACGCGTCAATGGCGCTGCTCCACGTGGTGTCCCCGGAGGCAAAGCCGAGGCTTTGCTCGCTGACTACGAAGTGCGCCACCTTTGTACCGCTGAAGGCGCTGGTCGCCTGAGCGCTCACAATCACCTGTGTCGGTGCCGTGACGCCCACGCCTGCGAAGCTGCCCGACTGCCCCCAGAAGGTGCTGCTTCCTTGCTGATACCAGGCCCATTCCCAATTGATGTTCGCGCCATTCTGAAAGAACAGGATGCGCATGGCAATCCACTCGCCGGCCACCACTACGCCAGCACCAAATCCGCTCGGTGCATCGAGGTGCGGCGTAAAGAAGTCGGCACCCGTGGCACGTAGCTGGAAACCCGTAGGCCCGATGAGGAAGTTGATGTAACGCGAAAAGCCGGGAGTGTTGATGGTGACCAGCGTAGAATTGATGGCGGGCAAGGGACTTGGCACCTTGAACAGGAACACCATCTCCCAGCGTCCGGTATTTGTTCCCTTCTTCACGCTCATCTTGATGTTGCTCAGTTGGCTGTTCAGCTCAGCCTCAGTCTTTGCCCCTGGCAGCCCGGCATCCTGGCCGAACACAACATCCTTCGGCAGGGCCTGCAACCCACCGATACCCGAGGCGGCAAATTCACTGTCTGCGCCATCCTCCA
>Ga0247758_1001788_pt1 | contig 14046 bp, 2 predicted proteins | sample UWRJL156409C4_FD_180950 | JGI IMG/M metagenome (GOLD analysis project Ga0247758, IMG submission 180950) | Plant litter microbial communities from Arlington Agricultural Research Station in Wisconsin, United States - UWRJ-L156-409C-4 | ecosystem: Environmental > Terrestrial > Plant litter >...
GGCATGTTCGACCTTGGCGACGGGCAGATCGCAGCCTGCAACCCCACCAGGGAGGACGACTTTATCTGCGGTGCTCCGTTTGCCGCGACGGGCGTGACCGTCTTCTTTTGCAACACGGTTGGCTTCTAGAGAAGGGGTTGGCTAGTTGGCATGGCAGGCCCGACCGCCCTCTCGCTAGGAATGCCTAAGAGCATGTTCGGGTAAGGTGCATATGTGCGCATAGCACCGCTCGTCTCGACAAATGTATTACAGCTGAGAATTTTGCGTCAAATATGATGGTAATGGGGAATAATTTCCAACCCTTAACCCTGAGGGTTTGAGTGGAATGCTAGAGAGCCAGAACAGTTCATACAAGCAATACAACCACGCGGTTGCAACCCCATCAACTCCACAGAATCTAGTGTGCCGTGTTTCTGACTGATAGTTCTCTTGTTCGGTTCCGGTCTGCCGGTTCTCATCGACCAGCAAGTGCCGCTGCAGCACAGCTGCATATATCTCAAGAGACAGTATGCAGTTTCAAGGGTACTGGAGCTTGTTAGCATGTATTTGACGGAAGCCTAGTGCTAAAGCCACATGACAAATCTCCGCTTTCAAAACGCGGACGAGAACTCCCCGGAATAGATTCGCGTGGGGCCAGTGTGATGGAGGCGTCCGTCTCTGACGAGTCGCGAGCGAGGGGTCCGCGAACGGGCTGCGCCAAAGGATTGTGCGCCGGGGCGAGACTAGCGAATCCAACAATTTTTGCGCATCGAGACATGCGCGAGCATTGATATCTATCCATTGTGTGCATCAAGATGCATCATCTACTTTAGCAGGGTCCCGCGCCTCGGACCGAGCACCATCGGGGTTTGTTCATACGGCTGAACTGCACGACGACAAAAGAGGTAAAACGGCTTTGCCAAAGATACCGCCAGAGGCCGTCCACAGTTCCGCTCGAGGGGGTTGAGCATGCCCTTCCGCAAGCTACATTTCTACCGTGATCAGGCCATTTTCAAGCCCCCTTTCGCGTTTATTTTTAACTCCAGACATGTACGCAAGGGACGCCTAGTCTACTCCTACCGTCCTCTCTGTGGTGAATCTTCTTCCTCCTTCCCTACATCCTCTTCGTCAACCACAGAAAACTTCGAACGGGCGCACGACGATGGTCTCCTCTGGTAGCAATGTGCCGGACTTGGGTCCGCAACTTGACTAACATCCGTTGCACCCTCTTCACCAGTTTAGAGCGAGCAGTGGTATGAAATTTCCAGGGGTAAGCAAACGCCTTCAGTTTATATAAGTCTGGGGGCCCACTTTTTGGCCACCCCTGTTTTCGACCACCATGTCCAATCTCACCGCTATTTCGACCCCCTCCGACGAACCTTAATTTCTCTCCCATTTCGAATGCAACCTTTTCCATTCTTTCCACGTAGTAAAAACAGCCATTGGAGATGTAGTGGACTGAATTTGACATACGCACAGCCTGCGCAGCCGTTAAAGCAGGTTTATATTACGACCTGCACCCGACACAGGCCTCGAGAGGACTGGCATGGGTTAAGACAGAACGTATGGCAGGACGCTAACAGGTAAGGGGCGTTCCGAAGACAGCTTATTAAGCTAGCACTCCTAGACGGGGGGTTTAATGTTAATGTAGGTCGTTATCATTATAATGCACAGAGGTGAATCTAAACAGTAGGATATAAATGAATAATTAAATACTAGCGTGAGGAACCAGAGTCCCTTACAGTGGTTATAGGTATAATTATAACTATTTATACTAACTGATTAAAGGTACTTTATACCTTACTTAGTCTGTTATACTTAGTGGTGCACTACGTAGTCACGGCTAAGCAGTTAACTATGCGGCGCTTAGTGTTATTAGTCCTTATAGACTATTAAGCACTTTCTTACTAGTTGTAAGGGCTTTAGGTCTTTACACCCTTAGCTTAGTGCGTCAGGACAGTATATACCGTCCCTTTACACTGTTCTTCTTACAGGGGATTTATTAAGTTACCCTAACTTAAGTAACGGCCTGCAGGGTCGTCATATAATTCCCCCTCTTTAATATTCTTTTCCTATAAAGAATTATTAGGTTAGTTTTCCTCCTTCTCCACCTTTATTATGTCTTTTAACTATATCGAAAAGTATAAAAGATAGAGAAAATAAGAGAAAGCTCCTTATAACTGTCGTATTTATCTTACAGAATCTCTTAACACTTTTAGCTTACAGATATCTCCCTACACCTACTGTTAAATTAAATCTTTACTATATTAAGTTGTAACGTAATCTAATAATTACAGTAAGTATTAGTCCACTGGTATACCTTCTTTATATAATATATTTAGTCACTTAGATAAGTTTATTAAAGGTTTAATAGATAAGAAAAAAGAGTTAGACACCTTATATAACTAAGCGGTTATTAAGCACTATAACTCCCTTATAAAGTTATAACGTGTCGAAACCTAACAGTACACTATTAAGGTAAAGGCAATGAAAGTATTCTCTCGCAAGGTTAAGGTTTTATCCTTCCAGGAGCGGGTAAAGGCGGCGGACCTAGTCTAAGCTAAGCTAGTTTCCTAGGACTAGGACTCTTTCCTTACAAGCTTCCCTCCTAAGGGGTCGCTACAGCCTGTAACGTCTTCTTAATTAGGTTTATAACTTCTTTCTTTTAATAACTAAAAACGGCTTTTTAACATAATAGCGGCGCACTTACTTCCTTCAGCAAGAGGTTATAAGTTTAAATCCTATAAGGGCCTTTCACTATATGTTTAAAACCTAGCCCGACTTCTTTACTCAGTCTGGTCCTAAGCCTTTAACGGCTTTTCTCTTTTTATTTATTTATTTTATTTACTAACTTCCTTTCTCGGTAATGCTTGTTCTTATAGACACGCTTTTCCACTATACACCATTATATAACTGGTTTAAGAGACCTTAAGGCATATTAGATCGCTTTTTACCCCCTAACTCCTTCCCTAAACCCACAGCGAAACGTAAGTCCTCTAGCCACAAGGGGTAAGTTGTCCTATAAGCTACCAGTTTATAACGTCTTAATTCTCTATATTACTACGTGTGTAATTTATATAAAGCTTACTAGGAGCTTTAAAAGCCCAGCCTCCTTATTAAGTTTAAGGTCTTTATAACCTATAGTTAAGGACTTTAATAAATATCCTCTTATATTTATTAAGGAGTTTCTTAACACTTTTTAAACTCCAAATCTTATAATAATCTTACTCTTTAATATAATAATTTAAATGTTAGATCTTATCTTATTTCTAATTCTTATTGTTAGCTTTAATTAATCTAGATTCTTCTAATAGAACTCTATAATTAAGTCTAGGCATTTAAGATTTTTAATTAATTCCCATAAGTTACTTTCAGGGCTATAGTTTAGCCATTTAACAAGATATTTAAATATATTCTTTCCCTTTTATAAATCCATAACTTCCTTAACGTTGTACTTATCCTCGTTAACATTAACCTTAACCTTTTTTTCCAGAGGAACTCCCTTTAAGGTAGGTTTTAAAAGGGAGATATGAAAAACCTTAATTTACACCTTTACGTTAACAGGTAAGTTTAATTTATAATTAAAGGTAGTGACTTTTTTCTTAATTTAAAACAGTCCATACTTTTTAAAGTCAAGCTTCTTACTAGGCTGTTTTAAATGCAGGTTTCGTGAAAAAAGTAAACGTAATCCCCTTTCTAAAGAGTCAGTCCCTTAACTTATTTACCATTATAGTAAAGTCCTTTTTTAAGCACTAATTACTTAATTTAATGTTTATTAGCAAACTTTTTTATTTATTCACATATAAACTTAAGTTCAGCTTATAAGTAATTATATAATTCCTACATCTAATCTGTATAAACTGTAACTTAAGGGGTACTAGTAAGCAGGCCTTAATGGAGCTTAAGCTCCTTACTGTAATTAGTAAAAAATAGTAATACACTTATTAACTTAATTAATATTATATTATAAGCTATTTATACTATTAGTAACAGCTTAAGCTAATTATCTTATTTAAAATTAATATAAGCTTAAAAATACATTATAAGTACTTAATTAATTTATTCTGTTTAACTATCCATCTGTAGGTAAAAGGTTATTAAAAGTTTACTTTTCACACTTATTCTCTAAATTAACTCTTATTAAAACTTTAATATAATTAGCTTATCTTAATCTATAACGATATTATCTAGCTAAAGGTGTTATAAAACTACCTCTTTTTTAAAAATATAAGTAAGTTATTCCACAGTTATATCCTTTAAAGTTAGCAGAAAGTAAGCCTATTTTATTAATCTATTAACTACTATAAGGACTTAATTATAAGTAACTTTTATAATAAAGTCCTTAAACTTTAAAATCCTAATAACGAAGTTAAGTAAAATAGAGCTTTATAAAACCTGTAATATAGGGAGTGGTTTAAGAAGTTTATAAGGTTTATAATGTTAGTTCTGCTTTTAATAACAGACGTTGCAGTTATTAACCACTTCCTTAACTAACTTCTTCATTCTTAAGAAGGTATACGTTTACTAAACTTACGTAAGAGTCTTAACCTAGCCTATATGTCCTTTAAGTCGAGACTTATAAACCTGTTAGATATACTCCTTCTATTTACTTAAGTTATAAACGTACAGTTTCTCTTAATACTAAAGCCTTACTTTTAGTTTAAACGTACTGTCTACACCTTTTAACAGCTATTTTAGTTAATAACTAATTTTATTATAACTTAAATACCTTAAGTACTCCTTTCTACAGTCTTATATATATCTTAAGAAGTCTCTTAAAGGACATTTATACTTACAGGTACCTTTTACTAACTTTCTTACTTAAAAGTCTTATTATTACTAATAGATATTATACTTTATTTATAAGTTTATATAGATATTAACGGTTTATTTTAACGTTTAATTATCTAACACTTATAATATATACTCTAATATACCGTTTTTAACTTTATTAAATATAATAATAGGGATTAAGGCTAGATTAATATCCTTATAATCTTATCTTTAATTATGGGTATTAGCTTACTTATTATCTTTTCCTTTAATATAATAGATTTAAAAGTGGAATAAGGTTATTTACTCTACTTACTATATTTACTGTAAATTAAGTTCCTTCGTTAAGAAGTACTAAAGATTATTATAGTTTAAAAAGACTTAGACTAGTTCCTCTATACTGCTTAAATACAGTACTTACTTAGTAAAACATTAAATAATTACTATCAGTTCCTTATTATAAATTAAGTAACGTAAAACTAAGCTGTAAATCCCTTTTAACAGGAAAGTAACTAAATAACGTTTTTTATTATCTTAGACTTAGTTAAGTTCTCCGCTAATTATAAACTCTAAAGAATCCATTTCGACTTGAAAGGGCTTTAAGAAATTAGGGAGGGTTAAGATTAGCGTTATAATAAAAGCGTACTTAAGGTCTTTAAACACTTTTTATTATTTACCAGTTTATTTAAACGGTTTACCTATCCCTATAAACTTATATAGTAATTTTATAATCCTTATAAAATACCTGATAAAACACCAGTAAAAGTTCGCAAAACTGATAAAAGCTTACAGCTTTATTTAGTTTTTTAAAGTGGGCTAGTCTTTAACTGCTTTTATTTTCTCCAGTTATATTTTAAGCCTTCCAGGGGTTACTTTAAACCCTAAATAGTTTAGTTCTTAAATGTGAAAATGGCTCTTTTTAAATTTACTATTAGCTTTACCTTTTTAAGAGCTGTTAAGACCTATCGTATATATTTCTAATATTCTTTTAAAGTTTCAGAATAAATTAAAACGTTATTTAAATATATAAAGATAAACTTATTAAGGAAGGGGCAGAGAATATTATTAATAAAGCCTTAGAAAGTTATAGGGGTGTTTATTAATCTTATTAATATAACATAGTATTAATAATACCTATTACAGGTTTAGAAGGCTGTTTTATATTTATCCTTTTCCTTTACTTTAATGTAGTTAAATCTTATAGGGAAATCAAGATTAGAGAACTAATTTACTTTAATAATCCGTTCTTATATTTCTGTAATAAGTAATAATAAGTAGCGATTCTTAATTATATCTTTATTTAACATTTGGTAATTAATAACTATATATAGCTTACCGTCTCCCTTCCTTAAGATAAACAGCATTAAGTACCTTACTGGAGATTAAGACTTTATAATAAACCCATTCTTTAAGTTCTTATTAACATATTCCTTTAAGGCCTTAGCCTGTTAAGGGTTTAAATAGTAAAGTTAGAAGCTGTAGAGCTTTACTCCCGGTTTTAACTTAATTTTATAATCTTATAGTTTATAGTTTAGTAATTACAGTATCTTTTTTTAAAACAGGGTAAACTTCCTATATTCTATAAGTACTTTAAACATATTAACTTCTTCACTTATTTATAGATCGGCTTCTTACTTCTTTTTACCTTCTAAATTATTATTTAAGCAATACAGTAAACTTTTTAATCCTTTAACCGTCTTTATAAACCTAACCTAAACTATACTTAGTTTTAAAGGTTTAATATACTTTTAAATGTTTTGTATATCTTTAAAGCGGTTTAATACCTTTTTAACTTTCTTTAAACAGTGATTACTATTAAGGGACTTACTAAAGGTAAGGTAGCCACTCCTTTAGTTAATTATAAAGTTATACTTTTCTAGTTAAGGTAGACTTAAGATTATATTATACCTTATAACTAGTGTAACGTTAAAGTCCACTTATTATTTATCCCTATCCACTTTAAATAAAAGAAGTAAGTAATAAGTAACTTTACTATTATTATACTAATACAGGCCTCCTTCTCTATTTTAAATAGGAATAGCCTTTTAATACTCTTTATTAAGGAGTTTCCTTTAGTTAATTAATAAAGGGTGTATTAAGTTAGAAACACTCTTATTATTAATTATTACTTTTACCTTAAACGGCCTCCCTCTTCTATCTGTTAAGTTAACACTAACAGAATAATACTTATACTCCTTTAACATTTAAGTTATAATAACCATTTATCCTTAAGGTCTTATCTAGCCTAACCTTTAAATACCTCTCCTTCTTCTTAGAGTTTTTGTTAATTAGCGAACTATTAGTTTCCAGCCTTTCTAAAAGGCCTATAGCCTTTTCCCAGCTCCTTTTAGAAAAATAGGTAACTTTAATAAACTTAGTAATTAACCTTTTTTAAGTTTTCACACTTTAATATCCAGTTAACTTTAAACAGTTTAATACTTTAAAAATCTTTAATAAACTAATAGTACACTTTACAGGACTAGATCGCAGTAATGTCCTCTTACTCTTAGATCTATTTATAGTCTATTTATTTCTATTACTTTTTAGCTTTTCCTTTAAAATACAGTAAGCATGTCGCGACTAAACAGTTATTAAATAACCCTCCCCGTTAATAAGTTATAGGAGTTTAATTAACTATAGTGATTTTTCACTTATTACTAAACTCTTTTATTAAGGAGTAAGAGACTTAGTAATAGGTTAGTTCTAACTTCACTTTTATAACAGCGTAATCCTATCTTTATACGTTAGGGAAGTGGTTATAAAGGGCCTTCAGTCCATTATACTAATTAAAAGCGTAATCGTCATACACGTAATTAATCCACAGTATATCCTTATAATTAAGATAATTAATATTAACTGTAAGTGTTATAATTATAAAGTACAGAACAGGTAGAGTAACGCCCTATTTCTTTTCTTCTTCCACTTACCTCCAGGTACACTACCTCTCCTAAACTTCTTTTTAAAACTTAAGTAACAGTAACCCAGCTTATTCCTTTACGAAGTGGTCCTTTTTAATAAGTTAATATTTAAATTAATTAGTAAAGCGAACTTTATTATAAAGTTATAACCTAATCTTTACTACTTTATCCTTAATTATTACAGTAAGGCCTTTGACTTATAAGTCTTCCATTTCGTCTACTAGTTCTTACTGTTTCTCCTTTAGCTCCTAAATCCTCCATTAATATATTTACTTTATACCTTCTTGGGAAACCCTTAAGGTACCGGTTTAAAGCATACTAGCCTTAGTGTAAGGTAGTTACTTAAGCTGTCTTTCTTCTAAGGAGGTAAGGGTGCTAATCTACTTAACATGCTTAAAGTGTTTAAAAATCTCAGGGGGTACAGTTAAGAAGAACTTTCGTTTTTCTAGTTTAACTCTTTCTATCTGCTCTTTTTCACTTTCTAAGGCTTATTTTACTGCTTAGGTGACCTAAAAAGCTAATTCTTTAACTCCTTTTACTATTTTAATAAGGTCTAAGTTAGGGTCTTTCTTAAACTTCTTTAATTCCTAGGCTTACAGGGTAAGGTTTTTAAAACCTGTAACAGTTAGCTGGAATATCTCTTCCTAAAGTCGGTCTTTTATAACTTATATCTTTAATAGCTTTAAGTTTCCACTTTAAAGTCAGTTTATAATAACTTATACCTCTATAACTAACTTTTCTAAGATATCTTTAAAAACTAAGTATATTACGTCTTAAGGTTCTTCCTCTTCTTCTCCCTCTTTTTCTAAATCGCACTTACTTATTTAAGTGTAATCTTTTTTATTACCTATTATCTTAATATAAATATCTCCCAAGCTGAATTTAACGTGTTTCCCTCCTTCTAGAACTAGCTTCTAACTGACTTATTTTAGTGACAGACACTGTTATACCATATAGCCTTTCTTACCACAGTTAAAACACTGGACTTATAACAGGTTTTTAAACTGCTTTTACTATTATTATTATTAAAGTTTATCACAGTTAGGTTAGTTTTAACAGTTTATTATACTAATATCTATTAATCCAGGGTAATAACTTATTACGGTTAACTAATTCCCCTTTTTAAGCTTGCTTAACTAGTAAGGGGCTTGTTCCTTCTAGAAGTTTTTTTAATAATAGTAATTATAATACCGATTATTAGCCTTAATAGCTATCTTAATTAACTCCTAAAGACAGTCTGGTTAATCCTCCTAATAAAGGTCTCTAGTGACGTACTCCTTTAAGCCGCTCCAAAATAGTATTACCAGAGCTTCTTAGCCAAGTTTAATCTTTACAGCTTCTAGCTTAAAGCATGTGGAGAACTTAAGGACTGAGGATATCTGTCTTAAGGCCATAAGGTGTTATTCGGCCTGTCTTAAGGTGTCTAGTTCTCTAAACTTAGTCTGGAGTTAGTTAATAAACATATCGAAATCGTTAAAAAGGGCCTAAATCTTAAGGGCTTTCTTTTATGCTCTATCTATAGAGAAGTTGTTAATTATCTTCACATAAGGTTCATACTAATAAGCTATTACTCTGTCTAGTAAGGCTTTAGTAAACTTAACTTTTCCTTCTTCCTTAAAGAACTGCTTATTATAATAGGTGATATAGCTTTAAAGCTAAGCTATTTAGGACTCTAACTGTGTAAAGTCCCCTTTAAAGCGTAACGGAGGGGGGAGCTTCACTCGTTTCTTCTATAAACCTTTAAAGTTATTATTCTCTAACTTAATTATATTAAGTTAAGCTTAGAGTTTCTTAATAAGACTAATACGGCTCTTAATATCTTTAGGGAAGGCTTTATTAAGTTCCTTAACCAGTCCCTGCTAGTTAAGGTTTAACTCTTTAAAGCGTGCGGCTAACTCGTTAACCGTAAGAAGCTAAGATTAAGCTTAGGCTTCCTTAAGCTCTTTACCTTTTCCAGAGGTTAATATGTTAATATTTAGGAATTTAATAAACAGCGTTTAGAACTGCGACGCTAATATTGTATTACAACCTATACCTGACATAGGCCTTAAGAGGACTGGCGCAGGTTAAGATAAAACGTATAGCAGGACGCTAATAAGTAAGGGGCGTTCCGAAGACGGCTTATTAAGTTAACACTCTTAAAAAGGGGGTTTAATGTTAATGTAGGTTACTGTTATTATAATACACAGAGGTAAATCTAAACAGTAAGATATAAATAAATAATTAAATATTAACGTGAGGAACTAAAGTCCCTTACGGTAGTTATAGGCATAACTATAACTATTTATACTAACTGACTAAAGGTACTTTATACCTTACCTGGTCCGTTGTGCTTAGTGGTGCACTACACAGTTACGGCCAAGCAGTTAACTGTGTAGCGTTTAGTGTTATTAGTCCTTATGGATTATTAAACACTTTCTTACTGGTCGTAAGGGCTTCGGGTCTTTACAGCCCTGGCCTAGTGCGTCAGGACAGTGTACACTGTCCCTCTACACTATTCTTCCTGCGGGGGATTTGTCAGGCCGCCCCGGCCTAAGTAACGGCCTGCAGGGTCGTCACAGTTTACCAATTTGAAAGGCTGCACGACGGTATGCCATTTTATATACTACCCTTTAAGGCCAATTAGCTGGCCACCTTCCACACACAGTAGCATACTAAAACTACTAGAGGCTTTCTATACCTTAGGAGGGCCCTTTAGCTAAGTGTATTTTTTTTTAAAACGACCCTAGCGACCCCCCTTCACATGTAACGATTTAAGAGCTAGCTACTAGAATTTCAATTAAGTGAGAAAACTCCTACTATATTAGAAAACGCTAAGTTTAACATTTTTATTACAACCTGCACCTGACACAGGCCTTAAGAGGACTGGTGTGGGTTAAGACAGAACGTATGGCAGGACGCTAACAGGTAAGGGGCGTTCCGAAGACGGCTTGTTAAACTAGCACTTTTAAACGGGGGTTTAATGTCACTGTAAGTTACTGTCATTATAATGCACAGAGGTGAGTCTAAATAGTAAGATATAAATGAATAATTAAATACTAACGTGAGGAACCAGAGTCCCTTATAGTAGTTATAGGTATAACTATAACTATTTATATTAATTAACTAGGAGGTACTTTATACCTTACTTATAATGTTATAAGTGTTTATTATGTAAGCACTTTACACTATGTAAGCATTTTATTTATAAGGTTTCTTCTACTTATAATATAAGCATTTAGTATACTGTAAGCAGCACTTTATTAGTTATAGGGGCTTTAAGTCTTTACACCCCTAGCCTAATACACTTAGACGGTATATACTGTCCTTTACACTGTTCTTTACACGGGGGACTTATCAGGCTACCCTGGCTTAAGTAACAGCCTGTAAGGTTATTACATAATTCCCCCTTTTTAACGTTCTTTTCTTATAAAGAACTTAAAAGGTAAGCTTCCCCTTTTATCATTTCACTATGTAATAAATATCTAGCTCCCAGGTCTTAAAATGGGAATAGGGTAAAAGTATTAACTACCGTTTAAACCTTACAGCTTATATATATATGTTTAGTGGTGAAATGTTCTTTTATTCTTTTTATAAGTTTACTAACCTTTTACTTATCTGTCGGGTTTTAAACCAGTCTGACAGTTATAATTACTATTTGGAGAGGCATTAGCCTTCTTCATGTGACGCTTTTAATGTTAGTGAAGTAAAGTTAAAGGCTTTTCTTATTAAAAAGCAGGACCTTAACTTATAAGTTAAATCTACTGCTTAGCAGCTTTATAAGGCTATTATTAAGCTTTAAGAGGTGTTAATGTGTTTAGTGTGCCTTTATAAGTAATAGTCCTGTTTTAAAGACTAGGCTGTAAAAGCGTTTAGTTATAAGGTGGAGTTATTAAAGTTTTAAGAGAGTAAGGAGGCTAAGCTGGTTATTCCTCCTAAAGATATGAAGTCTTTTAACTAGGGGAACTTCCTAGCAGGGTCTTTACAGTAAGTGGTCGCTTTATAACTTAATTTATAACTTCCTTCTTTTAATAAACGAAAACAGCCCTTTAACATAATAATAACGCGCTTACTTCTTAAAGTGAGAGGTTATAAGTTTAAGTCCTATAAAGGTCTTCTATCACTCTAGATCCTTGCCCTTTAGGGCTGGAGGGTCTAAGGCGACTTTTCTTTATTTCTTTTTACTAACTTCTTTTTCTTAATAACACTTATTCTTATGTGGAGCTTACTAGGGGCTTTAGAGGCCCGGCCTCCTTATTAGGTTTAAGGTCCTTATAACCTTAATTAAGGGTTTTAACAAATGTCCTTTTATACCTATTAAGGAGTTTCCTACCACTTTTTAAGCTTTAAGTCCTATAGTAATCTTACTCTTTAATATAATAATTTAAATATTAGATCTTATCTTATTTCTAATTCTTATTATTAATTTTAATTAGTTTAAATTCTTCTAATAAAACTTTATAATTAGGTTTAAGCACTTAAGATTTTTAACTAATTCTTATAAATTACTTTTAAGGCTGTAATCTAATTACTTAATAAGATATTCGAACATGTTCTTTCCCTTCTGTAAATCTATAACTTCTTTAATATTATACTTGTCCTTATTAGCGTCAATCTTAATCTTCTTTTCCAGAGGAACTCCTATTAAGGCCAGTTTTAAAAGTGAGACATAAAAAACCTTAATCTACACTTTTATATTAACGGGTAAGTTTAATTTATAATTAGAGGTAGCGACCTTTTTCTTAACTTAAAACGGTCTATACCTTTTAAAGTTAAGTTTCTTATTAGGTTATTTTAAACGTAAGTTTTATGAAAAAAGGTAAATATAATCCCCCTTTTAAAGAGTTAGTCCTTTAACTCGTTTACTATTATAATAAAGTCCTTTTTTAAATATTAATTACTTAATTTAATATTTATTAGTAAACTTCTTTATTTATTTACATATAAACTTAAATTCGGCTTATAAATAGTTATATAGTTCTTACATCTAATCTACATAAACTGTGGCTTAAGGGGCGTTAATAGGCGGGCCTTAATAAAGTTTAAACTCCTTACTATAATTAGTGAAAAACAGTAATATATTTATTAACTTAACTAATATTATATTATAAGCTATCTATACTGTTAGTAACAGTTTAAACTAATTATCTTATTTAAAGTTAATATAAGCCTAAAGGTATATTATAAGTATTTAATTAACTTATTTTATCTAACCGTCTATCTATAAGTAAAAGGTTATTAAAAGCTTACTTTTCACCCCTATCCTTTACATTAATCCTTACTAAAACTTTAACATAATTAATTTATCTTAATCCATAATAATATTATCTGGCTAAAGGTGTTATAAAACCACCTCTTTCTTAAAGATATAAGTAAGTTATTCTACTATTATATCCTTTAAGGTTAGTAAAAAGTAAGCCCACTTTATTAATCTGTTAACCATTATAAGGATCTAGTTATAAGTGACTTTTATAACAGGGTCCTTAAACTCTAGGATCCTAATGACGAAGTTAAGTAAGATTAAGCTCTATAACGCTTATAGTATAAGGAGTGGTTTAAGAAGTCTATAAGGCTTATAATATCAGTTCTACTTCTAATAACAGATATTACAGTTATTAACCACTTCCTTAACTAGTTTCTTTATTCTTAAAAAGGCGTATGTTTACTAAGCTTATATAAAAGTCTTAACCTAGCCTATATATCCTTTAAGTTAAGATTTATAAACCTATTAGACGTACTTCTTTTATTTATTTAAGTTATAAATATACAGTTTCTCTTAATATTAAAGCCTTACTTTTAATTTAAACGTGCTGTTTACACTTTTTAATAACTGTTCTAATTAATAACCAGTTTTATTATAATTTAAATGTTTTAAATACTCCTTACTATAATCTTATATATACCTTAAAAAGTCTCTTAAAGGGCACTTATACTTACAGGTTCCTTCTATTAACCTTTTTACTTAAAAGTCCTGTTATTACTAATAAATATTATACTTTATTTATAAGTTTATATAAACGTTAATAATTTATTTTAATATTTAATTATCTAACATTTATAACGTATATTCTAATATACCGTTTTTAGTTTTATTAAATATAATAATAGGGATTAGGATTAAATTAATATCCTTATAATCCTATCTCCAGCTAAAAGTATTAACTTACTTATTATCTTTTCCTTTAACGTGGTAAATTTAAAAGTGGAACAGGGCCATTAATTCCACTTATTATATTTACTAAAATTGCTGGCGTCGCTTCGTTCGTCATTCCGCGACGGCCCTTCGCTACGCTACGGGGCGCTCCATTCCTCACTTTCGCTCCTGGCAATTTTGGCGTAGGGTATTAAGCTTATTTAAATAAGTGCAGCGAACAAAGCGACAGAAACCTGTCCGGAG
>Ga0247758_1001789_pt1 | contig 14039 bp, 12 predicted proteins | sample UWRJL156409C4_FD_180950 | JGI IMG/M metagenome (GOLD analysis project Ga0247758, IMG submission 180950) | Plant litter microbial communities from Arlington Agricultural Research Station in Wisconsin, United States - UWRJ-L156-409C-4 | ecosystem: Environmental > Terrestrial > Plant litter >...
GTGAGAGAAGAAAAAAAAAAGGGGGGGGGGGGTGGGGGGGGGGGGGGGGGAGAGGGGGGGAGAGGAATGGAGAGAGGAGGGAGGAGGAAAGGAGGGACGAGAGGAGAGACGATGGAAGGAGGGACGAGAGAAGAGATGAGGAAAGGAAGGGGGAAAGGAAGGGGGAAAGGAAGGGGGAAAGGAAGGGGGAAAGGAAGGCGGAAGCATTGCCGGCTGTTGAGAGTGAAAAGTCGGCGGAAGAGACGCTGGCTGGACAGCGGAAAGCGGCGGCGGCAACGTCGATGAAGCCACCGCAGGTGCCGGCCGCGGCTAGTGTCAAAAAGTTTAGCAGTCTTGTTGACTACGGCTCGTCCGACGACGAAGATTGATATGGTGCGACACAGAGAAAGCAAACAACACTACAGATTCGCCAAAGGTCTGATATCCGCCCCGAAGCTGGCGTCTGGAAATCGGCGCAGATGTGGTGGAAAGGATCAATACCTTATTGGCCTTCTCGGCGCCCAGCGCCTATACACGAAACTCTAGGAGACAAAACTCTCTGTGGCAATATCATTTGCTGGATCTGGGTTAATGCGTAAAAAGGATGGATGGGGGCTAGAGGCCTTAAACGCGTTTTGCAGTAAAGTAGTATGTCTCTAGAACAAGAGGGCGACGCCCGTTCTGTTGGCAAATAATATACCAAATCCAAAAGTCATATATATTAAAGAGGAGTATCATTATGCCAATGTTGATTGGAGCAGCGTCACTTTCTAATCCCGTCCTTTTGTAAATGCAACCGCCAATCTTCCCACCTGACACTGTTGTACACACATATACAAATGCTTCTCTCCATCGACAGAAACAGGCTTCGACAGCCAGTGGCTGCACCCAGCCTGTCATCAACCTGGTAGTGATACAAGTCAAGGAAGGCACTTATTGATTGTGCGATGCTTGCGATGCTCCCACAAACCACCTGCTTAATTTCTGCGCACTCATTCGACATCGACGTCAGTCAGGGGTACTGTCTGTTGCTTCTGGAAGCCAGAGGCGCCCCAGCGGACGAGCTGCCGCAGCTTCCCCTTGATCCATCCCTCAACCTCTGCTTCGGTGATCACGATCTGTCTGGCCCTCGCCTCGTCTTCAGGCAGGATCTCAAAACGGCGCATGCGGCCGGCTACACGAGGGTCAAGAACAATGGGATTTGCGCGAATCCTCTCGGTCTTGACAGATTCAGAGTCGTCTTCTTTCGGCTCATCCTCCTTCCAGACGGTCTTGATCCAGTCCTTCTCTTCCTCAGCGAGGACCTTCTGCTGCTCGTACTGCATCTCGTCCGTGTTACTGTCTGGGCTGGCCTCCTCCCTGAATTCGCGGTAGGCGCCAAAGCACACAGCAGCAACGTCCCGACCAATCTCGTCGGCGAGGGCTCGGCGGTTGAAGAACCTGTACATACGCTTAGGGGTGTTGAGGAAGCCCAGAATATGCGGTTCGCGGATGGGCGCAGCGGGGGTAAACTCGCCTGGGGCTAGAAGAGGGAGGGACTCGGCAGGGTAATCGTTCGTGGTGTTGTAGGGTTTCGGCTGGGGCGGCGGTCCCTTCGGTTTTGGCTTTTCCTCTGCAGGTTTCTCCTCTGCCGGCTTTTCCTCTGACGTAGATTCGGGATCGTTTATGGGGACCGACTCAGGGAGCGGCTCGGGCACCGGGGGAGGCGCAAGGGGACCAAGCCAGCCCTCGTGTAAGCCCCTTACATACTCCTTCCAGGTGTGCCGGCCGATGACAACATCTCCCCGGACGCCGTCGTAGTCGTCAATGCCACGTTCCTTGCGGATTCTCTCGACAACCTCCTCTCTTGTTGGCTCCCGATCCGGTACCACCTCCTCGCCGTTGCTCTCCCAGCCACGACGGACCTTGCGAACCTTCTCGGCCACCACCGCGCGCACGTCGCCCTCCCTCCGACCTTGAACAAACTCCCAATCCAAGCCGCTCGCGCCCAGAATCGGTTTCACGTACTCGGTGTAGTGGTCCTGGGAGAAGCGCAATCCGTCGCCGGGCGGGCTCGATAGGTAGATGGTCAGCTTCCGGACCTGGCCGAGCCCGTTGGGGAGCGACTCTTTCGCCAGATGCTCGACGGCGTGCGCCCATCTTGCAGTCGCGCGCTTCTTTTCCCTCTTGTCGTAGATTATGGCGGCCGAAACTGTTGTCGTGATGGTCCAGAATATCATCCAGTTTCGCGAGGGAAGCTTCTTAGGAAGAGCAGGCAGACCGAGCATGCGCAGGGCCTGGTTCCGCGGTGGGGGGACCTTGGGAGCCTACATAACTTGTCAGCTTGCTTCGGCGACACAAACCAGGGAGGAGCATGGCTCACCGGCTGTGCGGGTGCCGGGGGCGGCGTTGGGTCGGCCATTATGGCGACACCGGATGCCCCGAAATATGTTCCTCCGCTTCCGTGGCTGAATGAAACAACTCTATGAGCGCATTCGTATCACTGAGCCCTACAGAAGATTCTTTGTGGTTTGGCTGGAAGTTGTATCGGGACCGACGCCTTGAGCGCTCTGATACGGCGCGCTGCTGTCGCCGAAGCTATGATGAAGCTTTTCTTTCAAATTTCCAAAGTTCCGCTTATCGCGATAAGAAGCATGCACGGACCACATCTACATGACACCCATGCTCTGATACCATTGCTCAAGACCTCTTGTTCTAATTGCTATAATTTGGTGGTTCATGATGAAGAATACACTGAAGTAGGGAATCATATTCTAGATCAATCATCTCACCTGAGTGGTGTGGCTGAGGGTTTTGCGGACGCTGTTGAATGCCTCCACTCCCTCTGTATTGGGATCCCTTGAGACTGACATTGACGCCCTGAACCACCAACCTGGAGAGATGAAACCGCCGTGTTTCCCAGATGCTTGCAGACCATTATAAGATCTGCGGTAGGTCCAGTCTTGTTTGCTAGCGTACCAACCAACGAAATGAACGTCTGGCATGCCGTTTTACTTGCCGACGCTCCTAGCAGATCTACATTGCAGCTGAACCAAACTGCGCGTCTTTGCGCTAACAGCAGGTTCCTGAGGCACATTCAGCCCTTCTCTTCTAAAGCTACCACCCGACTGGTAGTTTGAGTGCCAGGCGGGCTAGAGTGTTATTATGTAGCTGCCCAACCCAGATGCAGTAAGACCCGTCAATGCAACCTGCGAGAAAGCACTCGTGGACCTCTGTCGGCAGACTTGCTCTGGGTGGAAGTAGTCTGGTTACCGGTTGCTGGTTGCCTTTAAGAGCCAACTCCGGCTTCAGTGGCAGATGGGACTGCTGATACACCTACGCCAGCGGATGATCGTGGCCCGGGTGGCTGGGTCGTGCTCGGAACTTCCACCTTCAAGCTTGCAAGGGGCTCGCTCGCTCAAGTCGGTCGACCTGCGATGGAGGGGCAGCCGAGGAGCAAGAGGTCGGACAAAATGCGGTGTCAAGGCACTAGCGGCCACCCCACCGGGCTTGTGATGCAGGTTAAGTCTATCATCTCGATGTCTCTAATTGCAGGAGAGCCAGCCAGTAACAGTTCCAGCAAAGCGCCCACAGACCAGCCGCCGCCATTTATCGCGCTCTTCAGGGTTCATCAAGCACTCGAGGCACTGACAGCGAGAGAAGCACATCCCAGCAGTGGGTTTATAACATTGGAGAGACCGCGTTTTGTCGGTTAGGGGAGGCAGTGCCAGCCAACAGAGTCGACCCCTCTCCCGCTGATTCCCACTCCCAGGTTGCATTCCCACTCGCTCGCCTCTCCCGCACGCACAACCCAATTGTCCTGTACGTACCTAATTTGTTTTTTTCACGGCTTGCTGAACAAGAGCTGGAGAATCGGTGTCGTGGGTTTTCTTCCCAGCCGTTCCTCCTGCATTTCCATCATCGCACGTCCCGTGCTTCCCTTGCAGCGAAGTCGCAGTGCCCCACCTTGCTCCCACCTTGCACCTTGGCCCTTGCCCCAAGAAAACGCAGGCCCCTTCAATCTGGAGGTGACCCCTTTCTGCGCAATACGGTGGCCGAGTCTCGAGTCTCGACTCGTCAACACAACACTCCACCCGTTTCGCCTTCATCTTTGAAGACGCCGTGAACACGCAAGCACACCACCACACGCAGCAATCTCCCAATTGCGAGGCCTCGCAGCGCACGCGGCACGCGTTCAGCTAAGATGGACAACAACGGTAACCGTCTGTACCTGAACTTTGGGAATAATAACGAGCGTCTCGCCCCGACCGACCGCACCTATCCCACGACTCCCTCCACCTTCCCTCAGCCCGTGTTCCAGTCGGGACCGGCCGGCCAGCCTCAGATTCCCGCTGCCACCGCCCAGCAACCCCAGGCCTACGCCCAAGGCTACCAGGCCCCGAACTACTTCCCCCCGACCCAGGCACAGAACCCGGCGCAGAACCAGAACCAGTACCCGCAGCAGTACTCATCGCAGCTGTCCGCCCAGGTGCCCGACTACAACTCCGCCAACCAGGGCTACTCGCAGGCTCGCGCCAACACCCCGGGCACTAGCAATGACCCCAACACCGGCCTCGCCCATCAGTTCTCGCACCAGAACCTCGGCGGCGCTGCCAGAGCCTCCCCGTATGGCTCCCGTGGCCCCTCCCCCGCCCAGCGCCCGCGCACCGCCGGTGCATCGGGCCAGCAGGCCGGATATGGAAGTTATCTGAATGCGCCGATGCCGACGCAGAGCCCGGCGCTAGAGTTTGCCACCGCACCGGAGCGGAACCCGGACAAGTATGGGCCCAATGCCAACAACAACCAGAAGAAGTGCTCCCAGTTGGCCTCGGACTTCTTCAAGGACAGTGTGAAGCGGGCCAGGGAGCGGAACCAGAGGTGTGTTATACCCAGCCAAGCCATATTTTCAGATATGGTCCCGGATGCTGACATGCTACGTGCCCTGTAGACAGAGCGAGATGGAGCTGAAGCTGTCCGAAACAACCGACCCCCGTCGCCGTGAGTCGATCTGGGCTACCGGAGGGAGGAAGGAAGGCTCGTACCTACGGTTCTTGAGAACAAAGGATAAGCCTGAGAACTATTCGACAGTCAAGATTATCGGAAAGGGCGCCTTCGGCGAGGTTAAGCTGGTTCAAAAGAAGGCGGACGGTAAGGTGTACGCCATGAAGTCCCTGATTAAGACGGAGATGTTCAAAAAGGACCAGCTGGCCCACGTCCGCGCCGAGCGAGACATCCTCGCTGAATCCGACAGCCCTTGGGTCGTCAAGCTGTTCACAACGTTCCAGGACGCCAACTTCCTGTACATGCTTATGGAATTCTTGCCTGGTGGAGACTTGATGACCATGTTGATCAAGTACGAGATCTTCTCAGAAGATATCACGCGTTTCTATATTGCTGAGATTGTCTTGGCTATCGAAGCTGTGCATAAGCTGGGCTTCATTCACCGGTAAGGCTCGATTACTCTTTGTAACTGGTAATGACAAAACTGACTGGCCTGCAGAGATATCAAGCCGGACAATATCCTTCTGGACAGAGGAGGGCACGTCAAGCTTACGGATTTCGGTCTTTCGACGGGATTCCACAAGCTACATGACAACAACTACTACCAGCAGCTTCTCCAGGGCAAGTCCAATAAGCCGAGGGACAATCGACACTCGATCGCCATTGACCAGATTAACTTGACGGTCAGTAATCGGGCCCAGATTAACGACTGGAGGCGTTCTCGAAGGTTGATGGCCTACTCCACTGTTGGAACCCCGGACTATATCGCACCCGAGATCTTCACCGGCCATGGCTACTCGTTCGACTGCGACTGGTGGTCTCTCGGAACCATCATGTTTGAGTGCTTGGTTGGCTGGCCTCCGTTCTGTGCTGAGGACAGCCATGACACATACCGCAAGATCGTGAACTGGAGGCAATCCCTCTACTTCCCCGACGATATCACACTTGGCGCGGACGCAGAGAACTTGATTCGGAGGTAAGTTTTCCCAATCACAACTTATGCTCGATTACTGTTGTTAACCAGCCGCGCAGTCTCATTTGCAACTCGGAGAACCGTCTTGGTCGGGGTGGTGCACACGAGATCAAGGGCCACCACTTTTTCCGCGGTGTTGAATTTGACAGCCTGCGACGCATTCGTGCGCCTTTTGAGCCCCGTTTGACATCGAACATCGATACCACCTACTTCCCCACGGACGAGATCGACCAGACGGACAACGCCACGCTGCTCAAGGCCGCACAGGCTGCCAGGGGCCAGATGCCAACCGCGTCAGGGCAGCAAGAGGAGAGTCCCGAGATGAGCTTGCCATTCATCGGCTATACGTTCAAGCGTTTCGATAACAACTTCCGATGAACGTAGCTTCTGAGATCTTCAAGGGCTATGTTCCTCTACGTGTGCCCGTTTCCTCCCCATCTTGCATACGCCCGGCGACTGGAAGGCCTCCTGCGTATGTCACGTCTTTTCGTGCATATTTATCAAGTTATCTGGCATGTTGTCCTGACAGCCCCCAGCCAACCATCTGTTGTTTTGCCTCTATTAGCATAGTTGTTGACATATCGTCGAATTATTCACGGACTGCCTGGAATTACGGAGCGAAAGACACCTCCTACTATAGAGGACAGCGTAACCGTTCAAGTTGTTTATCTGCCCAGCAGAGGGATGGGCTTCTGCCAAATTTGAATCCTTCCTTCTTCTTCAACACAAACTTGTCGGGACGAGTTTTTGAGTTTGCGGGTGCGGACTGCAGTTTAGTACTCGGTACTGAGATCGGAGGTTGGGGTAACTCTAGATAAGCGTCGTCGGTTTGTTTAAGCCGGGCCAGAGCTGGGGCGGGGGGTTTCAAGACACAACAGACAAAAAAGGGACATGCGGGACGGTGGCCTTTGCATAGAGACTTTGGTATGCCGCATCGTGTCTTCTCTCGACGGGGGGCCTGGAAGTCACGGCAGTCGACTTCGAGCAATGAGCAGCGATATGGCAATAGAGCGTACATAGCTTGATGGTAGTTGGTATTGCAGCGTGTTTTCGTCCTCCGTGTGCCGTTTGTGAGGCGAAGAAGAGCGTAATCTTGGTCACCGACGTCAGATTGGTGTGTTGAGGAAGCTAACATTCACTGTAGATGGACCTCTTACACGCCCCATAACCTTGGCGGCAAATATACATGATACATTGGATTTCTGTTGCACAGGTTTGCTAAAATGTAGTCAGCCCAAGGAGATATGAAATGGCGATTGTAGCCTTACAGCTTTCTCCCACATCTCTGCTCTGCAACCGGAGAGTAACCTCTTGGGGTTGTGAGGAAACCAGCTCTGCATTTATGACCTTCGTTAGCAGTCAGACTGAGCCTGTCCTATTCCCGTTCCCGCCCTGGTGTTCCGGCTCAAACTGTAATATCTCGTATACCTTGGGGCATCTATTCTTCGGCACGCCACCTTCCCGATCCGGCCACAAAACCTGTCGTTGTTGTCCGTCACCCTTCTTGATGGCTCTCGACCATTTGGCAGATACACCGTAATAGGAGAAGGCGATTCGTTTCGCTTCCCACGAACGCCAGATTATCTCCTACCTGCCAGTCCAGGTGCAGCACCGAAGCGCTCCTCGCGCTCCGTCATAAACATAATCTGAACCCAATATTCCTTGGCATCGGGGTCCCAAAAGCTGAACTGCCTGTCCTCGCGCTTATCGAGCTCCCGCGCGGGAATCTTGAAGCCGCAGGTCTCGTACGGCTCTGCCGCCACAAGCAGGTACTGATAGTTGCGGTCTGGCTCCTCCACCCGCTGCGTGTAGGCGCTCATCACCTGCCATTTGGGCGTGATACCTACACCAATGTCCGGGTACTGCAGCTGGAAGAGCAGGCCTTGTTGTCGTGTGATGGGGTCCCGCACCTTCGTGATTTTGTATCCTGGTCGTCCAATCTTAACCACGTTGCGCCGGGGACCGCCGGCACCGAGGCCGAGGGCTGCAAAGCCCGCGCCAACTACGCCGATCGGGAGGCCTGTTTGGGGGTCGACTTCGCCTTTGCCTTCCTTTTGCTCGCGCGCTGCGCGTCGCGCGAGGTTCGTCTGATGCTTCTTGCCTTGGGTGTGGGCGAGGTAGGAGCCGTCGTTTTGGTGGACTGTCAAGCAGAGACGGCACTCGAAGGAGCCGAGATGGTTGCGGAAGATGTAGGGGTCCTTGTCAAGGTCGATCGTCTCGAGCGCGAGCTTGCGGAGGCGCTCGCGACGGTCGGCGTTGGTCGCGCTGTGGGAGGCCACGCCGCTGCCGCCGAACTTGGAACCGGCGCGGTTTTGGTAATCCATTGTGGGAGATTACTTGTGGTATTCGAATTGCGGTAGTAATGGTTGTGTGTATTGTGGTGGGAGGTTTTCAATGTTGGGGGTGGAAGGGAGGCGATAAAGTTCTGGAATCTCAAAAGTTGACCTGCAACTGATCGCGGCAGGCGCGATTGCTGCTTGACAGCTGGTGATGCTTTGTCAGCTGGCTGACAGCTGGCTTAGTAGTTCCGTTTTCTTTTCAGGCGTTCCAGTCCTCTCTAGGGGCATACTCGCTTCTAAACTTGGGTAGTCCGTAGAAGTCCGTATTTAACACTAATGGCGGGGTGCCGACCATAAATACGCAGACTGTGATGTCCTTATTGTCTAGGTACAGTCACACACCACCCCTCGATTTCTTGCGCAAAGGGGGGCATTCCAGTCTTTCCAACAAAGGAATGCCCAACCTCCTCTGCAACAAACCAGCTAAATCAGCTAAACCACCACTCTTTCCTTTCCTATGCTTATAAGACCTAGTTTAAAAATCTGTCAGTTACGATTCACACAAGCCAGGGCACCACAGTCTGGAAGGCTAGGGGAGCCTCTGGAAGCCTCTTGGAACGGAAGCGGGCATTTCAACCGCCAGATACAGCCAATGAATGGCTGGATGCGGGGTTGGCGGTTGATCTTCCAGGGAAGACATCACTGTGCTTGCAGGGGTTTCAGTGACTCAGCTCGAGGCTGCGGGGTCGCCCCCGCTAGCCCGTAGGCTCTTCATTGTTGATGTCAGTACATAGCATGTCCTGTTGTCGTTACCCAACAATGATAAACAGAACTTTGGGCGCACCTCTGCGCCTCAGCAGCCGGCGCCTACCAACGGCCTGGACGCGGTGTCAACGATTTGCCAGCACCACAACATCGTCGGCCGATGGGTCGCTCCCTCTCGAGGGCTACCGTGTGCTTGACATGACAAGAGTGCTTGCTGGGGTGAGATGAAGCATCTCTTCTCCTGCGGCTTGTTCCATTAATGATTGGATCTAACTAGAGTTTGTGTAGCCCTACTGCACGCAAATCCTGGGAGACCTCGGGTGAGTTCGCTGGATGCTTGTGCTCGGTATTGTCGCTGAGGTCCATCCCTGAAGTGCCGAAGTGATCAAGATCGAACATCCAGTCAGGGGCGATGACACGCGCGCATGGGGACCGCCGTATGCCAAATACACGCCGAGCTCGTCTCAAGAGGGGCCAGGCGAGTCTGCCTACTTCTTGGGGGTATATCACCCAGTCCCAGCATCTGGCACCGTTTCTTGCTGACAATATCCAGGTGAATCGGAACAAGAAGTCTCTGGCTCTCTCCTTCCAGGATTCGGCTGGTGTAGAGATTCTTCACAAACTAGCGGCGAAGTGTGACATTCTTGTTGAGAATTACATCCCCGGAGCACTCAAGAAGTATGGCATGGACTACGAGACTCTCCGCAAGATCAACCCCTCTCTCATCTACGCGTCGATCACGGGCTACGGGCAAACAGGTCCCTATTCTCAAAGATCCGGCTACGATGTCATGGTAGAGGCTGAGTTTGGCCTTATGCACATTACTGGCAGTCGAGATGGTCCGCCGGTCAAGGTTGGTGTAGCTGTGACTGACCTCACAACTGGCTTGTACACCAGTAACGCCATAATGGCAGCCTTGTTGGGCCGGGCGAAGACAGGAAGGGGCCAGCATATCGACGCAGCTCTGAGCGACTGCCAGACAGCTACGCTCGCCAACATCGCGAGCAGCTGCTTGATCAGCGGCGAGAAGGATACCGGCCGGTGGGGAACAGCGCATCGTAGGTGACAAGTGTGACCCGTTGTCGATGTATCGTGAAACGTACTGATATCACTAGCTTCCATCGTCCCATACAAGTCATTCGAGACCAAAGACGGCGACATCCTCTTCGGTGGGGGGAACGACCGTCTGTGGGGCATCTTGTGTGACGGACTGGGCCGGCCCGAGTGGAAGGAAGACCCAAAGTTTGTGGTAAATGCGCAGCGTGTGGCCCACCGCGACGAGCTGGAGCGTGAAATTGAGAAGGTCACCGTGACCAAAACGACACAGCAATGGCTCGACGTTTTCGAGGGCAAGGGGTTGCCGTACGCTGCCGTCAACGACGTGCTGGCGACACTGACACACGAGCACACAAAGGCGAGGAACATGGTCGTGGAGGTTGAGCACGGGCAGTGCGGGCCCATCAAATTGGTGAACTCTCCCATTAAATATTCTGAAGCGAAGCCCAGGGTCCGCAGCCCCCCGCCAACGTTGGGCCAGCATACCGATGAGGTCCTGCGGGACTTGGGCTTCGGCGATGCAGCGATACAAGCGCTGAGGGGCAATGGAGTGATCAGGTAGCAGCAACACAAGTCTATAATAACTACGGTGGAAGGAGCTGCTATTGCTGCACAAGCTAGCGAGGGTTAGGGTAGAGTCACGTGTCTGTCACGTGGAATACTGGGGAAATAACCGTCTCCGTTTGCCTTTCGTTCCAACAAAGGCGACCAGTTCGATTGCAACGACATACCACATCAGACGCGGCAAAACTCTTCCCTACAGTATCCAGAGCGCAGATAGTGGGTAGTTGTGCGAACACCACCACCGACCGACATTTATACGCAGCGATACACAGCAAACGGCAGCAGCATTTATGACAACAGCAATCTTTGGCGATTTCAGTGAGAGCTCGAGGCCAATGCCCCACACCTCCAGCTAGAAAGACCAATCCTCAATACCAGGCACAGCACCAGGCGCGATACCAGGCGCGGACGCGAATAAACCAACAACTTGCGACTTCCTCTTTTCTTCAGCCATGTCGAACCCAGCTCCGGCCGCGGGACCAGGCGCAGGAGCGGGCGCGCAGGGTGGTCCCACGAAGGGAAGAGCTCCCAGCTTGTTCTCGACGCCGAGCCCCGCCCCAAACGCCCCGCCTGTCGGCGCACCGTCGTCCTCACCCTCGGGGAGCCGTCCGATGTACATGCCGCAGTTCACCGCTGCCACGCAGCTGATACTCAAACGGATGAAGGGCGAGCCGAGCAGTTTAAGCTCTGCACTGTCGTCTGCCTCGGCGTCCGTGACGGGAAACATCAAGCCATCTACCTACGAGGATGTTAGGAGAAGACTCGTCATGGGCATGACCACATCCGCGACGATGACGATGCCGATGCCGACGGCCCCGTCGGCATCGCCGCAACCCTCGGCCTTGGATTCGATCCCGATGCCACGGCCCGGGCCGCAGCCACCAAAGCCCACCACGAGCGCTATACGCAGGATTTCCAGCGGGCTGACGGCATCAGGGAAAATAGTTGCCCCGCCGAAGGCCCCAGCAGCTAAGACACCTTCGACGGAGAGCAAGCTGGCAAAGAAGCCCAAGGCTGCGGCAGCTTCGAGAGCCACCGGTCACAAGCGCAAGCGCACGAAGGGCCAGACGGGAGATGATTCGGACGGTAGTAGCTCGGACCTCTCCGACTTCCCCCAACAGGAGCCCGCACCAGTGGAGGCGACACCGGCTGCCCCGCTCACTATGACAAAGTCGGGGCGCCAGGTGCAAAAGCCTACAACTTACAACCCAGCCGCCATGGATGCGGGAACGCGGAAGCGGACGCACTACGGAAAGCGCACGGCCGAGCAAGCCTTGTGCAAGAAGTGCACCCGCATGCAGAGCCCATCTAACAACCAGATGGTCTTCTGCGACGGCTGCAACGATGGTTGGCACCAGATGTGTCACGACCCTTGGATCGAGGACGCGGTTGTGCGCGACGGGAACCGGAACTGGTACTGCGCTACCTGCGTAGAGAAGCGAGCCCGTCAGCTGGCCAAGCGCCAAAAGGTCGAGGTCAAGGCTCCGGTGGGCCCACCGCCGCGCGAGAGTTGGGCCTCTAAGACACCCCAGCAGAGGCGTGCCTATCTGATGTCCCTCCCAAGCCAGGATCTCGTGAATTTGATCACCATAAGCCTCGAGCTTCACCCTGATCTACCTATCTTCCCGGGCACGGCTGAGCCGTTGAGTGCCGGGTCAGCCCAGGGAGCTGGCCCGCCCCGTTCGCTCTTTGCTGGCACGACCATAGAGGGTCTCTTTCCTAGAGCGGAGGCGAATCCAACAGGGCAGATGAACTTCATACGCAAAACACCATCAACATCAGGGACGGCCAAAGGCCGTAGTGGGACGGGTAATGTGGCAAAACATCGAAGCCAGTCGGAGGATTACCAAGACAATGCAGGGGAGGAGGAAGAAGAGTATGACCCCCTGGCCGCACTGTGGCCAAAACCCGGCAAGGGGCTATACAGCCGGCTGCCGCCCGAGGACTCAGAACGAATGGTGGATGACGGCGACTTCGAGTCCTTCAGTGTGATTGTGTACGATGAGCGAGGAAGGAAGGTCGAAGAGAACGGCATGAAGGTGTGAGTCAGGAGCTAGAAAGATCTTGGTGGTTGTGTCTTGAGCCCACGCTTTGCGTTCACGTTGACGGGTATGCTTGGACATGTAACGTTACGATATTTGCACCAACAATACAAACCAGAGGATGCGAATCCTGACTGTCTTAGTCAAGCGGTTGTTGGTGATGGGGCCAAAAAGAAACAAATATGCCCAATGGCAGGCTTGAACTGCCGACTTTCGCATACAAGATACATGAGAGAACTCCGTATTAGTACGACACTCTGACCAACTGAGTTAATCAGGGATTTGATGGTGTTGCTGGGGTAGAGACTTCGCAGCCGGCTCTATATCCACGCTGCGGGTGGGGAGAGTGTATTTTGATTTTGATGTGTGGGTTGTGTGGTTGGTGGGTCTCGCCGGTTGGGCCCCTATTGGAGTGTTTACGCCGCCAGAGTCGCCCTCCAAGTAAGCTTGAAGGAGGATCAAGTGACCCAGAGGTGAGATCCGTTGTGTCTGAAAGTCCCGAATTTGCAAACTTGGGAATACCCCCTTTTGATCTTAGGGGATTTCGATGTGCGGGTGTGGCGCTGAGCCCTGCATACGCCGGCAGTTCCGACACCCGCATTCCAGTTCCACGCAGGCACCGACGGAATGCAGGTCATTCGCGCACCGGGAACCGTCACCCTCTAGCCCGGAGAAGCGGCTGTGCCGATGTCGTGACACCGCGAATGCCCATCCAACGCCTCAAATCCTTCCGGGTGTTGGAGGCGGAGTGTCAGCAAGAAGCGCTCAACGACGGCACAACATAGCGCTGCGCGGGTATTTTGCTGACCGGTTGTCTCGCACTGCTTAAACTCGTCCCCACCCCCCAACTCGCGCTGCTCGGTCTTGGGGGTCTCGTCTAGGTATCACGCGCCGCGACATCCGAGTTAATTGTTGGTACGGCTGTGAATATATCGACGAGTGGAGGGGTGTTCGAGAAAATGGGCGGAGCCGTTCGAAAATGAGGCTTCGACGCCCGGTTCTGCGCCAAGCCGAACCAACTCCGACGCTCCGCAGGCTAACGCCGGAAGCGATCTGACCAAATTGGCAACGACAGGGAAAGGATTTCGCCGCTACATGGAGCGAGTGATCGGTCGGGTCGGGGACGTTAAGCTGTGATAAGATAGGTTCGGTTTGGTTAGAAGATAAATGGCTTCTCCTCCCCTCGGTGGTGCTTGCCCTGACTCGAGACATTGAACCGCCTGTGCAAACTGCAATATCTGTGACACAACACCACGCCGAGGACATACATCGCCATCTAGTACGTACAAGACACACAATCGTGCCTCCCCTACGCCCCGTGATGTCCCGACGCAACGACGACAAAACCCAGGACGAGTCCTCCCCTCTCCTCCCCCGGCCCGCCTTCAACTTCTCCATCAA
>Ga0247758_1001790_pt1 | contig 14032 bp, 5 predicted proteins | sample UWRJL156409C4_FD_180950 | JGI IMG/M metagenome (GOLD analysis project Ga0247758, IMG submission 180950) | Plant litter microbial communities from Arlington Agricultural Research Station in Wisconsin, United States - UWRJ-L156-409C-4 | ecosystem: Environmental > Terrestrial > Plant litter >...
TGGGTCTGTAAGGGGAGAACTAGGGTAGTGGATATGTCTTTATTGTCAAGGGGGAGCAGTGGCTGCGATTTACTAGGCTGGATCTGTAAGGGGAGAACTAGGGCGGTAGATATGTCTTTATTATCGAGGGGGGGCAGTGGCTGCGATTTACTAGGCTAGATCTGTAAGGGGAGAACTAAGGCGGTAGATATGTCTTCATCATTAAGGGAGGGCAGGTATCGCGATCCGGCCTGGGCAACGCGTTAGCTTTTCAGAAATTTCTCCATTTTCAGTTATGGTTACTTAATAGAAGTAACGGGCCTGTCGATAGTTACATAATTATTACGGGGGCCGAGGTCACGGCACTTAGAGGATGTTTTTACAGGAAGTGATTATAGAACAGGGGCAGAGCCTTTAGCGCTTTCTATACTTAGATAGACTAGAACTTTAGGAGGTAGGTAAGGTGCTAAAGACTCCAGGAGTAGTGGGCTTTAACGGTGGTATCCCCAGTAATCAAATTTATACCTAAGGAAGTACTTACATCACATTCATATTCTCGGGAAATATGAAAATAGGAAACGGGAAGTAACTTAACTGTTTAACTTAAGCCTGAAACCGCTATATGGTAGTGTATTACCCTGTAAAGCTATCCCTGTAGCTGGGATATGTACGTATTAAGTAGTACTGGGTAAGTACTGCCTTATTCGAGCTTTTAGTAAACAGGAAGATTAGAAATGGGATTCCACTTACATGTTTTTCCTTTAAAATCATTTTACTTATAGCTGCTTAAATTTACTAAGTAACATTATTACAGTGCATTTAAGGGTAAAAGAATCTTATCACAAAGTCCACAAGTAATATAATTACTAACTGCATATCTAAGATTGTATTACAATATAGAATTACTAGTATTATAACCCTTCCTTGTAACAATATGTATCATTACGTTATAGAAGACGAAACACCTGCATACTTAATGCGAACAACTTCCCAACACTTAAATCGGTGTCTATAAGACAGCCCTAGGCATATCCGCACAATTTTAGTGGAGCTAAAACTCCCTCCAGTCACTACCCGTAGCACAGAAGCGATGTAGGATCCTTTCGTTACGGTATGGGTAGTATATGCACATTATCCCTTAAAGCAAATAGGTAGTCGCTTCGACCGCTTACGTAAGCAAATTAAGGCCTAGAATGTAAAGATCAGCAAACGTCCCTAGCCACGCACTTATATCGAATAATTGTAAAAGCTCGGTAAACACGTTTGTTTTTAATTCCTAAGTGCTAAGGCTAAGGAAAGTAAGGAGAGAGATCCTAACTGTCGGTATAAGGAATACAGTAAAAGATTAGTAATAGATAAGTAATTCTGCAATCTTTAGCTTATAACACGTAGAAAATCAGTTCGAGGTAATATATATATTTAATTATTAAGTAACGGCGGGAATTAAATTCAATAATCTTATTAAATATAAGACTAGATTACTCCTCCCCATTCTAAGATAACCGAAAAGGGAAAAAAACTATAATTATTTAATTAAAGAACTTTATAACAGGTAGCTTAGTGCGAAGTTTCTTACGTGTTAGCCTAAGAGCTAAAAGCTACTGCTTAAAGTAGGGTCTTTTAGTTAAAGTAGTTCGCGGTAAGATAAATAATGGTAATTAGGTAACGACGCTTTTAGTAACTAACTACTTTACAGATTAATATATAGGGAGATAAGGTGTGGCGGTTTTAGGCTTAGGTGATAGTCCTTATATCTCGACACGAGGAGGAACCTTTATATCGGAATCCGTAATCTTTTTCTTTCTTAAAGAGCGGAAGCTAGGTGTTAATCGATTAAGAGAGTATACTTTTAAAAGATTAAACATTAGAGATAATAGCGTAGCGTTTTAGGGTAGTACGGAGGAAGGAGAGAGGTTATCCACATCTATAAGGGATTAGGGAGGTGTAGGGTAGGTTAAGACCTTCTAGTTATCAAATAGGAAATGCAAGTCCACTGTGCTGTTATTAAGGTCGCTAAGCTTAATACAGTTAGCGTCTAAATTATTTTACTGTAGAACTAAGTCGTTATAGGTCTGGAAGTAAATTATATCGTAGCTCCGTTTAGTATAGATTACTACTTAAGCACTTAAGTTTATAAGCGTTATAACTTTGTTAGTTAAGCTTTCGGTGCAGGTTCTCTAGCTTTTATCTAGATTAAGGGGATCTTTCTACTGAATGTAGGGTATAATTTAAGAATTAAGGGGAAAGTTAAGGGATAGATCGTTAAAAGCTTAGGATTATTAAGGGGAATAAGCTGTTAAAAGCTTAAGATTTATTTAAAAGGGAGTAATAACGTATGTATAAATTTCCTTTTAAGAGCCGGCTAGGGAAATAAGTAGATAATATATCCTCCTTTATATTAAGGTGCTAGCGGTATAGAGCACTGCCTTAGGAAAGTATATACTATCTGCATTTAAAGAGACTAGAGCGTTTTAGGCGTCTAATCTATCTTAAGGCATAGCGCTTATGCTGGGTTTTGCCCCTTAAACTGCGCGGTTATCTAAAAACCGAATCTAAGAACCTGAATTCGGAAACCCGCCTAGTGTTATTAGTCTAATAAGCGGCTATATAGCCGCTATATATACCCTACAGACGCTTATATCTACCCTAACTGCACCTTCTGCCCCCCTTTAATAAAAATGATTTAGGTGTACCTTATTACGATCTGCGTTATAGTAACCTCCCCCCTTATATACCTTACGATCGAGGCTTTTACCCGTTTTCTTAAACTTTAGTTACACACCCTTACTATAATGCTCTCCTACTTAAGACTATCGTTTTTGCCTTCTTTATGGGGTTTTTCTTTTATAAAGCTCGTTTCTGTTAGCTTACTCTTTATTAGTAACAGATTAGCGTTAGGAATCAAAGTTGGAAATAAGGTTGCTTTAGAGAGAAGGGCATCGTTTATCGCGTCTATTAATCTCATTATTTTACTTCTCAGGGGTTGGATAAATCCCCTTATTAACTTAGTACAGATTTCTTTATAAACTTACTAGCTCTTACATCGATATATCGGGATCATTACAGTTACAGAGGCCTTATTACACAGTAGGATATTTCTTTTACGTTATAAGCCCTTAAAAACGCTCGAAATTTTTAAGTTATTAGTTTGTTTAATACTTACGTAATTACGTGTAGTTCCTTTAAGTTAGCTAATACGATATGTAAGCTTTAATCGGTTTGATCCTTATTCTCCTCATAAGCTTCTTATTTCTTTAGAAACTGTGGTGGCACTCTGGAAAAGCTTATCTTCTACTTTCTATTAGCAGTTACAGGGTAGACTTAGTACGTATTCCTATTAAAACTTAGCCTTCTAAAGGTACTAGTGCTTATTGCTTACAGTCTGTAAGGCACAACACATATATATAGGCTGTTCTCTTTATTCGTTCTTTAGCACAGCTACGTAATGGTAGCTTCTCGTAAGACTGTCGATAGCTAGACCACCCTTAAGGTTGTGACAAACTACCCTATTCGTGTCTACTTAGGCTGTTACTTCTATATCTTCTTCGACAGTCTACTGTCGAAATGTAACTACCTATATAGCTTCCCGATAATGCTGTTATGGAGTGATCCTGACGAGTTTAGGGACAGGAAGATTAGGAATTTGACTTTTTTGTTCTCCTGGGATAGTTATTATATCGATTTGCTTCCTTACGCGGAAGAGGGCTACATGCTGTAGTTAGAGGGCCTATATAAGAGGGACCCTTAGCTTTAAGCGTATAAGAACGTTATTCTTACGGTAAAAGGTATTAGTATAACTGGAGTTCTTCCATTTACACTTCACTTTGCGGTGAGGAGAGCGTGGGATAACTTTATCCGTAACGTAAAGCACTGGGAAGTTAACTTAAACGACCTAACCTTCTAGGATATAATACGTACAGTAGCTCTTTTCTAGTAGCTAGATAACGAAAATTAGGAAAACTGGGTGAAAGATTAGCTTAAAGCACTTAAGTTTATGCAGGATATAGAAGCTGTAAGTTAAATCTACCGATTGAAGTAACTTAGGTGTTAACGTTTATCCTAAGCTGCGCTTTCAGTTTTATGCATCTACTTATCTGAATAAGTAGTTAAGAAGTCGGACCCGCTCTTTAAGCTTAGAAATTTAAACTTCCGTATAGTTACTAATAAGGTAGATTACACTAGCTTCTTTAAGAAGTTACAGCAGGAAGCCCGATACTTAGGGAGGATAGTGGTTTTAGGTAAGTGGAGTCTTTTAACCTTCTAGTAGATATTAACGGCTTTAATAAATAGGGACTAAACATTTATGGACGTAATGCGTAGAGTTATTCTTAAAAACTGCTGTTTAAATAAGGTTATTAGCTTTAAGGAGATAGAATACTTGCCTGGAACTAACAAGACATTACGCATTCGGAAGCTAAAGACCTTACTAAATCTCTCTACACGTGTATTATCTGGAAGTCGTGTTTTTAATGTGATAGATGAAGATCTTGAAAGGTAGGGAAGAGGTGTAAAGCTTAATCGAATAATGGAGCTATATCTAGTGGTAAAGTTATTTAAGTGTTAACGTTAGGAATTGCAGATATAGAGATGAGATAGGTCTAATTTATTTAATTCCTAAAAATAAGAACGATACAGAAGTTACTTTAAGTCTATCGGTTTTGTGTAAACTGTAACTGCACTGTTAAGCCCCTTTTAATCATGGGAATAATTAATAATACGTACACAGTTAAAGGGATTGAAACTTATACAGGCTTGACAGGGTCACGTGCCTGTTAAGTTACCCTGTAGCTCCGTCTAGCCCCTATTCCCTTAACTATTATAATGCTACCTAAAAGTTCCCGATATTGTAAGTACTTTTCACTATCCCTGCTTTTAATTACGATTACGACAGAATCCTATAAACCTCATTAACCTAAACGGCAACGGTCGTTATAGACTATAAGGAAGACAATGGCAAGGCTAACTATCATTAAGTGCCGTCAGTTGTAAATGTAGAATAGGCTGTACTTGTAGATTTGTAAGAAACAGTCCGGCCCTAAGGGGCTAGTGCCGTCTGTAGGAAGGACACGAGATTGCGGGTCGCTAATATAGTCTAGCTACAGTGCAGTTACGCGGGTAAATTTAAACCAAAACTTGGTCTTATCGAGCGCGAGTAAGAGTAACTATACTGCTGGTGATCTGCGCGTAGTCACATGTAAGTTAAGCTAATAAAAGACGAGGAAAAGCATCTACGTACTGAGTTCTCCCCAGCTTAGCGCGGAGCTTAGCGTGGGACTTATAAGCTTACGCGGTAAGCTTACACATTTCTTAGCGCTGGAGTTACAGGTTGGATTTAGCTTGCGTTGCTTATTTAACTTTATAAATGATCTAGACTGAGAAGGGCTGCCTGGGCTGGATTATGTAGCTGTCGACTCTAGTGTTAAAGGAGCCGTTAGGCAGTTGTCGAGAGCTGCGGCCTGGCCCGAACCCGAACTGGCGTTAGTAGCTAAACGATGTGTAGGTTAGGTACTTAGAAGGGTTGAAGCGTTAAGATAAGAAGACGAACGAGTTGATAAATTCGGTAAGAAACTTAGTTATAATGCTCTCGGAGTATAAATAGGGGGGGTTATCTAGTATAGGAGAGGTACTGGTTAAGCTGTCGGTGGTCCTGTCCTTTACGTTTAGGGTTTCGAGAATAGGGAGCGCTGCCTGCAGTTTACTAAACTGGGTAAGCAGTAAATTAAGGGGATTTAAAGAGTTGCGGTCGGTAAGATCTGGGAGACGGGAGAGATAGGGGAGACGAGGGGTAATGTCGGAGAAGGGAGGTATGATCTCCTCAAGGTGCGGCTAGTTACTAGGATTATATACTGTCAGTACTTTAACTATATGTACGTTAGAATAAAGCTTTATTAACTTAATATCTCTTGGAAATAAACTTTAAGGAAAGGCGCGGCGCGTAGCCCCGATAGGCAGCATATAAAGTTTAAGCAGCGTGTTCTAAGGATAGAGGCCGTTATCTATAATAACGTACTTTAATTAGGGAAGTACGAAAGGTCTTATCACGTTAGTATATATATTTAATTCTGTCAGGTCTAGCTGCGAGGTAGGTTTGTAAAACTTTATATTATAAATTATAATGTAAAAGCAATTGTGTAGGGCTTACTGTACTGAGAGGGCAGTACGTTTTGGCGCGGGCGGAGTCTAAGGGCGCATGTGCCTACTGGCTGGTGTTTCTAGCGCATTGGGACTGCTGCCCCGGATAGAACTTACGGTACCTGCGTATTGTAGCTAGACCTAACCGATTATCTCTTCGGCCGCTTTAAGGCTAATCTTATTAACAGTGCAGGCTACTTTAAGCTGCGCGAGCAGCAGCTCGTTACGGTCTTAGTCGGCAGGGCAAGCGATAGTAACTGCCTGCAGATATAGGACTGCTGTTTCTATCGCTTTAGACTTAGAGAACAGCGTGGCGTTAATGTAGAGCAGCAGCGCCCCGCTTAGAAGCTCTTACGCTTAATTATGCTATACTTATATAGCATTAGCGATAAGGTCGTTATACTGCATTTAGCTAGCTGTAGTAAACTTATAATTAGCAAATCCTTAGTAACGAGTCTGGGGTGAGAGGGGGTAGTGAAGCTGTTAAGTTTTAACCCCCTCTTAGCTTTAAATGTAGGCTAATATCTCGCTTACGTTATCGTTATTGTTGTCTCTCCACTAACGCCTTATAAAAAATGCAAATATTACGTTATACCTGCAGTTACTAACGTCAGCTGTCTTACACTTTTGCTATTAAACATCGTTATCCTCGAAACATATTATTATAGCGCTACCTTAGTTACTGCGCGAGGTGGCATTCCAGCGCCTCCTCGACTTCTTCAGTACTAACTCTTTACCAGTATCGCCAGCTGAATGTGTCGAATTCGCGCTTATTAATAAAGATATGCTAGGCCTTATCTTTAAGTTAGCTACGCCTGCTTAGCCCGTTACCGACACTAGAGATTTGCTATAAGCTGACAATACACACTTTAATTTGTGCCTCGATTTAAGTATAAGCTATATCTAAGCGAATATAGCGCAGTTTCCTAGCAGCTAGCCGATAGCGCCCTGGGAATCTACTAATCTCTTTATAAAAGCTGGCTAAGCTGTATCTAAAGCTTATGCGCTGCTTAGGATAGCTTAAACGCCTTGTTAGTCCACTACCCGTTTAATTTCCTTCCTTATCCTTAATGGTTAATACTAATCTTAGATTACCTTTATTATAAGCTGTACTAAGAAGAGGATATTTATAAGCGTATACTGTATTACGATGATGAAAACCCTTACTGCCTGTAGCAAATTATTACTCTTATCTACGATAGCTTCTATTACCTCTATAAGTGTATTATTACCGATTAGTCTACGCTACCTAACAAGCTTCCCCCGTCTAGCATAATCTTATAAAATAAGTTAATAACAGAAGTAGTTTTACTGCTCCGCCTCCTCTTTTTCGACTATTAGCTGCTTACACGGTCCTTTATCACTAATAATAAACTTAAGGTACTAAGGCTTACTTTCCCCCCCGATTCGTTAATACTTCTTCTAACCAAGCTTATTACACTTAGATTCGACTTATTACATTCACCTAGTCTTCGGTTCAAGCTATTAACCTTAGCTTATCCCTCTTAATTACTATTAAAATTACTATATCCTTTACGCTCTAAGATCTTCCTTTATTATATATCGAGGACATAGAAATAACCACCTCGTAACAGCCCTTCCTATCGTGGGCTTTAGGTCGCTATAACGAGTCGCAGTAACATATAAGGGACCGGTCCTTAGCTAGAGAAAATAGGGTATAGTTTATAACACGAGGGCATATAAGGAGACACATAACGGATAAGAAGTATAGATATAAACTATAAGACTAAATTAGTGTTAGTTAGAGCTATAGCGGTAGTGACTTAGTTAATTAGGCGGAAGATAATCTAAGCTTATAGGTGTTATTAAATATAGAGCTAAAGCTTTTACAGTTACGGGGAGAAGAATAAGTTAATGTAAAGGAATAAGGTAATACTTAAGCTAAGACTTCTGTAATATCCTTGCTCATTTAAGTCAGAAACACTAAGGGACATATATTGTTAAGATTGTTTAAGAGATTTCATTTTCTAGTTAATTTCTAAACTTATATTAACTATTATAGTATTATTAATAAAATCAGTTACCTCTATCTAGCTGCTACTTATTAGTTATTTACTGCTGCTACTATTATACGCCTTTACAGTATCTTTATAGGCGTTTAGACGTTGCCTTGCGGTGTGTCTTTCCTGATGTTGCTACCGCTGCGGCAGTTGTCCCCGCTATGAATTAGGCCGCTAGTGAGGTTTTTTCGGCCCCGAATGCGCCTTCACAGTAGTTTAGTGGATTCCGTTAGGGGTGTATAAGTGCTAAAGCTGGTTATGTTAGCCGGAGCGTTAAGGGCTTTTAAGATGTGGGAGAGGGGGGAAAGACTAGCGTAGTTACTAACGTGGTAAGTAGCGCAGACAGTGATATAATCTCCCTCCTTAGCTATGTCGGCATAAGCCGATACTGTAAAGGTATTTAGTTTACTTAGGCTATTAAAGGCCCCCTAAGTATTAGATTCTAGCGTTGTTTTATTAGGGATTGCAGGGCCTTAGTAGTCGTTCTGCTTATCGCACGGAGCTGGAATACTATGATGTTAGAGCGAGAGTAACTCTACATTGGCGGAATTCTAATCTAAATGCGTGATCCACCCTCTAGGGAGCGGTGGGGGTAATGTAGCAGTAGTAAGGAGTGATAGGGTGTGTGTTAATACCGACTGTCCATTCTACGCAGCCCCTAGCTTTGTGTCGTTTGCTAAAGCAGGGTGGTTAGCGTTAGTAAGTGCTGGATAACTAGTATTGTGAGTAGGAACTGCTGCAGAGGAGGATAAAACAGTAGTAGGTATAACAGTAACGGCTGCTTATATTAGCTTTTAAGCTTGAGATAAGCTTGTCGGAGCAGAACTAGTATAGGCGCCTGGGCTTGCAGTAGCGGCTGGCTTTGTAGTGGCGTTAGTTACGGCATTAGTATTGGCATTCGTGTCGGTGCTTGCTTGGGCAGGATAACTCTTCTCATTTGGATAAGGTAAGCTGCTGTTGGGGCTTACAGTGGTATATGCTAGAGGAGTTAAGGCTTATATGCGTGTAAAGTCCTGTTTGAGAACGCTGACTTATAGACTAGTGCCTGTAGGTGTTTAGCTGGTCTGGTTAGGGTTAGGAGGTAAGTTAAATGCAGGCTGTTACGGTGCTTGTGGCTTAGGCTTTGCTATTATGTCTGAGCCCTGGTATACGGTAAGAGGGCCGAACGGATGCTGATCGGGGCTTTTGGTAGGCGTTTACGGACGGGCTGGTTGCGACTGAGCTGGGGGTGCGGTGTTATTGCATACTATTAGCTTCTTGTCGTTAGGGGCTGTAAGTTTGTAAGACTGGTGTGGAATTACATTAACGTCGATGTTTATATTGGTTCCTTAAGTGTTTAGCTTTAATTGTTTCGGTAATGTTAGGGGAGAGGACTTATCGTTATCAATCGCTTTACGTTTGTCCCTGTAAGGGGTTAGGAGATTGTTAGGCTGGTGCGAACCTTATATATGTAGTACTTAAAAGTCGAAATCGAAGTGTTTGTTATTATCAAGCCCTAACCGGTAGTATATTTAATATGGGCTGGCTTAGAAGGTCTTACTATAGTTAAGGAGGTGTTTTATAGTTCCCCTTACTAAACTATATATAAATCTATAGTTGGGGTAAAACTTGTAGTTAGGCAGATGCGACTCGATAAGGTGGTCGAGCTACGCTTTTATACCCTCTAGACGCTGACTATAAGCAGTACAGCTGGAAGGCTAGTTGTCGCTTTGGATGTAAGTGTTAAGATAACGTATATACAGATAGGGAGAGTACTTCTTGTCGTATGCGAAGTAAGACGTTGCTAGCGATAAAGAGGGAGTAAGATTATAGAGGCTTAGGGCATAGTCCTAGCTATAGTGCCTCTCCACGTGGTTGCTCTATCCCTCTACGCTGTTAATTACGTATATACACTTGGGGTATGGGAAAGGCTATTTAAAAACCCTATTTCGGATATGTATCGTAATGTGATGTCTTAACAGGTTGGACAGTGTCGCGAAAGATGTTTTTTTTTTATCCTTATATAGGAAATACTAGTGCTTTAAAGCTGGTTTCTCTACAGGTGTATGGACAGGACGAATAAGTAGGAGCGAAGGATCTGGGATTCTGCGAAGGAATGTTATAAGGGTGTTGACACGTGTAGAGATTTCCCCCACGCCTTTTATTACTTAAATGTAAAACTAGTTAGAGCTGTTTTCGTAAGGCAGGTTTTCCATTTTGTTAAGGGGCATTATTAGCTTGACAGTTAATCTTACAGCGCAGAGCTTATCTGTATTCTTAAAATACTCTTCCCTAACTTCTAGGAGCTTTAAACCTTCCTATTACCAGTAGTTTACATTCATTTGTTAACGAAGTGCGTTCCTTTCTTTACCATATAGTATAGCTAACAGTACCTTTTAGTTAGCCGTTACGATCTGGTGCTGGTTGTATTCTAGTTCTTGGGCGGTGGATAGGAAGAGAGGGGCATTTAGGTCGCATTTGTTAGACGTATTATTAAATATAACGAACACTTTATTAGTGTTACCCTTTTCTTAACTAAACGTAAGCTTAAGTAAGTCTTCTAGGTAACGATCGGTTATATAGGAATTCTGGAAGGTCTACAAATCGTAGCCTATAAACTAATTTCGATAAGTCTTGGTTATTATATCTGCGTAGTAGTAGTAGTTAACGATGTACTTAACGATCTAGGGTCGAAAAGGCAACTTACTATTTAGTCTCCGGTTAGCCCTTACCCTTATAGAGTACAGGTAGGGGGGTTCTCGATACCCTGCGATAAGTAAGGTGCGATGCTAAACACTTTAAAGCGTCCCGTAAGTGAGGGGTAATATCTTTACCTTTTCATCGAGGAGGTGCTGCTTTTAGTTTAAACAGATAATGTAGGTATTCCTGTTAAATGTCGGCTTCTAAATTAGTTTATTGTAGCTTTTATATCTTGCCTCGAAGGCATTAGCTTAAATTACGTAAGAGATAAGGATACAAATAATATAGTATTTAGAGTTTAGTATAATAAGGATAGTAAACTGGACCTTATTACTAGAACGGACGTATTAGTAGACTGTGGGGCGTATTTAGGAGAGGTAAATTAAGGGGCTTACTGACGGTTTTAAGGGGTTTTTAGCCCTCCTCCTCTTATTTCTATATATTTTACAATACATAGCTACCCACCTCTTACTAACCCCGTCTTTAACTAAGATAACCTGAAACTGATTATACTTTAAGTGCTTTAACATCCTTAGCTTAAACCCGCTAAGCTTAGCAAAAAGTATAGCATAGTAAACCGATAACTGTTAAAGAGGACTTAAAGGTATAAGGTGTGGTTTAAGCTACAGTGTATCGACAAAAAGTGTAATGTTATCTAAGGTGAACCTGTGTTTTAAATACGGGAGATTAACTTTAAGCTTAAGTAAAAGGGTAAGGTGTGTTTTAATTTACTAAAACAAGTTAGTACGTTAGTATACTAAACGAGTAAAGGGGTACTACTGGTACGTTAAGATCCTACGCCTTAATTTACTAACTGACCTTAACGATTATAAAAACAGGTCTTACTCTTATACCTTTAACTTTTATATCCTAGTGAAGTTTCTAACGTTGTGCCTTAGTCGCGTTACGTTTTAGTAGCGTAATTGCCTTTTTATTAGTTATTACGATAAGTGTTTGCTAAATCTCGGTCGCGGTGGACTTTGTAATAATTATGTATGTCTAGATTACCTTACAGTTATTAAGAATAATAATATGTTTTATGTTAAACCTGTAATAATCTAACAGGAAACCTTAAAAGACGGCTTAAGTATACCTATCTAAGTAATCTTCGATATAGTTACGTTAGATCTTAAGGTAGTTAACTACGTTTCTTCAGCAGTACTTATAAAGCTTAACGTTAGACTAAGAGTTATAAAGAAAGAAGGGGGAGGGGTAAAAGGCGTATAAGGGTTAAGCGTCTTATACTTTTCCTATTTACCCCATATTTTTTCATAATTGTAATTTACTTTCTCTAAGATCTTTAATCTAGGGTTAAAATATACACCTACCTCTTAATATTCCTTTAGGGTGTCTTAGGCCTGGGCAGTTTAAGTGTCCTTATCGAAGGGGTCTATCGGTAGGAGAACTGCAGGCTACTTAGCTAAGCATACAGTGTAAGAAGGCATTAAGGTAATTAGTTGGGACAGGTAGGATCGCGCGCTAATCTCTTTTAGTGCGGGTAGGAAAGCAGCCCTAGTAAGGTCGCTACTCGCGCGTGAGGAATAGGCGGTGGCTGTAAGGAGACTAGACTGTTTAGGTGGAAGTGAAGGTTCCATCTCTAGGTGCTTGAAGGCCGCTGACGAAAGGGCGAAGAAAGTGTGCGAATCGTGAGGCCTTTATGCGTTTTCTGTTGCGTGGGCGACTGAGCGAGACTGGGGGAGGGCGTTACCGCCTCTCTTACTACCTATGGCGAATGGATGCTCTCCTGGGACGCCTTTTAGTTAGAAGGGCGTGTATGTAGGCATCTGTCTATGCTAAGCGCCTAGAAGGGGTGGGCAGGTGGGCGGCGGGTGCGCGAGAGACGTTGGAGGTAGAGAGAGCGCGAGAGCCGTTTTCCAAACGGACGGAGGCGCGCAAGCGCGCGAGGGCAAGCGGCTAATTCTCAGAGCACGTGATGCACGGTGGGGTCATGGAGCGCTTGGCAGGAACTCCGGAGCGCGGGGTTGCTTAGTCATAAAAACATGGCAGCCGGTGGGAAGAATGTGTGACTTGGTGATTTAGCGCCTTGGCATTGGCTATGATGTTTGAGCTTCAGCGGCGCTCGAGCTGACAGCGGACCAAGCGCAGCGTTTCAACGGCTGAGAGCAGAGCTCATCTCATAAAACGCCACTTCACCGCAGCTGGATGCCTCCAGGCGCCAATCGCTCTGCTGCCTGTTCGGCTCGCGTCACAACCAGGCCTCCAGTCCGACCGCGCGGACGCGAACCCAGTCATCAATTCGCGATAACCCTCGAAGAGTTCTCAAACGTCGGGTGTGACGTTGAGCCCAAAGTTATTCTTAACCCAATAGTTACATCAGCTCGCGATGGCGGATCTGAGCTATCCTTTTTAACCGTATTTCAGCTCCGCACCTCCGGTCTTAGTTTCTTCTCTTTGCGCAACCCTCGCCGATAAGCAGCTCGTCGCGGGCGCGCACCACTATGGAGTCGGCCGGGTTACGACGACGCGCCGCGGCGGCGACAAAAAAGGAAAGCGACCGGCCAGGGAGTTGGATTATTGCCGGGCATGAACCGCCGCGCTTCACGGTCGATCTTTCGGTGGCCCCGGAGCACCGCTACGACCACATCGTGCCTCACCTCAAAGGCGCAATCTCCGACGCCAACGTCGCCGCCCAGTTTGACGAGCTCGTTGATTTCATCCTCCCGGAGATGCGTCTCGCCCAGAAATGCGTGCATGGCCTTGCGCGTATCGCCCTGCGCAGGGTGTACGGCAATGAGGAAACCGCCGAGATCCGCGGCATCGCACGCGAGACCGGCCTGTCCATGCACCTACTCGTGGCCCTCAACGTGATCCTGGACCTCCTCCTCGGCTGCACCAGCGGCGGCGTGCGCCACCAGCCCGACCCCAAATCCAAGTCCCCAACCCGCATCCTTCACTTCCGCACCCTCGACTGGAGCATGGACCCCCTGCGCAACCTCATCGTCGAGTTGGACTACATCCAACGCCCCTCCGGCCCCGTCGTCGCCACCACCATCGGCTACCTCGGCTATGTCGGTGTCCTCACCGGCGTGCGCAAAGACCTCAGCATGAGCCTCAACTTCCGCCCGCATCACGACACCAGCACCCTCTCCAAGCGCATCTCCTTCCGCTACCACCAGCTCCTCGTCATCCTCGGCCGACGCCCCTCGATCTCCAGCACCCTCCGCTCGTACCTACTCCCCCCGTCCCCGTCCCCCTCCCGC
>Ga0247758_1001793_pt1 | contig 14016 bp, 8 predicted proteins | sample UWRJL156409C4_FD_180950 | JGI IMG/M metagenome (GOLD analysis project Ga0247758, IMG submission 180950) | Plant litter microbial communities from Arlington Agricultural Research Station in Wisconsin, United States - UWRJ-L156-409C-4 | ecosystem: Environmental > Terrestrial > Plant litter >...
CCCCCCCTTCCCCTCCCCCCAGCCCAGACCAATCACGACGCCAACGTGGAAAAGTCGCGAACCGTTGTTCGACTTTTTTCTCTAGCCTTTTTGTCCCTTTGCTCGCTATGTCCCCTGACCGAACCGCGTTCCTCAAAATCTCTTCTTTTTCCCCTAGGAATGAAACTTCGTTCGTTTTAGCCTTTACATATGAAGACTCCCGTCAAAAGACAGGGCCCACTCAGCCAGTGTGGAACATGCTGTGTCGTTACTGACTACTTCGAAAGAAGGCCATTTGTTTTGATGCTGTGGTGTTGCATCCTCCAACGGCGTATTCTAATGCAATTAAGACCCATGTGAATTGATCAAGTTCTCTCGCGATGCGAACAGGGGCTGTAAATGTAATCAGCCAGGCCTTGCTGTTCTGGGGCAAGCTGCGTGAGGGTTGCTTTAAGGCATTTTCGCATGATCAGACACGCTTTCTTTTTAGCTGGAGTCCCCAAGCATCCTTCTCTGCTTTGGGAACAGTATGCGGCTCTTGACGACCCGTCAAAAGGCGCCCGGCCTGTGTGGCCGTGTCGCATGAATTTAGCTCCTGGCCACAACCTCCATACAAAAAGATGGGACGAATTAGGGTTGTCTGCGAACCAGGGAAAACCTCGGAGCAGCCCTCCGAGAGGCACTGCTTACTGCTCACCAGCGAAATCCAGAGGGTGCGCCCCTCTCCAAGACCGCTGGTTGCGGGAGTGTAAATAGTCAAGAAGTTATAGTGTCGGTTCCGATACGACTACGGGATTGCTGTTTTCGAAGGAAAGTGTCATTATGGCTATCCGCATTGGAATGAGATGCGGCAGGTGCGGCACTGCATGAATGGGCTGACCCGATACTCCTCTTCACCTCCAGGTTCCCATGACAAAGGTGCTCAGTTTGCGCCGCGCAAACGCCGTGGAAAACAGCAACATGGGCTTCCTTTGTGCATTAAAGGACGGAATAATAGTGGAATACCGGCCAGGGACAAGAAATCCCTACGACCTCGGTTGACAATCTCCTTATGGTTACCACGGAGACGCTGAAACTTACAATTTGGGGTCGCGCCAACACGGCGAAGATGGTATGTCAAGATATGTCAGCACTTAACGCGCATTAGAACCCCGGCAATGCCCGCATATGTATGAAGTGACTACTTACTAGGTATGCCCAAGCGGCAACAGCTGGAGAGGTGGAAGTTGGAGCCCACTACCTAGGTTGCCTTTGCGCATGGCATTTAAACTTTCCAGGTTCGAGGCCTTGTCCAAGCTACCAAGGCAGCCCTGAGCCACCCGGTTCAGCAATGGCTAGCTAAATCCAAGTCCGTTGGGAATTAGCTAGAACCAAATATCGACAGTAAGCTGAGGCGGGTATCATGCTGTTAATGATGGGCACAGCGCCTTATTGCGGTGGTGGCGGCGATGATATCAAGGTGGGCATTCAACGGGATGAATCGGCGACCCAAGCCTTTGCTCTTAGACGCGTGCCTCTAGTAGGTCATTGAAGGTCTGTGTTCGGGTCTGGAGGAATCGGGGACGCGCAGGCAAAGATCAAACCAAAAGCGAGGGCAAAAGTCAATCACTAAATGGTTCGAGGTATCGTTGGCCGAAATTAAGGCGGGGAGATACTTGGGAGGCTTTGGGGGTGGCTCCACTCTGCGCGTTCGTGTGCCGATGGGCAGGCCCCCCCTTCCTTTGCTATCTCAAGCGCTCCCCCAAAAAAAATTCGGCCTTCCATTTTTCCACCTCATTCACAATCACCTGTGAAAGAACCCAAAGGAGGAAATATCTTCTGTCAACGGGTTTTCTTCCCCCGCATAATATCGGTTTGTATTCTCATTCTCAGAACTTGTTCTAGAGAAAAGAGACACATCTCCACTCTGCTTAATTGCGAGCGTTGGGCCCGAGAAAAATTCCTTCACGGTCGGCTCCCTCGAGCTTTTGCGACATTCCGACACCACACTCTTTGACCATAGACTTTGCGTCAACCGCATAGGTTTCTCAACCACCTTAATCATTGAGTGTTTGCGCGCACAAGCCTTCCCATCAGCTTTTTTCGCCTGGGATTATTTTCCGCACGACAATCATTCTCTTTGTCGGCGCGACCGATCGGATCTGAGATTCGACTCCCCGTCTCGACTACCTCCTCACCTCACATCAACGATCGCGCATTCCAGCAAGAGAGAACACGGCTTTCGAGCGCCCGCTTCTCCTTATGACTTCTACTGCGAGTCAACAAAACCAAAATCCGGCGACCACCCCATCCGCTTCTACAGCTACGTCGTATGCTTCAGCAGCCGGTGCGACCAAGAAGCCCACATCGACGCCGCTGATTGCGACGGGATCCCACCCGCCTGTGGTGGTTGGATCTTCCGCAACAGCAGCACAGAATGGCAAGTCGTCTGCCTCGCCAGTAAACGGGCGCCCGAACATCACACCAGCCGTCCCCGCTGTCGCTGGCGCCCCGTCCATTGTACGAAGCTCCTCGATCATGAACGGCGGACCTGGTGAGCACGCTCGGAAGAGCTCAGTTACCATTAGCGCCAACGCTCCGTCAAGCCACATTGCGAATGGAGGACCCGTCGGCGGCAACAAGGCGATTCCTCAGTTCGGCTTCAATGAGTCGCCTGCGGTCACGCACAGCACACCTCAGACCAGTGGCGCAGTGCCGATCCCGATTCCGGGGGGCAATCCCAGAATCGCTTCTCCTGCACATTCTCCTTCGCCTATCCCGCAAGTCCCACAGCAAAGCGGCGGTCAGCGTGCGCCATCCAGCACGCAGACGCCACCGACTTTTGGAAGTTTCCCCGGCGAGAACGATGTAAGTTGATCCCTGACTCAGATCCCGACTGTGGTTTTTTTTTCTTGTCCAGCACCGATTTTTCCGCTTGGCTTTTTGCTAACCTGCTCTCTTTTAGCGTCATATGAAGCAGCCTTCCATCTCACATCCTGCAGCGATGGGTGGCGGCGCTCATGCAAGACGAGACTCGCAGGCATCTGCCCACAGTGAAGCAGTCAGCCATGGCGGACCAGGACACACTCGGGGTGGTTATCAAGGCGGTCGTGGGCGCGGTGGCTACAACTCGCAGTACAATAACCCGAACATGGCCGGCTTCCCCCCTGGCGGCCGTCCCTACCCAGCCCCGAACGCCAATCGCGGTGGAATGCCATACCAGCATGGCCGAGGCGGCATGCAACAGTATCCGAACTCACCCCAGCCGCCTCGGGCTAGCCCGGCTCCTGCTCCCGCAATGCCCCATCATGGAACGCCGACCATGCCTCCGGCTGCCTTGGCGTCTGGCCAGCCCTACTACTCTCCGAACATGAACCCCATGAACATGTACCCTACGCACCAACAAGTAAAGCCCCCTTTCATTAACAACGATCCTCCATTCAAGCAAGGCAAGAAGAGCAAGGCGATGCGCCGAGATTCGGACAAGAACTTCCATCTTCGGTCGCACAACTCTTCACAGAAGCCACCAAATGAGCCCATTCACAAGGCGCGGCGGAACAGCAAGCGTTGGGACTCGGGTGTGGAGTACCGTCAGGACATGCCCATTGGCGGCCAGCCATCGACGGACTTCGCAGATGGCCCGGCCGCGTCCTATGCCTTCGCCCCTTCGCGCGCTGTTCCTATGCAGCCCCCTTCCCAACTACCACCACCTCCTCTTATGTCTCATTTTCTTCAAGGGGGTTCCAAGGGGCAGATCGACTTGTCGCCAGCGAGCGGAAATTTTGAGCAATTGCTAACCGAGCAACAAAAACAGATGAACGCACCATATGGTGTCGCTCCGCCACCGATTGATGGATACCGGGGTAACATGATGATGCCCGGTTATCCATATGCTCAACCACAGATGCCGTACATGGGACAGCCCCCGCAAGCGAATCCTGCTTACCACCAAGCATTCATTCCTCAGTATGCCCAGGGACAAAGCGCTGCCCCGGCTATGTCCCGTAATGCTTCACAGGTTTCTGACCGTCCCACTTCTAGCACTGGACAAAGCCAGGCCCCCGCAATTGCTCAGGGCACTCCCCATCAGCGTGCGGCTCAGCCAGCTACGGCTCCGGCCATCGTGTCGTCCACTAACTTTTCCCGACCGAAGAAGAGCGGTCCGCTGGTGATCAAGGATGCTCAAGGCAAGATTCTGGATTTGTCTTCAGTTAAGGCCCCCGCATCACCCTCACCAAGCATTCAGCAATCCAAGACACCACCTGTTGTGGCATCGACCCCCACGCCGCCTCCCAAGTCGTCTACACCTTCGCACGCGCGATCCGAGAGCACAGCCGCCAAGACAGCGGAGCAGCTCCGCAACGAGTTCAAGGACGCTGTTCGGAAGACGGCTGAAGCACCGAGCGACACTAAGGCAAAGGATGACGAGCCTGCCAAGGCTGCTGCTGAGAAGGCTGCCGCCGAAGAGAAGTCGAAGGAAGATGAACGCCTGAAGGAAGAAGAGCGTCTCGTTGCTGAGAAGAAAGCGGTAGAGGAAGCCAAGGCGGCGGAGGCAGCGCTGGCGAAGGAGAAGGCTGAGGCTGAGGCAAAGCTCAAGGCTGACGCTGCTGCTAAGGCTGAGGCTGATGCTAAGGCTGCGGAAGCTAAGGCGGCTGAGGAGGCTGCCAAGAAGACCGAAAAGAATGATGTTCCCGCGGAGGATGATTTTGAGGCCATGATTCGCGAAATGGAAGAGATCGACCGACGCCGTGAGGAGGAACAGGCCAAGATTACCGCGAAGAAGAAGGCGGAGGCTGAAGAGCGCAAGAAGCTTGATGAAGTCAACAAGGTTGCTCTGGCAGCCGAGAATGACCGCAAACTTCGCGAGCAAGAACGCGAGATGGAGAGGCTTGAGGAAGAGAAGGAGAAGAAGCGAGGGTCCAAACCGCTCCCGGCCGTGTCTGACCTTCTGGCGGCCCAGATGGGCGACCTCGCATTGGCCGACAAGACGGACGCTTCTAAGCCTACCAGCCCTGCTGTCGGAGACTCCGGCTCCGTCGCTGGAGCTAAGACCAGTATCCCTGAGAAGCAGGGTCGTAAGCCGGTTCCTCTCAACCTCTCGCCTCTGAATACCAAGCCTGTGGAAGCGCCGCAGCCGAGCGCCGCTCTCCAGTCACTTCGGTCTTCGCGCTTCCTGTCTGGCGTGGAGTACGACATCTATCCTGCAGGAATTTCTTCGCCCAACCCAGCTCTCAACCAAGCCGTCGCTAAGAAGGGCAAGGTGTTCAAGTACGATGCGCAATTCTTGCTTCAGTTCCAGGGTGTGTTCACAGAGCAGCCGTCATTGGAATTCCATCAGCAAGTAAAGACCCTGATTGGAGACTCGGATGGCTCTCGTTCAGCTTCGGCTCGCACTCCAGGTGCCGGCTCTGCCCGACAGGGCTCTAGATCTGGCCCACCGGCTGGTTTCCCCCAGCAAGGTGCCATGGGCCAGTTCGGAGCCAAAACTCTACCCCCTGGAACCACTTCTGAGCAGCGATTCGCAATGTCTCAGGGAACTGGAACTGGAACTGCTACTGGAAGTATGCCTCGTCCTGGTCCTGTGACGGGCATGGCATTCGGTCGCACGGGTGCTTTCCCCGGCCAACTGAGCCGGACCCCTTCATCAAGCAATGCAGGTGGCATTCCCAACTCTCCCCGTCAAGGAAGCAGACGTGGTGGAGGCAGCAAGCGCGAATTCGGCGGAAAGGGTAACGATTCCCAGGCTGCTAAGACCATGCCTCTCACCGCTGGAATGGACCTCAAGCCCATCGTCACCTCATCTACCGGCTGGAAGCCCCCTAGTGTTGGGCGACCTGCTGCCGTCGCTGTTGCCGCGGTTCCTGGCCACATGGACCCGGCGATGGTACAACGTAAGGTCAAGGCTGCTTTGAATAAGATGACGCCCGAGAAGTTCGACAAGATTTCAGACGGCATCCTTGAGATTGCCTCGCAGTCCAAGAACGAGCAGGACGGTCGCACCCTGCGCCAAGTCATTCAGCTTACCTTCGAGAAGGCAACAGACGAAGCCCATTGGGCCTCGATGTACGCCAAATTCTGCAAGCGTATGCTTGAGATGATGAGCCCCGAGATCCGCGACGAAAACATCCTGGACAAGAATGGCAACGTTGTTAGCGGCGGCGCTCTGTTCCGCAAGTACCTTCTTAATAGGTGCCAGGAAGAATTCGAGCGTGGTTGGAAGGTTGACCTCCCGGGAACGAACGAAAGCGACGACAAGAAGGCCCAAGAGGCTGTTTTGTTGTCCGACGAGTACTATGTCGCTGCTGCTGCGAAGCGACGTGGTCTAGGTCTCGTCCAGTTCATCGGTGAGCTCTTCAAGCTTGGTATGCTCACGGAGCGCATCATGCACGAGTGTGTTCGCAAGCTGCTCGAGTTCCAGGGTATGCCCGATGAGGCTGAGATCGAGTCTCTCACGAAGCTCCTGAGGACCGTTGGTGGTGCTCTCGACAGCACTGACAAGGGTCGGCCGATGATGGAAGCTTACTTCCAGCGGATTTCTACCATCACTTCGCTGCCTGAGCTTCCCAGTCGCCTCAGGTTCATGCTCATGGATATCGTTGACTTGCGTAGGGCTCGTTGGGCCTCCAAGGAGACCAACAAGGGCCCCAAGACCCTGGAGGAGGTTCGCGCCGAGGTATGTTGTTTCCCTATCACTCCAGACATGTACGCTAACACATAAATAGGCTGAGGCACAAGCTGCACAGAAGGCGGCCGATAACGCACGCAGCACACAGCGTGGTGGTCCCGGTGGACGTCCCCAGGGTGGACGAGGCGACTCGAGAAATTTCTCGCAATACACGCCCCAGCAGCCGCCAAACCAGGTCCAGATGGATGATCTGCGCCGACTCAAGGCAACCGGAAGCCGCACATCCAGCCAGAACGCCTCATTTGGCCCAAGCTCAATGTTTAACTCTCGGAGTAACAGCGGTCGGAGACTTGCACCTGGCGGTGCCTTTGGTCGTGGTGGTGAGGACTCTGGCGCATCTTCGCGCACTGGCACACCACCCACTCGGGATTCAGTGGCCCACACAAATGCATTTGGGTACGTCGCATCCACGACAACCAAACACTGTTCAATGTCCGCTGACTTGGTTTTTAGCCTGCTCGCCGATACTGGAGAGAACCCGGCCTCGCCTCCCTCCACAGCCGCATCCCCAGCATTGTCCAAGGCTGCCCTGGACACGGTTGTGAGCGATGACAGGAAGTAGAGTTCAGGGGTTCTTCCATTAGATCACGGTGACTTGTGCATTCACAAGTCTGTGCATAGACCGGGCGGGTTTGTTATTTGCATTTGCAGGCGGGTTCTCAAAAACCTCTCAAAAGCGACACCATTATGATACCTCTTCCCCCTGATAGAAGTTTTTCGAGAGAGAAACTGCCACCGACAAGTCGGTTTTACCCTGCGGAGTTGGGATGGACTTGCTCTTCACTTCCACCCTTGTGTTGATTACATGTTTAAAAGTTTTTTATGCATCTTGCTCTTTGCTGGTGGCTCGAGAGGGAAAGGCTTGCCTACTTATCTCTTTCTAATACATGCGATGCTTTCTTACTACACAGGACGTTTGCTTCCTCGTTTTCTTCTCCTTCTCTCTGCGAGTGAGGGTTGGTTGTGGGAGATGTGGATGCTGTTAGAATGGCACATCGGCGGCGTGAACGAGAAGAGTTGCTTTTGTTTTTCTTATCCATCCCTTTCCTATCTCGTCTCGCTGAGGTCGGTCGACATCATTTGTTCTCTCGGCCCTGGTGGGAGAGGAAGCAAAGTCACGGTGTTATTTCGATTTCCTGTACCAAATTTTCAGACCATCTTGTTTCTCCTTCCGGTCACTTTTCTTCACTCTGGGTCTGTTTTTGTCTCTCACAGATTATTTCCCTTTTAATTCGGCCTTGGAACCAATGTATGGCCCTCTAAGAATGGGAGGGTGGGATTGTGGGACCGCGTGGTGGAGACGGGGGATATGTCTAGCCAGTCAGAAGGTCGGCTGGACTCGCTCGCTGGGCTTCCATGGTGGAGGACGGTCCTGGGTTGGGTTGGGATGGTGGGCATATGGAGCCCGGTGGGGGGAGGGGTTATGTGTGTGTATTTGTACAAGTACATCAGTTTGCTCAATCATTTACAGAATCAGATTGAAACGATCTTTCTGAGATCCTTTGCGTGTTTTGGTGTTTGTGAATTTTGAAGTGATGAGAGGCCCATAGAGAAAGGGCAAATTCGCCCCAGGGGAGCTTGGTAGGGTATATTTGCAGTCGTTGACGAACCTCATCAATGATCATTGTCTAAAACGAAAGGCGTAGCTACTTCCAGCATCTCTCCTCTTGTCACGAAACGGGAGAAATGTGCGTTGTGGGAAGCCATTGGGCCACACATATAAAAGGTCAAAATAATTCAAGGAGAAATACAGATGGCGTAAATAACATGGTCATGCCCTAGGTCCCTTTCCGTAAAACCAAACGCCCACCATGATTCTCGCTGCATACTACCAAAACGCAGAAAAACAAAGCAAGACCGCCATACCGCCCAGCATTACGTGCCCTCGAAATATCCCACGGCTTATCCTAGCCAACCAAACCAACATGTAAAACCCATATCTCAAGCAGCTGTGAAACCAAGTTTTGCAAACAGCGTGTCCATCGCCACCCACTGTCGCCCACACTTGTCCAAGTACTTATCAACGACGCCCTTCACCGTACCAAACCGCACCCGATTATGCTCCGCGAGCGCGAGAATTTTCTCCTTGCGCTCCTCCAGCGACACCGAGCTCGCAGCAGCATCCGACTCTTCGGCCGAAGGGACAGTAGCAACAGGGGCCCTGCCGGCCTTTGCGCGTGCCTTTTCGACGTCCCACAAGCTAGCATAGTATACCAGCTGGTTGTAGATGTCACGCTCGGTAATCTCGTAGCGCATGCGGCCAGAGCACTCTCGGCCGAGACCCTTAGGGCCAAGGCAGCGGCTACCGGCGACGCTGATCTGGCGAGTGCGGTTGCCGCAGCTCACGTCGTCACACACGAGCCAACCCTCGTAGTAGCGGGCGGTCTGGGTGCGGATCGCGTTCTCGACTTGGGCGATGACAGAGAGTGTTGACAGTATTGTGCCACACCCTGGAGTTGGGCATGCTACACCGGCGGGCGTGACATGGTCTGGTGAGCCGAGCAAGCCGTCGAAGGGGGTGCTCGACTTGCAGGCGCGGCAGCGTAGATTCAGAGGCGTGCAGTCGCGGAAGCGGACCGCATCGGGAATCTGCGACTCGAGGGGATGGATTTCTGTATCGTTGTTGCCTCCCCCGGGGTTGCTACTGTTGCTGTTACTAGCATATCGACGGATATCTAGCCCGAGGTTCTCGGCGATCTGAGAAGTGGAAGTGCCGGTAATATTGGCACAGAGACGCTCGACCGTCGGGAAGATCTGCTTGGCCATGTACCACTCAACATCGGGAGCGAGGCCAGAGTCAGCCTTCACCACTTCTTGTGAGGAGAAGGCGCGCTTGGCTGGCGGTTCCGACGTGGTCTTGCTGTCGCCGGTAATGATGTACGAGATGACATCGCCCTTGCGAACGGTCTTGCCGCGTGCCAAATCGCGAAGAGCCACTTGTACTTGAGGCATGCTGTCGGCGTTGGGATACTCCTTCGGGCCTTTGCCGAGTTGTGTGAAGATGATGTACTTCTGGGCGGGGACGGCCATCTCCCGCATCTTGGTTGCCATCTCACGGAGATACTCGTGGATACGCTGGATCGACGCCTCTGTATCGTCCCCGGAGAGGATCTCGTCCAATGTCCGCTTCGAAATCTCCTTGGCCAGAGCGCAGTACTCACGACGCTTCATGTCGAGGCCCTTGATTTCCATCTTCTCGGTCCATGTGCCATTTGACTCAACCATGTTGATGGCGGCGTACTTCTTTTTGGCTTGGAGGAGAATGCGGCGGAAAACATTGTCAATATCGATTTCCAGCAGCCGATACGAGTCGTTGACGGCCTTCTTGAACTCGTTGCCAACTCGTAGAGCGTCGGCAATATTGTCGACGTTGGCATTGATCATGACGGAATCCGTGTCACCGTAGATGACCTGCAGATTGTTGTTCTCTGCCAGCTGCTTCGTACTCCGCAGAATCTCACGACCTTTGTAGGTAGTGAGTACGGCAAGAGGCCGGGCGTAGAATCGAGATTTTGTGTACCCCAAACACCCGTACATTGAGTTAGCTGTCAACTTCAAGGCAAGTTGTTTGATATCCCAAGACGCAAGCTCCTCTGGCTTGGCATTTTTAGCTTTCATAAGCGACTTAACAGCCTTTCGGCGATTGACAAGACCCTCAATGAGCTCCGGCAGTATTCCTTTCCCGAGAGCCTTGTCTGGGACATCGGGCACCTGGTCTTCATCGTCGGACTATCCGGTAGTCAGTAAGCATGCGGGAGGGAGGGATGTGGTGCATTGACTTACTAATTTGGTACGATCAACTGTGGTGAAGCAAATATTGTACTCTTGGATGATGGAAGGGTACAATGAGTTGAAGTCCATGACTAGGACAAACTTATCATAAAGCCCTCGTTCCGGCTCGAAGACGAGACCGCCCTTGTACTTATCCTTCTTCTTGCTCACATCACCACCTTCCTCGTCCTGTTCTTCCGCGGCTTGGCGGCCTCGGAAGGTCTGTTTGTCCGGGCAGATATACTTGTTTTTATGGAACCGATGAAGTAGAATGTACTCGTTCCGCTCCGCGCGTGTTCCTGTGAGCGTTCTCGCCCACGAGTTGCCCGCCAGATTAGTAAGTACTTTCGTAAGAGGAAGGATTTGGGTTGTGAGGGCGAGGGCCGCAATGAAGTAGGTATCGGCTTCGATATGCGAGACGTAGTCCATCATCCCAGTCTTGGTTGTTGCCCATGTTTTGAGAGCAACATCATTATCGATGTCCCTTCGGCGGTCCTCGCTCGAAAGATATAGATTGCACATCTCCGTCAGGTTCCACGACTGACACTTCAGCATCACAGACTTGCCAGCGTCATTGGCAAGATCACAGAGAAGCCGACCTGACATAATCCGACGCTCTTCAAAGACATTGCCACCAACCTTGCCAATAGACGGTGGCCATTGAGCTCGTCTGAATCTACCGATTCGCGACCATTGGTGCGTTTTCTTGTCATGAAGCCGGCTAAGCAGGACACTGTAGTCGACGCCTTCGAGCTGGTGACCTATGATGATGTCGGGGTCTACGACGTCGACCTGGGCAAGGAAGAAGGCCAGCATTTCCGACTCCTGCTTCCAGAGTTTGATAAGGCCCTTCTTTCTTTCCTTGGCCATGCTCTCGAACCCGACAGGGAACGCAGTACCATTTGGTCGGAGCAGTGTGAACGTACGGCATCGTAATTTATCTGCTGGCGTCGGATCACTCAGTGTGACGTCTTCGTAGACGCGAGCACTGATTGCCAAAATCTCTCGCTTGTTATCCTTCGCATTGAAAATGGTTCGCATAGCCAGACTCATGAGCGTCAATGGAGGATCGGGTGGGCTTTCACTCTCACTTATCGCCGAGATCATGTTCGGGTGATCAAGCAGCACTTCCAGTCGGCAATGCGAGGCATTCTTCAGAGCGCCGAAGTCTGCATCTTGGATTTTGAGCCAGCAAGGTCCCATGATGTTCTTCCACAGCACGAATTGCTCGAACAGCGCCGTGTTGGTACCGAATACGCGAGAGAACGTTTCTCCTTGGAGGTTCATATCGAGAGCCGACTTGGTGTATGGATAGAGGAGCTTGAGATATTGGGCCTCCTTCGGCACATCAGGAAGCTCGAATGCGTACTTTCGGGTGCAAGGCTTGATCTTGTGCACGCCGACGTTCATCTTAGTCATGATGGTGTCGACCTCGTTGTAGATGGCCATCATGTCAACTTCGTCGGTAGATTCTTCACCATTCTGTATCCGGTTCTGGCGAGGTAGGAAGTACAACTTTCGAAGAATGTTGTCGATCTTGACGAAGCAGCTGTCATGGCTATTGGTCTTTTTGTTGAGGACCTTGCCGAAGAGACACAAGCTACCATTGACTTCGGTGTAGTCTGTCCAGAACATGTTCAGGCTGCCATCCTCTTCGACCGCGTCCGTAAAGTCGATCTTGCCAACCGATCTTGGCTCACTCGGTGCCCCTGTTACGACGTTGAGTTTCTGGTTGATTTCGTTCCACGAGGCTGAGTCAACTACTGCGTCTGTCGCCCTGGCAGGGGATGAACTAGCTGGTGAAGGGTACGGCTCGGGCTTCACGATCTTCTTGATCTGACGAGTTGCAGCGATGTTGACGCTGGCGGTCATCAGACCGCCGGTGTGCGCAACCTCCATGAGGTCGTCTTCCGAATCCTCATCAGTTTCGGGTTTAGGCTGTGTTCTCCGTTCTGCAACCTTTGCGGTAGGCGATGACGGCGCAGGGTCGCTCATAGGCACGTCGGCGGCAGCAGGTTCGTCATCTATTGGCGTAAAGTCATCATCATCGCCCATGAAAACGTCATCTGCGGTAGGTGATGGTAGTCTGTCATCGACGACCTTCGTTCTCTTTGCAAGGGGCTGGCGAGAATCCCGAGCCGGCGAAAGAGCTCGGGTTTTCCTCCTCTCGGCCGATCGGTCCCTCTTCGCCGACCGGCGCGGTAGGGCGGGAATATTTGCGTCGACTTCACCGAGCAGATCTTCCAAGAACCTCTCATCTTCTTCTGTCTTGATGACCTTCGTTTTCGCGGGGGCCTTGACGGCGCCCTTTTTAAAGAATTCTGAGATGTCTCTGTCATTCGCATCTCGCTTGGACAGCTCCTCCTCGCGTTGTTTCTTGGCTGCAAGAGTAAAGGATTAGCTATTGAGAAGAGAAAAGGGAGGGGACGCCTGGCGTACACTTGCGGTCCTTCCCACGCACAACCTTGGCGCCGTCGTTTTCACTGTCCGACTCGTAAACAGGCTCTCGATCCCACTCCTCGCGGCCGTCGTCAGCGTAACCCTCGCCATTGTCGTCAACAACAAAGTCGTCTTGGTCCAGACGGTCTCGTAGGATCTTTTTGTACTGAGTATCGTCGACTTCTTCGTACAAGTCATCAGCGTCGGCGACTTCGTACGCGTCAAATGTCTTTTTGCCCTGCTTGCGCAGAGCAGCGAGCTGCGCGAGCTTCTCGCGTTTATTCTTGCCCGCGGCTCTGGACGACATTTTGGTGGTGCTGCAAAAAGAGGCTTCCCAAGGTGTTTCGCGAGACTGTTGACAAGGAATGGGGCGACGGGTTAAGTGGGTTGCTCCAATTAAGGAGACGCGATGTTTCGCGTCTCGACGCGGACCCCTGTAAGTCATCAAAGCACCACCTGCCCCTGGCGGGTGGGGCAGCGCCAAGACATAGCCCGCGGCAGGCAGATCCAAAATTTCGCCCAACACCAAGAGCCCCTTTTACTTACGGATCCGTCGTCAGGTGCATCATCACACATCCGCCTTCGCAAGGCCACCACGAGAATTCGTCAATCAAATCGACGAGAGCCTCGGTACAAGGACTCTCAACACTTACTGTGATGTTTGTCTGCAAGGCCTGCCTAAGGAAAGGCCTCAGCGCAGTCGCATCGGAGTCGAGAGTGCTGCTCCACCCTCTCCGGACACCAACCGCGACAGCTCTTACTCCCAACCGGCGTGCCTCATCCTCGGCCATCCCCGCTACACGAAACCTAGCTATAGAAACTTTCGGCCCCCCTCCAGACGAGAAGGAGGATTTGGCCGAGGCAAGGCGCAACGAGAAGCTCGAATGGGTCGTCAACAAACATCTTCAGTACCTCAAGGACCCGCTCAAAATCAGCGAACATGTCCAGCGAACGCTCGAGAAAGACAAATATGAGGAGGCACTCATGCTGGTCCGTAAGGCCAGTCGCGATACGAAAGTGACGGTCAGCTGGAATCACTTGATCGACTACAAGTTGAAGAGCCAGCACCTACACGCTGCGATAAAATTGTACAACGAGATGAAGAAGCGGGCCCAACTTCCAGACTCCAGGACTTTTACCATCATTTTTCGCGGCTGCGCCCA
>Ga0247758_1001794_pt1 | contig 14011 bp, 5 predicted proteins | sample UWRJL156409C4_FD_180950 | JGI IMG/M metagenome (GOLD analysis project Ga0247758, IMG submission 180950) | Plant litter microbial communities from Arlington Agricultural Research Station in Wisconsin, United States - UWRJ-L156-409C-4 | ecosystem: Environmental > Terrestrial > Plant litter >...
ACCCTTCCCCCCCCCCCCCCCCCCCCTACCTCTCCCTACAAAATCGCAGACATCGATACCGGTACTGGCATCTTCCTCCTCGACCTCGCTCGGACCTTACCACCCACCTCCAAGCTGACCGGCTTCGACATCTCCGCCTCCGCCTTCCCCGCCCCCGGCACCCACACCCAACGTCTCCTTCATCGTACAAGACATGCTCGCCCCCGTCCCCGCCTCGGAACTGGCAAGCTACGATGTCGTCGTCGCCCGCTTCCTCAGCAGCGCCACCTCCGCCGCAGACTGGGAGCGCACCCTCCGCACCCTCCTCACGCTGCAGAAGCCGGGCGGGTGGCTGCGGTGGATCAACTCGTGCAATTTCTAGGTATACTGCTCCGTCGCGGGGACCTCGAGGAAGGCATGCAAGGGAGGTGTATACCGCGCTGGAACCGTTGAGGTCAAAAGACGCAGTGATTGGGCTGATGATGCGGGATGGGGATGGGGATGCTAGTGGGCGGAGGGAGGAGGTGTGGAGGGAATTGGGGCTGGAGGAGGTTCAGGAGGATGTGTTTTCGACAGATTAGTTGCTAGGGGGCTCGGAGTAGAAGGGGGTGAGGGAGAGGGGGGCGAGGAATGTGATGGAGTGCTTTTAGGGTGTTTGGAGGGGTTAGTAGGGGTTGAGGGGAGTGGGTGGACGAGGAAGAGGGTAGGGGAGGGTAAGGGGGAGGGCTGAGGAGGAGGTGGCGAGGGGGGTGTATCATTGTTTGGATCAGGTTTGTTTGGTTGGTAGGAAGCCGTTGAGGTGAGATGGGAAAGGTTTGCTGTTTCTTTTGGTGTGGACTATCGAGGTCTGTTGCTAAAAAGGAAGATGGGTCGGGATTTACGAAATGAGACAGCACTTGTAGTTGTCCCCTCCGGGACATTTATCTGCGGCATCATCAGCATCGCTCACCAAAACCTTCCAGGAAAGAGAACCCACTGTCAAACCAGATCCCAAAGTCATTGCAGATGCTCCCCTTGGTCGTCGTCCACTCGCAGTGGCTCTTTGGTCCCAATCCTTCCTCGGGACCCCCCTCGCACTTGTCGATCAGGCAGCACTTGACGTCGTCATCGTCGTAGGGGCACGCCCCGTTCTTAGTGCAGCCCTTGTACTTTTTGCATGTTGACGTCTTGATGCAGATGCCATCATCCTTCCATTGGCCGGTCGCCTTGCTGCCGGTGCAGCGGCCGTTGAGAGCGGCGAAGGAGGTGAGGGGGAGGAGGAGCAGGATGGGGAAGGAGGCGTGCATGTTGGTGTTGAGGATCAAACTTGCTGGAAATTCAGGAGGTCAATAGGCGATATGGTGTTGGGGAGGGTGGATCACGAAGGAAATGTTTCTGCACTATATATTTGTGCAACGTCGTGCTCTGCATTTCATCATCGTTGACGGCGGCACATTGATTTCAGGTACCATCGGATGGGAGGGGGGTTTTGACGGGGTTTTGACGGGCCGACGTGGGGACGAAAATAGGTGGGCTGAAAGGGGGGGGAGGACCTATAGGGGGCTCAGGCCGAAATTGTTTTGGTTGTGGGAGAGGGACGTCATGGAGTTAGTTCGGCTAGGCAATCGGGACGAGCGGGGCGAGGGTGCTGGACCAGGCCGAGTGAGTACCTACTTGGCACGTGCTTGGGTCGGGACGAAGGGGTAAGGGGGGATGGGAAGAGAGAAGGTACTACATCCAGCGCTAAGGGGCTTAAGAATAGCTGCTGCCCCAGATCGGATATCCACCAAGAGGAAATTGCTGTAACTTGCGCCTTCTTAGCTCTAGTGTTGATTTGATTGGGGGAATTTAGAGGAAGTTTGTATTGTTCACAAGTGGACAAAGTGAGGTAATCCGGCCCGGACTTACTGAGGTTAGCGCAGTACCTACCCACGTCTTCACATCTAGCTGAAAAGGGTAAGTGTGAATATCGCTCATGATTTGCCAAATCGGACCCCGCAGCTGAACGAAAAACTCGTCAACCTCATCTTCCCTCATGATCCTTCCCTTCCACATCAACAAGACGTTCCCATAACAACAGGCAAGCGCGCTATTCTTAACAGATATAGTGTCGCCGTCTCGGCTGTGTTCAAGAAGGATAGGTGTTGCGAGTTGCGATAGCAGCGCCGGCGGTCCTTATTTGTTATTTATACCGCCTAGATACAGGCGCTGTAGGTTGGTAAGCCGCTCGAGGGGATATGAACGTTCGCGGATTATGAATGTGGCTTTCGTCCGCAAGCGGGAACCAGCCGCAAAATCCGCAGAGACCGGCAAACCCTCCTTTGCCATCAGCAAAGAGTACCGCTAGTACCCTGGAACCACGAAGCGTCAAAAACAATTGAGGCCGCGGCCGAAATATATGTACAAAAACGTACGTTGCGAAACCCTGGCTTATCCCACCCAGAAACATTCTCTCCCTTAGAACTAGTCGTTCCTCTTCCTTGATCGTCTTGAGCACGCGATCGACGCTCGGCTGAAGACCCGGGATTTGCAGCTCGCTACGTGCTTGCAAATCCTGGAGTGACCACATGTCGAACCATTGTGACATGTCGGTATCGAATCGTTCGGAGCGGAGAGCTTTTGCTTGAGGAAACACCCATCTGAGTGTCGGGGAAAAGGGCTGTTAAGGTGCGATCGGCCTCGGGACCTGAAGCCTCGGATTCGAAGAATTCACAGGCGAACTCCTCTGCTTCACTATCGCGGCCGTGCAAGAAAATGACGGTATATGTGTGAAGGGATCCCTCACTGGGCCCGGCGACATGTGGTGGCAGCGACATTCTGAAGTGGTGCACTGTAGAAGGGAGGTTCCTCTCAAATTCGCGTAAGATAGTGGCTTGACGTTCCGTGTAGTTTCTGCTGGGGTACCCAAATTTATACTGGTACTGGCCAGTGGGGCAAGAAGCTACGTATCTCTGACGTAGCCATAATGCTTAAAACACGTCCTGCGATGAGGAGAACCTTCTTTTGCAAGTCAGAAATCTCACCAGATCAATTCCAGTCCAACCTCTAGGGCCTTTGCCGTTTAACTGACAGTAGAACTCCTCGGAGAGGCGCAAATCACCTGAGATGGACGTGATAGTATCGCACTGACACCCTTGGTTATTAGGACTAGGGTTCGGGTTATTTGTGAGGCGGCCCAACGCAGGTGTCAGAAACCCCGTCAGCTAGGTACAGAGGTAGAAGCGGTCTGGAAGACCTTGGGGACACATCGATGATTGCAGCCTGCTAGCATAGCTGGCCTAAGTATTGAGGAATGTAACATGTCTCCGACATGTAATATATTGTGAGTACACAACTTGGGAAACTGGCTGAGCCCATGCAGTCACGGTCCAGTTTCTCTACTATCTCGACAGTCGCCCTGTAAGGCGCCGCCATAGCAAGGAGAAATCATGAACATGGGTTCCAAACGTAAATGTAGACGATCAATTGAGAGAGAGAGTGGACCTCTCAAACCTTCATAGCCTTCGCCTACGTCCCCAACGGCACCGAGTCCCTCACCAACTACGTTATCCTGCCATGAGTACCTCGAGTCTCGACCCAGTACCTTTCCCAAATCTCAAAAGAAGCCTTCGACGTTAAGAATTCGGTCCTTCTCATTTCAGAGTCACTGGAAAGATTATGCAACCATATGACATGCCATGATATTTTCTACATCCTGCAGAGAACCAGTTTCCTCTCAATTTGCTACTCTACGTGAACCAAGTGAAGCCGGATTGTGCGGTTGTCTGAGGCCGAGGCTATCAGTCCACCGTCCAGCGAAAATGTGGCTGAATTTACATTACTGTTATGGTCTTCCATAGTCCGTAATACACTACCGGTTATCAGATCCCAGAGCCGGATCGTATAGTCCCGTGAACTAAAGGCTAGTAATTTATCATTAAGTAAGAATATTACTAAACAGATAGATTTAATATAGCTTTTAAATATCTGTAGTGGATTGCTAGTTATCGGATCCTAAAGCCGGATCGTATAGTCTATTAAACCTAAGGCTAATACTTTACTATTAAGTGAGAATATTACTAAATAGACGATATTATTATAGCCTTTAAGGGTCTGTAATGGATTACCCGTTACTGGATCCTAAAGCTAAACCGTTTTATTAAAAGAACTTAATGTGAGCAGCTAACTGTATAGTATAAAGCATACAGACCGAACACGACTTATATAACTTAAGAGTGTTATTAGTTTCTATAAGTTTTTATTTAAGCTTAATCTTTAATTCTTAGCCTTTTTAAGGCTGCCCACTAGCTTTAAGTCGGTAAGCTTTTTAAGAACCTACTAATATTCTAAAGGCCTCTCTCTAGTATCTGGTGCTGAGAATTTTAAGCTTATGTCAGATGTGGTAAAGCCTATACCTGTGTTATTAACAGTTTAAGTAGCTTATATAACCTGTAAGTTACTGTCTTTATCTCTATAGGAGATAATTAGTAGCATAAATAGGAATATTTCCTCTATATAGTCTATAAGGTAAAGTAAAAGTTAGTTAAGATATAATTCGTTAAGGTATATAGGATATATAAGAATTTAGGTTTCGTTAAGTAATCTTTCACTTATGTTAAGTAAAATAGAGAATTATTACTTAATTTAGGATCTGGTATAGTTTGTCTGTAAATGTATCTTTATAAGCTCCCTTGAATTAAAGGTTATGCCCTTACATTAGTGGCACGTCCACTGCTGCTAATGTATTTACATCTTATAGTATACCTACTAGCGACAGGTAAGATATAACTTATCTAGGTTAGAGCAGTTAGTGTAAGTATATATATAAGGCCGAAGGTCTTTAAATATATATCGCTTAGGGAGCGGAGCCCTGGGTTAGTATGTAGACTTAAAGTGCTTTATGTATTCCTAACGCTCTAAGGGTAAACTTACTATTACGACCTGCACCCAATACAGGCCTTAAGAGGGCTGGCGCGGGTTAAGACAGAACATATAGCAGGACGCTAACAGGTAAGGGGCGTTCCAAAGACAGCTTATTAAGCTAACACTCCTAAACAGGGGGTTTAATGTCACTGTAGGTCGCTGTTACTATAATACATAGAGGTGAGTCTAAACAGTAGGATATAAATGAATAATTAAATATTAGCGTAAGGAACCAGAGTCCCTCACGGTAATTATAGGTATAACTATAGCTATTTATACTAACTAACTAAAAGGTACTTTATACTTTATTTAATAGCTTATTACTTAATAAGGAACTAAGTAACCTATTACTAAACGCTCCTTACTTAAAAGTCTTATAAATACTTAATAAGTAAGCACCTTTACTAAAGCTAAGTAACTACTAGTTAGTTATAAGGGCTTTAAGTCTTTACACCCTTAGTTTAATACGTAGTACCGTACGTACTGTTTTCCTGCACTGTTCCTTATACAGGGGATTTATCAGACTGCTTCAGCTTAAGTAACAGCCTGTAAGGTCGTTATATAATTCCCCCTCTTTAACATTCTTTTTCTATAAAGAATCCTAATAAGAGCGTTCCTTCTTTCCTAACGTAACTATACCTACTAACCGTATATAAAAGCGTATTTTGAAAAACAGTACCTCTTATTACCGTAACCTCACGGACTTTACTTTGACTTTTAGATCGCAAATGTTACCTTATAATCGTTATTCTTTAAAATCGCTTTCTTATCTCGTTACTACATAATTAAATAGTTATTCTAAATGCTTATTAGTAAGGGCTTCATCTTTATGTAACACATTTAGTTACAGTAACGTTTTTCTCTAATAGCTCCTTTCTAAGAAGTGCCATCTTGACGCTAAGTACGACGTTACTACGCGGAACTTAAAGCTGAAAACTTAAAAGCTCCACAAAGTTACTACTTAACTTAAGTGGATTAAAGTCTAACGTTACAGGACAGAAGAATAAACTTTCTTTACGTTTAACTAAAAGGTAAAGATCCTTCACTTCTAGAAACAAGAGGAAGCCTGTTTAGCTACTCCTCCCGAAGCTAGTAAGTCCTTCGATTAGGGAGGCTTTTTAATAGGAACACCTATTAATTCTTTTTCTAAAGGGTCGTTATAGCTAATAACTTCTTCTTAACTTAGTCTGTAACTCCTTTTTCCAGTACGTGAAAGGCAGCCTTTTTTTACTGACTGGTTTTTATATAAAGCTTACTAAGAGTTCTAAAGGTCCAGCCTCCTTATTAAGTTTAAGGTCCTTATAACCCTAACTAAGGGTTCTGATAAATGTCTTCCTATACCTACTAAAGAGTTTCCTACCGCTTCTTAAGCTTTAAATCCTACAGTAATCTTACTTTTCAGTATAATAATTTAAATATTAAATCTTATCTTATTTCTAATCCTTATCGTTAGTTTTAATCGGTTTGGATTCTTTCAGTAAAACTCCACAATTAAGTCTAAGCACTTAAGGTTTTTAACTAGCTCTTACAAGTTACTTTCAGGGTTGTAATCTAACTACTTAATAAGATATTCAAACGTGTTTTTTCCTTTTTATAAATTTATAACTTCCTTAACGTTATACTTATCCTTATTAACGTTAATCTTAATCTTCTTTTCCAGAGAAACTCCTTTTAAGGTAAGTTTTAAAAGTAAGATATAAAAAACCTTAATCTGTACCTTTATATTAACAGATAGGTCTAGTTCGTAATTAAAGGTAATAACCTTTTTCTTAATTTAGAACGGTCTGTTATGACGACCCTGCAGGCCGTCACTTAGGCCGGGGCGGCCCGACGAATCCCCCACAGAAGGAACAGTGCAGGAAGGCAGTACGCACGGTACTGCGCACTGGGCCAGGGGTGCAAAGACCTAAAGCCCCTACAACTAATCGTTAAGTGATTACTTTAATCTCGCCAAGAGTACGGTAATTACAGTAATCAGAGGCACTCTGATCACTGTGATCACTCCTCATGTTAAGTAAGCACAGTAATCAAGGTATAAAGTACCTCTTAACTAGTTAGTATAGATAGCCATAATTATACCTATAACTACTGTAAGGGACTTTAGTTCCTCACACTAGTATTCAATTATTCATTTATATCCTACTATTCAGACTCACCTCTACGCATTATAATAACAGCAACCTACAGTGACATTAAACCCCTGTTTAAAAGTGCTAACTTAATAAGCCGTTTTCAAAACGCCCCTTACCTGTTAGTGTCCTGTTATACGTTCTGTCTTAACCTACACTAATCCTCTCAAAGCCTGTATTAAGTGCAGGTTGTAATATGATATTAGCGTCCTAGTTCTAAACGCTGTTTATTAAACCCCCAGACACTACCTCTCTCCCACTAACATATTAACCTCCAGAAAAGGTAAGGAGATCAAGGAGGTGTAAACTCAGCCTTAACTCCCTACTATTAACAAATTAGCTACACACCTTAAAAACTTAAACCTTAACTAGTAGGGATTAATTAAGGAACTTAATAAAACCTTCCCTAAAGATATTAAAAGCCGTATTAGTCTTATTAAAAAACTCTAGGCCCGACTTAACACTATCAAATTAGAAAATAACAACTTAAAAGGCTTATAAAAGAAACGAGTAAAACTCCCTCTACCCTTACGCTTTAAGGGAGACTTTATACAATTAAAGTCCTAAATAACCCAGCTTTAAAGTTATATTACTTATTATAATAAGCAATTCTTTAAAAAAGAAGGAAAGGTTAGGTTCACTAAAACCTTACTAAATAAAGTAACCACTTATTAGTACAAACCCTATGTAAAGATAATTAACAACCTCTTTATAAATAAAGCGCGTAAAAAGGCCCCTAAGACTTAAGCTCTTTTTAACGACTTTAACGTTTTCATTAACTAACTCCAGACTAAATTTAAAGAATTAAACACCCTTAAGTAGGCTAAGTAACGCCTTATAGCCTTAAAACAGATGTCTTTAATCCTTAAATTCTCTATACACTTTAAACTAAAAGCAGTAAAAACCAAGCTCGGTTAAAAAGCCTTGGTAATGCTGTTTTAAAGTAGTTTAAAGGAGCACGTTATTAAAAACCTTTACTAAAAGGACTAACCAGACTGTCTTTAAAAGTTAATTAAGATAACCATTAAGGCCGATAACTAGTATTATAATCATTATTATTAAAAGAACTTTTAAAAGGAACAAACCTCCTACCAGCTAAGCAAACTTAAAAAGGGGAACTAGTTAACCGTAACAGGTTATCACCCTAGGTTAATAAATATTAGTATAATAAACTAACAAAACTAACCTAACTATAATAAACCCTAACAATAACAGTAATAAAAGCAGTCTAAGGACTTATTATAAGTCTAGTGCTTTAACTGTGATAAGAAAAGATATATAGCATAGCAGTACCCGTTATTAAAGTAAGTTAATTAAAAACCCGTTTTAGAAAGGGGAAAGCACGTTAGGTTTAACTTTAAAGACGTCCATATTAGGATGGTAAGTAATAAAGAAGATTACACCTAAATAAATAAGTATAACCTGGGAGATAAGGAAGAAGATGAAAAACTCTAGGATATAATATATCTAGTCTTTAAAGGTATCTTAGAAAAGTCAGCTATAAAAGTACAGGTTGTAAAAGACCGACTCTAAGGTGGAAACTCAGAACTACTAAAGATGCAGGTTATAGAAGACTAACTCCAGGAAGAGATGTTTCAGTTAGCTGTTACAGGCCTTAAAAACCTTACCCTGTAAGCCTAGGAATTAAAAAAGTTTAGAAAAAACCCTAACTTAGAAATCACTAGGATAGTAAAAGGAGTTGAAAAACTAGCCCTCCAGGCTATTTAAACAGTAAAGTAAGCTTTAAAAGGTGAAAAAGAGTAAATTAAAAGAATTAAACTAAAGAAACGGAAATTCTTCTTAACAGTGCCCCCTAAGACTCTTAAACACTTTAAGTATGTTAAATAAATCAGCACCTTTACCTCCTTAAAAGAAGGACAGCTTAGGTAGCTACTCTACATTAAAGCTAGTACGCTTTAGATTAGTACCTTAAAGGTCCCTTAGGAAGGCACGAAATAAATACACTAGTAAAAGATCCAGAAGTTAGAGGAGAAACACTAAAAGTTAGTAGACGAAATAAAGGACCTACAGGTTAAAAGGCTTACTGTGACATTAAGGGACAAAACAGTAGAAATCAGGTTATAACTTTATAATAAAGTTCACTTTACTAATCAGCTTAAACATCACCTCGTTAAGGAGGACCGTTTTGTAAAAGAATAAGCTAGATTATTATTACTTAAATTTTAAAAAAAGGTTTAAGAGAAATAATACACTTAAAGGTAAGTGGAAGAAGAGAAGAAATAAGGCACCACTTCCCCCGTTCCGTACTCTACAACTGTAACACCCACAGTCAACATTAACCACCCTAATTATAAAGACATATTATAGATCGATTATATATATAATAACTACACTCTTAACTGGCATTATAAACCTAAGGCCCTTTATAACCACTTCCTAAATATATAAAAACGGGACTATATTATTATAAGAGTAAAGTTAAAACCAGCCTACTACTAGGTCTCCTACTCCCTAATAAGAGAATCTAATAATAAGCGGAAAGTTACCGTAGTTAACTAAACCCCTACTACATATTAGTAAGGAGGAATACTTAATAACTACCTAGTTATAATATATTTATTACACCTTAACAGAAAAGCTAAAAAGTAGTAAAAGTAAGAAAACTACTAATAAATCTAAAAGCAGAAAAACATTATTATAATCTAAGCCCATAAAACGTACTATTAACTTATTAAAGACTTTAGGAACATCGTACCGTTTAAAGTTAACTGGACGTTAAGGTGTAAAAACCTAAGAAAAGTTAATTATTAAGTCTACTAAAGCTACTTATTTTTCCAAAAGGAATTAAGAAAAGGCTATAAGCCCTTTAAAAGGGCTGGAAACCAGTAGTTCGCTAGTTAACAAAAACCCTAAAAAGAAGGAGAGGCACTTAAAAGTTAGGTTAAATAAGACCTTAAAGACAGACGATTATTATAACTTAGATATTAAAGGAGTATAAACATTATTCCGTCAGTGTCAGCTTAACAGACGGAAAAGGGAGGTTATTTAAAGTAAAAGTAATAATTAATAACAGGAGTGCTTCTAACTTAATACACCCCTTACTAATTAACTAAAGGAAACTCCTTAACTAAAAGTATAAAAAGGTAATTCCCATTTAGAATAAAGAAGAAGGCCTATATTAATATAATAACAGTAAAGTTACCTACTACTTACCACTCTTAATTAAAATAGATAGGGATAAATAATAAGTAGACTTTAACGTTACACTAATTACCAGGTATAATATAATCCTAGGTCTACCTTAGCTAGAAAAGTACAACCCTGTAATTAACTAAAAGAGTGGCCACTTTACCTTCAGTAAATCCCTTAACTGTAATTACTGTTTAAAGAAAGCTAAAAAGGCACCAAACTATTCCAGAGATATATAAAACACTTAAAAACACATTAAACCCTTAAAACTAAACACAGTTTAAGTTAGGTTTACTAAAATAGTTAAAAGATTAAAAGGTCTACCGTATTACCTAAATAATAATTTAGAAGGTAGAAAGAAGCTAGAAGCTAATCTATAAATAAGTGAAGAAGTTAACTTATTTAAAATACCTACTAAATATAAAAAGTTTACCTTGTTTTAAAAAAAGATACTATAATTACTAAACTATAAACTGTAAGACTATAAAATTAAATTAAAGCCAGGAGTAAAGCTCCGCAACTTTTAACCTTACCACTTAAACCCCTAGTAGGCTAAGGCCCTATAAGAGTATATTAATAAAAACCTAAAAAATAGGTTTATTATAAAGTCCCAGTCCCTAATAAGGTACCTAGTACTGTTCGTCTTATAAAAGGGAGACGGTAAGCTACATATAGTTATTAATTACCAAACGTTAAATAAAGATATAATTAAAAATTATTACCTATTACCACTTATTATAAAGATATAAGAACAGATTATTAAGGTAAATTAGTTCTCCAGCCTCAACTTCCCTATAAGGTTTAACTACGTTAGAGTAAAGGAAAAGGATAAGTATAAAACGGTATTTCAGACTTATAACAGGTATTACTAATATTATGTCATACTAATAAGATTAACAAACACCCCCACAACCTTTTAAGGCCTTATTAATAGTGTTCTCTGCCCCTTCCTCGACAAGTTTATCTTTATATATTTAAACGACGTTCTAATCTATTCCGAAACTTTAAAAGAATACCGAAAGCACATACAACAGGTTCTAACAGCTTTTAAAAAAGCAAAGCTAATAGTAAACCTAAAAAAAAGCTACTTCCACGTTTAAAAGCTAAACTATTTAAGGTTTAAAGTAACCCCTAGAAAGCTTAAAATATAAATAAAGAAGATAAAAGCAGTTAAAGATTAGCCTACTTTAAAAAATTAAAAAAAGTTATAAGTCTTTATTAGCTTTATAAATTTCTATCGCTATTTCATCAGATACTTTACGAAAATCGTAAAACTACTCCATAAACTTACAAGTGAAGGAAAGCCGTTTAAGTAAACTAATAAACAGTAAAAGGCATTTAAAGACCTTAAACACACCTTCGTTACAGCTTTAATCCTGGCCCTCCCTGATTTCTTAAAACCCTTCTAAATCAAGACAGACTTCTTAAAGTTTATAATTAACAGAGAACTTAATTAAATCTAGGATAATGGGAAACGCCACCCAGTTACCTTCTTATTAAAAGGAATCTACAACCTAGCCTTATAATATCCAATCCATAACAAAAAACTAATAGCGATTATTTAATACTTTACTAAGTGGGCACCGTACCTAAACAGCACAGAAAAACCAGTCTAGGTCTTTTCAAACCATAATAACCTCTAGTATTTCCTAATAAAGGAACTTAACCTATAATAAATATAATAAGCAGAATTAATAGCCCCGTTCCACTTCCAGATCCACCACGTTAAAGGAAAAGATAATAGGCAAGCCGATACTCTCAGTTAAAAACAGGACCATAAGGATACTAATCTGGTCTTAATCCCCGTTACTATGTTTAACAAAGTTAAGAACGGTACATTAAAACACACACTATAAATATCAGATAACTAGACACTAAAACAGACTATTAACATCTATATAAACTTATAAACAAAGTATAACATCCATTAATAATAACAGGACTTTTAAGCAAAAAGGTTAACAGAAAGAACTTATAAGCATAAGTGCCTTTTAAAAGACTTCTCAGGGTATATGTAAAATTACAGTAAAAAGTACTTAATACATCTAAACTACGATAAAACTGGTTATTAGCTAAAACAGCTACCAGAAGGTGTAAACGGCACGCTTAAATTAAGAGTAAGGCTTTAATATTAAGAAAAACTATACATTCACAACTTAGATAAATAAAAAAAGTACGTCTAACAGGTTTATAAGTCTTAACTTAAAGGATATATAGGCTAAGCCAAAACTCTCACACAAGCCTAGCAAACGTACGCTTTCCTGGGAATAAAGAAGCTAATTAAGGAAGTGGTTAATAACTGTAACATTTACTACTAAAAGTAGAATCGACACTATAAACCTTATAAGCTTCTTAAACTACTCCCTATATTACAGGTGTTATAAAGTTTAATCTTACTCGATTTCGTCACCGGGATCCCAGAGTTTAAGGACCCTGTTATAAGAGTCACCTATAACCAGATCCTTATAGTAGTTGACAGATTAACGAAATAGGCCTACTTTCTACTAACCTTAAAGGACATAATAGTAAAGTAACTTACTTATATCTTTAAGAAAAAGGTAGTTTTATAACACCTCTAGCCAGATAATATCATTACGGATTAAGATAAGCTAATTATATTAAAGTTTTAGTAAGGACTAATGTAAAAAATAAGTGTGAAAAGTAAACTTTTAACAGCATTCCACTTATAGATAAACGGCTAAACAGAGCGAGTTAACCAGATACTTATAACATATCTCTAAGCCTACATTAACTTTAAACAAGACAATTAACTTAAACTATTACTAACAGCATAAATAACCTATAATATAACGCTAATTAAGTTAACAGGTATATTACCATTCTTTACCAACTACAGTAAGGAGCCTAAGCTCCGTTAAGGCCCACCCACAGGCACCCCCTAAGCTGCAATCCACGCAAACCAGATACAGGAGTTACATAACTATCTGTAAACTAAACTTAAATTCACACGTAAACGAATAAAAAAGTTTACTAATAAACACTAAACTAAATAACCAGTACTTAAAAAAAGACTCCATTATAATGGTAAATAAGTTAAAGGACCGACTTTTCAAAAGGGGGACTATATCTACCTTTTTTCACAAAACCTACATTTAAAATAACTTAGTAAGAAGCTTAACTTTAAAAGGTACGGACTGTTCCGGATCAAGAAAAAGGTCACCACCTCTAATTATAAATTAAACCTACCCACCAGCATAAAAGTACAGACTAAGGTTTTTCACATCTTACTTTTAAAACCCACCCTAAAGGGAGTTCCCCTAGAAAAGAAGATTAAGATTAACACTAATAAGGATAAGTACGACGTTAAGGAAGTTGTAAACTTACAGAAGGGAAAAAACACGTTTAAATATCTCGTTAAATGGCTAAACTACAGCCCTAAAAGCAACTCATAAAAACCAGTTAAAAACCTTAAGTACCTAAACCTAATTACAGAGTTCCACTAAAAAAACCCAAACCAACTAAAACCACCCGTAAAAAACGTAAAGTAAAGGTTAAACTAATTAATATAGCCTTAAGGAGGTAAACTAACCAGTTTACTTTAAAAACAGAAAAACAAGATAAGATCTAACATTTAAACTACTATATTAAAGAGCAAGACCACTGTGGGACTTAAAGCCTAAAAGCGGCAGGAAACTCCTTAATAAGTACAGGAGGATATTTATTAAAACCTTAACTAGGGTTAAAGGGACCTCAGACCTAATAAGGAGGCCGGGCCTCCAGAGCTCCTAGCAAGCTCCACATAAAAATAAGTATTATTAAAAGAAGTTAGCGAAAAAGATAAGTACACCACTACCACGTTAAAAAAAGCCATTTTCGTTTATTAAAAAAAAAAAAAAAAAAAAAATAACAGA
>Ga0247758_1001796_pt1 | contig 14004 bp, 18 predicted proteins | sample UWRJL156409C4_FD_180950 | JGI IMG/M metagenome (GOLD analysis project Ga0247758, IMG submission 180950) | Plant litter microbial communities from Arlington Agricultural Research Station in Wisconsin, United States - UWRJ-L156-409C-4 | ecosystem: Environmental > Terrestrial > Plant litter >...
TTCGACCACTTTCCAACTTTTCTGGAAGCCAATTCGACGAAAATATTCTGCATTTAGCATTCCGAGGCGAAGCAGCCAAGTACGTGGGGTGATGAACGAAGCCTCATTTTGGGCCCAAGAGTACTGTTGGGGGTATATTAGGCATGACAAGGAAATGGGTAGTGGCGAGTAACCAACTTGTCTGGAAAAGGGATTCAACGCATGAGGACAGATTTTATTCTATCATCCTTGCCGCTTTTACCTCACGTAGTTTGCCAAAACATTTTCTCGGAGATGTCGACAATTCCCACCAGATATCCACTGCCCCCTCCCCTCTCGGAGTCAGAATGGGTCGGCAAGAGCGAGCTCAACTACACCGAGCTCTACGGCAAACTCGCTGAACCCATCGCCTGCATGAAAGTTCCTCTCGGCGTTCTGGGGTATTATCTCTACCTCGCCGAGCACGTTATGTCGGTTCTCATGATGGCCTGGACAATTCGCACTATCCACAAGCTCAACAAGAAAACGCGCACCAACGAAATGCCCGAAAAGCCTGGCCACTCACCAAATAACGACCGAGGCCGTTTCGGCGCTCTCCGCAGCCTTCTCACCTTCACCTTCACGCTCTTCCTCCTGATCCAGTCATGCCGGACCGTTCGGGACTGCTCCTCGCGCCTGGGCCTCATCGGCGCTTCCAACATCCTGGCCATAGTCTGGTCGTCTCTCACGCAGCTCGCCTCACTGTTCTCGCTGTTCGCATCGATGCCCTGCTTCTCGGATGATACGGCTCTGGGACTCAACATTTGCGCCTTGCTCGTGTACGGCGTCGCGTGGAGCGTCAATCTCCCCCCGGGCTTCGTCTTCAGCGTGGCGGTCTTCCAGGCCGGCGGAGTCATCCAGTCGGGGAATGCGTACTTCTTTCGTTGGCTGGATGCGGTTTATTTGGGTGCGACTATGGTAGCTGAGATCCCGGCGATGCTGATAACAGCAATTCTGGTCATCTGGGGGATCGGGTACTACTGTGCTACGGCGGACGACAAAACTGGGAAGCGTGTTTTGAAGTACAGCATTGCTTGTTTTGCTTATGTCTTCCTCTTCTTCTGGACTGGGACGTCGTTTGTGTCGCTAGGGAAGATTTTTGGCTCGCCTTGGGGGAAGTGGTGGATAATGGAGGAGAAGGGAGAGGTATATGTTGTGTGGGCGACGTTGTTTCCAGTTCTTCAGTCGTTTTTAACTTTCCTAGGATGGTAGCTTATTAAGGAGGCTGAGTTAGGCGAAGATTTCGGAATCTGTCCAGAGGTGAGAATACGAGCAGGAACAATTTGTGTTAGTAAGGGGGCTTCAAATAGGACAGATTGATATTATTCGTTTACTTGGTGGTGACGGTGTGTTTCGTTTAACGTATATGCCCCCCCAACTAATAAACCCAAAGCGATAACAAACACCCTTGGCAAAATGCAGTCCATTTTTCGGCTGCGCCAGACACGTAATGGGATAGCTCAAGTGGCTCTGCAAGCTATTCGTCGCCGCGTTCCCCGCGTAAACGGTCGTGCTGCGTGCCATCTTCAAGTGTTGCTTCTTAACCGAAAGAGCCCGTCCGATCTCAGCACGTTGTTCATGAGCACGCTGGCCAGGTCTGTTGGTCGTGTTCCACGGGACGGCGCCGGCTCCGGCAAAGCTCACTTGGCAGTCGCCACCGATAGCGACAGGGGTGGTGACGACGTATCATGGAGCTGCAGTAAGTCTGTCCCCAATTACTGGTTCTCGTATGGATGGAAAAGGCTGGTTAATGAAAATGCTTATATTCAGCTATAAATCCGGAAAAATCTGGCACCGTCACAAACTGCCCTCGAGCGCCGGCAGCAATGTGCTGTTGGACCAGCCCCAGATGGCGGTGCTGTCGTGGGCGACCCAGGCTGCGCCTGTCCACCAGGTATTGCGCTTCCCTTGAAGCGCGTTGAGCTGCGAGTAAAAGCCCGACGCGATCTTGGACGGCGGCACCGTCAGCCAAAAGGGCGCGTGGTTGTTGAATCCCACAATCTCGGGCGATGCGGCGGGCAGGCCGTTTGCCGCTGCGTACTTGGTCACGGCCGCCAACGTGTCGGCCTTGACCTGCTCGTCGGTGCGGAGGCTGGGGCTGCCGTAGTACGCCGTGCTGTATCCCGGGAGCGGCGCTGGAGAAATGCCGTAGAGCCCCGGCATGGGGGCGATGCCCAGGGGTGCATCAAGATCAACGTTGGTGACGCGGACGCCCGGGGGGACGCCCGAGTTCTTGATGACGATATCCCAGTAGTAGCTGTTGTTGAACTGGCCGAAAACGCTCTTCTCCTCGGCCGAAAGGTCGAGGCCGAGGCCCTGGAGGCTCTGGGCCTTTGGTTGGATGGCGACGAGGAGCTTCTTAGCCGAGATGAGCTTAGGGCCCGAGGGCGTCGCGACGGCAACCAGGACGCGGGGCCCGCTGCGGTCGATGGCGAGGACGCGCGAGCTCACGAACGCGTTGGTGCCGCTGCCGAGGTAGGCGAGGGCCTTGTCGTAGAAGCCCTGGAAGTTGAGGTTCGCGCTCGCGACAGGGGGCGGGGCGAGCCCGACAAAGGCGTCGACCGTCGTCTTGGGAAGGTACTTGAACACGTACAGCGTCGTCGTGGCCAGGACGTTGCCCATGCCCTGCACGAAGCTAAAGGCCATGTTGGCAAAGGCCGTGAGGTTGTGCTTGGCGAGGAAGTCGCCAAACGGAAGAAGGAGGTCGGCCGGGACGGGGTCCGGCAGGTTGTATCCGCCGACGAGGAAGGGGTACCGCGAGATCTGGGCTTCGTAGCCCTGTATGGCCGCGAAGACGGCGGCCGGGTCTGCCCAGGGGATGGTCGGAGGCAGAGTGACGTTCTTCGCGTCCGTCCTGAGGTTGGCGAAGGCGCGCACGTCACCACCCGCGTTGCTGGGCAGATCCATCAGCGGCTCCTGAAGGAAGGAAAAGTAGTCGCGCACGACGCTGGTGTTGAGAAGGGCGACAACGCCGTAGTCGAACGTGGCCCCCGACGCCGGGTCGCGAAACGTGTCGACATGGCCGCCCAACCGGGAGTTTTTCTCAATCAGAACCACCGAGTGGCCGGCGCGCTTGAGGTTCACGGCCGCAAAGGTGCCGCTAGAACCACCGCCGATGATGGCGACATCTCTGGAGAGGATGGCGCTGGAGGCGAAGGAGCTCGGGTCGATCGTTGCGGCGCCGCCGGCGCAGGACACCAAGGACAGTAGAGACAGCAACGGCACCGGAAGAGACAGTCTTGACGCCATTTTGACCCTCTGTCTGAAGCGATCCGATGATGCATATGAGCCTGAGACAATACACTTGGTGGGACGCAAAGCCCTTTTTATCTGACGGCAAATTGTTGCACAGCTGCCAGCTGGTCTTGTTCGAGACGCAGTCAGCAGCTCCCCTGTCGAGGCCATCGGGCCGTGCCCCGTTGTGGCAATTTCCGATCCCAAAGTTTTGAAAGCTGCGTATGCTTACTTTCCCTCACTAAGCTTCCCATTATGGCCAATATTACTACATCAACCTACCACGCCGTCTAATAAGTGGGGTCCTGCTGCGACCCAGCTAAAGTATGGAAACGCGAACGCTCACACCACCCTATCATCATGTAAGGTACTATTTAAATTATCGTTTTGCAGCACCGAGCCCTGCCGATATCACCGTGAGGAGCTTTCAAGTGCGAGCCGCTCAAGAGAGAGCGAGAAACCCCTTCATCACAATACACAAATGGCTTAGCTCCATATTCCGTCGCGACATGGAACCGCGCGTGCCGCGACCACAGCACTGGCCTATCACGGTCACCAATCGGACATTAGGTATGGGGTTGATTATTTGTAGTTCTACAACAAGGTCAAGGATGAAGGGGATCGCAAGGCCCCAGATAAACTGGGCGAGCGACCCCTCCAGGTCACATGACATGGCGCTAGTCTACATTGGGATAGTCACAGGTGTCCTGTGACATGGCAGAACGGCTCCAACACTGGTCGATGTGCTGGTCTGTGAGGACTAACACGCAGCCGAATTCTACCTCATCGGTTAAGGTCCGATTTCTTCTCAAGTTTTCTGTCCTCTATCCCACCGGGCGCCGCCCAGAAATGAGCCCTTTTTATTCTCCGGGTCGAGCCTCGGGTTGTGGTTGGCGGTGCAGCGTTGCTGGTGTGGTAATGACGCGCTGGTGCTGATTGGTTCAGGGCCTGCTGCATCTTGGTCAGTCCACCATCACGAAATATTTCGAGCGACAATACTACATCAAAATTAGACTCCGGATTGACGAAGTGTTGCACTTCGAACAGCGCAGCGTTGCAATGGGAAAAAAACACAAAACCCGATTAACAACTAACAGATCACAATATCAACATCTCCGCTAGCAGTCCCACGCGGGGCATACATACGCCTAACGTCTTCAGACATCTCTTTTACTTGTAGATAAATTTACATAAGGCGACTGTTACTTGCTATAAGTAGATTTAATCACAGCGCCATTATCGTTGATATCTGACGGCAAGGAGCATTTAACGTCAGTAAGTAATAAAGGGAGGAGAATCTAAAGTAAAATACACCCTGACATAGTACAGTTATATTTATCTAAAGGTTAAAAACAATAGACCTCAACTGAACAATTAATTACTAGTGTGAGGAACTAAGAGGGCCCTCACTCCATTGTGGCCACGATGGACATGATTAGGTACCGAATACATGACTTGACTTATACCTTGCTCAGTAGTTTCCGCTTGATGGACACTGCTCAGCCACACTGAGCATTCCCCTGCTGAGTACCTAACTCTTACTCAGTGCTGAGCACGCTGTATCCGCTGAGTATATCTTGATTGTTCGCCGGGAACTTCTGGTCTTTGCACCCCTGGCCATGTGCAAGCGACACAGTGCGCACTCTTCCGGGTGTGGGAGATGAGTCGGGCCGCTCCGGCCCATATGCCGGCCTGGGGCCGTCACATGGTTGGATTTGGTGACGGAAAGAGTGCAAGGTGCGATTACGTTAGCGGTTTCTCTGCCAAGGATAGGCTGCCTAGCGACCTACAGTAATTGTGCGAGTGGGTTGCACATATGAGGGATAGGCATGCGATGACAGGGCGTAACAACCAGATTGAAAGCCAGCGCAGTAAGCTAGGTGTGGAAAGCAATGTCTAAAATTTTAGATCTAATAAACTTTACCCCTTTTAAAGCCTTCAAAGGGTTAAATTCAATAAAAAGGGCTTGTGCTGACGGGGATGATGCGATGGAGCTCTTGGTCTTGAGCATGCCGTTGGCGCTGCTCTCTCCTGGCGACGTAAGGATGTCGTAACCCAGCGATGGCGGTATCCCTGCCAACATAATAAGAATTTTACAACACTAGAGACACAGAAACCCCACAAAGATGTTCTGTTCTTCAGACTTAGAACTCGAGAATTGCCAGCGATGGCCTTTATTACCGCGCTGAAAGGCGCGAAGTGTCCTTTTGTTAGGTAACCTCAGGTCCTGGAATGAATCCGCGTGGAGATCTGGGCTGAATCTCAGGTCCAGACCAATCGCTGGTGTGGATGACTGCTGCAATGAAGCTACCGCCAAGACCCGGTTCCGCGACACTGAGATTCGGTCCCCCAGTTTGGCTACACTGCTAGAACCAAAATGATAAAACGCTTCAACTTTCTGCATTTCTCATTGTGACGAGTTACGCTGTTGTCGAGCGGGGTATTCAAAGCAGGCCCCCCGTGGCATTGGTCAGCGTCAGCCCGTTTATTGTGCAGGAGGATTCCGGGTTTCGGAGCAATCGCACGGGCCAGCCTTCAAAACAGCCCGCAGCTGTGCTGGTTTGTTCCATACTAGGCTCCGTCCTCTACTAGGTTTTCACCTCCTACCAGGTACGTCACTGTTTTCCTACACCAGTTTCTTTTATATCCCTCCAATCAAAGGGAGAGTAAGTCCACCAACAGCTATCTGACCTTCGTTAGGTCTTTCTGTAGGGTTGGTTCCTTGTCATTACGCCCTTACCATATGGTGCCACACCACAACAGTTTAATACAATTACATATCTACAAGTTTATATATTGCCAGGTGAGTAGTTAACTAATAGGGCTAATTAACTCTCTTAATCCTCTAATTCTGAAGGAATAACTGTAATACCTGGTCATTATTACGCTTAGTGAATGAAGTGTCTATAATGATAAGCTATTTAGAAAAATTGACTGCTCGACCTGGGCGTAACCGCTTTAGAGACGCTGGAAAAGGTGGAGTACTATACATGATTTATCGATGCGTTAAAATTGCAATTTTTCTCTTCTCCTTTAGTTGGAGTGAAGGAAAGCGCGGCTAGGTGGTGGTGGTAGAGGTCCTAAAACTGGGTCCTCGTATCTCCACCGCCATTTTAGACCCGTAGCAACTGTAGCCGAGGCAGCGCAGAACTGTAACCCCCTCACTCAGTCTAGCTCAGTCTAGCTCAGGCCAAGGCGGCAGACGCTCAGTTCCGAAGAAGGAAAGGGAAATTCATAGTGTCGATTTTAGGGTCGTGAACGAGCTGTATCATGGCTCGGTACGTCCCGTGGAGGTCACTGGAGATGGTGGCGGACGCTTCCTCCACCTCTTCCACGGTACAGAGGCCTGTGATGTGTTTGATGTGCATGGCGGCTTGGATGAATCTGTGAACCGCTAGGTCAGAAAGGGGGCTGCGAATTCGTCCGTGACGGTGTCAATATTGACATCACTTACAATCCGGCACTCTTCTCCACAATTCGGTCGATGACAAGCTGTTGCAACGATTCGCCCATGGCATTTCGGGATTCTTCGTCCATACCACGGATCTGGCCGTCGGCGAATGCTCTGATGTCATGTTCGACAAGCTCCTTCGTCAATCACACGTCGTAGCCATTCTGCCGGTGTAGCCTTCCCAGCTGCGAAGGAACCCGAGTTGTAAAGAACAACTTCAAGTTCAGGCAGGACGAGAGCAGCTCATCCAAGAAAGCCTCCAGCTTCTCCACCTCGCGACACTCCAACGAATCAACCCCATCCACCGCCAAAAACACCCTCCTACGCGACAGCAACCTCTTGCACAGGCTTGCGTAGTCATTCCGCGGAGGATGCCCAAAATTCAACCTCACCGCAAGGTCCGCGACGTCGGCAAAACCCACCCGACAGCTCTGCAGCAGCTGCCTGACCAAGGTGTCGTACATAGCGGCGAGGTAGTTCCGCGTCGCGTCCTTCATACTGAAATGGAAGTAGCACACCACGAATTTGACCTGCTCGTCGTCCTCCGCCGCCGCCCTCTGCAGCAGGTCTTGCACCACCACAGAACACAGCACCGACTTCCCCGCGCCCGACATGCCGTGCAGGCAAAACGGCTGCCCGCCGCTGTCAGACACAGACACCCACCGCGTGTACTCGGCGCTCCGCAGCAGCCACGCGCCGGTGGTGCCAAAGCGCTTTCCCAGCGCCGCTTCGTGCGCGTCGCGATACATGACGTTGAGCGGGCAGATCCATCGCAGCAGGTCCGCGTCGGATTGGGAGCGCAGCATATTGTGGAAGCTGGTAAGAATACCGGATAGGTCGGCAATATCGTTGGCAACGTCATGCAGGTCTGACCTTGAGGCTCTCAGGAGAAGGAGGGAAATGCTGGTCTTGTGCCGCATGACATCGTCGAGGAGAGCACGTGCATCCTTTTGCTTCAGCGGCCAGGATAGCGTGCTTGTCCATTTCCTGTTCCCTTGCGCTGCTGTGTCTTGGGTTTTCAAAAGGGTTTCGAGGTCTTTGAGAGTCTTCTCGCAGGTGTCGAGAAGCTGTTGCACGTCGGCTTGGCTTGTGGCCAGTTTGGACGGGTGGAGATACCAGACAGAGGTTTTCGAGGGACGACTTGAACGATAGCGTTTCAATGCGGATGATTAAGAGATACACAATGTTGATCGCAAGAAGCACGCGGGCTCGCAACGCGACGGCAAACACCACCGCAAACGATCAAAACGCCATCGCAGATTTGGCGTTTAATGAGGCGCCTCTGCGCCACCGCCAGGCCACCAGCCAGCATGAAACCAGCATCAGGTCGCACCTGCATATTGACTTGTCCCTGGTCCATGGCGCAGCCTGATCACTCCCTATTGGCTCATCTCGAACTTTCTCCTTTCCACTTTTCTTCTTCAAAGCCATTGTCCGATAGCTGTTCAGCCGCATCAGTTATCGGCAGTCCACCGGACAACCCCAACGATAATTTTTTCTTCCTTCCATTTGGCGGTGGTGATCCGATGCGGCCACGAGCGGATTCTTCTCGTGTCTGACAATCGCGATTTGTCTCTTGTTTCATTGGCCAATTCCCTCGTTTTTGTTCTTCATCGTACTTGTCGGTCGGCCGTTGTCAGGATTAGCTTCAGTTGCGGCATTTTCAGCCCCCCGCACACCTTGCCCAGTAACTCTCAGATGACCCAAGGTCCGCCTAGGAACAGCACAGACGCAAGCAATCATGGCAGGCAAGATGGTCTTGTATAAGCTTGTTGTTTTGGGTGATGGTGGAGTGGGAAAAACCGCATTTACCATTCAGGTAGTGATAACCCGTCAACGAGACCATCCTCTCCGATCGACCCACTCTGACTCATTTTCAGCTCTGTCTTCAGCACTTTGTGGAGACATATGACCCGACAATCGAAGACTCATACCGAAAGCAGGCCGTTATTGACGACAAGGCATGTATGCTGGAGGTATTGGACACGGCCGGCCAGGAGGAATACACAGCACTTCGAGACCAGTGGATTAGAGACGGGGAAGGTTTCGTCTTACTTTACAGCGTATCGTCCCGGTCGAGCTTTTCTCGCATCAAAAGGTTTCACCACCAAATTCAGAGGGTTAAGGAGTCGACCGCATCGTCGCCATATTATCCTGGTTCACCCATTGCCGCTATCAGCTCGTCAGCCCCCGTCCCGATAATGCTTGTGGGAAATAAAAGCGACCGCGTCTCTGATAGGGAGGTCTCCACCCAGGAAGGACATGCCCTCGCCCGCGAGCTGGGCTGTGAATTTGTCGAAGCCTCGGCGAAGAGTTGTGTCAATGTCGAAAAAGCGTTTTACGACGTTGTCAGAATTCTTAGGTGGCAAAGGCAAGCTGCCTCGAACCCATTACTCCTACTAGGGAGTGGTAAGCACCACTATGCTACCGGGGTAGACAAAGGGGGGCGTTATCGCCGGCACGAACCAAGGACTTCCATCTTTACAATCCTGAGCCGGAAATCACGCAGCCAAGCTGAGGGGAAGAAGAAAACGGAGAAGGATATGGCGAGACTTATCACATTACTTGTCGAGTCAGCTCGTTCAAATAACGCGGCATCCGTGAAGCAGCTGCTCGATGACGGTGCTGACATCCACGGGCACTCGGGTTCTGATGGAAGCGCTCTCCACGCCGCAACAGCAGCCGGCCATGAAAACATTGTGCGACTCCTCCTGAAGTGCGGCGCGGCTGTCAACTCAAAGGACCCGATGGGAAGCTCCCCACTTCAGGTTGCCGCTCTGGAGGGATACCTTCCTCTCGTACGGCTATTGCTTCAGAAGGAAGCAAAGATTGATGATAGCAGCACCCGACACGGCTCAGCACTTAGCGCCGCCGCATCGCGAGGCCGGGAAACTATTGTGAAGTTCCTGCTCAAGAAGGGCGCCAGCGTACATGTCACCGGAGGCCCGTATGGCAACGCACTCCAAGCAGCTTCGTGGCATGGAGACGAGATCATTGTGCAGAAACTACTCAATGCCGGCGCCGATATCCACACCAGGGGAGATGGTGAATGCACCGCTCTGCAGGTTGCTGCGTTTGCCGGGAATGCCGATGTCGTGCGGGTTCTTCTCAGGAACGGAGCCAAGATCGACATTGACGCACCAGGAGGGAAATATGGCTGCGCTCTCGAGGCCGCTGAGAAACACGGCCGATTTGAGGTTGTGCACCTGCTTCTTGAAGCAGGAGCGACACGAGCTGCGTACGAACCGAGGAACAGCGAGAATCCGAACACCGCATCGACTGAGCCGGACCAAGTGCCACCACTGCCGCTAGTGACAAGCGAGCTCGCCCCCGAATCCCCTAGAGCTTTGGTGCCGTCACCATCGCAACTATCTATCGTGTCTCCCACTCTATCAACCACAAGCCATGGGACATTTGTGGAACAGCCTCTACCCGACTTTTGGCTTCGCCCAACAGTCCACGACGTGGGATTTTCTCTCATTCGAGATCCCCCAAACGCCAATGTTGAGTAGGTGGCCAAAAAAAAGACAGGTTTTTACGGTTGACGCGGAGCTAACTCGGCGACAGCATAGTATTTGTCCACGGCCTTCAAGGCCACCCGGAGAGGACTTGGTCATACACCCCAGAGACCACAAGGATTCGCCCATCGATAAAAGACAGGCTCTTTGGTAACAGGTCCAGCCAAACACTGATGATGGCCGCGCCTCCTAACCCAATATTTTGGCCATGGGACTTTCTCAGTCGCGAACCAAAGTTTCGAGATTGCAGAATACTCACTTGGGGCTACGAAACTAGAGTCATTACTGAGTTCTTTGGAACTAGTGATCAGCAAAACATGTCCCAGCATGGCAACAACCTCATGGTTAGCCTACAGCAGGAAAGGAAGAACGATGTATGTCTCGGGACTGATTAGTCTTCAAGTATGGGTTCACGATACTGACGTTAAGCAGCCAGACCGTCCTCTTATCTTCATCGCCCACAGCTTGGGCGGGATCATCGTGAAGATAGTGAGCCAATCTTCTTTTCCCCGCGGTTCGTAGGTACAGACAACTGACGCAGAAAACAGTGTCTCAACAACTCACGGCAGTCAAAGCATCAGCCCCAATACCTCAACATTTACAATGCAACCAAGGGCATTCTCTTTCTCGCTACACCCCACGGCGGTGCCAAGGCAGCAAACTGGGGCCTCCTGGCAAGCAACATTGCCAAATGTGCCTTGCAAAGTCCATCGGAGAAAGTGTTGCGAGGCTTGAAGCCAAATAGCGAGCTTCTGGAAACACTTCGCAAGGCGTTTCTTCAAATGCTTGAGGACGAGCACTTTGCGATTCACTCATTTTTTGAGACGAAGTCAATGGTTGGCGTCCATGGTATGAACGGATTAGTGCGTGCTACACGGCTGCTGCCTGCTATTTTCGAGACCGATTATTGTGCTGACACGTTGCTGTAGGTTGTGCCTTATGAGTCTGCCTTGGTTGGCCATGCACGCAAGGAGATATGTCTCGGCATCTACGGAAATCACAGGGACATCTGCCGCTTTGGTAGTGAGAATGACCCAGGATACAAGGCCGTGGTGGGTGCGCTGCAGGATTATATTGAGGCGGCCGGGAAGCAGATTCGAAGTCAGGAACCCACTGGCGAAGTGAAGTCTGAGGATTTAGGGAAGGCTGAGAGCTTAGGGAAGTCTGAGGATGTAGGGAAGGCTCAGAGCCCAAATGTCACTGAGCAGGACAAGCGCGAGTCTGGCGAGTACTATGGTGGTCTGTTGGACGTATACACGGATGAAGACGTCCCCCAAGCTAGTTCGTGATCCATGATCACCGGCACGTTGAAGTACGTAGATAGAGGGCTAGGTCAGCCGATCAAGGGCCTTGGAACATATAGACCGAGACCTGAGTTTGAATTACCCGAGCTGAGTACAGGACACGACCATAACAATTACGACATTATACGAACCTGCAGCCTGCAGTTGCGTGGCCAGCACCGCTTCGGCCCTACCCGTCACTGAAGATAAGGGTGCCCTGTATGCTCTCGTGATTGGATACTAAGGTAATTTTGTGATAACCAAACCAGGGATATTACAAGCGGCCGCCGCCTCTGCACCGCACAGGCCGCCTAGACCCCTCCCCAGTGCATCATCGCTGGAGAGCTGCGCTGCATTCGGAAATCCATTCGAGTTGCCGCATGACCCCCCAGCTACCTAATAATAAAACACACAAGGGACGGGACGCGATGCAGTGAATCGACCGAATAAATATCATCCAGACTCCTAACCCCGCCACGGACAATTCTTAAGCCCTGACTACTATCCAGGCTTCGCGTCCTTTCGAGCTCCAAGTTCGCTCTAAGCCAATCAACCCGCTGTCTCACCCGTCCTCATTAGACCGTCCCCTTCGTTGAACCCAAACATGCACCATCATAACTTCTTCATCTCCTGTCGAACTGCTCCCGACGCGGCCAACCCGTACATCAAGCCGAGCGTTCCGACAATCCACGAGCTCGTCAGCAAGCGACAGGAGAAAGCGGCCAAACTGTACGACTACGCCTACGAGTACTGGGAGTTAACGGACCCAACTCTGAGGCTGGCTACAGATAAGCCAGTGCTCATCACAATCACGCAAAAAGATGTTAAGGAGGAACACGAGCGCCTTGTGAGGGAAGCCGCCGCTCTCGTCACAGCCACAGCCGAAACGACCAGCTCGTACCGACACGTCCAGAATTGGGTCGATCGTACGGTCGACAACACCCTCAGGGAGCTGGCCATGCAGACGATGATCCAGAGCGGCGGATACACGATTCAGGCGTTCGTGCGCTTCCTCCAGCAACGCCTCGAGCCCAGCAAGACAGCTCTAGCCTCCCAGATCCGCCAGGAATATCGAGCGGTGATGGACCAGGCCAGAAACACGAACGAGGGGCTCAGGAGCAGCGGAAGTACAGTTGCAAAGTGACTTAATTTGGTAGAAAAGGGGACGAAGCACTCCCCAGTTATATACAAATGGAAGTTCCCTGTGTGTGGGGAGAGCACATGATCCAAGGCCCCTGCGCTCCAGCCAAGCCTGGTTCGGCAGGGCGCCTGCACGCCTGAGCGCCTAGCGAGGCGGCTGCAGTTCGACAGTGTTGCAAGTGAGCGGTGAGGCCGGGGATGGCATCACCGAGGTCAAGAGGGCGGTGGTTTTTGAGGCCCAGGATTTGGTGACTTTTCGCTCACTGGATGAGTGACCCGTGAGTCTGTGGGAATCGCGTCAATTGAAGATTGTGTGAAAGGCGCATGATTAGACGTGGGATTTTCCATGGGGCCAGGGTGAATGGGCCATCTGGAGTGAGATTAAATTGCATCACTGGAAACTACCCTACATCCAGTTCAAAAATGACTCTGCCAAGGCCAAGGGCGCCGATAAGCCTGAGAGATATCACCCGTGGCTGTCCCTGGTCTGGTAAACCAACCCAGCCCACCAGCGAGCGCTCTAGACCAAAGCGACGATGCGACAGTCTTGCTCGTTTGAGAAACCGCTTCCCAGTTTGATAGCTGGCGATCGCCATCAGCTCTAGAAGAGGTGAACTCCATTTTACATCATGGAATAGCGGCCTGGTTGCTGAATGGCGGAGTGCGTACACGGCAGTGTCTTTGAAGGCTAGACTGCGGCGAGGAAAAGCGAAGCTTCTTGCCAATTGAGGAATCGGGGCCAGTTTCCTCCAGATTAAAGTCCTGTGCATTGCGTGGATCGTGGATCGACGGGGGGCGAAGTTCGCGGTGTAGCCAGTCGGAGCCTCCTTACTGCGCGGGTGCATCCAGTGGGCGTATCGGTCCCACTGTCCCACCATTGCGCGGCAAATTCGGCAGGTCGGTCAAGCAGAGAGCGGCCCAGAAAAATATTCGCGAAGTTAGGCTACCACTGCAGGTTGATACATGGATTCTCGCTCCTGTGGCATTTCGGTAGACCGGTAGACCCACAAACGAAAATGTGGACACGGGTCTGTGGCCTCGGCAATGAAGTCGAACTTCACCAAACTTGTCATATAGCTGCTTCGACGGCAGAGTGCTACCTGAGCCAAACGTTGATATCTCTGGGATATGAGTGAGTTTGCCCCTTGTCACCGTTCTGGCTTCCCTGCTGTCCGTATTTGATAGGTTAAGTTTGTCATCATCCTCGTTACTAGGCTAACCCCGAGCTTCTGTTCCAGGTCCTCACAGGATTTCTGGGCACCACGCTCTTGATAATATTGATCATCAACGGGTACTATTTTATTGCCTTTCAACCAGAGCAAGACCCTTTCGATCCCCTGGGCGAGAACAAAACGCCCCC
>Ga0247758_1001797_pt1 | contig 13995 bp, 9 predicted proteins | sample UWRJL156409C4_FD_180950 | JGI IMG/M metagenome (GOLD analysis project Ga0247758, IMG submission 180950) | Plant litter microbial communities from Arlington Agricultural Research Station in Wisconsin, United States - UWRJ-L156-409C-4 | ecosystem: Environmental > Terrestrial > Plant litter >...
GGGCTGAGTTGGTGAGTTTTGAGTTCTTTGGAGGGGTGGGTTTGCGAGCTGACGATGGTCGAAGGGAACTACCTACCTGCTGGAATCTGGGATCTCGAAGTATCGAAGGGATTGGGGAATCGGGTGGTTTGCCAAGGGGTTCAATGACATCACCCCCTGCCAAGCCAGGGGAGGAGGAACGGATGTGTTGGGGCGGGGATCTCTGACCGCTCTTTTGCTTGGAATACTGCGTCATTTGGGGGTTTGTCTAGGCTTTCTAGCGCAATTCATCTATCTACATTTTCTAGTCCATAGTAATAGTACCTAATATTCAACGCCACTGTCTCGGTCATCGGGATCGGGTGATACCCAATTACGGTTTGTCTGTTTCCGAATTGTGCCTCCACGTATCGATCAATTAGCCCCGCGGGGCTTGGACGTCCACCTGTTTGAAGGGGGAATGTGAGGCAGGAGCGCATTAGAATCCGGGAAAGTTCGGCTTGGTCGTGTGTGCGGTGTACAACAGATGGTCCTCCCGAAGTCACAGGCTATGACGACCTTGTGTGATGTCGGTGATATTTAATCTGAGACTTCGGATTGCATGCTTGAAACACGTTCGAGTGGTTCCGTGAACAACACCAACACTTCAGTATATAAGTCCCCCGTTTTCACCCACAAAATGAACAAGGCAAGACAGAAAACCAACCAAACACATCTCAGACACCAACTTCAATCCCCTCACTCATCATACGCCATGAAGCTCTCCTCAATTGCATCCACGCTCCTCTTCTGTGCTACCCTGGAGGGAACGCATACAGATGCGTCCTCAACGACGAAGACGCGGAGCAAGACTGGGAGCTCAGCAAGAAGTGTGGAAAGAAGACAGGAGTGGACGACACCTGCTGGTGCTCCCGCTTCGCCCTAGACTTCTTTGATCCCTTTGGCCATGATGAAATCAAGAAGTTCAAAGAGTGCTGCGAGTCGCATGATGCTCATTGGAGGGAGTGCTGAGGAAAGTTGATTGATCACAATGGGGCGGTGTTCTTTGACGATATACCGATGGTCCTTAGACAGTTGAAGCAACGGCCTATCTGTCCGACTCTACGCTGCGGGTAGCTGGACCCGGTTTTTGGGGGTGAATCTAGGGTATGGCGGAGGCACAGGGAATGGACAGCTAGTTATTGATTTTAGACTGTTGGCCTGAACTCACCGTGTAGCACACCTTAAATAGGAGTATCCGTGCTTCGATCTCGTTCGACGCGAGGATTATTATTAGTTTCAATAGTTAGTACCTCTTAGAGAATACCTACCCTGCGATCTGCTATCCAACAATATTTTCTTTCTCCGTTGTGTTTCTTCCAGGTCTTCTTCGATGGGCCATCCCTATTAAGTATCAACTAGTACGCACTCGCACTGGTACTCATCGCGCTGCGAGCCAGTGATGGTTCCCTAAACCTCCCCCGCCGCCCAACTGGTATCCGCTCCTCGCTGAATTGTCCTCCGTAGTCAGAAGGTAGACGCGCTCGTCTCGCCTCGGCCGCACCCCTTTTGATCCACGCTGTGCTATCCTCATCGACATCTGAGCGCCGCGGCCGTGCCGCAATTGCTGGCCGTGAAGAAGTGCCAGTGGTCCTGGTCGCCCTGTTTTGAAACAGAACCAGAGTGACAAACTGGATGAGGGTTGTCAAACGGAGCATGGTTAAGATGGATAGGAGAGTTGCGTTGAGGGTTATGGTAGACGGGTTGATCTGCGATGGAGCGGCTTTTTCATAGCTGTCATCTTGGGGTTCCGCGTCATCGTCCTCGACAACAATAGTTGAATCCGAGCTGTTGAATGTTGATTCTTCTCGGATTGTCGATACCCGACCCAGAGGACGCTGTGGTGTGGTCGTCCATGGTGTTAGACCAGCAGCCCTCGCGAATTCGATCAGGGGGATTGTGCCAGTATTACCAGAGTTGAGCGACTCTTCGGTAAGTATGTTAAGACGCCCGGGCCGCGAAGAGGTTTCCTGTCCCATCATCAGGAAAGCGTTGGCGGCTTGAGGCGCTGGGGGCTCAGGCTCCGGCAATTTGGCTGGCCGTCTGGATGGGATCTCAAATGGGACTTCGTGCAAGTTCTCGTCCTTCATTGACTCGGCCAGCCGTTTTGCGTCCCCGTCGAGCGGGATGTCCCAGTCCACCTTCTTCGGAAAATGGATGAGCGTGGCGACGGCTCCGTCTTTGTCGCCGCCGAACTTCATCTTGTTCTTGACCAAGTCTCTCCAGCCGCGGAGCTTGCCGGAAACCTCGACGGTCATAATGCAGTCTTCATTGTCATGCTCGAAGGCGAATGCTGTGTGAATGGTATTGCTTCGGTCGGGCTCCGCATCAAATTTATTTTCAGTGAGCTCCCACTTCAGGCACTGAAAGGCCCAGCTCTGCCCTGGCACAAGGTGGCCGCAAAATTTCCATCTGCTGGCCACGACTTTGTGGCGCTCCTTCTTCGCGCCTGCACCACCCGCACCGAAACCGGCAACGTTGGCCTCGGGGATGAATTGGGTGGTGGAAAGCTCGACAACGTGCCTGGGCTCGCCATTGAGCTGGACAGGGCCGTAGTAATGGGTGACTCTGGCTTTGCAATCGTCTGATCCGGACCTTTTGGAGCGCTTCCCGGTCTTTTTTCGAGACTCGGTTTGGTCGCCGGGACTGGAAAATTTGACTTCGACGGAAGCTGATTCCAGCGTGGAGCCAGGGGGTTGGCGAAAGTCGAGGTCGAGGTAGATAATGCCAGCGGGCCTGTCGCGCTCGCCCAGAAAACCCCATTTTGACTTTTTGAAGAGGAACCGACAGTTCACGTTGACTTTGCCAATTGAGCCGTGACCCGCCAAGACCGCGCCCTCGGTGCGGTCGTCGAATCTGTCGTAGCCATAGCGGCCGTACTTGCGAACGCGTTTGTGAAGCGTCGGTGCAGAAGCGGGCGATTCCGCATCGCTCCTTGAATTCGGCGGCAAACTCATTGCGGTCGCAGACATTCGGCGCCGGCCGCTCAAAATGCAGCTCAGGTTCAATCGGATCAGAAAGTCCGTGAGGAAGGTGCAAGGGGTCATATAGCAATTGGGGTTGGCAGGCTCCGCCACCCCCTCCATGCAGTGTGTCGGCCTTAGCCAATCAATCCATCCAAGATACTCACCACGATGTGGGAGCACAGCATCTCATCACTGCATGAGCAGCATGGCGGGGGCTGAGGTAACGCGGTTAATTTCGCGCTGCCCCCCATTTTCGTCTCTCGAGCCGAGCTCGCAAGGCTCCGGTCTCGAGGCCTCCCGAACTTCCTTCGTCCAACATCGCAAAACAGAAGGAACCTGGATCCCAGAAACACTCTTCGCTGTCAATCCGACCATGTCTCGACGGCCTGCACTGTCTTCGGCGTCCAATGTAGGGCGCCCCAGTGCGCGTTCGGCTAGCATGGACACGATTGATTTCCACATTCCTCAGATCATTAATGTTCGCCCAACTCGCCATCATGCGACGTCATCGATAGTCGCTCAGAGAAGCATGTCGCCCGACGGTTACGGGACCAGGCCTTACAGCACCGACGATGAGAGCGTCGATGACTCGGACGCTAGCAGCGGAGCAGGCATCATCAAGGTCCGCAACGACGACGTCGACGCCATCATCGCAAAAGTCCGCGAGTATATGGAGACACTTGACCCTGATTGCGTCGACAGCGGCAACAAGGGCCCAGCTCGCCGTGACCAGCTTCCCGAGGGAGTCAGTGCTGTGCTGGATCCCACCAATGGGCAGAGCCTGAAAAACGTCACTATCGAACTAGAAATGCCAGTCCGCGACGATCTGGAGGAGCCGATTGAGGAATTCTCTCGACTCTGGAGACTAGGCCGCTTCAAAGACGCGGAGCACTACTTCGCCGCCAATCTGGCCGACCACATTCACAACGAAAGCGTCCGCATCCCCTACGGCGAAATGCTCCTGGCTCGGGGCGATTACGGGGCGTTCGCCAGGACGAGAGAAAAGGAGGCGCTTGGGTACGCGAGCTGGGGCGGGAGTCAACACTCCGAGGGCAAGCCCTTCCCATTCCTGCAGCTTTTATGGGGGTTCCGTGATCTTACTAAGATCTTCGATTATTCCGACAATCGGCTGTTTGGGTCAATGGATGGGCGGCTCACATCGATCCATGATTTGGATGACAAGTTTGCAGAGGTGGGTTGGGTCTCCGATGCTGCAAGAGACCAGTACTGACGACGACGTGGTGCTCTATAGTTGCCCGTTCCGGAATGGGCCCTCTTGGTCAACAAAAAGCTGCTGCCGTATTATCTCAAGCTAGCCCAAGGCTCCAAGTTCAGTCTTGAGAGCTTTGGTGAGTGCATCAGCCAAATTCACTGGAGAGGTATCTACGAAGCGATCCACTCCGATGGTCGAATCTGGGAGTTGAGAGACACCATCTCACTCATGTCGCACATTCTTCCGCATGCAGAGGATATTTCAGCTCGTCTTTTCGGAACCTCCAATATCGACACCATGTTCTCGAAGCTGCTTGACGATTGGAGGCTAGAGCCCTACGATGAGGCATCCGAGCTGGCTCTTTTGGATATTTACGTAACGTTGCTTCATAAGATTCATCTTGAGCATAGTCGCAAGAACGATCTTTCTGCGGCAAATTGTTTAGCAGCAACGCAACAGCTTGCCGGCCACATCATGAGGAACGACCCCGAGAGTATGCGCAGCAGACCGTTTCTGCGTTATGCTCTAAGCCAGGTAAGTCTCCAGATTTATGAGGCTCGCCACGACAGGCTTGCCACAACTCCGGGGTGCATGATGTGGGTGGGGGACCCGGACGAGTTTCAACTCGAGGTCTCCATTCCCCGGCCTGACGGACCGATTGTCTCGCCGGATTTCTGGCATATCAAGGACGTTTCTGTCAATACCTTGGCGGTGATTCTTAACGGGGCAAGGGAGCTGGGTGACTATAGACTGGAAGCAGAATGTCTCAAGCATCTGGCCCTCGCTGTCGAAGAGCCGCGACAACACCTGGATGACCTCGCACGACTGCAAAGAGACGTCCAACACGACGAAGAGGGGCACCTGCACACATTGCTGGCTTCGAACTCCCTTTTGCCAGTGACTCCAGAGTCTTGGGAACGAGTCTTGAGCAACTTCCTGGTCTTTGACAAGCTCCCCAAGGAATCGGGGATGGAGATCAGCCCAACTTTGTTGTGGGCGAAGGCCATGATAACTTCTCAACTGGTTCGGCACTCTCGCCCCGACGACTCCTGGAAGGAGGAAACGAAAAGGCTTGCTCCGTACCTTCAGGTTTCTATCATACAGTTTGTCGAGGATAGACTTGGGCTAGATCTTACTAGTGCCAGTGCTTTGGCACCAACATCGCCGCTAGGAGAAACAAACAAGAACATCCGGCAGGTGCAGGAGCGGTACATCAAGCAGCTTGAAACCAAACTCGGGATTAATTCCGCTGTCATCGAAAGGGAACAACAGGCCGAAAGAAGTCTTGAGAGGAGATTAGATGAGGTGATGGAGAGAGCCCGCCGCTATAACAGGCGGGGTAAATCGAGAAGCAGGGGTTGGGAAGAGATTGAACGAAGGCCCAAAACAGCTTACGCACAGCCCCCTCGACCGGCAGTCACTACTTTTAAGAAGAGTGCTGTTGAAGTTGAAGACGAGGACCCGGCATGGCCAATCACTCTGATAAGCCCTCAGACTCGCGGCGCCAGCGACGATCACGCGGTATCAAAAGGGGTAAAAGGAAGACTATACCCTCCTATCCAGGAAAAGATCGAGAATTCAAAAGGCCAGAAGGCCCCGTCCATAACATGGAAGGACCAGACCGTGGATGGCCAGAAAGTGGATGTGAAGGCTCAGCCGAGCGAGACGTTGCCTTCCGTGGACAAAGTCGATGAGCCAGCAGGGGGCCAGTCCGTGGAGCCCAGCTCTGACAACGGTACGTTCTCTCTTTCTTTCTCGTCCCATACTACTATTGCACATCCAAAAGCTGACAGACGGGGGTTTCAACAGGGCCGACGGTTGAGATTATTGATTAGAGACAAACGTACACTTCAGCTCAATGTACAGAAACGAAGATTTCCTTAATTGCATATCCCGAAGCCAGGTTGGCACCCTGCGCCACAGTACTCGCCCGTTGAGCCGCTTTGTTTCCTATATGTCAGCGTTTTTCTCGCCCTTGCTGGGTGAAAAGGGGGTTTGTCAAACTTACCACCAGCCCCATTGGGAGCAGCAATTGCCGAATGCGGACCCCGAACATGTGAAGCGCCCACCGCTGTTGCTCGCGCAACTTCCGTCTGCAGAGGGCGCTGGTCCCCCTCCTCCTCCCCCTCCTCCTCCTCCTCCTCCTCCACCACCCCCTCCGCCCGCAGCATTGCCGGTGGCGGCGTCCCGGTACCAGTTTCCGGCGGGGTCCCCCAGACACTCGCCCACCGTAACGACGCGGAGCCCTCGGCTGCGGGCGGTCTGCAGGAAGTGCTCGGCCAGGGTCTCGACGGTCGTCTGGTGCACGTCGTGCTCGAGGCTGATGGCCTGGCTGGCGACCTGCGAGTCAAAAATGTTGATGCTGGCCTGCACATCGCCCTGCCAGTCCAGCGTGTCGATGCTCCACAGCACGACGTGGTAACCAAGCGCGGCCATGTCGCCCAGGCACGCGCCGCCGCAGTTGCCGTAGGGCGGCCGCATGTAGGTGGGGAATTTGCCGCCGAGGATGTCGCGCAGCGCCTCCTCGTTGAGCCCCATCTGCTGGCGCCGGCCGTTGGCGTCGAGCGTGTCGAGGTCGGCGTGCTGGTACGTGTGGCTGGCGACTTGGTGGCCCTCGGCAGCCATGCGGCGCACCACGTCCGGATTGGGCGCCTGCCGGATGTCGCCAAAGTTGAGGCCGTTGACGAAAAAGGTTGCTGTGGCCCCGTAGCGCGCCAGCAGGTTCAGCAGCGAACTGGTGTACACGTACGGGCCGTCGTCAAACGTGATGGCCACCGTGCCCGCTGTGGTGCACCGCGTGATGGGCACGCCGTACGGCACCGCGCCGAACTGAGGCCGTGGCACGTCGAGGATGCCGCCGCTGCCGCCACCGCCAGGGTCCGGATTTCCTCCGCCCCTGCATAGGTTGGTACACGCGTTAGTGAGGGCTGGACTGGACGCTAAAACATGGAAACTCACCCGTTGCAGGTGCCATATTGCGCCTGGCACCCCGTGCCGCAGTGCTCGCTCGTGACGCCGCACCAGTTGTACTGAGAGCAGCAGAGGCCGGCCCCGCACGCGCCGATCCCCGAACCGCATGTCTCCCGCTTCTGGAGAGGATTCAAGTCTCGGGCGTGGTGTCTGGTCCAGGCCGTCTGGGGCTCCGCTGCCGTGGCAGCAACAACCCCGAGACCGGCAAGTGATAAGATGGTCTGTAGTAACGTCATGGGTGATTTCTTCTCACCAGCGAAGTACTGGTTTCAGGTTAAATGAATATTTATTTATTACCAGTGCAGATCTGCCACCAGCTCCCGTGCTCCCAGACAGCGAAGCTCTCACCATTTATCAGCAGTCACCTGGCCCAGTCCTTGCACATCACCGAGGCTACCGCGGGGTCTCCTGACGAGCCCCTCAGCCCATCCCGACGGCCGTGCATGCAGATGCAGCGTGCTTACTTCTTTGGTGTGCAGGCCTAGTGGGCGAATCAGAGCCGCACCCCCGCCCACCTTCCGCTTTCGATCTGCCGATCACGGTCAAAGCACCCACCTACGTGGCAGAAAATGACGACAAATATTGAATCCTGGCTCGTATTGTGCTTCCACACCATCGCAGCATACGATCGCGGCTACTCCCGTGCCATCTCCGACAGAAATGTCTGCTTTCCCGGCTTTCGTACAGTCGCTTGCAGAACCGGTCTCGCCCTTTTGCTCTAAAATATTTCTTAGCAAATTTAGCCCCGCGCAGTCGATGGAAAGTCACCATGACAGCGCCAGGAGAGCCGAGTCTATTGAATGAAAACCAGAACTTCAAAAACAGCGCGTAGGGATGGTTGTAAGGATGCAAAGAAAGTCAAGTGCAGGCAGCTCGGGGAACGGGACGCGGACAGTAGAAACCTTTAACCCTCCCAGTCTTGACCTGAGGATCCATCCGCCATCGCCAGCTTATTTTCCAAGGACGAAACTTGACAAGTGCGCAGCTTGGTAAAAGTGCAGGTCAATATCTTTTGAGGTAGGGGCCATAGTGCCGTGCCCCTCCTACTTTTTACACCCTCTCGACAGCCCCTCATCGAAACCGCGGATTTCCGACGCGTACTGTTTAAAAATGACAAGTTCGCCCTGCTGCACCAGCTGTGCCCTCGCTTCATTCGGGTCGGGTCTCAGCCAAGCGTCCACCTCCAGATAAAAAGGTGTATATGTGCGTCAGGACGCTGTACACGTTGGTCGTGAACCCAGGCACGTCAATGGGCCTTCCATATTCCGATTTATGAGCGCGTGAACAGACACCATGATGGAAAATATGTCCTATGGGATGTAGCTATTCGGTCAAGAAAAACTTTGTTTTTCAACGTCACACCCGACGTTGGGAGAACTTTCTTCGAGGGTATGTCCTATGGGATACCCGTACCGGTACCCGCTTCAAACTGCACGAGCCTAACGACGTTGTGGCATAGTCATTCAGCACCATCGTCGGCGTCGCTGTGCGCAGATTCGGTTTGCTTTTTGAGTGGCTCATTTTTGGGTTGGCAATGGGAAAATTCCTGGTTGTTTGTCAGAAGCTCGTAGTTGTCAAAAAGGGCTACTTAGAGTCTAGAATATGGCGTAAGCTAGGGGTTATTTGTCGGTTATGGCACTTTAGGTTCCTGCCGTTGAATTGTAGCTAAGGTACATTAGGTATGATTGTCCGCTGCTGTGCCGCAAGCTCACGCCCAAGTGTTAGATTGAGGAGATAGTACCACGGGTTAACTGCTTTGGGCTGTGGACCAAACACAATTTCTGGACTACGGCTGGAATAACAGGATCTGCCGTGTTTGGGATGGAATCATGAGAGCCACTCGTTACTCGGTGAAGCAGAGAGGTATTCGTAGGTACGCAGCACTCCTCACGCAAGATGGTCTGGACTCAGCCACGTTGTCTTGATTGGGGTTAGGCCGATGCATGTCTTCGGAAGCTAAGATCTCTCGTGTTTTGGTCCTCAACCCCGCTCTAAACGAGCATGCCGGTATTCCATCTTCGCTCAATTTTGCCAACTCCTTCAATTCCCGATTGGGACCACCGAAAGCACCCGCACGATCTGCGTATCGCTAGACCTCCGAGTTATCTTCCGGCAGGGTCCCGCAGCCCTACCAAACCTGACATGGAGCCTCACGCACCTCAAAGGACAGGGTACCTCGTGTCCTCTCTTTCGGATGATCGTCTGGATGCTGCGACCACAGACGCTACAATATCCGATACTCTAGGTCAAATGTATGCCGACCTTCGCTTGTTTAGGGTTCGTGACAACCAATTTACCGGCTCACCCCGTGTCTGAACATCTGCACAGGAGAGACTCTTGGTCACCGAATGCCCTTATATCATTCTGCCTCTTGCGTCTGGCTGGGCGGCCGATGGATGGCTTCCCAGTCGCAGCACGCAGGGCGCCCGAAATCGGCTTTGACGCAGCCTACGTTTCCAGTTGGCTTCAACAGTGCGACCAATCCCATGGCCATTACTGCCAGCCGACCAGATTTGAGGGTGGTGCGAGCTCCGGGCTGCAGCTTCGACTGGTCGATGTCACGATGCAATGCCTTATCTCATCGGCTTCCTTCTCAGCATTCCGATATGCTGCTTTGAGCTATGTCTGGGGCCAAGTCGATCAGCCAGTCCTGAAGAAAGAGCTGGTTGCGGCATGGAAAACGCCACGCGCATTTTCATCGATACGTCTCCCCAAGACAATTAAGGATGCCATGGCTGCCTGCTAGAGGATCGATATTCGCTATCTTTGGGTTGACAGTCTTTGCATTGTCCAGGACTCGACTCAGGAAGTAAACGAGCAAGTCGTCAACATGCACTCAAACTACGGCCAGGCATATGTCACCATTGTTGCAGCTGCAGGCGAAAACTGCGAATCCGGCATTCCAGCGCTCCAGCCCCGGGATTCCATCCAGGAAGTTTCGAGCGTGGGAGGGCTCGAGATTGCCACCAGCTTCTTGTCCATCAAGAACGAGCTGTCAGCGTCCAGGTGGAGTTCCAGGGGCTGGACGCTCCAGGAATTCGTTCTCTCAGGTCGCTGCCTCGTCTTCACCAAGCGGCAAATCTTCTTTTGGTGCGGAGATGGTATCAGGAGAGAGGACGTCAACGGCGAGCTGGTGCGACAAGTTTCGCGCCGGGAAATATCGGTGCTTCCAATCCTACGACCGACGTTTCTTTCTAATCGCTCCCTGGATGACATCGTCGCAACCGACTACAACGCACTGATCTCTTATGCCGTGCGGGGCCTGTCTTTTCACACTGACGCCATCAAGGCCTTCAGCGACATCATGGGCGCATTGACTCCGGCGCTGGGCGAATTCTTCTGGGGGGTTCCAGAAAAGAATATCAGGTACTGCAGTACCTGGGTGTACCACGGGCGATGTCGTCGCAGGGTTGGTTTCCCAAGCTGGTCTTGGGCAGGCTAGTGCTTTGCGTCAGATGCCCAGAACAGCCATGTGGTATCCCAGCGCGGTTCGAGAGTCTCCCGAGAAACATGCTCCGGAGACTTTTGGAGTGTCCCGGGTTCAATTATTGGGAATCGAGGGACAATTGGTATTCGTGTGGGGGCCCTTTGGAGGAGAGCGCTGGGTATGTCGTTTACCCAACTTTACGCCCATGGTCAAACCGCCATGTTTGGAGAGAAAATACTCGCAGTCTCGAGGCTGAGACCAATTCCTGGGTTTGTTTATGGCCGAGTAACACAAGCAAACTTCCACCAAGTGTGACACGCATGGAAGACATCCTCCATATTATATCGTTTCATTCATGCTACGCTCGGCTGCGACTCCGAGATTACCCATCATTCAAACTTAATACCTTCAAAGTCGGAGAAGGCTCGGAAAATGCTGAAATGGGGTTTGTTCTGCTGGCAGTTTGTCCCCGGATGCTATCATACTTCCCGTCGGACCATCCTCGCTGCAGGGAGTCTGGGAGCGCATCGACAATCCGCAGACAATTCATGAGGAGAATTGGTTCAAGGCTGTTCCAAAAACATGTATGGTACATCTGATGTAATGAGCATTAGGGAGTTATCTCCGATGGTGTTAGGACCAAATTCTTTTGCGACATTGAAAGTTGTCTGAGGACAGAAGTGCACGGGCCACAAGTTGTCTGGGAAGATATTTGTCTACCGAAGACAATCACTCCATTTTTAGCACCTCGAGAGGGCTCGGACAGGGCCAACGACTCACAGTGCTCCGCTCGTTGGCACAGTGCTCGATGCATACCCGTCCACCCGAGGCAGCCCGCCGATAGTTGGCCCGCATCGGCCCCCGACGCTCATCAATGCACTCGCTGCACTTTGGGCAAATGGGAGACGCTCTTACTCGAATGACTGGCGAAAACAGCAACATGGTAACAGGGAGCCTTGGCAAGTCGACGGCGACAGGGGCAAAAACGCACACGTCACCGAAACACGTCACCGAAACGAAGCAAAGGACTACAAATTGGTCCTCCTTGGGTGAGATATGTGGAACTGTTCAAGTTTGCCTCCAGTCGACAATTTTGGAAAATACAATTCGGCTCGGCGACGAGATGTTGGTTGGTCCAACTTGGTGAAGTTGGAGAATAGTACTGAGGGGCAGGGGGTTGGTTTCTGCAGGCCTCTGGTAGGCCACCAAACGTGGCCAACTTGTTGTGGCGGCCGCACTGCAGGCGCCCGCGCTGCGAGAGGATCACACACAAGGCCAAGTTATTGGACCGGATACAATCCCCCGACACCGCGCAAAATTACCCCTCTTTCTTCCCAGACAAATGTCTTCCCCCCACCATTGATTTTGTTCGGTTCCCTTGCTTTTACGTTTTCCCCTTGCGACCTTTTCAGCTGTCGACGTGTGGTGCATCACTTTTGCTCCAAAACCCCGCTAAAATGCCTGGCTCTCCGACAATCTTTGCAGCGAATATCCCCAATATCACGAATCTCCGTAATGAGCTTGGTTATGGGGATGCACGGCTTCCGCGGTGTGTCACGTTCTATGCCGATACCAGGGCTTTCCGCAGAAGATTCACGACCAGTAATGGCGTCAATGGCGTCGACCTGTACGATTGGAAGTCTCTGGCCGGCCAAGCCGGCCTCGACGAGATGACCACGGCGTTCTTAGATAACACAGGGAATGGGCCCTTGTACTGGCCTGACGACGAGTCGTCCAAGGATTACTACAATAAGTACCAGTACTCGAAGGATCGTGATCGGTGAGTGGGACTCCCTGCTTGAGCCTCCTTCAGTCACGACCAACCCACTTACAAGTCTCCAACAGCATACGGCGTCTTGTCAAGCAGCTGTTCTTCCGCTTGAACCTGCAAGACTTTCGAAACCAAAAGTACAAACATAAAGACGATTTCGATCTTCGGCGAGATAACGACACGGGACGCAACAAGCAAACTGCCGTCGACCTCGAGTCTACCGTTGGCCATGGCTCTCCAAGATCTATTGACGACTCGGAGTTTCTTTCGGCTAGCGAGTCTACGAAAGCCGACCTATCGGATTTTGATGGACTCCCTACCGAACGAGATGTGTACAGCGTGCCTGAAAGCAACTCGTCCCCTCCGGCGCAGCCGCAGCGCATGCGGCAATTTGAGCCGTTAACCCAACCATTCCAATTCAAAAGACCTCTTTCCACTTTTCCCGGTCCAGAACCCGAGGATAATCCAGCCAAGCGCCAAAAGAAGCCATCCAAGCCGACTCTAACAAGACCAGCCACCTCGCGCAACGGCCCAACCCCCCAGAAGCGTGAATCCCCTCGAACAAACAAGGCAAGAGGTATGCAAAGGGAGGGATACATGATGGGCACAGACGCTCTTGACAACATCAGTAAGGCCGTGAGTCCGGAGAGGGAGGGCGGTCCCAGCCGACTTCGACGAAGTCTCACTCCCGAGACAAGAACAACATTCAAGGCCCCGCGCACAACCAAGCCAATGCAGAAGACGGGAAATGCAACCTCTCTCGGCGATATCAGGAGGTTCTTTGGTTCCACAAAAGACCACAATCCCCAACGGCCAGACGGTCCCAACCATCAGCGAAGTCCTACCCCTGGAGCGCAGACTGTTGCATTTCAGGGCCTTACAGACCTAGGAGAATCAGATTCTTCGGACTCTGACATGTCATTCCCATCTCTCTCGGCTCTAGCATCTCGCTCGAGGATCGAACAGAAACCGGAGTCTCCTTCCACCATCAGACAGCTCCCATCGCCAGAGGTCACACCAAAGGGGAAAAGCGCGCCGCGTCCAGATGAAGCGCACTTTGCTGCTACACGTCCTCCACCGGCTCCATCTGTCGTAGAAACACCAAAGCGGCCGAGACAAGAACGACCTAGCACCTCCACACAAGAAGAACCACTTGGCCCCAAACAAGACACCCTGGCCAGCCCCAGACTCGAACAATCCGCCCCACCCAAACCACCACCCACATTCTCTCCCGCACCCGCACCTGCACCCGCAACCAACCCACCAATTCCCGAGCCTACGACCCCTACGACCCCTACGACCCCTACGACCACCACCCCTAAACCATCCATAAACTTCATCTACCGCCTTATCCTCTCCCGCACCCCCAAAACAATCACCTCCCGCTGGACACCGCAAGGCCGCTTCCAAGACAAGACCCTTTCCGAACTCCTCAGGGAACTCCCCTTCCCCTCCTCTTCGTCTCACCACAGCAGGGAGGCAGGAGGGGAATCAGAAGGGCTGATCTTCACTATTGAGAGTGAGTGTATGCGAACCGTGGAGCGGATCGCGAGCGATGATGAAGATGGGTTTGCGAGCATGAAAAGGTTTGTGGATAGGGAGATTAGGGGGTGGGTTTGGAGGGAGAGGC
>Ga0247758_1001798_pt1 | contig 13988 bp, 9 predicted proteins | sample UWRJL156409C4_FD_180950 | JGI IMG/M metagenome (GOLD analysis project Ga0247758, IMG submission 180950) | Plant litter microbial communities from Arlington Agricultural Research Station in Wisconsin, United States - UWRJ-L156-409C-4 | ecosystem: Environmental > Terrestrial > Plant litter >...
GCATGGACAAACCCCAAGAAACAGGCGATGCAGTCTGGCACTGCGTCGATGGCGAGTTATGTTGAAGATATCGGGTGAATGCTTCGTTGGATGGGGACGTCCGTCCAAGTGCTCGTCATCGCTGTGTAGGGCGGAGCAAAGCAAAGGACTCTTGCCGTCACGCCAAAGCGACTCGCCACCAACCTGAGGCCGCTTGCAAACTGGAATTGCAACAACTTGGTAATTAGGGATCAACAAAACGTCCAGTTGGGGGACATTGACTGTGGCCAACGTCTCTGGAGACAGATTCTATATTTTATGTATGGCTCTTGCTCTCCCTGGGCAGCTCACGTTAACGTCGATGTTTGTACTGGATCGCATTCTTTGTTTGATTCCAATCGCTTGCCAATTGGCGACTTGCCGAGCAGGGTCACGTGCTTCCGAGGCTTCCGCTTTTCATGCGACTTGAACCAGAAAGAGCAAAGCTCTGGCTTTGCACAATGCCTGGCTCACTGGAATCGCGAGACCATTGCATTGGAAACGACCGTTGGAGAATACAGGCCGACCTCTTGAGTTTGAATGACACTGCGACATGCCGACTGCCTTGACGGTAAGGTACGGACCGTAGGGAGGTATCTTTCTTCCACACTGGCTTGGCGCGTGACGAACGGGTGTGCTTATGTGGGGCCCGTTAGACCCGCTTCTGCTCAGCCAGTGGTCGGCAGCGAAATTCGAAAAACTTCTACGAACCGTGCTCTCGAAATTTTCTCGATACAAAAGCTTCCCTTGACCACTTTTTTCCGTCACCTTCACATCACTCGATCTTCGAGCCCATCTCATCGAATCCCGCCTGTTGAACTATTCTCCCCTTGGATCTTTTTCTATCAGACCAGGGTGCTCTCTTTATTTAATACCTATAATCACACACCGTCAAGATGATGCCCGCACGGTTTTCCCGAGCTGTAAGTGGCAACGCGACAGCTATCACGACTCGCTCTCGAGTTCAAGTTCGAAGATCAGACCACGCTGACACCATGTGCACATAGCTTCCTAGAGCTTCCCGCGCTGCGGGTATGCTTCGCACACCCATGATTCCCGCCTACAGGCGGTTCGAGTCGACGGGATCCGATGAGAAGGTCAAGGGCGCCGTCATTGGCATTGATCTCGGTAAGCCGCCTTGCAACAGCTTCTCCGGATGGACCGAGACTAATGTCATCAATTGATCAGGCACCACAAACTCCGCCGTTGCCATCATGGAGGGCAAGGTTCCCAAGATTATCGAGAACTCTGAAGGTGCACGAACAACGCCTTCCGTTGTCGCCTTCGCCGAGGATGGTGAGCGCCTGGTCGGTGTCGCTGCCAAGCGCCAGGCCGTTGTCAACCCGGAGAACACACTTTTCGCCACCAAGCGGTTAATTGGTCGCAAGTTCACCGATGTCGAGGTGCAGAGAGATATCAAGGAGGTCCCCTACAAGATCGTCCAGCACACCAACGGAGACGCGTGGGTTGAGGCCCGCGGTCAGAAGTACTCCCCATCCCAGATTGGTGGCTTCGTCCTCAACAAGATGAAGGAGACCGCCGAGGCCTACCTCGGCAAGAGCATCAAGAACGCAGTCGTCACCGTACCTGCCTACTTCAACGACTCCCAGCGCCAGGCTACCAAGGATGCTGGTCAGATCTCGGGCCTCAACGTCCTCCGTGTCGTCAACGAGCCTACCGCCGCTGCCCTTGCCTATGGTCTCGAGAAGGAGGCCGACCGCATCGTCGCTGTCTACGATCTTGGTGGTGGCACTTTCGATATCTCCGTCCTAGAGATTCAGAATGGCGTCTTCGAGGTCAAGTCTACCAACGGTGACACCCACTTGGGTGGTGAGGATTTCGACATTTACCTTGTCCGTCACCTTGTCCAGCAGTTCAAGAAGGAGTCTGGTATCGATCTGTCCAGTGACCGCATGGCCATCCAGAGAATCCGTGAGGCTGCCGAGAAGGCCAAGATTGAGCTTTCGTCTTCGCTCCAGACCGACATTAACCTTCCCTTCATCACTGCCGACTCCTCTGGACCCAAGCACATCAACCAGAAGATGACCCGCGCGCAGCTCGAGAGCATGATGGATTCTCTCATCCAGAAGACCATCGAGCCCGTTCGCAAGGCTCTCAAGGATGCCGGCCTCCAGGCCAAGGACATCCAGGAGGTCATCCTTGTTGGTGGCATGACCCGTATGCCCAAGGTTGCCCAGTCCGTCAAGAGCATCTTCGGACGCGACCCCGCCAAGTCGGTCAACCCCGATGAGGCTGTCGCCATTGGTGCTGCTATTCAGGGTGCTGTTCTGTCCGGTGAGGTCAAGGATCTCCTTCTCTTGGACGTTACCCCTCTGTCACTCGGAATTGAGACCCTCGGCGGTGTTTTCACCCGTCTAATCAACCGCAACACCACCATTCCCACCAAGAAGTCGCAGGTCTTCTCTACCGCTGCCGATTTCCAGACCGCTGTGGAGATCAAGGTCTTCCAGGGTGAGCGTGAGCTCGTCCGCGACAACAAGCTCCTGGGTAACTTCCAGCTTGTCGGTATCCCCCCCGCTCACCGCGGTGTTCCCCAGATTGAGGTCACCTTCGACATCGACGCCGACTCGATTGTGCACGTCCACGCCAAGGACAAATCTACCAACAAGGACCAGTCCATCACCATCGCTTCCGGCTCCGGTCTCTCTGATAGCGAGATCGCCTCCATGGTTGAGGAGTCTGAGAAGTATGCTGAGTCGGACAAGGAGCGCAAGTCCGCCATTGAGGCTGCCAACCGCGCCGACAGCGTCCTTAACGACACCGAGAAGGCCTTAACCGAGCATGCCGACAAGCTCGACAAGACCGAGGCCGACAGCCTTCGCGAGAAGATTGCCTCCCTCCGCGAGTTTGTTGCCAAGAGCCAGTCTGGTGAGGGTAACACTACCGCCGCCGAGCTCAAGGAGAAGACCGACGAGCTGCAGGTTGCCAGCTTGAACCTCTTCGACAAGATGCACAAGGCGCGCGCTGAGACCAGCGAGCAGCCCCAAAGCGGCAGCCAAGACACTGGCTCTGAGGGCGAGAAGAAGCCTTAAGAGCTTTTCCCACTCCACGCGATCTCCGTTATACCCCTCTACTTTCTATCATCTGTCTGACTAGCTTGGAGCGATTCTCCAGTGTATTCTTTGTATCATATCGTGTCTTTACCGGAAGGCCCTGGGAGCTTGTCCTGTGTTTAATATTGCAGACTGGCGGAAGGCGTTTCTGTGCATCAAAAACTTCTGCGTTCATGGGGAAATCATATTACGATTTTCAATGATAAGATGGGGGAGTGGGCGCGGGCCGGGAATCAGGGGGGATAGGATAGGCTGCATTGTGTGTACGTATAAATACGTTCCGTGGTCGTGGATGTGACCACAGAATCCGATATAATAGAATCCCCCCTCAAATAGAGAAGCTAGCTTTATTGCTGAGAAGATATTCTTGTGTAATCGAATCCTTGACATTCGCACTTCACTGGCGATTTCTGTTGCCCCATGGAACTTATTGTTTTCTTTGAAACTTCTAGTTCGTAATTCATGAGTACCGCGATGAGTTCTGTCGCTGTACCGTCTAGCTGGGACTCCATCTCTGCAAAGCAGGACGGAACTACCTTCCAAACCCAAACCAGCCCCTCTTCTGAGGCTTTGCCTCCGGTTCCGCCTCCGTGCCTGCTCTTTCCTGGCCTCTCTCCGCATCCTTTGAGCTAGTTTGTGGTTTCTTATCGGGATAATCAATATAGTTCCAGGCGACATCAAGAAACAGTGGCTTCACTGGGATGGGTTCCAGCTGTGGCGGGTAGGTCACAATGTTGTCGAGATTGACGCCGTTCGAAGGGTAATTGGACAGCTGAGCCGCAAGCGGCTTGGAAGCATCGCCAGACTGGGTGACAGCGCCGGGGGCCTTCTCGCTGGCGTTGAGGATCTCAACGAGAGCACGGGAATGCTGGAGCTCGCCGCTTAAAAGGGCGTGGAGGGATTGAGCATCCTTCTTCGTGACATGGATGTTCCGAGGCGTGGATCCGGAGTTGGTGTCAGGCCCGGCCGACAAAACAGGGAGGGCAGAGGATGCTTGGTCCAAAGCGTGGTCGATGAGGGCGAGAGCGTTTAATGCGTTTCCGGCAATGGAATGGGAGCGGGCGATTGCCAGACACCTGTTGGTTGGTAAGCTCTTGCGCTGGAACAGAATTTAGGAGGGGGTTAACTTACTTGAGCGCAGTGAAGTACTCGTCTATGGCTTCGAGCCGAGACGACAATTCCTCGTCGTTCGCCACACCAGGTAGTTCTGTCATAGATTCGATGCTCTGGAGTGTACTGTCGTAAAGGACGATCGTTTCCTTCAGCTTAGCAATTTGCCTACCAGGGGCCAGGTCCTGTCTTTGATCCGGTGCGGGCTCGTCATCGGGCTTCTTCTTTTTTGTCGTCTCTCCAAAATCGAGATGTGACCCATCGTCTTTGCCTATTAAAACCCTGTTGCGCCCAATTCGCCAGCTGATCATTTCGTAGTTGACGGCGGTGCGGGTAATCTGGAGGCTTTGCATGCGCGGGTCACTTTGCGGGACTCCCTCCCCCTTCAACTCATCAATAGCTTGCTTTGTCGCATCAACTGCATCCTGGCTGGCGATGAGGATGTCGTCATATGTCGCGGCCATGTCCTTCGGAAGCAATTGACCGGCTGAAGATGCCTTCTCAGATAGGGTGGCTTTTGCTGCCGCTACAGAAGCCCAGGCGACTGCAATCGCGGCATCTTCAATCTTTACCTCGCGGCCACGCCAAGACAAGGTTCTCGGTGCTTCGTCGCCCCCAGCAGAGCTCTTCTTGTCCAAGTTTCCATGCTCCAGAACGCTTGGATACTGCTCCTTAATTTGGGCCACAAGCTCGCCATCGCTGTGCAAGAACGCCTTACGAGCGATGTTCGGAACAGGCTCAGTCCGGGGGACTTTGGCTTGATATGCGGCATAGCGGATAGAGGGGTCGATCGTCTCGGAGAGTAGGTCTTTGAAGATATCGCCCTTCACGGAGGTAGCGAGCGCGGTATATATGATCCGAGCTACAGCATAGCTCTTCAGGCAACCCTCCCAGCTTTGCTTCTCGAACAGGGCGGCGCCCTTCAACAATGCGGCGTACGCGCGAGCTTCGAGAACGTCTGTGGGAGTAGCACCACTGGCAGCGCTCAGCGCAAGAGCGTCTGCTAGGGCTTCGGCTGTCCTGGCGCCCTTTTTGAGCCTAGAGACAATGTGCGACCGCGCTTTGCTATTCATCCCCTTCGTATCAGCCGAATGCGTAGCTTTCATGGACATGGCAGTGGCCCATGTTCGCTCGGCAGTCAGAAGCTGGAGGCGCAGGAATCTGGTGTGTTGATTAGCAAGACGACACATGCTGCAAGTCTGATGCACCATACTCGTGGTTCTCGGCAATATGTTCCGCGGTAGCTGTGCCCTTGTTCTGGAACTTCCCCCGATTCTTCGTTGCGATGTTGAGCTTCTTGCGACAGTTCAGAAGCTTCTTCGAGAGCTGCGTGTGGTAGGTTCCATAGTCGCCATAGAGGAGCGCCTTCTCTCTCAGAGAGACAACCGTCTTAGTGATGTCCATAGTTCCTGGGAAACGCACAGCGAGCTGTCGATCGGGGAGCTGTTCCCTGGACTGGATGACAGACAAGCGTGAACGTTGAACCTGGGGCTTGAAGGGTGGGGCATAGGCTGCGATTCTGCCCCGCACAAAATCTCAAGCCTCAACCCTCAAGTTCCAGGTGCATGGGATGGGAGCTGGCAGCAAGCTCCCGCCAGCTGGCAAGGCTTGGCATCGTTGGCCCCTGTTACCAAGACCGTGTGCGGAGGCGAGCTGAAGCAGTGAAGATGGCCTGAGGAAGCTTGGGCCTCAACTGCGCATCCACTAACGAGTTCCAACCGACCGCGTCCAAAAATTTTGGTCAGCGCCCACTTTCCGCAGCTGATGCTATCGCAACCCCAGAGACACGACCAGTACGCCGCTCTTGAGTGGTGTCGATATGCATCGAACCCGGCGCAGGCCTCTCTTACATCTTCCGTGATGTGTCGGCGCTCCCCACGGTCCAGGAACTGAGTCGTCCGCGATGCTGGAGAGGACGGCTGTGAGCATCGAGACATGCAGCCTCCAGAAAGTCCTCCCTGTAATACGCCCACCCTTTACGACACGCCGCCGCCTCCACACAAACTTCTGGAGCCATGGCGCAAGCGGTGTTGAGCTTCTCGATGCTTGCCGCGCCCTCATGCTGCTGCCATCTTCCGATCGCGAGGCGGCCCCAACTCAGCCGAAACCGGCCAAAAGACCTGACACAATGACAGCGTCCGCGTTTCTGCTCGATTTTCTATACCCCGGCGGAGCTGCCGCTCTCCTCCAGCGCCTACGGCCTAGCTTCCCTCTACGTTCCGAACCAAGTCAATTGACCCCTGGGAAGGTCTCCACGCGCCCATTTTCATCTTCCGCTCCTGGTTCGGGTAGGACAGCCACAGGTTCCGTTGAGGGGCTCCAGGATGCGGGTTCCTCAGAAGGAGATTTGCAGAAAGAAAACCGGAAAATCAGTCAAGATGGGGCTCAGGGGGAGCCCGAGGACCTCCCTAGTTTATACCCGACCTCGGAGATCCTCGAACACAGCTCACATGGCGGCGGACAATCAGGGCTCCACGTTTTGCGAGACCTCCTGGCTTCCCGAGGCCATTCATACGAGATGGTCTGGGAGGAATACATGAGTCTCAAGCCGAGTGAGCGGTCGGAGTATAGGACGATGGTCCTCATCCACCTCGCAAACTCACCGCGGCTAACGGACGCTGAGAGGGTATCAGGATTGTTCTCTCACCTTGCACCGACAAAGTGGACGCCGGAGGCAGTAAACGCAGCGGTTAAGGCCAACCTCACATTGAATGACAAGGAATCTGCGTTGGGGATATACGAGGCAGCAGTCTCGCAACAAGAGATTTTCCTAGGTATTGACGCATTAGTCAGCTACGGCTTCAGGACAGAATCTTGGGGGTTCTTGGCTCAGCTTCTACCGGTGCATTCGGCGGCTGCCGCCGCATGTGGAGATGTTGAGTACAAGGAGCTGTCTACGCTACCCGAATCTGGGAAGAAGATATATCGATTACACCGGTATCTTATCAAGCAGGAGCCCCAGGAGGCCTCAACACAACTACTTCGACAACTAGACGTTTTGCTGAAAAACATAGCCAAGTCATCGTTGACCCTTTTCCAACCGGCCGATGCCAACTTCATCCTTCTACACGCCAAGGATCCGATGGCCTATCAATCGTACATCGCTTTCTGTACCCACGAAAGGCGGTTTGAGCAGGCAGGTAAGCTGTATCGGAAATACCGAAAGCTTCCTGGGGTTCATGTGCCTCTCGAAATTCTTCGGTCGATGCTTGACGTCTTCCTGGACAATCTCAGTGGAATAGAAAAAGTGATGGAGGATTACCTTCGCTTCCACCAACGCTTAGAGATCAGGGCGATCAAGAAGATCATGCCTATGTATGCTCGACGAGGCGACGTTGTGTCGGTTGCATATTTGGCACAAGAATGGGCTAAAAGTCATCCCCAGAGCACTGAAGACGACCCTGTTTCCTACATGGCCCCCCAGATGCATGCGCATGCCGTGAGGGGCGAACCCCAAGAAGCTCGTCGGATGCTTGACGAAACAACCAAGAAGCTAGGAAAGCCCCCAGGTCCGCTACTTTGGAACATCCTGTTGAACGCATACACGAAAAACAACGACTACGAGGGAGCCCTCCACACCCTCTCGCAGCTCTGCGATGTCGGCAATCCAGATCACGTCAGTTTCGGGACTGTAATGAACTTCGCTGCTTTCCGCGGCGATCTCGACTCGACCATTGATCTCTTTACACTAGCGACGGAAAAGGGTGTTAACCCGGATATCTCAATGGTTGACGCAGTGATGGAGGCGTACTGCCAAAATGACCGATTCCCCGAAGCCGAAGGGTTCTGTCACAAGATGACACGCACTAAACCGGTAAACGGGGATTATGTTATCCTTTGGAACACTCTATTGCGGCATCTTGCCATCCGGAGAGACCTGGGCGGGGTGAATCGAGCTCTGCAGACCATGAAGGAGTTCGGTGTTCACTATGATAATGACACCTATTCTCACCTCCTCACGGGGCTTGTCAATTGTCGGCAGTCGCATCACGCCTTGCAATTTCTCCGGACCTCGGTGGAACACAAGATCTTTCGGCCGACTTACGACCATTATATGCTCCTGATGGCTGCATTCGTCCAGAGCCGGGAGCCTGAGATGGTCTTAGCGATTGACAAGAAATTGAAGCACCTGCGTCTTCCGGGCTCATCCCGGCAGGTAACTGCGGTCATCAAGGCTTTCGAGGCCTGGAGCAAGATGCCGGATGCTAGGAAGAAAGGCAAGGAAGGACGAGATTACATCGCTCGAGCCCTTGGTGAGTTCTATGAATTTGTCGAGACGGATAGCCCTTCTACAACCAAGGACATTGCATCTACCACCGGCATGTACTCGCGCATGATGTTCGTCTTAACACAGCTACGGGACTTTTCCTCGGTCCAGGAGCTCCTTGAACTCTATCAGCGACAGTTCCCCGACAGTTCGAGTCCAGAGTCCATTCCTCTCACTCTCCTGCACAATCTCATGCTTGCGGACTTCCACGAGAAAAAGTACGACAACGTCAAGTCTACTTGGGAGACTATCTTGGACCGCTCAATACGCGAGGGTAAACCGCCTGCACCAGATGCTGCAGCGGGTCCTGCTGGTGCAGGGCAGCAGGTCCTGCCCGCGTACCGCTTCTGGCTAAGCAAGCCTCTTCAGACGATGCAGCGGCTTTACCTCACCGAGAGTGATGCTAATGGGCTCCTCGGCATGGTCGCTCGCGTTCGGGAGGCTGGCTTCGAGCTCGACAGAAGAAACTGGAACTACCACATCCAGGCACTTGCGGCGCTAAAGAAGTGGCGCGAAGCCTTCCTCGCGTTCGAGAAGCACCTCATGCCACACTGGGCCGGTTGGGCGTCGGTCCGCCAGAGCGATCCCGCTGTGAAGAACTTGCTGCCGCTCGAGGCTCGCCGCCTCGGCAGTTACCCGCGAACGCCTCGTCCCGTCTCGGACACGCTGTTTCTCCTCGCTAGAGAATACACGGAGATGGAGCGGGAAGCACTGTGGTCAAAGGAGGCGTCTCGTGCGCTTGACATCATCAATCGCGACTGTCCATACGTTGTCCAAGCGATCAAGAGTCTTATGCGATCAGGGTCGGAGCTCGAGGAGGAGATATTGACTGGGCCGCCGATCGATCTGGGTAACGGCAAGTCGAGGAGAAATGTAGCCGAGGACTACTTCGAGAAGGTACTCTTTCAACGCCTAGGAATCGGAAAGACAGAGAGTTCAGCCAGCCCGGAGCACAATGCGGACAGCTTCTCTGACATTGGGCTTCTCGAGAAAGCTCTGGAGACTGCAGTAAAGATGGAAAAAGAGCCCGCGGGCGAGAATCCATTTCCAGAAGCAAACGCCCAGGAGTCTGAACCTGAACAATGGGAAGACGAGCCGGAGATAAAGACGAAAACAGTCCCTAAACAAGGTGGCTATCGGCAAGATGAACCGTTCCCTAGTCAGCGGCGAAAGAAAGGGAAGGGGTTACGATGGATGTTGGAGAATCGATAACGGACGACATTGTACAAACGCTGTAGATTACTTGTTTTTTGTATACCACCGCCGCACACATCTTGTAAATAAATATCAACAGGCATGTATATATATGTATGTAGTCGACCGCATTTAGAGCGGATCAGACGAGCCTGTTTGAGAATAGATAATGAATGGTTCAGTACACTCACTACTTGTCCGTTATATGAGAGCTACAGGAAACCAATGCCTCTGAAACTAGACTTGACGGGGTGGGAGTCGATTTATTATCTCATTCAGTACATGAGCGCTATCGGACACGAAAGCCTTTGGAACTGGACTGTAAGGGTTATGAACCGATTTCGCCGCAACCCCTTACAACCTGAATCTTACCCGCCGTAGAATATGGTGTAGCTCAACTCGACTGCAATAGAGTAGTAACATCTTGTCAACCCAGCCCTATATATTGGCATCCGCCATAGAAATGCCGAGTCACAACCCCAGATCGTTTAGAAGAAGCCTGTATCGCCTCAAATCTAAGCAGATGTTATCAAATACAGAAGTATGGTATCTTATGTTATCTTATCCGACCAGCACCAGACTCCGAAGTAAATTGCAAAAAGCAGCCCCCCTCGCCCAAACCCGCCCCATCACTGCCGTGTCTTTCACGGTCAAAGCAGGGTCCCGCCCCATATCCCTTTCTCTACAGTACGAAGGGTTTCTAGAACGGTAGCTGTTGCTCAGCTCCGTTATGCTCGTTGACATTGCCCTCGCTCGTCCCATCCAAATCTGTCTGCACTCCTAGTGACCTGAGTCGCTTCGACAAGAGACTCTCTGCGACGACCCCGGAGCTCGGTCCAGGCACAAAAGCGTTTCCTCCATACCCGAGATCCCCTTTGCTTAGTTTGCCGTACTTACGTTGGCAATCTGCCTGCCCAGTCATCTCCAACCCGATCATCAAATCTTGCTGCGATGCAGAGGGCCAGCTGGCTTTCTCTTGTTGAGGAGGAGCCTCTCTGTCGCAGCTGACAGTGGGAAATTCCTTCAACCGAGGCAACACGAAGGGGTCAACTCCAGCTAAAGCACTAGGCGCGCGGCCAGGTGTGATCCCGAAGTGAGCCTGGCTGGGAGGGGCAAAGCTCGGCTGCATTCCGTCCAGCGTATCAAACACCTGTGGGTGTTGGGAGAAGGAAAAGCCAGAGCTCCGTCTTCGAAACGCTTGATCGGCGACAAGCGTGGCACCGGGACCGCCGGTATGAACTGAAGGTTGCGGGTGCATCACACGTACGGGTTTGTAGGGAGTGAATCGTGGTTCGGGATACGTAATCTCGTTCCGCAATCGCTCCTTGCCATCCGGAACGCGGTTAGCGAAGACAACACGGATGCTCTTATAGAGGTAAAAGCGACCCTTTGATGGGCAACATATATGGAGGTGAATGAGATAGCGCAAAATTGGCCGGTCCTCGTTGCTGGCGCCCTTGAGTTCCGGGATGTTGTCGACAATAGGCCCGCCAGAGTAGCTACGCTGACGGACGAATGTTTTGCTTCCCGGCTCCATGCCTACCAGATCGTAGGGGATGAGAAACAGCTTGACGGCTGTCTTGTTCTGGTTTTTAATGATAATCTGGAGCTGCCCCTTCTCAGGAATGCGATATCGCCCACCTGGCGGAGCCTTGGGTGACTTCGAGCGCTTTTTGGACCTGGCCCGTCTCCGGACTTCTCCTTCAGAAAGTTCGGCAGAATGATCTTGTATCGTCACATCCTCCTCCGCGGCTCTCAGCTCTGGATATCTAGCCTGGAGTTTGCGCTTTGTCCGCTGCCCCTCATCTGGGTTTGTGAGTCCGTTCTCCAAATCGATCTGGCCGACATAGGGGCTCGGTCCATCCTCCATCTTACTCCTCCCATGATCAGTCGTGGCGTAGCTGTAAAAAACGGCGGAAAACGGTAGGGTGACATGAGACGGACATCGTAGGTTTGGTTTACACTTCCCGAGCCCCAAGACACCAATCTGGGCCATGAACTCCAAAGGCTTGGATGGAGTAGTGGACATGCGGCCCCTGAGAATACTCTCCTCATATGAGCCAACCATTGATGCATGCTGAAGAGGAGAGACTTCTGAGCTGAACGAGGGCCGTCTAGAGCGGAGAATCGCGGGCGTTTGGGGCGAAGTCCCGATAAACGAAAAGCTGGGTGTTGAGTTTAGAGATCGGCGTGGCTGGTGAGCCTGATATGGATACACACCCTCGCGGCGGTGTGGAGCTTGCCGTTCGCCTGCTGCATTGCTGTAGGATGAGGAGTGAGAAAAATTGAAGTTCAAAGTATGCCGCCGCGGGTTGCGAGGACTGTTCGTAGCGATATCGATGCTATTCAAAGGCAAGTTCAGATCGAGGTCCTCGTTGCTTTCAGACTGCACTAGCGGACTTGTTGGTGGTTTGTAGACGAAGCTTGATGAAAATGATGAGGATAAAGAAGAGGCTCCGGATGGGTTGAAAGCCTCCCGCCTGTAATCTGTCGGGACCCGTCCGTAGTTGAATGGAGTGTAGTCTCGCGGAGGTGAAGTGGCCATCCACGGAACAGTCCCAGTCCCGAAGCCGCCGACGTCTCCTTCCAACGCAGCATCCTGAGCGGCCCGAACAGGAGGAGAAGATTCTTCGGGCGTGAAATTTCCACTATGGAGGGCTGACCTTGGACGTTCAATAGTCAATCCATCATGCAACCGAGCCGCAGCCCCAGCATCTTCATCTTTGGCGTCTACCTTTTCAGGCGTGATGGTGGGCGCCGGCAACAGCCCGGAGGACGTAGAGCTTGGGCGCTGCGGAGTCCGAGGAGGGGAACTTGCAAGTTTGTTCTGGTGGAACAGTGATTCGAGCTGGCTCATCGTCAATACAACCAGCCACCACAGCACATAGCAGAAGGCACAGAGAAAGGCTACAACGTACATGACGATTGGGGACCCATGTCGGACTTTCTCCCCTCTTCAGGCGTTCAATCAGCTCTGCTCTGTCGGAGACAGCGATGTCCGCACCCTGTTCGGGGCTTGGTGCCTTGGGGGGGCTGTCGGGAATAGGACCTTCGCAGAGCTCAGTTCGAATGCTCTCCTCCGAAGCCCGCCGACTTAAACAGCGGTGCGTGGCCTCCAGAGGTTGAATTGTGATCAGGGGTGAGTGGTCATCCATGTCCTCTCCAGCAGGTTCCTGCGCCCCGAAGTTCTCCTGGAACATGGGCATCTTGAAGGACTTCGCAGATTGAGCCTGGTCTCCCTAGATCGAGCAAAGCGGTCGGTCACTGTCGCTCCCATCGCGGAGCCAGACCGGCCCCCTTTTCTCTCTTGCCGGCTTCCCAGAAGTAGTGGTCCAGAAGTAGTGTTGCAGCCGCTGTTGCACAGGTTTCGAGGGAGGGCTAGCTCGGGAAGCAGCATCTATGACCCTCATGGGTCTCGGCATTGACTCGTGAACGCAGTGGCGGCTACGGAGCGTTGGCGCAAACGTGGACGTAATTCACAATCATAGACAGGTATTTTGGGGGGAAAGCCTCAAGCTAATCGCTAGCCGTACTAGGGACGGACGCAGAGTGAGAGCATGAAAAAAGCGAAGGGTGGACGGGAGTTCTTTCCGGTGTTGAAAGAAAGAGGATTGAGCTGATTCATCATGACCCTTTGTCTCAAGGGCACAGTGGGTTGGCAGTGCGGAGTCGGCAGGGGCAGCAGACCACCCAGCACCCGCTAGGTGTTAGTGGCCGACAAACGGCGCCTTGTCTGGGGCTTGCGCTGCAGCATGGAACCATGGGTTATCCAGCGGCATTATCGTGGTGCCACTCATCCACGCTCTTTGCCTGGGCAGAGCGAGCTGGTGTCAATGTGCGTCATCGCCCGTGCCGCCGACACCCTTCCTGTGACCTCTGCTGCAGTTCGCTGCATCCAACGATTGAATGCAGGACGAGCTGGCAATTTTGGGTAAGCCGTTTGCTGCAGGATACGATCTGCAGTGCCACCTGATCACCACCTGATCTCCTCATGGCCCAGTACTGTGATGGTAGCTTCTATTTGGCTTCCCGTCTCTTTTCACTCTCGGAGCGGTGTGTCTCAAAAAAGCAAGCACAATCCTGTCAATACAATTACGAACCACGGGCAGCTGAACGGAACAATCTAAAACGTGAAACAGGGTCGAGCCGTAGAGTAGTGTTGAGTCAACCGCCCCTGCCCCACTGACAAGCAAACAGCCGATCCTCCCGACCCCACTTCAGCCGACCCGACAATCCTGAACCGATAACGCTTATCGGAAAACTTCCATCACCGCCTTGAATTCAACCCCCCCCATAACCACAGTCCCCTAAACAAGGACAACCAA
>Ga0247758_1001800_pt1 | contig 13970 bp, 14 predicted proteins | sample UWRJL156409C4_FD_180950 | JGI IMG/M metagenome (GOLD analysis project Ga0247758, IMG submission 180950) | Plant litter microbial communities from Arlington Agricultural Research Station in Wisconsin, United States - UWRJ-L156-409C-4 | ecosystem: Environmental > Terrestrial > Plant litter >...
AGTTTGGATCCATCTGCCGGGGCCATACAGGAGTATCGGGTGCGAGACGTGGAAATTCTCAGCGCCCTGGCAGTTCCGGAAACGGCATCGTCGGGAGACGGCGTGGAGACGCTCCTCAGTCTGCGGCCTTTGCGGGATGAGGCGGCATGGCATGAGTTCGAGCTGCAGTCCTTGGGGCCGAATGGCGCATGGGTGACAAACTGCCGCGGGCAGGTCTCCACTGCAGTGGACATGGACTCGGCGGGGCTGGATGACGCAGTGGCGCCGGATTCGGATTCCTTCTTGGGAGCTGAGATCCAGCACGTGCATGGGGGGGCGCTTCGAACACACGTCGCCGAGATGGGAATCGAATATGGACCGGCATTCCAAGGCGTGGTGGACGGCAGGGTTTCCAAGACAACCAAGAGAGCGGCGATGAATGTGCGCATCGAGGGACCCCCGGAGACCGAGTCGTCCAGTGCGTCGTTGTCCGCCGCTTCATATGTCATTTACCCGCAAACGCTGGACTGCATCATCCAGGCGACGTATGCCAGTCTGCCGCCGGGCACCGGGAAGACGTCGGTTGTACTCCCTCGTTCCCTCCAAGCCATGAGCCTCCACCACTCGCTCAATTCGCAACCCGGTCAAGGAATCGTCGTCTTCAGCGAGCTATCCAAGACTCAACGCAGGGGCTTTACGTCTTGCGTCTCTGTCATCAACTCTGCCTCTGATCATGATGGCCGAGTGCGGCTGCTCACGCTTGAGGGGCTCTTCTGTCAGGCCATTCCCCGACCCCGCCTCACCTCCTCGGACGACGGCCCGGGTGTCTTGTTGTCCGAAGTCCGCTGGGAGCCGGATGTGCTTGGCGCCATCCCCGCCACCATCAAAGACGAGATGCGCATCACCCTCAAAGACGGCGAGCTGGACCTAGAGAAGAAGCTTATCCGAGCATCGTACCATCTGATCGCAGACGCTGTGTCCACACTCACGGCCCAAAGCCCGAACACGGACACCTAAGCGCAGCATCAGCGCGCCTTGTTCCGCTGGATGAAGGCCGTGGTAGCAAGGGGACAGTCCGGGCAGTTGGCGGCGGGGAGCAAAATGTGGCCAAGGGCGAGCAAGGGAGTGAAGCAGATGTTGTTTGATGAGGTGAAGACGTCCGGGCCGTACGGGGATTTGCTCCTCCGGGTCGGGTCAGGACTGGTGGGTATTGTAAGTGGGGACACGACGACGACGGCTGGCAAGCTTGGGGCCGATCTGGAAACGGTTCTTCAGGTTCCACCCAGAGTGCGAACCAGGAGCCACAAGCACTTGACCAGGCTGATCCAACTGTTTGCCGTCAAGAGTCCGGGAGCAAAGGTGCTTGAGATAGCCGCCGGGGCCGGGGAGACAACCCAAACCATGCTGGAAGCCTTCACACCGTCACACAGCAACGGCGGCAGTCTCGTCGGCGCATACACAGTCACAAATCCTTCTTCGACCGCTCTTGAGGTCGTCAAGACGAAGACGGCCGCTTGGGCGCATCTAGTCGAGTTCCGAGAGCTTGACATCGACAAGGACCCTGTGTCTAATACCGCAGGCTTGGCTGCCCACAGCATTGATCTCATCGTAGTAACCGGGGCCACGTATGCATCGAAGAATCGGGAACAAGCACTGAAAAACATACGAAAGTTGCTTCGCACGGGCGGAAAACTCATCTTGATCGAGCCGACCCAAGACCGTTTGGATGCCCAGCTTCTCTGGGGTGCTCTGTCCGACTTGGGGACAAACGAGGACGTGCCGGCGCCGGCACTCGAGGTGCAGACATGGGACGAGCTCCTGCGCGCCAACGACTTCACAGGTGTCGAATTCGACATTGGCGATTGTGAGCAGCCGCAGTATCAAGGGTCGAGCGTCATCATGACAACTGCCGCTGCCGTCTCCGAGAAAGCAGGCTCTGCGTCGGAACAGTCTATCACCATCGTAGTTCCGTCACCGCTGTCACACAGCATCACGAGCTTGGTCGAGGCGATCCGTTCCAGGACCGGTATCGTACCTGGGGTGGAAACGCTTGACTCTGTGGATCCAAAGGATAAGATGTGCATTCTAGTCGACCTACCGAACGGCGAAACGGTTCTCAGCGGGATGGACCAAGTAGCATTTGATCAGCTTCGACGCGTGCTCACGACAAGCTCGGCCGTTTTGTGGCTTACCGCGGGCGGCGGGGCCGTCGATGCTCCTGCTCCGGCGCCCGCCCTGGTGCAAGGGCTTCTGAGGACGGTCCGCCTGGAGGACGCGACCAAAACGTACACGCTGCTTGACCTTCCGCAAAACTGGGCGGAAAATCCCGGATTGGTCGTTAGTCACATATTGGACGTCTTGGAGCGGACTCGAATTTCCAAGGACGACGGCCTGGCCAGCGCGGACTGGGAGTATGCGTTCGCGGATTCCATCCTTCACGTCCCTCGCGTATACCCAGCTCGTGATCGTAGCAAGGACGAGCCTGAAGTTGAGGTGCTGCTACAGTCTTTCCACCAGCCTGGACGGGCACTTGTATGGGATGAGGGCGTAGCCTTGGAGAAGCCGGGCTTTGTCGATTACGACTTGCCGACAAAGGCCATCGCGGACAACATGGTCGAGATCGAAACCAGAGCTTTCAGTGTGGACCCGCCCAACAGCCTCGGCGGTCGTGACGAAGACGTTGTCATGTACGAGGCAGCCGGAGTTGTCACACGCCTTGGCCAGTATGCGCTGACCAACGGGCTTCAGGTTGGTGACGCTGTCTGCGGAGTGGTCAGAGGACCCTTTGCGAGCAGGGTCCAGACGGCTTGGACCAGCATCGCCAAAATCCCTGATGGGTTGTCCTTCAGCGATGCTGCAAGCGTTCCCATGGCGTACGCGGCGGCGTATCATGCCCTGGTGCGTGTAGCGAGGTTGCAGAAAGGCGAGAGCGTGTTGATCTTGCACCCAGTAAACAGTCAAGACATGCGGGCAGCCCTCGCAGTAGCACGCCATACCGGTGCTTACCTCTTTTTTGCCGCCGCCACCGAGGCAGAAGCGCAACTCCTTGTCGACAGGTACCACGTCCCCACAGACCACGTCCCCACAGACCACGTCCTCCTGTCCCGGGGAGGTTCGAGCAATATCACGGCGGCAGTCATGGAAAAGACCAACTCGAAAGGCGTGAATGTGATCATGGCCGGGCCGACTATTCCCGCATCGTCGGCATCGCTTCTCCGGTCCGCTTGCGGGAGTGTCGCGCGGTTCGGCCGCCTGGTCGAGATTGGCTGCGGCGGCTTGGGTAAAGGTGTTAACCTGGCGGCTCTCGCGGCGCGATGCGCCACGTACGCATGCGTCGACGTACTGCAGCTGGCTGAGCACGATGACCAGGTGATGAAGGAGGGGCTGGAGGCGAGCCTCCGCATTCTCAGCGACGGTTATCTACCGCCTGCGACCGTGACGCAGTTCCCAGCATCACACCTTGACAGAGCGCTCCGACATATCCGTCAGCAGCAACGCCAGGGCGGCCATGCCGGCAAAGTCATTATCGCTCCCCAATACGGCGAGTCGATCAAGGTCCTCCCCCGGGCTCAACCGCCCCCGCTCGAGGACGGAAACGCAACGTACCTCGTTGTCGGAGGCGTAAGCGGGCTTGGTGGCGCCATTGCGCTCTGGATGGCATCCAGAGGGGCAAAGAACGTCGTTGTCCTTTCTCGTAACGCCCGGGGACATAGACAGACGGCAGCAGTGGCAGAGGAGGCCGCCGCAAAGGGCTGCCGTCTGCAGTTCCTAGATGGCGACGTGTCGACCGAAGAAAGCCTCGTCGCTCTGTTGGCCCAAATATCGGCGACGTTGCCTCCCATCCGCGGCGTGGTGCACGCGGCATCCGTCCTAGACGTAAGTGCAATCGTCAGCCAAAAGATTGGCATGCTGGCTGACATCCTGACGTAGGATACGATCCTTGAGCGCATGGAATTTGCCCAGTGGCAACGTGCCATAGCGCCTAAGGTTGCCGGGGCTGCCAACTTGCACAAGCACCTGCCCAAGGACCTCGCTTTCTTCATACTCCTCTCTTCCATTACTGGCGTTGTGGGTCACCCCTCACAGGCAAACTACGCCGCCGCCAATGCTTTCGAGGATGCCTTGGCTCGCCACCGTGTCTCGGCCGCTCTGGCAGCGACAAGCCTCGATCTTCCCGCCATCACCGGTGTCGGCATGGTAGCCAACGATAGCGGTGCGCAGCAGCGCATCGAAGCCCTCGGTACCGAGTCGGTATCCGTCGAGAGCGTGCTTGGGCTCATCGGCGCTGCCATAGAAAAACAGGCCAGTAAAACCCCGGGCCATGCTCAGGTGATTGTCGGTTTGTTGCCCTGGGATCGTCTACCCAGTGACGCCGTAGTCCGTCGAGACAGCCGTTTTGGCACGCTGCGGCTTGCGGCGTCTTCACTAACGTCCTCTGCTACCACATCTGCTCAGGCAATGGCGCTAGACCCCACGGAGGTGTTAGTGCAGACCCTTCGGAACGTCAGTAAAGCAGGTGAGGAAGGGAAGAAGAAGGTGGCCGAGGCACTGTCTGCACGCCTCGCCGCGATATTCAACGTACCAGTGGAGAGCGTGGATTTGGACATTGCAGTTGCAGCGCACGGCGTCGATTCTCTGGTTGCAATTGAGCTGCGGAATTGGTTTGCTTCGGCCGCCAAGGCGAAGTTGTCCATTTTCGATATCCTACAGAGCGCCTCGCTAAGGGAACTTGCCGAGTTGGTAGTGGGAAGGAGCCCATTGACATGAGGTACGGACAGGCCAATGTAGAAGTTGAGAATGATATTCCCCCAATGCATTTCGCACCAGCGAATGAATGATGTGCGAACCGATTGTGAACCGTATGATGCGTGGGATCGGATGACTGAACTACTCCTCATCTGCGGCGAGGCTCTCGAGTCAAAAAGACCATAAAGGGCTGGGGCCGGGTGTGGACGTCTTGCGCACCCGTCGTGCTAAAGGTAAAAAGATGGAATACCAAGTCCATTCCAAGGGTCGCCCATCTAAGGAGGACATTTAAGTGATGGAGAAGTTTTTAACTCTAAACTGATTAAGAGTCACAAAATTATGTAAAAATAAATTGCTAAAGCTAGACTCTGTAATTTACTGTATTAGTTTACTATCATCCTGTTACTTTCTAGTTACTAAGTGCTCTGTAGGCCCTCTGTATTACAGGAGCTTCCAATAAGCAGTAGCTTGCAACAGCTGACTGCGTACCCCACAACCACCACAGCTGAATCTTCCATAACACTGAAGGGTACCAGAGGATTCCAGCCCACTTCAGGTCCTGTCAGAAAGAAGGGGGTTTAGAGGCCCTGGACATCTAGTCAGCGGAGCTAACTGGGTGCCTGGCAGTGCCAGAACGCCAGTGAGCCTCAGCCACTGGAGTGACGAAGCCTGAATCCTGCAGAATAGTCTACAAAGAAGCCTCTGGCTTCCAGCCAGATCCAGAGGAAGCTTTTGCAGGCCTGTTAGGCTCTGGAATATAGTGGCTTGTGCGCTAACCATTTCGCCCCTTAGTAATAGAATAACAATTACAAGAAGTAGTTATTTAACCCGGAGTATAGGGTTACCTTGACAGAAATTAGTTATAGATTTAATATATAAGTTTACTAAAATTACTGTAAATAGAATAGATACTGTACAAAGCTGTCTGTTTATCCTCGGGTAGTAACTTGATACATGAAGCCAATTATATCTATAAATGTCATAAATTAGGGGTCCCTAGCCATCTAGTCCGTGAAGCTAACTAGATGCCTATCTCAGCTACTGTGGTGATGAAGTCTAAATCCTATAGAACGGTCTATAGAGAAAAAGGTTCTGGCTAGAAGCTAGAACCATAGGAGAAATGCAATCACACCACTATAACCAAGAGTGCTGTGCTATCTGACGGGTGTTGCATTAGGAGGTATGTTATATTGCGGGGTCGCCACATATAGGGTTTACGTCCTGGAAAGCCTCCGTGGCAGCAACACCCCTCAACCACACGCTAAGCTTTGAATGCGCCCTTTTGATCTTCTTTTTCAGGACTTTCTGTTGCAGTGCTGAGCAGGTTCGCTTTCTAAACTTCACTGACCTCACTTGACCCCCGTTTCTGACAGATCGGGACATCTTCTTGGACCAAAATTCTAGACTCTGTAAGCATGCAACAATCAACAAGTTGCTTTGGTGGAGAGGCTAGCTAACACACAGCCCTGCTGCCTCCCAACTGGTAAGCGCTATATCTATGAGTTTCTTCCTCATGGTGAGGAGGTCGTTGCGCCTGATTGGGCCGTTTAGTCAAACTGTCGAACTGCAGCGGCAGTTCTTGGCGCTCAGGCGCGCAGGCGCCTTACCGCTCCAGGCTAGGCTGGAGCGCAGGAGCCTTTCGTCATGTGCTCTCCTCACACACAGGGAGCTTTCTTTTGTATTTAGTCTGGGAGCTTCGCTCCCACCCTTTCTACCTAATTAAGTCACTTTGTAACTGCACTTCCGCTGCTCCTATGAGCTCCGTACCCTCAGTGAAACGTTCCACACAAACTGAAAAGTTGGGTGGAGTGCCTTGTAACTTACACGCAGGTCTGGAGACTAGCTTCGCCTCGCATGGTCATCACTTCCGGCGCCTAGGCAATCTCGTCAGGGAGATTAGTCTTGGCGACGTGTCTAGTTCCCATATCAGTTCGTATCCGCCGTGAAGATGAAGTTTGACGGAACTGATGCAAATCACAGATGGAATCCACAGCCACTAGTTCCCGCCTATAAAGGCCTGGATTTCCTAACCCACGCGTGCGCACCACATCCCCGCAGCGTAAGCGCTGCGCCCACCGATCTTGGTAAGCAGAACCGATTCGAGGCCTCTCGGCCATTCCACAACCTAATCGTAGAGCAGTTGGCCGCCAGTGGCCTGTGGGATGAAGTTGTGTTCTAGACTCTGACAGAATGTGGCTCTGTTGGGATCTTCCCCGCTCTAGCATCTCCATACTGCCGACGAGGGGCCCGAAAAGAGGGGTGAAGCCTGCCGAGCCCTACCTTCAGCCGCAACCGACTAGTACTGCAGCTGTTTGTAGCGACTTGCCCGATCTACTCTAAGCCTGTCTCGCTCAAATGTCCACTTCCCCAAGAAGGAAAGCCACCAAGACCCGCTGATGGAGGTCAGATTCTGGGAACGGGGATGAAGGCAGCTTACATCCTGTACCCGATGAGGTCAGATTAGAAGCACGTCCGCCTAGGGTGTTGGTAAGACTGGAACGGAGGCAAGTCCAAGTTTAAGCCAGCGTTTGTGATACTACCATAACGGGTTATTATATAGAAAGGTATCATCCATCGGTTAACTTGGATGCATTTTCGTAAGTGGTCGAGCTAGCAGCGTACTAGGACTAGAAAAGGCTGTCTCTACCCCTCACCTATTCCTCCTCCTCTCTCTCTCAAAAGAAAAAGGAAGTATTTAAAGGCCAGGAAATCGTACCGGTCATCATGTTTATAGGGCTCTCCCATCTACCAGCGCGGGGTCAAGCTCCGGCTGGACGAAGCCGCCACCGTATTCGACAGCGCTTGGCACCCACGCCGCTAATTTATGAGGAGACATTTCTCTCAGGACATCCTCCCGTGCGATTTCCCCCGCCAAAGCCCGTCTGAACAGCGGCTGAAGCACCTCGACGCAGTATCGACAGACGCGAATCACTGAGACGAGGTCAAGGCTAGCGCGATCCAACCGCGTAATAATGGCACCCCCTTCAAAGACGGACTGCGACCTGCCCCAGCTTTCGCTCAGGACGCCAATATCTATCATCAGGGCCGTGGCGTAGGTGTTGTGTAGGCCGCCGCCTTGTGTGGACTCGAGCAGACTAGCACTGGCGGACTCGAGGTCCGTTCGTCGAGGCTTAATTACTCTTAGCGGGATGCCTAACAGGTTAGATAAGGAGGACTGTTTATGTGCGAAAGGGAGGTCGTTCTGGATGGAGACGGCGCAAAACACGTCGTGGCCATATAGCCTCTGCTCCAGCTCGCAGCTGATGCGCACCGCGCGGATGGAGCCCCCTGTCGGTGTCTCGCGGACCGTAGTGTCACCGCGGGTGCTGAACAGATCTAGGACGTGGCGGAAGTCGGAGAGGGTTATGTCGGCGGCCGCCGACGGCGGCGTGTTAGCCCTCCCCGCCATCGCCACGAGCTGCCCGCTGCCCGCTTCGCCCGGGACCATCATGCCGTGGCACGCTTCGACCGCGTGACGCAATGACTTGTTCGGAAGCTCATCGCTCCGCCGGTGAAAGACGGTGATGTCATGGCCCACGCTAACGCCTCGTCGTCGGTTTTGCGTGATAGATATAGCGCTGAGAGCTCCACGCTCGTGTCCGAGAAACGAGGAAAAGTTGGGATAGTATCGGTCAGGCAAGCCGGGCTTATGTTTCGCTATCATTGGTACCCAGATGAGCTGTGGCCGCTCGGTGCCTCTGGGGAAGAAGATGCCGAGCCTGTTGGGGCTCGATGGTCGGGACCGCACAAATGTGACGTATGATGAGCACAGAAGCTGATGTGCCGGCCAGTCAACCGACTGGCATTGCCTTGAGCAGTACCAGACCGATAGACACCCCGAACACTCGCCAGATCCGCTGGCGTCTGACTGGCACATGATGCACATCTGACTGCCCTGGGATGGGCATGCAGGGGGTCGGGCCGAACGGGGGTGCAGTCTGTAATAGTGTCAGTGGAAATTTGTACCCAGAGGCTTGCTATGTGGGCTCCGTTACAAGATTTGCAACCTCTCGCGGAACTCCCGGTTTCTTCTCTCGAGCTCTTCCCGATAGGCAGACTGTTGTCTGAGCCCCGCCATATCAACCGTTCTCAGATCCGACATGACCGATGACTGCGGAACGCAACGAGGCACAAGCCTGTTACTTGGGGATAGCTGGGCGATAATTTTGCTCCTGACTATGCCGCACAGCTGTTGAAGCTGCTGGCGCAGATTCTCCGACTGCAGCACGCCGACGCCCCAGAGCGGATAGCACACCCCATGATGCCCACGCAATCTTGTCTGGAGTGCCAGTACCGACAGCAGCGAGTGGCAAAGAAAACAGGCCTTCTTGCTACAGCCGACATAAGGTAACGACGGCACTAAGGAGGGTTCCGCCGCGTATCGTAAGAGCAGCTGGGCATCACAATGGACCGGAAAGGCCCGGGCGCAGTCTTTCCGGAACTGCTCTCGTCTGCAGGATAGGGACTTGGGAAGGCAATGAAGACGAGGCAGTCCCAGTCGCTTCCATGCTGCTTCGAGGTCCGGGATCTGCTGACTGGCAAGTTGCGTGAAGCCCGGGCTTTCGACCTTGATAAAGGCGACGGCCCGAAAACTGGGAAGAAGGTGAGCAATGCGAGCCAGTATCCACAGATTGACCGCCGGTCTCGCGACCAGACGGCAGAGCCTCGCGGCTTTGCTCCCGTCCACGCAGGGGGCTATCCGTTTCATCTCAGCCGAAGCCGCTTCGGGTGATCGGGCGACCACGGCGGCGAGCCGAACCATCCTAAGCCTAGCCATTGCTGCTGACTCTCCGGTGGCCGGAGCCAAGACGGAAGCCCGTGCCCACTTTGCAAACTCCTCGGCCGCATCCCGGACCGACATACGGTGTTCTTCACCTGGGTTGAAAGAGGGCCGTGTCGCAGCCGACAGCACAAGCATATTGCCCATGCCCATTAGGAGTGTGGCAAACTCCTCAATCCACCTGTCCAGTCTTGTTGCATTGCGCATCACGGTGGCCTCTAGGAGGGAGGGGCAAGAATCCTCCACGCAGTAGGTAGTATCATCTGCGGCTGTTGTCCTCCGCTCGCCACAATTGGCGAGAAAGTGTGATAGGCAGGCGAGCCACTGGTCATCCTCGACGCTGAATGGGCTGTTACTGGCAACGTCGACCTCGACCGAGTTCTCCTTCTCTCTGAGGGCCGTGGCCGCGACATGTTTTCCGCCCTTTGTGTGGGCAAGCAACTCGGCAACACAGTCCAGGAACTTTTCGCGGATGGGTTCGTCGCGGACAGCTAGGTAATCCGGAGCCTCGGCGGCGATGATTGCATCCGTGTCGAGATCGTCATCCCAGTCATCTTTGCTGTCGTCCAAATCCTCGGGTAAGACGTCTGTTACGAGATTGGGCCTCGATGGGCCATCTACCGTAGAGCAGGTATACGGATTGAGATAAGATAAAATGTGTGATGCCCAGACTACCCGGGCATACTCTTTGGAGGGGCGGAGAGGCTGTTGTGCGGCAGGCGCCATGTTTGTGGTAAAATGAGGTTCGACAGCTCGGCGGAGGAGGGGGGAAAGCTAGGGGGCGGAATGCAGCGCCCAAAATCTCGCCATAAGTCACGTGTGGCAGGCCTCACTGCATACACGTTGCCCTCCCCCGGCCCCGCCCGCGTGGCACCATTGACAGCGCTCCCAAGCTCGATCCACTCCATACTTCTGGTTACCGCAGTGACGTTGAGGAGGTGGATTCAGCTGAAGGAGATGATGGAAGTGATGAGGCCGAGCATGACGTTAGCCAAAGGGCAGCTTCGGGGGAAATCGAGGGAGCGGAGGATGGTGAGGGTCCCGAGAGCGCCTAGATAGGTACCTACCTAACCAGGGTCGCTAGCAGTAAATATTTCTGGGTCTATATGGCTGCCAGCCTGCAGCCGAGCCAAATTCATGATGGGCCCAGAGCACTGGAAAACCAGCTTACCTCAATGGAACACCCTCCAGGACTACCATTTTTCGTTACGTGAATCCGACACACTAGGTGCCTACATTCAGACCCGGAAAGGAGAAGACCACCAAGATGCGGAGTAAGGAAGAGATAGAAACGTGATGTGGGCCGGAAGATATCAAAGCGAGGTGCAAAGCCGCGAGGTCGACTACAAGGCCATTTCAACTACAGCCGGTGAGCAGGAAGAGGCAGAGGCCGGGGAGGCTAGAGACGATGAGGACCGTGAGGATGAGACGGATGACAACAGCGAGGATAGAAAGGACGTTGATTCGATATAAGCTGACAAGGACGATGCCGTGTACGATGCCTGCTGCCTGGCAGTAAAAGACCGGATTTCCTCAAACCAGAGCGAATGTAAATTATACCCTTCACTGGGTATCTACGCAGCCTCCATTGGGTTGCGGAAGGGATATTCCTGTGCTGGATGTTCACAGGAAGAACGTGCACTGTTGCGGCTTTCCACTCTTGCTGGTGAAACAGGCCTGGCACAATTTCGACAGCGTGGGTTCGAGTTTGGCCAAGCCCTCAACTGATAATTGCGATTGGCCAGACTCTGGTTCCCTGTGACACACGATGTTTGGATCGTGGGAGTGCTCGGACCTGCGTTTCAAACCCACGAACCCGGCACTTGGGGGATCTGCCGCTGCTTTAAATCTTTTGGATCGTCGTCTGGTACCTTATTCGCACTTCCATCACATCATTCTCAATCTCCAATTCTTGAACTGCATCCCGCCGACCATGTCTCCTGAAAGCGAGTATCAACCATTCCTTCCCAAAAGCAACAGACGGTCACCGAAAGGGGCAGTCTTATCCAACTTTCTCGTCTTCACGATCACCTCTCTACTCTGGCTTGTGGTGGTAATCATCAGCCAAGGTGCTTCCAACAAGGACATCCACACGATCGGCACGACAAACGGCGCTGGCCATCGACACAATGTTACGACAGACGCTATACTCATAACATGCGGCAACTCCGCTGCAGAGGCGAGATCTCTTGGCTGCAAGTACGATACTCTTCTCAATCACTGGGTGCCGGCGCCGTGCTACGACGAAGAATGGATTGCCGAATACCAGGAAGACGGCAGCTGGGGCGCCTATGCCAACGAAGACCTCACCGGCCGCTTGACACGTCAAGATATGGAAGAGAGTGACTTTTACTACACGTCTCTCCGAGACCACGTCAACCACTGCGCGGCGATGTGGAATAAGCAATTTTGGGCGCTGTATGAAGAGCGGAGGGCATTGGACACGATCATTGCCAGCCCCGGCCACACAGAGCATTGCGCTCAGTTTCTCATGGATGCTGTGGAGATGAATGCAACTCAGGCGACTAAGACGTTTGTGGGATTCGCTGGGTGTTGGATTAGAGAGGGTTGAATTGTGAACGATGTGGCCATGGCGTAGCTAGGTACCTACTTTCGGGTTCTTAGCGGCCGAGATAATGAGGGGTGACAATATTGTGAAGCTGATAATGAGAATCAAACCGACGTCAAAGGCCTAGACAATAACAAAGAGAATGCGGGGATGGAGAATTGAACGAGGACGGGAAACCCAAGATGAGGAAGTTAGCAAGGATAAAAGAAAACTTACTTCACGGCGAAAACTTTGGGATTTTCTTGCAGACTTCAAGGAACCACGCACTTTAGATTTGCTTGCTCGCCCCGCTTGGGGTCCGAAGGGTGCTGCTCTGGTGGAAGTCAACAACCGGAAAGTTGGGACATTCGCCGAGGCATAAAATCTAGTAAATTGCAGGCACGCGGCGGCCGAGCCGACATGGGAATCTGATCTCAGGATGATCCCATGAATGCGCGAACCAGCCACAGCGTTCTTCTGGACCCGAGCGCAGAGGCGGCGTTGAGCACTCGTGGTGATAAGCCAAATAGTAGTAGCAGTATCAGGACGCGCAGAAACGGTGCCCTCGACCCAAGAGGTGCAAAGAAAGCATTGTGCAACCGTGGCCTTGAAAGAAAACGAGCGCGCTCTCGTGCCGCCGAGAATGAAGTGCCAAGACAAAGGATTCCGGCGGCTCGCCCGGGGCGGGTCCTTCGTTACGCCGGAAAGTCCCCGAGAACAACCGCTAAAATCGCCATGTCCTCGAGCGGCGTTTGGGGTTACACACGCCCGATTCAGCGCTGGTGATGGTCCAATTGCAACCCCTCTGCAAACAGTTGGTTGGCTGCTTGGTCACGATTGCGGAAATGAATTGCTCGAGGCATCAAGCGAAACGCGGCCTTAGCCTCGGCAGGTGCGTGACCCGGCCCGCAATCTATGAGCTCATCGCTGAGTGCAACGATCACGGGGGCAGTCGCGACCTTCTCATAAAACAGGATTGCCCCCCTCCACGCCAACTTTCCACTTTCCTCAGTTATCCTGCAAACACCACCCATCGACCTCAACCACAATGGCGTCCCTCCCCGAAACAATGCGCGGGTGGCAATACTCCACCATCAAAAACGGCCTCGAAAACAGCCTCACCCTGCGCTCCGACCTGCCCATCCCCCCACTCTCCACCCGCGCCGATGTCGCCGAACTCCTCATCGAATCCCTATCCGTGAGCCTCAACCCCGCCGACTACAAGATCCCCGAGCTCCCGCCCCTCCTCCGCCGCGCCGTCATCCGCACCCCCGCCACGCCCGGCCAAGACTTCTGCGGCCGCGTCGTGCGCACCACCCCCGCTGCCGCACCCGACTTCTCCCCTGGCGACATCGTCTTCGGCCGCTTCGACCGCCTGCAGCATGGCACCCTGGCGACGTACTTCCCCGCCTCTGTCGCCTCATGCACAAAACTCCCTCCCCCTCCGCCCTCCGCAAAGCATGAAATCACCCCGGACGAACTCTCCTGTCTCGGCGTCGCGGGCCTAACGGCGTACCAGTCCATCGCGCCGCATGTCACCAGAGGCGACAAGATTTTCATCAACGGCGGCGCAGGCGGGTGCGGCACGCTGGGGATCCAGATCGCCAAGGCGCTCGGTTGCCATGTGACTGTGTCGTGCTCGTCGGCGAAGCGCGAGTTGTGTGCGCGGCTAGGCGCGGACGAGGTGATTGACTATACCAAGGGGAATCTGCTAGAGGAGCTGAAGGCGAAGGGCAAGGTGTTTGCGCTGTGTGTGGATAATGTGGGGTTTCCGGCGGAGCTGTACAAGGCGGCGGATGAGTTTATGATTCCGGGGAGGAAGTTTCTGCAGATTGGAGGGGGGTTTGATCGGGCGATGATTGGAGCGACGGTGGGAAGGTTGTTTTGGCCGGGGGTTTTGGGGGGCGGGAGGACGTC
>Ga0247758_1001801_pt1 | contig 13969 bp, 15 predicted proteins | sample UWRJL156409C4_FD_180950 | JGI IMG/M metagenome (GOLD analysis project Ga0247758, IMG submission 180950) | Plant litter microbial communities from Arlington Agricultural Research Station in Wisconsin, United States - UWRJ-L156-409C-4 | ecosystem: Environmental > Terrestrial > Plant litter >...
GTTGTGGTGGATGGACGGCGGGTGGTAAGATTGGAGAAGGTGGAGGAGGGGACGGAGAAGGTTTTGGTGCGCCTTGAGGATGGGACGGAGGTGAAGCATGGGTTTGTGGTGAGTTTTGAACGATGCCCCTTTTTTGTGTTGTGTGGGCGCAGAAGACTGACCCGGAGGTTGATGGTTTTAGGTTCACAGGCCGGAGAGTCAAGTCAACGGCCCGTTTGTTGAGCAACTGGGCTTGGAGATGAACGAGATGGGTGTTATCAAGACGAGTCAGCCATTCTATGAGACGACGGTGTCAGGGGTATTTGCTGTTGGCGACTGCGCATCATATGTCCCGGCTGTTGTCAATGCTATGGCGATGGGCATGTTTGCTGCTGGTGGGCTGGTAGCTCAGTTGGGTGCGGAGTGAGGGCTAAATCAGGTCGAGAGAGGGCTGGGAAGTTTCCATGTTGAAGGCCCAGAAGTTGAGGAAGAGATACATTCCTAGTTCTGCATGGCGCGACATCCGCATGCACCATTCCGAGCCAAATTACACCAGTCCCAAATCACATATCTTCCGTGAGTTTATGCAAGTGGGGGTCTCGTGATTGCAGACCTGTGCACTTCGTTAGCATGGCGCTGATGCCACGAGGTTTTCCGGTACACAAGGTTTCGACTGAAGGGAGTGTACTCTAACGGCCGTAGGTGAAAGTAAAGTTTGTGCACACTTTTCACAAATATCGGCACCTATCCAATGTGTACCCATACTCATTTCTTCCCCTCGAAACTCGATCTTCACTCAGACTTTCAGTCGAACCATCCCGGTTTCGACTGAAACCGAATGCACTCAACCATGGCGCGCCATCTTCTAGATCTTCCGGAGGAGCTTCTCCTCGAGATCATGAAACACCTTGACCCGACAAGCCTCCAGTGTTTACGCCGCGCAGATCGAATTTTCTTGCGTCTTTTCTCGGATCCATGCTTCCGCCGTTGGCACTACAGCCCTCCAAGTAAACCTTTCATCGATACCCCGCGCTTCCCGTGGATCAGAGGCAGTCCCGATTTTGAGAACCAGGCGTATACCAAAACATTTCGCTACTTGATCCAGAAGGACAAAACGGATAGACAATGCCTGCAGTGTCAGATAAGTCTGTTTGAGAGTCCAAGGAAACCGGCGATCGAATGCCTCTTCTGCACAACCTGTTTGGTTGATCACCCGACCGTCTTCTTCTCGGCCGAGGAGAGGCGGAAGAATGACCGAGAGGTTCGAACCTGTATCGGACATCAGGGGCATGTTCGGCTTTGCGACCATTTGGTTATCACCTGGAAGATGGTGACAGATGGTCAAAAGCGGCTTGTTCAGGGCGGCCCAGAGAACGAGAACGGGATATTGGTGAAAACCTGCCGGCATCCCAGCCATGTGCCGATAGACCATGGCGTCGAAGGCTACCACGACGGCATTAATGAATCAAAAGCAAGGCCAACGGCTATCCTCCGGTGGATTGGAGGCTGCACCGTCCTCTGTTTGACGTGGACCGGACACCTCCATCTACCAGACATGCAAAATCGGTTGTCCGCGGATACCATGGAGACGTGTCTACGAGGGTTGCGGAAAGGGGCGGGCGAGTACATCGTCCCTCAGGCAGCGCCCGGAAAGCTTCCCGAGATGCGTTGCTTCGACCCAAATAACTGTTCCTGCTTGGACTTTGGCGACAAATATCCTGCCAATTCGCGCTGGGCTCTTATACCAGGCAGTGGCAGTGGCCGCACAACTCAATGTTGCAGAAACGACCCAAGCCGGCAGCTTCTCCCGCTGACACCACTGGAAGCTAGCGGCAACACGCCCTTGAACGAGATACAAAGGGGTAAGACCGGTGCGCATGGCACATCAACACTCTTGAGCTTTGCCTTCGGAGCAGAGGCTGGATGGACTGTAACCTTTGGCTCCTGTCCGTCGATATCCAACTGCCTAGAAGTGTCGTACAAACGAACAATTACTTGCGCTGCGACGTTCCATCAAAAATGGCGCACAGTCGACTACTCGTGGTTAGAGGCTCTCGCGCCCAGCTCCTTCGACCAGTCCGAGCAATCTACCAAGAGCTCGCTCTGGTGCCGGAACCAGGCATGTACGAATTACTACCGATATTTGGAGAGACCTATCGTCAGGAAATGCGCCGCCGAGAGAGTTTACGACTTTTACCCGCCCATGAAAAACACCCCTGGCTGGAGGATTAGGGGCAAGGTATTGGAAATGGGCTCTGCGGCGATACGTGAGCAGGACAGAATCGAAAAGGAGCTTGCGGATGGTAGACGTCAAGGGGCCTCGCGCTCCAACGCTGGGAATGGTAGACGTCAGGGGGCTGCGCGCTCCAGCACTGGGAGGCCTAGCGGCGCGACTAACACTTCCCGGACCGCCAATTTCTCTCCACAGCGTGCCGACTTCTTCGAGAGCGTCTTCGGGCACAACGGATCTAACCTCGGCGCAAAGACTGGAAGCTTTGTTTCTAATGCTCTGGCCGGTCGCGGAATTAGTCAGACACGGACTTCAGGTGTGAGGTTTGATTTTGATTTCGCCGTGAGCACTGGTGGGCGAAGGGCTAGCTTCACTCAATCCCACACCTACCTATCTAGTCCCGGTACTAACAACAATTGAACACAGTCCCAGTCCCGACAACAGTCCCGCGCTCACTATCAGTCTCAGCCTCAGTCTCAGCCCCACATTCAGCAGCAGCCCCAAGCCGGATACCAGTACCAATACCACACACACCCCTCGAGTCAGTACCAGCACCAGTCCCAGCCCCAGTATCAGTCCCAGCCCCCGCTTCAGACCCAACTACAGTCCCAGCCCGGGTACCAGTACCAGTACCAATACCAGGACCCCACGCAGCCCCTGTGGTATCACTATACAGCAGCAGGACCGAATGTGGCCGCTCAGGGCAGCGTCACTTCGTCCGTGCCAACAAACGTAACAATAGCTGGAGCCCCAGCAGTGTGCCGGAGAATACCGGCTCCAACACCATCCACCTATGCCCAGTCGGCACCTATCCATGCCTTCATGCCCGCAACGGTCCCTCAACGAGTGGCACCTACGATTTCTTCAAGTTCGGTGCCCGGACAAGCAGCTCCAGCGAGGTCTACATATTTCCATCCCGCCGCCACTAGCCTGCTCATCGGGCCCGCAATGGTCTCCCAAACAATGGCACCTCCGGCCCTTCATCCAACGGCTGCTGAAAGTGGACAGAAACTGGGGGTGGGTTTTGGGACAAAGTGCGGCCAACGGCTTCGATCATTCTTCGGCAAGGCACCAAAAGAGCAAGGGTGTGGGTTGGCTGCTGATGCAAAGAGGAAGGCCTGGGGGAGGAAGAAGTAGATATATCGAGATGTATCTGGGCGTGAAGGGTCTAAATGGGAGGACGATGTACTAGTTGAAGTTGCCAGGCTTTCAATGTCCGGACAGAAACTCGAGACAATGTACCCATCTATATTCTTGTGGTGTTTTGCAGAACCCCTCATGTCCCCCTTTCCAAGCTACCACGCAAACATTGAACCTTAAATCCATCTCAACCCAAAAATTCGAAGTTGACGCCATCCAGGTGAGCATCCTAGATTCCCTTCTAGGTAGGCTTCTTCCCATTGCAATACCTCGTATGGTCATTACAAGCCACACAGCAACCTACCACCCCTCACAAATCAGCTTCCCTTCCCAGAACAAAACCCCCCAACGGAGACAAACAGATAAAAGAGAAAACATACCAAGCAAACACCCAAAGAAATTCAATCCATCCCCGAAACTGCAAAAATCGTCGACGCATGTCAACGACCCGTCCGGACAGCAGGGGTCGAGTCCGCAACCGCGCTTGTCGAGGAGGTCGGTTTCGTTTCCCTTGGAGGCGCGGGCAGCTTCAGCGAGGCCGATGATGCGGTTGTACTCAGCAATGGCGCCGGGGTTGTTGCCGAGTTCAGCGGGAACTGGGGGATTGTTAGATAAAGATGGTGGGCAAGGGTGAGAGGGGGAGGGGGGAGAATACCTGGGGCCGTAGTGGTGGCTGACGATAGGGTGATGAAGAGGGCGAGTATTGGGAGCTTCATAATGGGCAACGGGGTCTGAGTCTTGTCGTGTGATTGAGGTGTCTTTATTGGTGTGAGAAGTAGCTCTGGCAGACTTGATGATTTTTACAGAATTGGAGGAGGACGTTGGCATTTATGTATTGGATTCGAGGGACTTCTGCAGCTGCAAGCTTACGAGCTGCTGGTATTAACAACAGCGTCGTGCTCTCCATGTTGCATCTTGAGGTATGCATACGAGCTTCCTATACAGGTAACAACATTCAACTGCTTCTATCATGTACCTTAGGCTTTGGGTTCTTCATGGATGCAGGTGAAGGGAGCTGAAGTGAAGCAACCAACCAAGTAAGACGGCCCAGTCTTGACTGTAACGGGGTGACAAAGCGCCCCATATAAAATGCGGCACAGCTGGAATGATTCGCCTCACTATATAGTACCCCCCTACGTGTTTCGTATCTTGACCGTATGGGAACATGGTATGTATTATTAGGTCAACATCGAACCTTTTCATTCTGACACCCCAATAGAGCTAGGAATTTTGGTGATTCGTGGAATTAGCTTGGTAGGCATACACTCTAAACTCGAGGCACGTAGGTCAAAGGCATACACCCAGGCTGTAGCATATTGGGGAGTACAACTCTACTCCACAGCCGGCAACTCAATTCGTTCAATTTGGTTTCGCCTGCCGCACAATGTGACGATGGAGCCGCCTTCGGTAACCTTTGGGGAAAATGTGGGGAAGGCCCCGAACACGCCATTTTGGCGGTTTCAGCATTTCTGACACCACTACTGGTTGTTTATTAGACACCGGGTCTTTCCATGAATCTCTGGCCCATTTTCATCCGTTCTAACATCCATATATACGTACCTAGGTATCTCTTTTCCAGGCCCTTAAAAGTACAGAAATAAACAAACGCAAACCTTGAAACACCGCAGCTACTCAAAGTCAAAGAGGAGAAGCGAATTTATGCTTAAAACGCTAGCATGTTGAAGCATTGGGATTTTTAAGTGTTGGGGTTCGCACCAGTCGGTCTTGCAATGCGTATAGCCAGCCAGTGACAGGATGTACAATCATTTCCCACATTGATTCGGGGTGGTTGCACTGTATGCACCGCAGCCCCTGATGAACCCCTGGTATTACTCTACGGTCGTTATGCCACCCGCGGCAATTCGCCCGTGCGGCTTACATTCATACGTATTTCACTCCGCTCTCTTGCCACGCGTGTTTTGCTGCCTGGAAATGTTTTCCCCGCCAGCAGTTCCAAATCTTCACCATGGCGGGAGGCTATAATATTGTTGTGTTTTGTTTTAGTTAGTGTGTGAAACCGCAGCTGTTGAACACTTATTTCAAGGCGACAATCGTAGACTTACCAGCAGCTAGTACCTACAAAGTACATCATTGTGAAGTGGATATCTTACATAGAACCCCATTTGCAAAAGCTGGTCCGGATTGCTTACCAAGTGTCACATCGTGCCGAGAAAGGCCCTTGTACTTTGTAAGCATGAACATCGTTACTACCCTAATTATGGCGCTGCCGATCTACCCAAAAGGGTACCTCGTACGGATACCCAGTACCATATCAACCCATGCCATCCAAATCTCCATGACCAACCGCTCCAGCGGCATCACACATTATTTCGAGGAGGTCGAGGATTCTCCCTGTCCCATAACACCCGTCTGTTATCTTCCCTGGATTGTTCAAGTTGTTTTTGGGGCTCTGGGAGTTACGAACGCCACAAGTCAACTTTATTTCTTCTGCCTTCTTCCACTCTCCATCTTGTCCCCCACGGTATGCCTGGCAGCTGTAGGGGGACTGAAAATTTGGTGTTAGTAGCCCCCTTTTATCATGGTATTGAGAATCATAATCCACTCACTACTTGTATTTTCGTCCGGCAGCGGCTGCGTCCGAGTGCGCTAGGGGAACTAAGATAGCAGTGTCCGACGTTCCCGTAAAAATAGAAGCCGGTCGATGGGCGATTGGCTAGTTTTCGACAATGCCGCCGAAGTTTGGGTGTTGCAGAACAGCGTCTCAAATCTGTCAAACACTTGGTGTTGTTTTACCCTAAAGTTGCCCTCACCAGCCCCAGTCACCCGCGCCACCCCTAGCCACCTTGCTCAGGCGCTACTCAGGAACATGGTTTAGACGAGTAGGCAGTACACTGCGGTTCGAATGGCAACTTTTCGCGAGGTCCCAGTTTTTAGGACGCAGGTGGCCCAAAACCGGGACCCCCCACCCCCCAAAGTCACATAAAAACCCAGTGTACGTCCCCCATTATGTCTCCATTCCCATCTTCCGCATTCACGAAAGTGGACAAATCTCACCCTTAAGCTGAGACACTCCCGAGCGGATTGCTTCGTTTTTATTCTTGTTAGACGTAGCTGTCAGAAACACTGCACTATGGAATCTGAATTGCTTTGGCTCTCTGGCTCTACCAGAGAGCCTATATACTCGTGTGTTCTGCTCAGCTGAACTGGCTGTGCCAGTTCAGCTCCGATAAGCCCACACAGCTCCGATCAGCCCACGCAGCTCGATCAGCTGTATTACAGCTAGCATGCGTGTAAATTTATAGGTAGACTTATTACTTCGGAGCCATTCCTACAGATTACACGTTATTTACGTTTTATTAAGGGGCAACTTTAACCAGGCGACTGAAAATGGGCCTCTGAGGCTGTGCAGCGGCTACGTGTGGGATCACCCTCGTTCAGGGAAGAATCAGGGAAAGCTCAGGGCAAATTAACCACAGCTTACCGTGGCTCAGGAGTACGAATGAAAAGGGCAATTCTGAGCACTCAGATTCGTCTCATACAACTAGGCTGATTCCGGTGATAACCTCTACATCCTGCGCACAAAGGCGCTGATTCATCCCTTCGGCCTCAAGGCCTAGAATAGAGCTATAGAGGTCTCCGTGGAATATGTGAAACAATCATCAGCACCTAGACACATTAACGCCTAGCAACTGCAGCCGGGGGCTTGGGGCGCCAGATCAGAGAGGAGATTGTTGGCGCAGCATTAATGGCAACCATTTTTGCGGGACCCGGTCGTCGCATCGATGTTTATACAGAGGCTAATTAGCTAGGTAGGTAGGTAGGTAGGTAGGCACCTAGGAAGTGCTCAAGCGCTTAGTGCTTGAACAAGCTCCGTCTCAACCTCTTCCGCTTCATCACCGTCTATACCCCCAAACACAAGAGAGACTCCCTCATCGTCCCTCTCAATATAGATTTTCAGATAGTAAGGACGGATCACTTCGCATATCGCTTCAGCAAACTCACTCAAAGAACGGGTCAAAGACGGAGACGTAACGACAATGCCTTCCAGGTGGTTTTCCATCACGGGCCGCAGGCACTTCGTCCATTCCTCCAGCGTCGGGAGAGCGTCTGCATAGCACATGTGGCCGCGATCCTCGAGCAGCGGTTGCAGCTCGCAGTTTACCAGCCGGGCAGCGGCCAGTCCGGCCGTAGGCAGGTCTGCGGATAGCATGGCCCCGAATGAGACCAGCGTCTCCACCAGACGCCAGCGCCGCGCGATATGCTGCGCCACGGATTTGTCGCCTGCCTCGCAGATTTCCTCGGGGAAGCCTGGCAGGCTTGGGTCCGCCTTCTCCGCCATGTCCACTGCCATGTCCAATGCCGCCCTGTGTTCCCAATTCAGGATATTCGGATCGGCGCCAGCTTCCAGCAGCAGCTGCACGCCTTCCGGAAAGCACGACTGCACGGCCTGGTGCAAGGGGGCAATTCCGTCGCCGGCGAAGTTGAGGTGTTCTGGTGATGGGAACCTCTCTAAGATGTAGGCTAGATGGGCCATGTTCCCGTTGCTGTCCCGTCCAGCCTCAAACTTTGTCACGGCGAGCTGTAGAACCGACAGTTGGGGTTCGGGAGAGGTGAGAAAAGAAGATGCCCCAAACTTGTGAGGTGGTTCTAACAGGAATTGAAGGGAGACGACCGGATAATCCGAGCCCGCCACGGCAAGCTCGCCAAGCACCGTCATCTTGGACACGAGAGCTTCCTTGTCCGCGCCATAGCGCAAGAATAGGGTGGCGAGTTCAAAGCAGCCCAGCTTTACTGCTTTCCGGAACGGCGACTGTCCAGCGCCGGTAGGCCCGTCGACGTAAACCCCCCTCTTGAGGAGCTCTTCGGCAAAGTAGGTGTCGTGGTGGTAATGCGTAACACATAGATCAAGATAGCAGCCCCCCTTGGATGTCTGACGCATGACATCTGCACCGTATGCGAGGGCAAGATCAAACATGGCTTTGTCGCACGTGGCTATGCAATATTGCAGAAGCGTTTCTTCCTCTCCGGAGAGCGCATCGACCGGACAGCCGTTCTTCAGCAAGACCTCTAGCCTCTCAGCGTCTCCGGTGCGAATGACGAAAAACAGGAGGTCCCCGGCGTCCGCCCTATCAAAGGGGACATCAGCCTCCTTCAGGAGACTCATCGCCTCAGCAAAGGAATCGACACACCCGCTCCGGCGCAGAAGCTTGTCCGATATAGGATCGGATACGGAGCCCATGACAAGACATCGGAGCAGAGCATCCACCTTGGAATAGGTCGCCACACAAGAACGGGACAGCTCGAGAACTCGACGGTCCTGGAGGAAGTATCGCAAGATGTCGACATAAACGCGGTTAGCCGCGACGTAGACTGGGTCGCGCCCAAAGCCTCTTGCACTGGCATACTCGTTGAAAATATCCGCCCCGGCATCGCATAACGTCCTCACAACGGCTAGGTTTCCACTGCAGACCGCCCAGTGCAGGGGCGAGCCGCTTTCAGGCGATTCGTACGAGAACATCCCCCCTTGGGGTCCAGCTGCGAAGGCTTCCAAATCTGCTCCTCGTTCGAGGCACTCTTTGGTGATGAGCTTCATCTGCCATTCCTCCTGAAAGGAGGAAAGAAAATGCAAACAGCTCTCACCGTGAGATGTCGAATAGATGGTGGGGTCGGCTCCGCGAGACAGCAAAAAGCATGCAACGTCGAAATGCCCAGCCCGGCACGCTTGGAGAAGGGGTGTCTCCTGCAGGACGTTCAGCGCGTTGACATCCGCTCCGGTCCTGTCCACGAGGGCCCGAACCGCTTCGAGTTCGTCCGCCATGGCTGCGCAATGCAAGGGGGTATCCATGTTGCTGGTTTCGGGAAAGACAAAGGAATTGGAAGAATTGCCTGCCGGGTCGAGGGCATCTGTGAGAAACGTCGGTTCCTTTAGCAGTTGTTTTATTGTGTCCTGCACCTCGTGGCCGACGCCAAAGATCTTGGTCCGACTGGTTTTGAATGCCGACGCTGCTAATTCAGGGTCTCGTGTGGACAGAATATCGTGAGCGTGGCGGGAGCCGAACATGGCATTGCACCACAGCCAGTCATTGAGAGGCAGGTGGTCTGGAACCGGCTTCCCATGTGCCTCGCAGAGTCTCGCAAAAAGTAAGATCATCTCGGCATGTCTCAAGACCACTTCGTCGTCGTGGGTGCATATATCCACCAAGACCTCCAGGGCCGAGTCGATGCTCGGCTCCCCCCCGACCCCAGTCAAGAAGCACCTGAGCAACGCGCATTTTGCATGTTCCGAGAACTCTGCGTTGCTCTGATACAGCCGCAGTGAGTATTGCAACGCTCTGATATACTGTCGCTGGAACAAATGGTCGAAGTCTTTGAGCTTGAAAGTTTCCAACATCTGCAAGAGAGCAAAGTTTAGCGATATGAGGCCTGGTTTTGCCTGGGCTTCGAATTATGAGGGGGAGGTTACGGCCTACATGCTCCATTTCGAATTCTATTCTTTGCAAGGATTGGGTTGAAGACTCATCATCGCCGGCAGAGGGGAGTGCCCTGGTCGCCGGGGGGGTTGGTAAGCGGGGGAATCTGGATGAGAAATACCTCAAGGTAGGGAGGGCTTCCTTACGCTTCACGGTCGAATGTCTGCAAGACATGCTTGAGATCACGCTTGGAAGGCACCGCTTGCAGTGTTGCTTCAAGGATGGAACAAACCTCCTCCGCTAGCACATCGCTCTCGGGTTGCGATGCCAAGCTCCAGATGGCCTTTTCAACCAGTTCATCTTGCTCCTTCCAGGCCGCAATGGTCGCCAGCTTCCCGACGTTGTCGAAGTGGAAGCTTTCGAAAGGATCCCTCCCGTCTATCATGACCCTCCAGACCACAAATCCGTAGGAATAGACATCGGTGGCTTTAATGGAGGCGCGGGCGAGCTTGCTGTCCCGAAACTCGGGTGCGTTCCAAGGAGGCGTGCCTCCCAACGCCGTCGTTCGTTCGTCTAGCTCACGTTGCTCCAGCACGGCACAGCCAAAGTCAGCCACTTTGGCTATGAAGCCCCTGTCGCGATGCCCGAAAATGAGTATGTTCTCATTCTTGACATCACCATGGACGATGCCACATACATGCAGAGCGTCCAAGCCGGCCGCCACGTCGGCGCAGAGGTCGCGTTTCGTCTGGTAACGCAGCGTGAACCTGCGTTGCTGGAACTGGACCAAGGATCCATACTCGGCGCGCTCCATGAGGAGAATGGGCCACAACAGGTCACGGCCAAGCGGGTCCCCCTCCCAGAGCAGCCCAATGAACTTGACGATGTTCTGATGGGTATGCAGAGGCTTGTGAGTGAGGACCCGGAGTTCGAAAAGAATGGCAGCGAGGCGGTTGGCATCATCAGATGTGCTGGACGACTGATGGCGGAGCCGCTTGAGGACAATGCCGGAGACACCAAGGTCGTCTAACCGTCGTTTGTCCGCCATGGAGAATTTGCTCGCGTCGTGTGCTTTGACGGTAAAACTTGCGCCATGGCCAATGGTCGGAAGGCAGTAGATGTTCTCCACGACATTCTGCAGCCTAATGGTGCTCCCGAACGGGTCGTAGGTGAGCTTGCTCGCAAGCGATGCAATAGCGAGAACATGCCAGTCCAGCAACGAGCCGTTTGCTGGAAAGGTGGTCTTGGGACTCCTGGTGTTGTCGGATTGGCTGCCCGACGAACTTGGCTCAATGGTGTCCGAACCATTCGCATCGAAGGTCGATGAGGGTATTGTGTCGAGAGCCCGAGCAAAAGGAACGAGAGAGGTTTCGAAGTCATCCATCGTCTCTGCCGTTCTTGCCAAATCTCAAACCCCCCGCCCCAGGCACGGGAATTGTGACAGCAAGCACACAAGCAAGACCAGGCTGCGCAATAGGTCGGCCGAAATCGTAGAATTCTGAGCTTGGGAAGAAAGGGAGGATTGACAGAAGCCAAGGAGTCGAACCCTCTCTCATCGGAGACCTCCTCACCTGTTGGCGCAATGCCCTCCCTTTCTCGTGTTCAGCCTCTTTTGCTCCTAACCCCTGATTTTTGCTTTACCGCCGCCATGCCGCCGCCATGCAGTGGGGCTGGGCGTGAAACTGACAAATGACCCACGGAGAAATGAATGGTGGCGTTGCCAAGCTATTTGAGCTGGACATTGCCGGATGTTTCGACACGCGCTCCGTATCTGGATAATGCCAAATTGCAGGGGCACAAATGACACGGCTTCCAGCGGGCAGTGTAAAGTCTGATGAAGCAGATCCAGTGAAGGCGCCTCTCTCTCTCTCTCTCTCTCCCTCTCTCCCTCTCCCTCTCCATGTCCTCTCCATCTTGATAGATCCGTTTTATTCTTCACCCCAAACTTCTGACTGTGGCATGGCAGAAGCATTCGGAGCTGTGGCTGCTGTGGTTGGCCTGCTCTCCAGCATCGTGACCTTGTACGAGTCATGCTCGAAAGGCTACGGCAAATTCACCAACGCGCGGGACCTTGAGAAGACGTACGCGACACTGTTCATGAAGCTCCGTATCGAAGAAGCAAGGTTCCACGTCTGGGGCCGACGATGGGGGATCCAGGACGGGAAGCTCATCGAGGAGGCGGAGGTAGCCGAAGTCCTCCGCAGGGTTGTCGAGGGTGTCCTCCAACAGATGGACAGGCTGCTTCAAGACTCGGTCCAGCTGAGCACCAAGTATGGCATTCACGAATCATCCGAGGTCTCTTCCCAAGCGGATCGCACGATTCTCGGCGGCGGCGCGCCATGCTCTGGTCAAGCACTCATCTCCCAAACCTCGCGCTCCGGTGACGCGAATGCTGGCGGAAACGAGAATGCCAACGAAGCTTCCAGCAGGCCGCACCCCCCGCAAGCTTTTGGCCGGAACATCAGGAAAAGGGCGAGCTGGGCCATTTCCGACAAGGACAAGTTCGAGCTTCTCGTCTCGGAGCTGCGCTACTTCAACGACAGCTTGTACGCCGTGTTGCCCCTCCCAGTCAGGCAGTACCTCCTGCAAGCCGCTCTGCCGTCCGAGGTCTTGCGGACGGATAATCATTCCGAGTTGCGTGCCATATACGATGCCGCGTCCGGCAACTACGACCTGCTTGCACTGGCCGCAAACATCAGGAACTTGAACCTCACCCATGGACAGTCGTCGTCTTTCACGGGCAACCTACCCCCTGCCGTGCTCAAGATCGCCAAGGGGGAAATTGAACTCGAACGCGCAGAGAACGCCACCGCAGCCACCACTGGGATTGCTGCTAAGCGAGCCTTCGCATTCTACACTGCTGCGGTCGCCGGCCCATCTGTCCCTCCCGGCCGGAGACGAGTCATGATCGAATGGCGTGCATTTGAGAACAATGTCGGGGAAGACTTCGCCCACGTGCTCTACAGTCGGGTAGAGAACCTGGCTCGTTTGTTGCACCCGGCGACCCGCAAGCCTTCCTCGTACGGGGCTCTCGATTGTCTCGGATTCTACCCGGACTACGTACACTCTCGCTACGGCTTTGTGTACAGCCTCCCCCGTGCCGAGACCGCCCCCGTCACGCTGCAGCAACTTTTGGCCAAGTCTTGCTCCAACCCGTACGCCGCCCGACCACACCTGGGCGCTCGATTTGCCCTTGCGAGACGCATCGCCCGGTCGTTGCTCCAGCTCCATGCCAGCGGCTGGCTGCACAAGGGCCTCTGCAGCCAGAACATACTCTTCTTCCAGCCGGCCACCGCAGGGAGCAGCAGCGGAGGGGTCAAGTCCCCCGACGAAGAAGCCCTGCAGGCGTGGATCACGGGCTTCGACTATGCAAGGCCAGATGACCTGCGGGAGCCGACCGACAAGCCTGCTCCTGATCCAGAGACGGACATCTACCGCCACAGGCTCGTGCTGGAAGGCACGGTCCGGTATCGACGGGCGTTCGACATTTACAGCCTGGGCCTCGTCTTGCTCGAAATAGGCCTGTGGACGCCACTAAAAGACATTTACAAGGTCAAGTATACGTATGAGACATTCAAACTGAGGCTGGAGCAGTTCCACTACCCTTCTTTAGCGTTTGCGGCGGGGACGACGTACGAGTCGGTCATCCGTAGGTGTCTAGACGATGGGCTCAATCACAAAGTCGGGGGGCTGAGTTTCGACGCGTCGGAAATCTCAACTCAGGACGACTTCTGCTGGGATCTGGTCAATGACCTGGAAAAGTGCAGCGTGTGATGATTGAACCTGACACTGAGACCGGTAATTTTTAGGGTGGCGAGAGGGGGGCGAGATCACACACGCAATAGACGGTAAAAAAATGGAGAGAAAACACATGAGGTGTAACAAAGGCCCTGTGATCAAAGGAAGCCGATCACGCAATTGATAACGGCGATGCCGTCAACGGATCTAGACAAAGAAAGGCTGAAGATAAAAGAGCCAGTGGCCGTCCCTCGAATGAGAGGAAGGCCACGTTCCAATTCACTTACACACACCCCCCTACCTTGCACCTCTGACCACCTTGTTCTGTAACCCCTCTTCGATTATACCTACCCTTGACGCCCTTGCGTTACAATAGGTCTCTTTATGTGGAACGTTTTGACTGAGGAACGAGGGGCTCAGGAGCAGCGGAAGTGCAGTTGCAAAGTGACTTGATTTGGTAGAAAAGGGGAGTGCTTCGCACTCCCCAGTTATATACAAATGGAAGCTCCCT
>Ga0247758_1001805_pt1 | contig 13934 bp, 13 predicted proteins | sample UWRJL156409C4_FD_180950 | JGI IMG/M metagenome (GOLD analysis project Ga0247758, IMG submission 180950) | Plant litter microbial communities from Arlington Agricultural Research Station in Wisconsin, United States - UWRJ-L156-409C-4 | ecosystem: Environmental > Terrestrial > Plant litter >...
AAAAAAAGGAAGCTCAAATTCTCCCCAATACCTTCCCCAAACCAGGATTCTCCACAGCAATCGCCTTCCCTCCCTCACCCACCTCAAAAACACAAAAATCCCCTGGATAATTCCCCCACCGCAAGCGATCGCTCGAAGCCCAAGACCCACACATCGCATCCGGCTTCTCGCCGACCCGCCTCGGCCACCCCCTAAATGCCACCCTCTTCTTCTTTCCTCCCGGACCGGCACTCTCATCCACAAGCCCCATGGGATAAAGCCACAGCCCAAACGTGCCCTTCTTCCCGCTAAGCTCCCCGTCTTTATTGACTGCAAACTGCAAGATGTCTGTCCCGTTGCTGATCACCTGGTTGATAAACAAGGCTGGCTCCTCCGGTTACAGCCCCACTACGACAGACGAGTTGTCCCCCGCGACGTTCGATGCATACGTCCCTTCGTAGGTCTCTTGGGCCTGTTCACGCGCGGCTTCCTCCGCAGCGCCCAGCCTGACATCGAGAAAAGCTTGCCTAATGGTGTTAAAATGTCAGGGACCTTTCAGCCACCACCCTAAACGCCTACGGCCGAGGCCACGCTCACTGCGTGAGTACTGCGTGAGCGATTCCCCAGCAAGCCAATCTGCCTCTCCGCGGGTAGGTTGGTTGTTACGGCCTGCTCCAGGGACACCTGAGTGATCCTGGTGAGAACAGATCGTAAGTCAGGACGGCCAAGGGCGATAGGGGGCAACCCTAGAATTTATCGCCGCGAAAGAGTTTCATGTTCGGCACCGCCAGGGCTCGAGGTGGATGTGGGACCGCTCCAACTGCACACAGGCTCGCGAGGTCGTGACCCGGGGATTGAGTTCTTCGTCTCTGTTATGGAGTTCATTGCGTCAGCAGGCTTACCGTTCGGCAGGATCGTCGATCGAGGGGCAAGTCTGGCCTGGGCTTGGCACAGGAAGCGTCCTACCGTTGAGTACCGGGTCCGAGGCGAGCCTCAAGAGATTGCGGGCATGGCTCACCGAGTGCATTGGCAAACATTCCACCTGCGAGTCCAAAAGCATCGGCCTCCCGCGCCGCGTGGTTGATATCGGTCCTGCATCAGATTCGCTGAATAACGTTCGCCTTTACGAGTCCCAAGGAGACAATGCGCCATACATCTGTCTCAGCTACCGATGGTCGAACACTGCCAATGGACGGCTCTTGCAGGCCAATATCGAGCAGTTCCGGACTTCCATTCGGCTCAGCGCACTGAGTGAAACATTCTTCCAAGCCTTTGTGGTTGCTCGAGCTCTCGGGGTCCGGTATGTATGGATTGATGCGCTCTGCATCATCCAAGATGACGATAGCGAAAAGGCGAAGGACATCTCGACAATGGATTTGATCTACCAATCAGCTCTCCTGAAGGTGATGTCGGCTTGGTCCACGGAGCAGGTGTTTAGCTCCCCCAGTGACGTCTATCAACACCAAGAACTTGAAATACCATTCGAACACCCAGGACATGCCGAAGAACGCGTTTTCGTCCGACGCAGCATACCGCATTTCTTCCACGACGATGAGGCAAAGAAATCTCTGCCTATTATGAATCGGGCATGAATTTTTCAGGAGCGCATGCTTTTCCCGCAGGGCTGTGTACTTCACCGAGAACGAGTTGGTGTGGGGCTGCCAGGAGAGCCTACAGTGTCAATGCTACACTCCTCACGACCACACAACCCTTACCGACCCAGATGCGAGCTTCTACGCAGCGAGGGGTCTATCCAAGCTAGCCAGCACTATAGGGAGGTTCAAAGGCGACACTGCCTTTGAGCGTTCCGCATCCACACTGTGGTGGTCGTACTTGAGGAGTACTCAAGTCTTGAAATGAGTGACCAGAGCGACCGCCTGAGGGCGATACGTGGCATTGCAAACAGTTTTCAGAAAGTCTGGGACAGAGGGGCCTATTATCTCGCCGGGCTACGGGAGGATAGCCTCACCCTGGACCACTGTTGGCACCGCGATATTCTCGATAGAGACCCAGTACCAATACCAAAGATCCGACGCGCCCCCACCTGGTCGTGGGGCAGCTGGACTGCTCACAAGTGGCAACTACGCCGCGGGAGACCCAAAAGGCCTGGAAGCCACCATAGCCGTGGCTGCATTGGTAGGTGGGATGTCGGGCGACCTCGTCTCCATAAAGACTGGAATGGCCCCTGCTTCCATCACAAACCGTTGCGATCAGTCACTTCAGCGGCGGAAATACGTGATCAAATGTGATCAACATCCGGATATAGATATGTGGTAGTACTCTTTCCTTGACGTTGCGTATTCTCCCGACCACGACAATCTGGAGCCAGATGTTGAGACCAAGGTACTTCTACTGAAGATGGTTGAACTCCGCGAGCATTCCCGAGGTCCCAAGGTTGGAAATTAGTTGGTCGTTCAGAAAGTTAAGACCACGGATAGTTCTAGCACTGTGCACGAGAGGTTAGGGCTACTTGGGATGTCAGAAGGAATTGATTCGGACAAACTCTCTCAAATTTACCATCCCTCTAGAATGTAGGCATAGTTGACGTGGACGGCTGTGTCGAAAATGTTTTGAAGTCCGAAATATTATCATCTCAATCTGCCTACCAACCGTGTCGTCTTCGTTCTGCCACGCTTGCACAACATGAGCGAAAGTGTGGATGGTGTCGGTCAGCTCGTTAATTATGATTGTTCACAGGTCACGGACCAACTTTTTTTACTCTCCTTGGGCGAAAGGGAGTCGGCCGATTTGGAACCCTTGTTAGGTTGCTCACCACCGCCACCGTCATCCCTCGACTTCCCTGTCCGCCCTTCCCCGCTTCCTGACGACCCAGCTCCCCTACCGCCTCCTACGCCGCCGCCAGCCCAAATCACACTGAGAACCTCCAGTCCGAAAACCCCAACTTTGGCGTGAGTCGCCACCATGACTAATTCCTCACCGCAAGCCTCCATATCTGCTCATGCTGCCAGTTGACAAGCGGGCATGGTGGTGGAACCGCGAGAATGAAGTTGAACCCAGCGCGGGGAAGGAGAGCATCCCCGAGGAAGGCAAATAAAGTTGTGGGGAGAAGAAGGACGGGAATGTAGGAGCGTGAGCGAGCCGCTTGTCGTGGCCCTTGACGCATGACCATAACGCCTAGGCGTTTGGGGAGCTATTCCTAGCCCGGGGAGGCCAGACATATTGGTGCTGAAAGGCTTGGAAACGAGTCACGGTTGAGTACGCAACAGGTTATCCAACATCAGGGTATCCTTGAAGATCTTATAGCCCTTCATGGTGTCCACCTTCGTTAGTTTTTCTACCATGGTACCAAACTGGAACTGGGGTGGTTCGTAGAATGATGGGTGACATGTGCATCGCTACACGGGCTAAGTAGCAGCCGGGTCGCTGACGGCAAGTGAATGTTCGGCGTTGTATGTTGTTTACTTTTTATCTCTTATTTCGGGCCACGGGCACACTCCGCCCGTGATGGAGTACCCCTAGAGTCTGATCCGCCTGTTTCCATTGACGTTGTCACTGCCTTGCCGCGAAGGCCAATCTGCGCCTGAATCCTGCAACGAAATTACGTCTTCGTACAGCGGCATCAAGACATCCTTGATAAACTGTCGACGAAACGACTCGTTCTCGAAGCTGAAGTCGTACTCTGTGGGAGAGCTCGATGGCGGATTCATGCACTTGATGATGACCGACGCGAACCTCTCCTGCTCGTGTTGTCGAATCAGCCTTGTAAGTCGTTTTGCTGTGATAAGTCTCGCCAGCTTCTCGCCTATCTGCTGCGAAGCAGCTCCGTCGTGGAAGTTGGACAGCGGGGCCCCAAATGTGAGTTCGAGGAGGGCGACGGCGAGGCAAAACAAGTTCTCGTTGTCGACCACGCTGACCCTGTTCGGATGATGATCTGTTGATTTTGCCTTGCTACTAGATCGAGTGAAGACGTGCTTTCGGTAAAGCCGTGTCGGGTCACCGGGTTCCATGTACACGTCATCCAGGCTCCATTCTTTTGGAAGCCAGGGTGTGTCGTACAGCATCAGAAGAGATGAAGCTAGACAGAAAGCAATCTTGCGACTGTTTAAGTTATGTGGTCAGCGTTGTAAGGCACGTATGGGAGGGAGACAGAAAATTGGCGCCGTACCGTTGGGCGATGGGGATAAGCTCCCCTTCTCGGTAGCATGGGAGAAGAGTGCGCAACGGTAGAAGCTCTCTGTCCCCAGGACCTTCACCATACATGAGGTACTCGCTGTCTCCACAGCAGAGAGATCCTATCAGGTCTCCTTTCTGACACTTCCGCTCCATCATCTGGCAGATGTTGAAGACGGCTTCTGGGAGACCTCGGCGTGGCGGTTCCTCTGCGCTGGGGGTTTCCCAGGCACCCTCTTCGTCCAGAAACCTGGCCCGCTTCCGCCCCCGCTTCTGTGATATTTTGGTCGTGGATGTTCCAACTGCCGCCCTGGACGAGAGAAACGTCAGCGGGACTGAGCTGCGAAGCGATTTTCGCGGAAGGCCACTCACCGGTATACCACCTGAACGTCTCGCCAATCATATCCTGCCAAGGTGGAACTATGTAGCATGAAGGAGTAGGTGAAACAGGCATGCTCTTGGTCCACTCTCAGTGAATCTGCCGGGCATAGTCTGACATTCGCAGAGTGCTGCTGCATCGGGCAGTTGTACTGCCAGAAATGCAAAAGCTTGTCCCAGATGTTTTGAGTATGTTGTCTGATATCAATCCATGAAGTAGCCAACTTGAATGTCCACAAGCGATTGGCCTCTGGTGACTCGGGCTCCTGGGCATCCTCTTCTGGGTCCGAGACGAACGAGTTGAGCCGTTCAACGGCCCTGACAATCTTTCGAAGCAGTTGATTGTAGCTTGAGAGCGTGCTTTGGCTTGTCTGGACAAGCGTCCATTTCTCCACGAAACGGCTGATGAGGGTTTCCTCTTCCTCGTTTTTATCAGTCTTTGAAACTAATGTCAGAGCAGTCCTCGCACAGTTGGTGTAGGTCTTACCGCGCTTATGGATAGCTTCCTCTTGAAGTAGCCCAGATGTCCTCCGAGGCAGTCGATAGCCTCTTTGAACGACTCCCAGTCATCCTTTAGGTAGATTCTAAGCCGTGACTGGAGTTGAAGATCTTCCCAACCCGCGTCACGTTTCATGAGCGACTCAACTTTGGGGATGCAGGCCCTCTCCATAAGATGTATATAGATTTGCTCAGTTTTCAGCTTACAAGATCCGAGATTCAGAATCGTTTTGTTGAAGCTGAGGAGATGCTCTTCATGGACCGGAGATTCAGCAATCTGTGTCACAGCAGTGTCAGACCCGACCAGCTGGAGGGATGAATGGTGTGCACCAACATGGGCTCTGCAGTCCTCAAACATGTCCAAAAGTTGTTTTATATCCGCAAGGGCAGATCTCATGGCTCGTCCCAGTCTGCTCGGTGGACAGGTTCAGGTTTGTCAGTGATAGCCGAAAACGGGAAGGGGGATGACAAACGTACCCAACCTCCAGCTGCCATCTCCTCAGCAAACTCAGCACCTCTATGAAACCCCTGTCTTGGCACGAGCGGAACCTCACCATCTCGCGATGGTTGGCATGAATGCTGATTGCGTTGTAATCGGCCAACGTGGCCGACTCCCTGTCGACAACTTTACCCACCACCGGGAGTGGCAATTCCTCGAAGAAGCATGTGATCTCGATGGGCGTGTCTGACAGGACCATTCGCCGCAACAGAGTGGCAAAGTCATCTTGTATTGATTCAAGCAGTTCCCCGTCCGATCTCAAGGTGCTCAGTAATCGTTTGTTCACCGACTTCACAGCACCAAGTGCGGATACGGGGATAGCGGCCCGCGACGCGATCCAGGAGCCCCGATGCGGTGTTCCTAGGAAAATAATACCTTTTGTGCACTCGAAGATCTTCCGGAGGCGTTCTTCCCGGTGATCGTGCGAGAGTAGCAGTGCCTTCTTAACAGCCAATCCGCCGAGACTGTGTACAATGAAGACCAGCGGGCGGTTCTCTGCATTGCTAGCATGCCGGTTCGTTGAAAGTTCGGTGATGAGATTCCGTGCATGATCAACGAGCCGGTTACCTGAGGCTACTCCTGGGGTCACGAAGTATGCATCGTAACCGTATGTGAGTACCCGAGCGCCCGGCAATTCCGGTGGGAGTAGAGTCTTCGGCCAGGGCTGCGGCTGACCGTCGGCGGTCCAGGTGCGATCACGATCTCCTGTCAAGCCATGTACAAAGCAGACGTCGATAGTTGCGTGCGGGCAATCGTGCCAAACTAGGACCCCATATGACGATGTCGGTGCGTCTTTGCTGGGTGCCTGCGTCGTGGCGTCGCTGTGAACGAGCCGGTTTTTGATGCGATGTCCTAGGTTGCGGAAGTATCCCTTTCCCATTATGGGGCGCGCAAAAAAAAACTAAAAAAAAAAAGGGGGGGCAAAAGACCTATGGGCGGGCTGCTAAGAGTTGCGAATTGCGATGCTGCTGGTTTGGCTCGGCGATGGCCTTGAAGCGAAAAGAGCGAGAACGTCGAGTTCAAACTAACTGGGAGACAACGGCGGGATCGGCTGAAATGGTGTTTGCGCTGGTTTCTCGAGTGGGGCTTTTCAGGAGCGGGGTAGGATGTGCATGATTGGTTGTGTCATCAGGTGAGTGATTTGTTTTGGAGCCCTACGCGCTCTCTCTTAAACACACCTTCCCTTTGCCCAGGAATCTGCGTCTTTGCACCCACTGCGGCCTGTGGGCCTCGCCATGGCCCCTTCCATATATGAAAGGCACACGCAATGCTGCGCGCATTTTCTGGCCCTGCTTTCGCATCTGCAAGACAACTCTCACGGTGTGGCCCACGGCCGATTTAGTGACGAGTTTGACAAGTATCGCATCTGGGCAGACAGTGTTGGCGCTGTGCATCCGCCAATCTCTTCGCGGTCTTTGGATTATCGCCTCCGGTTTTCTTCTCCCTATCGAGAAGAGGTGAGTGTTACACCCTGGAACCGACGGCATGGGCACTCAGTCACGGCACGAACTAATAGCCCTTTTGATTGCGAGGATCCTCGACATCTTAGGAAGCCAACTTGCCAGCGGAAGCCGATTATTAGCAAAGGCCACTGATCAACGTCAATCTGAGGTGAATGATGTTGCGTCGAAGAGGGCTAGTTCGGTCGGCCAGGATTCACCATGGGAGGTCTCCTCAGATTCGGAGCCCGAGCCCGAACCCGAGCAGCACAGTCTGCAGCTCGGCAATCACAATGCTGCCTCCAAGGCAGCGAGACTCCTGGAAGCGACCGGGTTGGCTGTGAGGTGTCTCTATGTCCTCCCGCTGCGTAAGCCGGCTCCCATGGATCGACTGAGGGACAGGTTTGTGGATGAGAGGCAAGCATCACCTTACGCCGAGTTCGACTTGGGATACATGCGAGACAAATTCCCGGGTCTCGAGGCCGGAGTCCAAAGTCGCTTGGCGAGAATGATAACTCGACGCCGCCAGCTGTTGGTGTATCGGCAAAGGCACAGCGAGAGACTTCGCGCAAAAGGAACGGCCCCGGAGCCTTCACACGCAGGGGAGATAAATCATGACGCCACACACGACATAGGGGACACTGAGGATGACATCGGCCCCGCCCCAGTTAATGTTGAAGATCAACAAGATGCCCAAACCGGGGCGGTGACTGAGTATACGAAAGGAACCACCATTCGCATTGGCGAAGAGGCTCGTGTTGTCTTAGAGCAAGCACGGGCACGGGCGATAAATCCAAATGCCTCCGCGGCTACACAATTGGACGATGATACAAGGACCTCGGTTGCCGCCAGCCGCACAACACGTGAGATACGTCTGGAAGCACCCCCTCGTCCCAGACAATCTAATGGCAGACCTGCTGCTATGTTCGAGTGCAAGTATTGTTATCTTCCCGTGAAGATTTCGGGAGACAGGGAATGGCGGTATGCACAGTCTCTTCCGCGAAATCATCAATTATACTGATTGCACTTCAGAGACCATGTCATTTCGGATCTTCAGCCATACGTGTGTACTTTCCCGGAATGCGCTCTGGAGAACTACCTTTTCGACAGCATTGACGCTTGGTTTAGCCATGAAGCCCAAACCCATCGTGTGGAACTATTCTGTCGAACCCCCGGTCATGACCCATTCACAAGCAGGGAGCTCTTCCTGCGGCACCTTAGCCATGAGCACAACTTCGCAGTTGAACCCCTGGCGGAAGACTTGCAGGTCTTCCAACGATCGGTTCAATTGTCCCACGGAAGCTGCAATCTGTGCCATAGCCCAACGGGCAACATGAAACGACACGTTTCGCGTCATCTTCGGCAAATTTCGCTGTTTTCAATACCGCGAGGCGATTACCAAAGTCCCGAAGACGACGATGGTGATAGCGCGCGAGCGATTCAATGTAGAACAGCCACCTCATCAAGTTCCTCCTCCGATAAATCATCGAGGGCGTTTCTTCAGGTCTCAGAGGTAGACGAGGACGGCGATAGGGAGTCTTTGCTGAATTTGGGTCTTTCAGAATCTGCTAGGGAACCAGTACCCACCATAGGCACCGTCTCCTGGGAAAATGTCCAAACCTATGGTGTCCTTGATGCACGTCAAGGCATATCCGATCAGCCACCCGAAGCTTTCGCCATCACTGCTGCCGCCGAATCAAAGCCCAAACCGCACCACGCCATCCCGGGCTCGCAGGGTTCTTACACGCTGCATGTTAATGGTAACTCCCGGGTGTCTTTAAGTCCTCAACTGCAATTGGAAGCCTATTGGAGGCAATTATCTAACGGCTAGGCCTATATCCTAGTGATCGAAGCCATACTGCCGGACATGGGCGAGTACAAGTGCTTCGGCCTGTACGCTGTTGTCAGTGTCGATATGGGACGAAATGAATCGACAACACCAGCTAGCGACCGGTCAGGGGCTTCGAAGTGGAACCAAAGCTTCAAGTTGTATGTCAACTTCCTGCACACGGATGTGCGAAGAAAACCCTAACAAACAGTGATCCAGCGCTGCAGTTGGGGCGAACAGTCTGCTGGACGTCCAGATTTTCTCCAAGAAGCAGAGAACCGTAGCGATCCAGAAGAATGGCCGGAATGTTGTGGAGACGCCCACCGGGATTTACGTTGACACTGTAGTTGGCAGCACAACCTTCATGATCAGAGACGTCTTTGAGAGCGTCACAGAGACGAGATCGGATGGTAAGAGCTTTCTAGCACAACCAGGTTGTTAAATGTATTTGACCTGCGTATGATGTTCCCACTGATACGCACACAGTCGTCATCCGTCGATTGCTCATCAATCCAGCGGCCAAGATAAAAGCAGAAATGAGTGGAGAGGTAACTCTATCCCTTAGGGCTGAGCCTCATCCATCATCATCCGTGAGCATCACAAGGCCTGGTGGTTCGGAATTTGCCGAGGGCTCTAGCAGGAGCTGGAGGAAGGCCATTACATCGAAGCTGCAAGGGTCAACAGTTCCGAAGAATCCACACTAGACCTATCTGACGTCCTTGTCAAGATGCCAACTTTTAGCCGCCGGGGCAGCCAACTCACAGCAGCAGCTGATCAAAGGAAGCGTCACCGGAAATCATGTACCAAATCAAGACTTGCATCAAAGCTGCATGTTTAATGGAACTGCTTTTCCTTTTAACTAATCCACATGTAATCTTTGCCTGACGGTAACATGCACGCAAGTTCATCGACCCCTTAGTTATGACGACAAAACCCCTAATAAATCTGCACCGCACTAAATCCTAACCCCGTTTTCACCTAGGTGAGGAACCTCGAGGTATGCACCTAAGCAGTCGTGCACCTATGAGCCTGTCAGAAGCACGACGCTGTAGATCTTGTGCCTGAAAGCTGTTCTTCTTAAATGTCATTATTCTCAATATCTGGTGACTCCAGACATCAAGCCGGAGACAGCTTTAAAGCGATAATAAATCCGGTTCTACCCACTCTACTCGGACCTTAAGGTCAGCACTGTGTCGGTCCAGGCCCACCACCCTACCTAGTCACTTCTGAAAAGCATCGACCTAACCCATATTGTGCTTCCAGCTGTCTTTGCAGCGGACCGGCATCGAGTTCGAACCGCTGTACCGATTCCGGGTTTAACTCGGCCTTGGGTCCGAAGCCAGCTGGGTGTGACAACTCCGCCTGTTTCACCATCCCAAAATCGACAACCAATAGGAATTAGTTATCCCCCTCCATTGCCTTCTCTATTGTTGCTGCCCCCGTTGTGGTTAGCGCGTCCATTGTCGGCCAGGCAGCAACCGTCTAAAGGCCTCATCGAACATGTTCAGCGAGTCCCATTTCCACCGCCCTTGACATCCACGCATCTAGATCCAAGCCATGGAGACCACTTCGCACGCTTATCAATATCACACTCTGAACTCGGCGACATCACTACGACTCCTCGACATCTTGCCGGCCGCCAACTCTAATTCTCCCATCCGCATCCACCTCAGACACACCACTGTCGACGCTGGCGAGCCCTATGAGGCTCTATCCTACACCTGGGGTCTTACTTCCGACCCTCAGACCCTTCATGTCGTCTGCGACGGGGACGAAGGGGACTCGGGGGCCACACTATCCGTCACCCAAAACTGCTTCGCTGCCCTGCATCGCCTTCGCCTTCCCGAGACGCGCAGGGTGCTGTGGGTAGACGCCATTTGCATCAACCAGGGGGATGTTACGGAGCGCATCAGCAGGTGGGGCTGATGGGGCGGATTTATCATGGCGCAGAGCAGGTTTTGATTTGGCTAGGGGTGGGGACGCCGGATTCGGATTTAGCGGTGGAGTTTTTGGTGCCGTTCAAGGAGATACTTGAGGTTAGGGGGATAGAGAGAGCGAACTTTGTGGAGGGGAGGGATGGGGTGTTGAGAGGTAGATTTTTCTTTTTCTTTCATTAGTGCTATCGGTCTGTCGTACTTTGGTTTTCTTCTATTTCCTTTTGTTTGTTTCGTATGAGTGAGAGCTGACATATTCTTGCATCTTCAGAACTCAACAAGCGTGCTAGGCCTTCTAGTGGGAGTGTCCTGTACGATCTTGCTAGACGATCCTGGTTCCAAAGGGTGTGGACGATCCAGGAGGTCGCACTTGCGCGAAAGGCTCTCCTTATCTGCGGATCGTCGGAGATCGACTGGGACGTCTTCGTCTACGCGGCCTACCGCCTTTCAAAGTACGAAGGGGAGGCCTATGGAAGCTCCGGGTCCGCCAGCGAGCTCTGGGCAGCTGCGGACTTGCACCACACCGTCACAGAGATGTTTTCTTCCAGGGTCACAGTCTCCGATCTGAGAAGCCGAATTCCAACAACAGTATCATCAATTCTGTTTGGGACAGGTGGAAAGGGGGCAACGGACCCGAAGGACCGAGTCTACTCGCTTTACGGAATATTTACAGCTCTAGGGGTTCATATCCCAAAGCCAGACTACACCAGGGACTTGCATAACATATATCGGGAGGCAACGCAGGCGGCCATACTGGCGGATGAGAGCCTTGAAGCGCTGGAGCACACTCTTGGACTATCCTCGTTGACCACGAATGGCATGGCTTCCTGGGCAGACACATGGACGGACCAGCATGTCGCACGAGGAATCAGCAGCATGTTCAGTGCATCCGGTCATGGATCGAGCCCGGCCTACAGTTTCTCCGAAGACGGCAGGAAATTGACGGCCCGTGGCCAGATAATCGACACAGTTAGCGCCCGATCGAAGATCGTCGCTATGGAAGACGGCCCAGACCAACCAGGCGATGACGTCCGCGTGACGCTTGCCCCCTTCACTACAAAGACAGTCAAGATGTACCAGGAGTGGATATTGCTTCTGCATCAGATCCCGGGGTTTCCCGGGTACATTGCTGGCGACAGCGCTCCCACAGCTTTCCACCGCATGCTTGTCCAAGACGGGTCCATGACTCCTGACGGTGTCATGCAGCTCCCTACTCTCGAGAAGGGGTTCCTCAAGTGGTATGGCCTCATGGTGTCAAATCTGGACGAAGAGACCAAGCTGCCGAACACAACTGCTCGCGATTACCTAGACTGGCTACCCGAGAGTCTGTATTACCTCACCAAGACAGAGGAATGGGACATCATGCAGGCGATATTGGCCGATAGAGAAGAGGCTGGGCTCTTCCAAATGCACGCTGACTACCACTCCAAGTTGAAAGTTATGTTTTTGACTGAAGGCGGGCTTATCGGTACAGCTTCTAGGCTTGTTGAGGAAGGCGACATGGTGGTGCTTGTGGCTGGTGTTAGTGTCCCTCTTCTTCTGCGACCAACGGGACAAGACGAGGGCGAGTTCAAAGTTGTCGGCCCGGCTTATGTCCAGGGTGTCATGTATGGGGAGCGGTGGGAAGAAGGAAATACTGCTGGAGGTACAGCAAGAAATTGTTGTTGCATTGGTCCGTGATTTTGGGGGAGAAAGGCCGCGGAGACTAGGAGGCTGACTAGAAGCCAAGCTGAAGGGATGGGGCCAGAGGCCATTCACCCCACCACAGGCCCCGAAGATTTCATTATTTTAGTCTAGCCGATAGTTACCTAGACTTTTGGTTGACTTGGATCTGTGTTCAAGAAGCTCAGGGGATCTTGCGTTGGATATAAAGAATCAGTAAGGATAATCTACCTATTCTGCTTCTGGGGGGCTTCTTCGCAAACACACAACTCAGCGCGATCTCATACTTGGCCGTGTCGCAGATAACCAAAATGATTCCAAGCACTCACGGTTGGAAGGGCAGCAGATTACCGCTGTCTCCTCGGCTAGTAATGTGCTGAGGTCAACACTAACTACGGTATTGCCGCCCATCGAAGCGAACGAGGTCACGGTCAAGACGGCCTGCCATTGCGACGGACACAACACTAATCCAGGAGAATAGAAGAAGCGCCCGCTTGCAATGCTGCTGTGATCTTGGACCGGTGGGAAATATAAAATGGCATCTGGTCTCGAGCACACGCCTGACGTGTCGAAAATGACAAGCTTGTCATAGAAAACGAACCTAGGCAGGCGAAGTTGTGAATGTCGAGATGGTGTCCAATGTCTCTCTCCAACACGCTGGGTCGTGTGTGGCTGCATTTAGGGAGCCGCGGGGTTCTTTCAACCGTCGACTCCAGCCAACTGCTGGAACCCTATATCACGGCGCGTGTGTGCGAATGGCAGGGGTGTGGTAGGATATTCGTTGTTCTGCGAGGGAGTCGGAAGTCTGTGGGCAAGGGTCGCTCCAGAGGTAAACTCTAGAGGCGCTGCATGGGGGCCCCTTCTGGGTATATGACTTCCGGTACCTGACTATCTATACGTAACTATAAGGAATAGGCGAAGCCTGTGATACTACCCCCCTCTCCTCCGGTAATTACGCGTACGATAACGTTTTTAGCGTAATTTAGCGCGACCCTTCGCTCTACGCGCGGTTCTACGCGCGGATCTCCGCGGGGCGGGGGCGGTACCGGCATTGTTAGTCGTAGGTAGCGCCCTCCCGTCGTCGGAGTTCCTTTCCTATGTAGCGGAGATCGTTAATAACGTTACGGCCGGCTTTAGCTTTTTGTTACAACCTGCACCCAAGGTGGGTCAGACTGCAAGGCAGTACGCCGTGATCTGTTGACAATGAGAGAACAAAGGTTGACGCAAGGTTCAGACAGTACGTTCACTGTCCTATAACAGGGTGTTCTACAAAGAGCCCTGGAGACCCCTGTCAGGAGCGGTATGTTTCTGCGTCAAACGTCGTGAACGAGATTTGATTGGCTTGAGGCTTCGGATCCCGAACGCTCAAACTGGCTGATCTCGGTGTGGACTTGCGTCGGGGCTTGCGCCTCAGGCACCAGTGCAGGGGAAGAATCAGGCACTGGTGGTGGCTGAGCTGGTGAGATGCTGTGGGGCTTGGGTGTTTGAGGGGGTGTCTATCCTATTTACACCTCCGAGTCTAAGACATATCTGCAACTAAGCCCATCCTATAAACTACCTTGGAGGAATTGCTAGGTCTCCAAAAA
>Ga0247758_1001807_pt1 | contig 13909 bp, 13 predicted proteins | sample UWRJL156409C4_FD_180950 | JGI IMG/M metagenome (GOLD analysis project Ga0247758, IMG submission 180950) | Plant litter microbial communities from Arlington Agricultural Research Station in Wisconsin, United States - UWRJ-L156-409C-4 | ecosystem: Environmental > Terrestrial > Plant litter >...
CCCTTATGCTTTTCGCTCTCCCCGAGACCTCGCACGCCAAAATCCTCGGCGATAAGGCCGTCCGCCTCTCAGCCTCCACCGGCCGCGCGCAGTATACACACACAACGCTATCTCCAACTCCAACTCTATCATCACCTCCGCTCGCACCCAGAATGCCCAAATTCACTGTGCCGATCAAGACTTCAAATATAGAAGAGTGAGCTTCAACCCATCCTAGTTAGGTCTTCTAAAAATAAAACTTTTGAAAATTGAGCAAAACCACAGAATAGAGAAGTGGCGACTAGAGCAATGCTAATCTCTACTAAGAGACATTCGGAAAGAGTGCTCCAGAAATAACTCTCTATATGAGAGACGGGCCTGATGGTTCTGGATAAATGGGCTTATTTGTGGCAAGGACGTCTCTCCAGGGCGCCGAGTTCTGAGAGAAAGTCAACATTCTCGCCTCGGAGGCTTAACATTGGCAGCTGGCCCCAAACGTAACTCAGTGCCACGTACTTTTCATCGAGGGGTGTGGACGTCACACATCTTTTCTCCAGGTTCATCAATCGAAATATTGAGGTCTCGTCATCACTAAATTGCAGAGTCAGGTCACGTTTCTGCTCGCATGGTCAGATACGGGTGCTTTGAAGTCGTCAGGAGTCCCCTATAACCATCCAGGAGAAAATATACCCGGCTTAGGTCGATGGATGAAGCTCTGCAACACTGGTGGTTCTCCTCATCACTCTTTAACCAGCCCAAAATATGAGCATTGTCCAACCCTGACGTTTGTTCGGGGGGGTTGGCGACGAAAGCTTCGGCGCATTCGATCATATCGCCTATGGACAGAACGCCCTATCGTGACAGCGACTTGACCGTCCTGGTGTCAGCTTATATAAGCAATTGGAGCCATTCGCGGAAGTAGCCGGCTTGGCAATAGGGGACCCTGCAGGCCAGAGATTCTCTTCCACAGAACAACAACAATACACAACTATCACCACAATTGGCCATGAGTGCTAGATTCTGACACCTGGTTCCCTGCGGCCATCTTGGTTACCCACTGCCAACACCTCGGACGCGCTGCTTCGCAATCTGTCACCTACTTGGAAGCAGGTTGTAATAGTCACGATCCTCGCAGCGGAACTGGTGGGGTGGCGGTGAGCAGCCGGCTCAGTTGAAGTCGCAATCGCTCGGTGTCGCCTCTTCAGGCTGAGCTGATGTCGGTCACTCGCACTCTTCAGTGCCTCCAATCCCCGACTCAGTGAATTATCCACCGCGTGGCTAAGCGATGGTAATTATCTATTGACGATAGTTCGATGAGAGGAGGTTGCAACATTGCGGATAGCGCTCTCATGCTGCGCCCCCCCCTCCGAAAGATGCAATTAGCCTGAGGTCGGTGAGCCGATCAACAATAATATATCTTGACCAATCCCCATTGCGCATGTTCAGCTGGAGAAGCCGTAGACCCTCCACTCCACAGCCGTGTTGTAAATCAGAACCGGCCCTACCAACCGTCTGTCGCAGCGGCCACCCGCACGTTGATAATTGGCTCGCCGGGGTGGGGAGTAATTTCCCATGCCGCAACCTGGGACTGCATCACCCCTGCAGGCCGGGCTAACATAAGCATCTCGTTGTTCCGTCTTACCAAGTCGGTGTTTCACAAGAGAAAATAGGAACCGGGTTAGACTGGACGTGCGGAAATGTGAAGAGCCCTAGCACCGGAAATGATAAGAACCACACCGTCGCTACGCTCAACCGCGCTCCATATCTCCCGTCTTGGCAACGGACCAATATCCAGACCGTCGATGCGCTTCCATACACCATGAAAACCCTTACTATCGCAGCCCTTGCCCCCTTGCTAGCGTGTGTGAGCGCGTACCCCATCACCGGGGACAATGTCAATTGCCGCTCCGGGCCAGGCACGAGCTATGGCGTCGTGAGACAGTACGACAGGAACCAGCAGGTAACGCTGACGTGCCAGACCGAAGGCACGAATGTCGAGGGCAACAAGATCTGGGACAAAACCACCGACAGCTGCTATGTGTCCGACTACTACGTCAAGACAGGCGTCAGTGGCTACGTAACGTCAAAGTGCGGCTCCAGCTCATCCAACTCGTACGCCATCAGCGGGGACGACGTCAACTGCCGCTCCGGGCCGGGCACAAGCTACAGCGCTACGAGGCAGTACGACAAGGGCCATATGGTGACCCTTACGTGCCAAACCGAGGGTACCAACGTCGAGGGCAACAAGATCTGGGACAAGACCTCCGACGGCTGCTACGTCTCCGACTACTACGTCAAGACCGGCGTTGACGGCTACGTCACAAGCAAGTGCAGCTCCTCAGGGGGCGGCAGCAGCGGTGGCGGTAGTAGCAGCTGCGGAGCGCCAAAGTCCAACCAGGCCACCGTCGACCTAATTGCCGAGTTTGAAGGATTCCGGGCCAACGTCTGTAAGTCTTTCCCGTCACTCTCTCCACCCCCTCGGGTGGGTAACTAGGCTAGGAGCTGCATGCTAACGATGAACTCTTCCGCGCGCGCGCGCAGACACGGATCCCACCGGCAACCCCACCGTCGGGTACGGCCACCTGTGCCAGAAGGCCAAGTGCGTCGAGATCACGTACTCCATCCCGCTGTCCCAGGCCGACGGCAAGCGGCTCCTCGCAGATGACATGACCAAGTTCGAAAAGTGCATCACCAATATGGTCAAGGCGACCCTCAACCTGAACCAGTACGGCGCCCTCGTCAGCTGGGCCTTCAACATGGGCTGCGGTGCGGCCGAGTCATCAACGCTCGTCAAGCGCCTGAACAAGGGCGAGAACGTCAACACGGTGCTGTCCGACGAGCTGCCCCAGTGGGTTCACGGCAACGGCGAGGTCCTTCCGGGCCTTGTGCGCAGACGCAATGCCGAGATCGCGCTAGCTAAGAAGTCCGGAAGTGCCCAGGCACTACCGCCAAAGTGTTAGCCGCGGGCTGGGGTGGGAAGATGATATGGGATGCACATGTTTGGAAGCCATGTAGATGTTAGCAACATTTCTAATGCATTGTCCTTGACGTAGTCACGCTGCGGAAATTTCCATCGAGCTTGCGGATATTTGATGAATCTTGATGAGGTAGGGCACTATTGTAGGTGCAAATGCCGTTTTGAGAAATGCATGTTACTCATAGAAACTCTGGAGGTTATACCTCAATGAATTATGATGGGTTGATGGCGTCTCGGCACTGCCTCTGACCCCTGCAGGGCATCGATTTGAATGGCTGTGCACTGCAAGTCAGGGCTCCCCTATGCTTTGGTTGGGACCCTCCCCCCCGGCTGTTCCTGCAAATAACTCTAAACCGTCACATAACACACGGGGTAGCTGCGCAACCGCGTCTCCTATCGTCACGGGCAAAAAGACTAAACTTAGAACAGGGAAATATTGTAGTATATACAATGAGATGAGAAGCTCTAATAGCGAGACGCTTATTTACGGCGATAGGTTAAATTTTGGTGTCTCCCTCTTTATCGGGTTGGAGTTACCCGGTGTGGAGACTTGCGGCATGAGTGTGCCAGCATTTGTTGTGGGAGAGCTAACCAATTTGTGAGCTGACATATTGTAGGAACAACCAGCCTCAGCTTAAGGGAGTTTGGTAACCTCCTCTGAAATAGGCAGAGAGGAATATGTGGATTTATGGGGCCCAGCACTCGTCCGGCATTGGTCTTGCTAAAAGAATACAGAATGGCTCTGCAGTTAGCGGGGGCAATAAAGGTTGTCGGCCGGCTCATCAACCCCGTAATGGAAAGGATGCTGCGAAATGCAACGAGAGATCAGATTGATGGATCCCGCCTTCCATCAGGAAGAAAAAGAGGATCTGGAGAGTTTTGGTTTTTCTTTACGCTATCAAACTAGACATTCACTAACTAGTACCTACTTATTTGCCTTACCTTCCCTTGCCTTCATGTTACCTACCTAGGGTAGGTTACAATACTAATAGTGCAAATTTTGACTAATCAAATGGTTTTTCGTTTCTTTACTCTAAAGCTTCTGCGTCTGAGTCACTCACCAAAGTGGGGGAGGAGGAGGAGGAGGATGAGGATATCAACAGACCAAAGAAAGAGAACGGATACGTCTGGGTGTAGAGTGGCATTAGGAGGTGAAAGATGCCAGAACTTAACAGCGCCCATTTACACTGTTTTATCCCCTGGCCATCTCGCCTCCGTCAGGCTACACCAGTTGAGATAATAACTGCTTAATGCAGCGGTTGCTCTACGCCCGGCGTGTGAGGATGCCAAATTTCACATCAGTTAGCAATATTTCGAAATTTCACTTTTTCAGCAGTCCCAATTTTCTTCTCTATCAGCCTAAGAATCCAGCATTTTCAGAGGGCCGAGTTTCGTTCAAATTTCAAAATTTCATTCCTGTATTCCACATCGCTTACAGCTTGGGGGCTTTGGTGCCAAGCCAAAGATCGCCTAATCGCATGAGGGGCCAACTCCTACCTGCTCGATTTAAAACCACGTGCCCCCCTCATTCATGCCAACAATCTTTCCGGTTCACAACGAAGCTCGAGGCTCCCTGTCGCTCGGCCAACACGACGAGAGAATGAAGTTCCCTTATTTTGCATCACCATTGTTAATCTTCGCATCCACTGCCTCGGTTGCTATCGCTGCCAAGAACCTCATTGTCGATACCGACCTGTTCAGCGATGTCGAGTAGGTGGAGAAGGCCAAAAACAGGGGTTCGCGCTAAGTAGCTTGCATCTAACTGACTGCTCCACAGCGATGCCGGCGCCCTGCTTTTGGCAGCCACTCTACCAGATGTGAACCTTCTCGCCGTCAACATCAACTACCCATCCTCCTACTCGGCCGTCTGCGCATCCGCCATCCTATCGCACTTTAACAAATCCGACGTCCCCATCGGAATTATCCGCCCGTTGACGAATGCTACCTTTTTCGACAATTGGTACTACGAGCTGGGGGAATACACAAGCAAAGTCGCATTCCACTTCTCCAGTGGCAGCAGCATACCATGGGGCGAAGCAGAGAAAGCCTGGGATCCGGTTGCGCTATACCGAAAGGTGCTGGCCGAGGCTGAAGATGGAAGTGTGACGGTGGCATCGATTGGTTTCTTGGATAACGTAGCTTCCCCTCATCTGTCCCCTTTTCCGCTTCGCATCTGTTGACGCAGTCACAGCTTTCTGGTCTACTCAACTCCACGGCCGACTCGTACTCCGACCTTACTGGCGCCGAACTCGCCAAGCGCAAGATCTCGGAGCTCGTCGTTATGGGTGGTGGCTACCCCTCTGGCCACAGTTGGAACTTCTGGGGCTCCAACCCCAGCCTTACAGCACATGTCATCCACTCATGGGAAGGCCGCATCGTTTTCACCGGGAATGATGTTGGCCTGCACGTCCTGACTGGCGGCCCATTGATGCGATACGGGCCGAAAGACGACCCGGTGCGGCAGGCGTACATCTATTATACCTTCTACACCTTGAGGTCGTCGTGGGATCCCTTGGCTTTCATGTATGCCGCTGGGGGGCTTGGAGATCTATTCGCGTTTGGAAACAAGCGTGGATTCAACCGCATCGAGCCGAACGGGACGAATCAATGGGTTGATGATGGGAAGGAACATGACCAATTCTTTTTGAGGCTGAAAGTGACTAATGAGACGGCGGCGCGGGAGGTGGATCGCTTGCTTCTCGAGGGAGCTCGATCGGTAGCGAAGACACGGGATGCGAGCGGAGGATTCCTCCAAGGGTGGATTATATGGGCAAAAACGTCCCGCCTTCTGACTTGTTTGGTTTCGGCATGGTGGTAACTCAGGTGCAAAATAGTGGATTTCCGGGTCTGAATTTGTTATGGCTAGTAATGAGTCTATGATACCGTTGGGTTGTTGTTTGTGTGCCTGTGTTTTCTCTATCCTGCGCTTCAGGCACTACTATCCGCCATTTAAGAGCAGTAGTCCTTCACGCGGCAGCTGCAGAAATTAGAGGCGATGGCAGCAGATGCCATCATGGAACTGTCCAAGCTGACGGGTTAGCACCGCCTGACCAGCCGACTGCATGTCAGTCCATATGCACCTAGCGATGCTGTTTGCCGAGATTTTACCCGTTACCGCAGGCTGGAGTCCCCTTCACCTTAAGCAAGACGGCACCCAGCCCAAGCAACGAAGACGCGGGACAAACGAGGCCAAGCCTTGGGGTAACGCTCCGGTCCTTATCCACACAGAGACGGGGCTTTCTGAGGGAATCTCGCCCCTTCCAAAGTGAAAACAATATCAGTTATCCTACTACGAGGAAAGTAGGCGGGGGCACAGCCATACTATGTGCGACCCCAAAACACCTTTTTCGGTGGGTATTGAGATATTGGTCCACACCAAAATTCTGATAGGTAAGAGTAAGGCTTGGCAGGCGTTACGGATGAAGAGTTTGGTGTAATGGTGCGCTCTACTTTTGGTGGGTAATAGGCGTCTAGGAAAAGTCCAAAGTTACTATGTAAGGTATATGCTCTGGTGGCTTCCTAGTTACCTAGAGAGACAGATCTGCGGTGTATGTGATAAGGGTGGGTACGGCATGGTATGAGTATATGCTCCTCCACTTCAGACGATGATAAACAGTCTATGGGGTACATAAGGCAAGTACTGTTAGATGGAGCTTGGGCCGGATGATCACCTGAGTTACCTCCTTCGTCAATCATTTTCAATCAACACCATGTCACCATGTCAATGGAACTGGTGAAGGTCTTGCAGTTGCCCTTGACATAGGTGATATCCGGACCGTAAAAAGCCTTGCACGCTTCCTGGTTCTTGGCGTCAAACACTTCCTCATTGGCATCTGTAGGTGCAATGTCAGTTTTGTATCCCCGCCAAGGTTCCTGTCAAAGCAGGAGCGTGTTGGAGAGTCTCTACGGAGGAATTTGGCTATGGAACTATAACCCGTGCCACGCTACCGGCACGTGTCTCAGCCGATGCAAATGTGAGTCCACCACCGTATGGGGTGGCAGGGTGAACTCGCGCACCTAGAAAACAAACTACCAAAATTTCATTCATGGCAATGGAACGCGTTGCTTCCAAGCTGGGGACTTTTGATAGGTGCTTTTGCGAGCTTAAAGTAAGTAAATATAGACATAGAGGGTGTTCAGGGGCCGGCGCGTCCGGAATAGGGGCAAGGTGGAGGTCGAATGGATAGGGCGCAAGATTAATTCAATCTCGTTCGTCATTCTAGCCTCGTTTTTGGCTTTCAGTTTCTCGCTCAAATTCGCTATATTGGCTGATGAGATCGGGAGCTTTGAAGATTGTGGCCCCTGGTCTCGACTAGCGAATAGCAATGACCCTTTCGTGTGCGAGCATCCAGGACAAGCTAGAAGACCCACAATTGGCTTCGTCACATGGACCATCCACAAAAAGCATATGAAACCGAAAGGGGAATCAATAAATGGGAAAGGGGTGGTTCAAACAAGTGAGCTCTTACCGATGGATCACTCCGACGGATCACACCGATAGATGATGGCGTGGGAGTGGACAGCGCTGAATCACAGCGCCACCAACCCTGATGTGTAAATAATGCTGTGGCTGAGCCTGCTCCTGGGAAATACTAGTTGCATCAATAGCCTCCGAGTCACAGCGACTTATCCAGAAATATACGTGACACAAGGTTGAACTATGTTGCCATTGGTCTATGACCCTACTAGGCAATCACAAAAGTTCCTCAGCGGCTGATGTATTGCATGTTGGAAGTCCGAGCGCGCGGGCGCAAGGCAGCATCGGATGGTGGGGCAAATGCGACCCTGCAAGCACCATGCAGCAAGAAATTGGATCAAATGAGAACGGTCCGGCCCGGGATTATTACCGGGCTAGGGGAGCAGTGGGGATAATATCTACTACGAGGTTCGCCCCTCCGCCTGGCAAGGCAAATGACGTCGAGTGGTTGAGGAGTCCTGGATCATTCAGACCAAAAGACATTTGCCCGTTATCCGATCCAGTCGCCGCCATGCGAGTGTACATCCTTGCCGCTTCGCTCCTGCTTGCATCGTCGGCCGCCGCACAGGACGGCAGCACTGACGCGCAACTGAAGACACCACCCCCGCCTCCCCCTCCTCCTCCTCCTCCTCCACCGCCGCCGCCGCCGCCGCCACCGGGCCTCACAGTCAAGACATCGAGCGGCACATACACAGGGCTGATCAATTCAACGGCCCCAGATGTGCGCCAGTGGCTCGGGATTCCTTTCGGCAAGCCGCCGGTGGGAGCACTGCGGTTCATGCCTCCGCAAAAGGCGCCCAACTACGGCGCCGCCGACGCGAAGGCCTACAAGCCCATCTGCTACCAGAACAGCGGCAACAAGACCAGCCTCTACTGGAAGCTCCTGCCCGAGTATCTGAACCGGGACCCCGAGAGCGAGGATTGCCTGTATCTCAACATCTGGGCGCCGAAGAGGCCTGTCGAGAAGAAGGTCCCTGTTATCATTTGGGTGTCGGGCGGTGGCTTCAAGGAGGGTGGAGGCCATGCCCTATACCAGGTCCCGGACCAGTGGGTCCAGAGGATGCAGACACATATTGTTGTGACCTTCAAGTATGCTTCTAGTCATTCGGAGAGAGATACAGGTGTGATGCTGATTTATTGCCAGCTTCCGCCTCCATATCTTCGGTTTCCCGGGCTCGCCTGCTGCGCCTATCAATGCCGGCTTATTGGATCTCAGACTTGCGTATGGCGATTTCCCCAATACCTCTTGATACTTCAAATAACTGATTTTTTTTTTGTGATAGTGTCGAGTGGGTGAAGGACAATATCGGGGGATTTGGGTGAGTCCGCTTTCCCAACTGGTGCAAGGGAGGGATCAGTGGCTGACTATGTTCTATGCGACGCAAATAGCGGCGACTCCAAACGCATGATCCTCTACGGCCAATCCTCGGGCAACGACATGGTCCAAAGATACTCGTACGCGTACCCCAATAACTCTCTCGTGCGCGGCTTCATAGGCGAGTCTGGCGGCACGCCAGTCACGAATCCCACCAGCAGCCCCAATTTCCACAACGCCGCCCAGATCGTGGGCTGCGCCAACCTCACGGATACGGCGGAGCTTGCATGCATGCAACAGGTCGATCCAGCGTCGCTACAGCATGCGGTCGATGCCATCAACCCGGACCCCAACCGTGGCCTCTTCCGGCCCATTGCTGATAACATCACCACCTTTACCAATCTTACCGAACGGCTGGAGAAGGGATTGATTGCTAAGTTGGTAAGTCTCTTGGTATCTCTATCTCGGCGGTGGCGGTGTTGGTTATAAACCATTTTTATTAAAAAAATGAGACGCTGACCAAGACGGCACGTCCGACAGCCCTTCATCGGCGGTTTCATGTTCAACGAGGCAGCCGTCTTCTTACCATTTGATCCGGATGCCACTACGGCACCAACGCCAGTTCCTATCCCCGGCGTGGAAGGACTGTGGTGCAGCATCAAGCGCGAGGTAGAGTAAGTACTTCATCCATCACATGCTCATGCGTTTTTACCCTACATACTCATATCTGCATTGCAGCAAACGCAACGCACTCGGCATACCAACATACCGTTATCTCTACTCTGGCAACTTCACCAACGTCACGCCCCGGTACTGGCTGGCCGGCATGCATAGCTGTTCGTGCCTCCCCTCCTTTTCTGACTACCTGTCACATTACCCCAAGGCAAGCCTTCGTTCGAAGTTTCTAACCTGATGACTTGCTCTGGAAACAGCTGCTATCCCCCTCGTATTTGGCACGCACTACCAATTCCGCGGGAACTCGACCGAGCTCGAGTGGCAGACCAGCTTCGCGATGGAAGGTAAGTTATATGGACTTTTCACCAAAGGGTTTTGCGGCGCATGCTAATCCTGGCCTTTCCACCAGAGTTCTGGGTCTCCTTCGCTGCCAATCCGGACGCGGCACCCCGCAACAGCCTTGGCCAGACCTGGCCGAGATACCAGGGGCCCAACGGGCTGATCATAGACTTTGGCAATGCCTCGGCGCCGGGCGGACCTAGTCCGGCGTACGTCGCGCCGGTCTCAGTGGCGGATTTTTATAGCGGTCCTTGTCTGTAAAAAATACCTGTTACAGGCGTCGCCTTGTTGAAGCGCTCAGGGGTTTTTGGTATAACTGCTCAGTGTGGTAAGCAGGTAATTATAACCTGGTGCTCTCAAGGCAAATTTAGGCATACCAATATCCTTTTTCATCTGTACTAGTAGTCCTGAGCTAGGGTAAGCTGTGGCTAATTTACCCTGAGCTTTCCCAGTCCCCAACTCGGTGGAAAAGAGTGGTTTCCGGAGACACTTGACAAGCCAGTCGGTGCCAATTGTGCCACTGCACTACATTCGTACATCCTCCGAAATCCTTGGTGCACATAATCTGAAATTGCGTGGGCAAACCGTTGCCCGTTGCTTCCTCGCGATGGCATGGGTTCGCCGCACCCAAGATAGCCCGAGAAGCATCTTCCTCACCGCCACCATCGATTGAATACGCCGGAAGGGCAACTTTATCTCTCATCACAGTTTGGAGGACAAGTTCTAGTAATTCACCGCAACTAAGCTGACTAACGTATCTTAGGAACTGTCTATATCACATTACAGACCAATTTTAAAAGTCTTATCTTCAAAGCGCGATGTTCTACTAACATAAAGTTACATTCGAGACGCTATGGCAGATATAAGATAGATAATATATTAGGGTACATCTGTCTAAAAAAAAGACTCTTACAAATAGCGGCGCCTAGCTTAATAAGTTACTTTGAGAAGGTTTGACCAAGCATGATTCAGAGGACTAGGATGGTTCCCAAATTTGAGCCGTTCTAGGAAGGCATTTATAGACGGCAATGTTAGAGGAGGTGCTAAAACTGGGCTATATGTCAGAAACACAGCGGCTGGGATAGGCTAGTGAAATCGGTGGATTTCAACTCTGGTTATATTGCATATGTGAAGGTCTCTTGTCCCCTGTCTTTCTTGCTCCTCAAGAGAGCGGGTATTTATATATTGTGTAGTATGATTTAAATTGCGTCCTCTCTGTGACTTGGTCTCACCAGTGAGCCGACCGTACCAAGCACCTAGCCGATAACTGGCTTATTCAGACCTATTGCCCTGGGCCCTTCCTTCTGGCAGTACCGGGTATCCTGAAAACAAATTCTAGTATGGTATATAGTAAGTTACATTGTATACCAGCTTTCACATAGCGGTCACGTTGAACTACTCGGTCATCTTCGGCCTTGGCATGCAGCCGCCACGTATGTCTGCGCTTACAGCGGCTGCCATTGCAACCACCATAAATGGGCGAGGGTACCTTTAAAGGAGTGTGGACTCGGCGCGTATAAGTCCCGTAAGCAAGTGATGCAAGACCATACCGAGGGTGGCAACACTCAAGAGGAAAAATGGTGATGATCCGAAATGGTACAGGCAGCTCCTTGTGTTCAAGAATTATGGGCTCGGCCTTTCAGATCAAAGAAATCTCTCGCAGAGCTAGCCTTTCAACCGCCGCCTCAAACCCACTGCCTTCCAGAGCCTCCTTGTCAAGGTAGTATAGCCTTTCGAGCGCGTCCACTCCGCCGAGATCCACCCCAACTCGTGGCTCCATTTTACCCTTACCATCTTCTCCAATTTCCTCCGTGTCGTCGGCACCAGCACTGCCGCCATCGCCGTTTTCCACGTATTTCTTCTGATCCCTCACGCTCACATACGTTGACCCCAAAATTTTCTGAACGTCCCCCCAGGTACTCTCGATCTCAGCCACGCCCCTATTACGCAGCCCGTACTTGACTCGCAGACAATGCAAACCAAACACGCGCAAGACTCCAACTCTCCTGTACGTTTCTTCTCCATCCTCGCCTGATGCTCGCTCAATGAGAAGTCCATGCAGCGAGGAGGAGGATGCCTCGTCCGCCTGGGATAGGACCAAAGGTAGAAAATATCCCGACACTGCCCCAGGTCCCTGAGTCTCATCATCCGTCTCGAAGTCATCAAACGAGTAGCGAAAAGCGTCAGAGTGAAAGTTATCGATGACATGAGGGGACGCCGTCTCATCGTCTGAGCCCTCCGACTTGATGAGCAGCTTGTGCTTCTTGCCACCCCCCATAGCCAGCATGTACCACGGCTTTTTTTCATAGTCGGGCCGGATCTCGACGGGCCGCAGAAAACAGCGCAGTCGAATCGACGCTCCCTTAAGCATGGCCGTAGGCTTGGACGGGATGACGGGGTCAACCATGACGCTCAGAACTTCGACGAGAGAGTGTTCGCTAGACCTTAGCTCGGACGTCGATATGGGCCCACCAATCGATACCCATGACCAGGAAGGGGCAATGTAGTCCGGAGCCTGAAGCCGCGTTGAGCTGCTTGAGGTTTCCCAGAGCAACGACCCCGGAATCGTGGACTGCCACATGCCGGCTACGTACGTGTCGTCCGGGAATGCGAGCTTCTCGAACTGCTGCGCCAGACCGGACAGCGCCACAAGCCTATCGCGAGCGTAGCTGAATACCTTGGCCGAGTATTCCTTGCAGAGGATATCCCAGGTGGCGTATAACTTGGGCCTGTTGACCGGGTCGGTGTCCGCTAGGTCGGTTTGGGTCTGAAACTTCGGCTTCCCGCTGAAGGCTGTCTTGAAAGGGATCCCGCCTGGAAAAGTCTCCGTTGCGGCATAAGGCGCTTTAGCACAGCATTCCCAGATAAGCTCGCTCGAGGTGAAGTGCAGCACTCTGCGTGATAGCTGTCGTTCCTGGAATACCCATCCTCTCTTGGCCAGCGGTGCCTCGTTGACGCTGTCAAAGATGGCATTTGTGTCGGGGATAAGGATGAAGTTTTTGTTGTTGTTGTTGTTTTTGGGCCCGTCGGGAAAACCCAACTGTATGGGCATGACAGCGAGAGGGTGTCGTTCCCGGAAACAACCCCATCGAGCGTCGGGAGAGTCGTTCGCAGATATGTTCAAGAGGGCATTCTTGTAGACGTCGTACATCATGACAGCCTCTCGTCGCCAGTCGTCGTCGCTATCTTGAATAATGCACAGCGAATCGATCCAGAGCCATCGGACCTTGAACCAACGCGCAACCTCAACGGCATCCTGAAAAGTCTGTGGTAGCAGCGACACGGGCAGACCTTTTGTCAGTCGCTCGTCCAGATTTTTGGTGGTCAGCACAGGCAGCTCAGCGCCGCCCCAGGCGCCCCAGCAATGGCTCAGTGTCAGGTATTGCATATCTGAAGCAAAGGCTCCCGGGCTGCTTGCTGGCATGACCAGCTTGACAGTCGATGTCTCAACAGACAATGAGACGTCTAGGAGCCGCGTAGGCAACCACCCCGGATCTTCTCCCACGTCTGCTCCTGATCGGTTACATTGATCATGGATTCCATCACGGTTTGCCTGACACCGCGCCAGCCACGCCAGTGCCATCTCGCGCGACTGCTCCGACCTCGTATTCGAGTGCCGCTCTGAAATAATCTCAGCCTCCCCTTCTCCCAATAGCGACGTATTAAACTCAGAAGCTGGCCACAGGCGAAGCTTCAGAAGGTTCCAATAGTTGCTCGACGACCGTGGATGCCCTCGATGCGTCAGAGCAAAGTGCAGTTGTCTGGCGCCGGGCTTTGACGAATCCGACTGCCAGCACATCTCGATATTGGACTGGTCGATGGAGCGCATGGCCAGGCGCTTGACACGCAGGTTGGCCATGAGCAGTATGCAGAGGTGGCATCCCGCATGGTCGCCATCTTGGAGCGTCTTAGCGCCGGTATGGAGAAGACAGGCGGACGGTATTTTCTCAGCGGCGTCTGCGTCTCTGGACTTGAGTGCATTGAAAAATGAGAAGTACTCTAAGGCGCTGCGACAGGCATCGCAAAGAGGACTGGCGATCTGGACGGGTGCACGATGAGCGGGGTCCAGCTCTGACGGCGGCGGCTTGACGACGAAGAGATCCACATCAAGGTCGTCGATCTGGTTGGGCTTGACGAGAACAAAGGT
>Ga0247758_1001808_pt1 | contig 13908 bp, 12 predicted proteins | sample UWRJL156409C4_FD_180950 | JGI IMG/M metagenome (GOLD analysis project Ga0247758, IMG submission 180950) | Plant litter microbial communities from Arlington Agricultural Research Station in Wisconsin, United States - UWRJ-L156-409C-4 | ecosystem: Environmental > Terrestrial > Plant litter >...
TTCTGCGTCGAGTTGTTCTCGGCCCCCCTCCCCGGGTCACGCTTGTAATCCCCCGAAGCGAGATGCGTGTAGATAAGAAACTGGTCAAACGCCGCGGTCTGCTTGTACGTCAGATCACGAATCGCCCCGGCGAACAGTTCCAGCAGGTTCGGCGTGCGGTCATCGGTGCGGGCGCGGTCGAAGAACACGCGCGAGCACTCGTCCACGATGAGCAAGGTGAGGTCGTACGCGGAGGAGATTTCCCCGGGCTGGATGTGCCGGAGGCGCTGGCGGAGGGTTTTGTGCACGGCGGAGGGGTCAGGGCGGTTTTTGCCGAAGCGCCGGGGGAAGCTGGAGATGATGGTGTTGGAGTCGAGGACCCAAAGCCAGAGCTGGTCGACCATTATTAGGCGAGGGACAAGTTTCACATCCTCCCTACAAGTTCGACACCCCTCCACCGCCTCTACGACTTCTTGACTGTCACACTCGTGTGGTATTGGTGTTGTCCCGCGGTACACGACCTGATCGCGGTCTCTTGCCCTCGTGCTCTTTAGCGCCCCGTAGTAGCTCTGGTCGAGGGTGCGTCGTGGATGCAGCGGCGGTTCGGCGTGGAGGTACCGAATCATAAGCCGCTCTTCCACGTGGGCAGACATCGCTTCTGATAGGGCTGCGGCGGTGCGGAGGAGGGTGCCTAGGGCGACGCGGCGGGCGGTTGTTCGGTCGGTGTCATGGGGGTGTCCCTGGCCTTGCGAATAGGGGTTGTAAGATTGGGAGTGATGAGGGTTGAAGTCCTGCGGCAGGACTGGAGCGGTAGTGTCATGCGTTGTAGTCTGATGGAGCTGGTTCTGCGCCTGGTTGACCACCTCAGTCAAGGTCCTCGGCAACGCGCGGTTAGCTTCCTTGATGATCTCCGCGGATTTGACTCTCCCCCGGTCAGTCTCCCAGTGCAAATAGGGCATAAAAAGTGTGAGGTTCTTGGCGGTCTCGCAGGGGGTGGACGTCATGGACACAGGGGAACAAAAAGGGCGCATGTGTCGTGCGTGGACTTCCGAGTTGGCGTCGAAGCATTGCTGGCCCTGCCAGAACTCGGGGCGGAGGAGGGTCTCGGTCTTGGTGCGGGAGCGACGGAGGTGGGATTTGAGGAAGAGGTCGTCTGACGAGGGGCGGGTCTCGCGGTAGTAGCGGGCGATGACTTCCTCGACCCAAATCATGTTATTTGCAGGGAGATGGAAGTACCGGATGGTGTCGGGGTCGAACGGTTGGAGGAGGGGGTTGCGGGCGGTGTCCTCGGAGAGGAGGTCAGCCATGGTGACGTGCTGGGCGGGGAAGTGGTTTGGGAGGCCGGGGACGTCGTACGGGCTGCCGTGTTTAAAGTAGATGACGGGGGCTTTGATGTGCTTGTTTACATCGTCGTCGGATGCGGCGTATCCCGGCATCCCAGAGGCGCGGCGAGAGGCGGAGGCGGAGTCGTACCCCAGATCGGACACGTGGAAGGCGTGAGGACGACCGACAGCCGCAGACCAGTTGGTCATTGCTTGCTTGAAGGTGCGCAGTCGGGCGGCGGCAGTCGAGTCGAACTCGGCTGTCTCGAGCCGGTGGCGCAACTCGGCGATGCGCTCATTGTCGCGGACGATTCGGGCCTGCGACTCGGGCGGCAGCGCGTTGAAGAACTTGTGCCGCTTCGATGCCCGCAGACACCCGTTGAAATGGGTTGTGACATCTGAGACACGCAAGTCGTGCTGTCTGTCACTGAGACATGTCGAGGGGTACTGCTGCCGAGACATGGTCGCCCTCAACTCGCCCTAAAAGCTCACTGGAGCATGACACGAAAAAACAAGCTTTTTGCTGTCGAGAAAAAAAAGAATACGGAACAGGAATTGGGTAGGAAAGCCAAGACTTCGGGATTTTAATCTGGTCGAGTGCCGCGTTTGGGGCGCCCACGAGCGCGTCACTCAGACAGGAGCAACGGCTGCAGGGGGCGCATCCCCAGACCGAGGTCAGGGGTGCAGGTGTGTGTGGAACATCGGAGCAGGTTGCTTCAGCCCCATGAGATCTGTAGATACTTCCATTCCAAAACGGCCGCAGATGTAACACAATTTCGGCGCTTTTTGGCTTACCAATGAAGGACGGCAGTGGCGGACAGCCGTTGGACCCCCGAAAATCGGGCCACAGATGATTTGGGGAGACAGCCGCCAAAAAGGGGCTTGCTGTGCGGAGGGTCGGAAATGCAAGCCTTCGGGATTGAGAGCCCCCTGCATGAAAGTGCTCGCGAAGAAGCGCGTCACTCCACGCGAAGGCAATGGATGAGCCGATCGCAGGGCTGAACCCCTCCTCCGACACTTTAAAATAGAAGGTCCACGGAAAGAGGCAGAGTATGGTGGCCATCGGGGAAGGTCATCGAGCGTCAGTCAATAGGACGTCGACTTGATGCAAAGTATTGTGTCGGAGATGAACCTTTCCAGCCGCGGGGTTGTGTTTTGCCGTCTGACGGCCACAGAACGTGGATTGGCTGGTGGGGCTGCTTTCCGACATGGTGTTGCGGTTGAAGCACAGACCACTCCCATGTCCGTGTCTACCTATCTTCATCCCGCCTGGCTCTTGCGATTCACTGCAATTTTAGCGTCGCGCGAAGGGACCATTGAGAGCTTAACCCTAACCCTCAACCTCTCAGCGATGATGATGTACTCAGGAATACCTGGACAATTACCTACCTAAGTACTCCGTAACTAACAAGATACCCGGGTAAAAAAGCATTAGAGGCATTTTTAAGCATCCACCCACGTGCCTGCTGCTAGGTCTGTTTGAATGAATTCTCGACGCTGGTGGAATTTAAACGCCGAGAGGCTAAAAAAGATGGAGGTGACGAACATGAGAATGCAAAGACGGTTATCTAGGTAGGTACCTAATAACGATAGTATTTATCAAGTTTACTCCAAAATGGATGACAGACTTTGGGTGGGTACTTACCCAAGGGTATTAGGTGAGGAAGTATGAAAATGACATTTACGCTATAAAATAGTAATTACTTTAGAGCCTGATTCCCGAAAGAGCTGAAGCAGGTTCTCTTTCTCGCCCCCAGCTTGGGAATAAAAGCTACCCACTCTCAAGAAGCTACTAATTCGACTTCCGTCTTCAATCTCTTGTAAAACAAGACCTTGTATGATGCGATGTGCATCTTCGTTCTTGCATGTAATACAAAGCAGGAAGCGAGGAGCCCATGTGCTGTTGATGAAGCCTTCGGGGTCTGCATATGCATTGATTAGACCCACGCCTTTCGCGGGGCTGAGGTTTATAAAGGGAGAAAACGGCCCCCGCTCGGCTGGCAATAGAAGGCCCCTGACTTTGAGGTGACCAGATAAGACAGCTCCATAGGGCGCTTGCGCATCTTCCAGTACAACCTCGCACTCCAGGCATTGGAAGGACTCGTGAATGTCGTCAAGGACGCAACGGCCGCGCCCAACCGCGCGGTTGCCTGCTGCCCACGACCACGAAGGTGCAATGTAGAGGGGATCCTTCGGCGCCGAAGCTCTGAACCTCGACGTTTGCCACAAAAGTGCTTGCGGCAACCATGTTTTCCACATCCCACAGACGTAATCATCTCTCGAAAGTCCCACGACTTCAGCGAAATAGTCTGCAACCCCTGCCAAGGACCGTAGTCGGTCTTGCGGTACCCCTAACTGACGATGCGAGTGCAGGGAGACAATCTGGTCCCAGAGATCGGCCGCTTCACTTATTCCGCCGGTGCCCGCCTCCAGGTTTCTTAGCAAGTCTTGAAGATACCCGATGTCACCCTCGTTCTTGTCGACCTCTCTCCACAGCCCATCAACCAACGACGTTTCTGCGTCGCTGCATTGGCAAACCCATCTGGTTTGAAAGGTGCCATATGTCAGCAAACGGCGTGCCAAGATGTGTTCCTGAACAGTCCACGCTCGCTCATGTATTGGCTCCTTGGGCGCAAGACAAATCGGATCGAAAACAACGCAGCCCTCCTGGCCATCTGGGCAGCGATATCGCATCTGGAAGGCCCATTCCTGCCCGCCACTCCTGGGAGGCATTCGGGGACCGAGAAACCCTTCCTCTGCCGTTTTGGCCCGAGCTGCCCCAATGACGACGGCGGCATTGGTGTAGACACGCGACATGTTAGCTATCTCGCGGTTCTTGTCATCATCATCATCTTGGATGATGCACAGCGAATCAACCCATAAAAAGGCCATGCCCAATCCTGCCGTCACATCAACGGCATCCCGGAGAGTCTTTGGCAAATCCTGGATTGGGATCTCGACGAGATGTTGATGGATGTTGTTGCGCAATGCCCGGACTCTCTGCGGACCGCCCCAGCAGTAGGTCAGAGCTGCGTATGGTTTGACCGTACCTGGCTCGGACTGACACAGCTGAAGCCGTCGCACTCCGGAAACCTCGGAGACTTTGAGCAGCCTAGTTGGCATCCACAGCTGCCTAGAGCCGGAGCTTTGGGAGTGTCTGCTAAGGCAGGATTCTAACCATCCACGAGCGAGACCATGGGAGAGTTCGGACCCGGGATCAGTGTTGATCGGATCCATTCCGAACTCCTGTCTTGGCGTGTATCCTGAAAAAACATCCAGTGAGTTCGAATTCTTGCATATGAAGTAAACGCATTTTAACTGCGGGTAAAAAGCTTTAAGAAGGTGGGTAATGCTTTATCGCCCTTGAGGGGAGGCTAATAGATACATGGTACTTGCCTTGTAGCTTTACAACGTCAAAGATTGCAAGAGGTACAAACGTCAACGTTTGATCACAAGCGTCATCTATACCAGCCTGTCGGTGACCTTCTTCTTCCTCGATTATACCCAATGAAACACGGCCATGACGAAGCGACCCACGAGCGCCGAAATGCGCCTTGCCATTCTCATACTGGTAGCTCCACCTGTCACGGTTTGCGTCAAAAATCTCGGCAAAGGCACAAGTTAGAGCCGGAATTGGTAGTAAGTCCTCGGGGCGAAGATTCAGTTTATAGTAGTGAGGTGATATGTAGGACCCTTTGTCGACATCAGAGGTTCCCTTCAGCGGTTCTGACCAGCTCCAAACCTCCTTCTCGGGGTCGGTCGAATGTAAGTCGCCGTTTTGAGCGACGTCAAGCACAAAACATTGGCAAAAGTGACACGAATGCGGGACAAGTTGATTTGCTGAGTCCATGGTAGGTTATAACAAAGGTTTGTATAATCGGGTAAGTGTGGAAGCTGGAAGTTGGACAACGTTGGGCACGAACAGCTTATCTCAGCTGGCTCGGACCTTGGCAATAATCATGTGCACCAGGCCGAACATGCCACTGACCAGTTATATTGGAGGGCGTTCATATTACACATCGCCGATTCCCCGCACACTGAGATTCAGTCAGTTAGAACACGAACGTGCATCAGCCAAATCTGGGTGTGAAGCTGTTAGTAGATTCTGGCCCCCGCTAACTGATTTACTGAAAATTTGATAGAATTGGCGTTAGGGCGAACCAAGGCCTGAAGTGGACGCGCCCCAACCTGGAAGGCAACAGCGTCTTCAACCCAACAGCAACATCTCACCCCATTACCCCTTGCGAACGATGAAGAACCTGAGACCAAGCCAGTCCCTCCCGGCCCTAGCGGCTGAGAGAGGAATACCATTTTCAGAGCCGTTGCCTCGATACCAATATCAGCCCCTAAAATCAAATCGCTCAATCCGATTGCTAAGCTTGATCGGGTTCTCAATCCAGGACAGCACTATCTTCGGGTCCATGCGAGATGCAAACCTCGACGAAGTCCGCAATAAATACCTCGCGCTGTCATACACCTGGGGCGATGCCGTCGACGCGCAGTACTATCCAACACCCAGCCCAGCGCCTTCGCGCCTCCCAAAGTCTCCATGCACTCTCGTCATCCTCCATCAGCCCCGCGACGAGTACCACGATGACATCAAAACCATCCCGCGGTACGGCCAAAAGACGATATCTGGCCCCGGCACAGGAAGTTTGACGCTCACGCAGAACTTGTCCGACTTTCTTCAGATGTCCGCGGCCGACATCACCAGCAACCGCTATGAGATCTGGATTGACGCCCTGTGCATCGACCAGGAGAACCGTGATGAGGTGGCGGGCCAGATTCTATTAATGGGCGACATATACGGGTTTGCCGAGCAAGTGTGTGTCTGGCTGGGAGCAGCTGATACCGAAAATGGCGAATTGCGCGATGTTGCCAACCTGAAGTGGCTCATGGACAACGCCCTGCCGAAACTCGCTGGTGCATATCATGAACGCGGAAGAGCATTTCTGGATATTTGCACGGCAATTATGCCGACTGATCCACGATTCTGGGAAAAGGAGTTGGCCCTCTCACCTCCTGGCGGGATTACCTGGGTGGATCTTTGGGTGTCGTACTTCCGCTTCTTCACCTCGCGCAAGTGGTTCTCCCGCGCCTGGGTTGTGCAGGAGGTCGTCCTCGCGAAGCTCGCCGGTGTCATAGTCGGCCAGGTTGTTGTCCCATGGGACACGCTATACCATCTGGACCATCTTGTCCACCTGCCTCGCTGGGGTCAGATACTCTCGCTGCACGAGGCGCGCTTCCCTCGCAATCTTCAGACTCAGCTCATCGGCTACATGGCTGAGTACACGGAGCTGAAGCGGGTCATGCCGACTGAGCCTCAACACTGCCATGGCCTTGTCATTCCCTCATGGAACGCAACACTTTCCAGGGCGTTGATGGCTGCCCGACTCAAGAACGCCACCGTGCCGGGGGATAAGATCCTCTGTGTCTTGGGTTTGGTGCAGCGAGGCGTGGCCAAGGACGAGTTTGAGTTCATTCTTTCCCAGCTTGGGAGCACGCAGGCGTCGGCACAGACCCTTTTCACCGCATGCACGAAGTTGCTGGTAGAGTACGGGGGACTACAGACACTCTCGCTTGTCCAAAACGCGTATTTGCAGGGCATTCCTGGTCTCCCCTCATGGGTGATCGACTGGTCGGTTTCTACAGCATGGTGGCCTCTTTCTCGCGATACATCATTCCGATCAACACCACCACTGAAAGTAAATGAATCATTTGCGCGGTTCCGAGACACGCGGTTACTTGTGAACGGTATGCGCATCGACGTGGTGACTGGTGTCCACATGATATACCACAACGTCGATCCGAGCATCGCACGAGCCCAACGATTCAACGCAAGCGACGCCGCTTTCTACCTGCTTTCCGGCGCCATCCTCGACGTACTTGCAGCCATCGGCCCCTTCTACCCCCTCACCGGTACCCCCGCAGAAGATGTTCTATGGCATACCCTCCTCTTCGGTGCCTACGAAAACGCTTCCCCGTCACCCCACGAAGAAAGGCAACAAGCTGGAGGCCAACAGGAAACCAAAAACACGCCCTCCTCCTCAACCCAACCAACCCCTTTCTGCACCCCCACCCCCAAACACAGCTGCCTCGAATACCTCGCCTTCCAACTCGCCTCAACCGGTCTCCCCGACATGCCTGCTCGAATAACCGCTGCAATTTCCGCCCTCGAGAACACACCCTCTACTACAACCGCAACCCTTGAGAACACCCACCCTCCACCCGAAGACAGCATTAGCCCCAACCCCAACTCAGGCCTCATCACCGCCCTCAAAACAGCCCTCCATATGCGCGAGAAAGCTCGCGCCGTAGGAGGAGGTCATTTCCACGCCAGTCGCGGTGCAGCAGCCTTCGCGACGCAGATGATCATGAAACTGAAGTACAGGAAGATGTTATCTACAGCGGGAGGAAGGGCTGGGGTTTGTGGGCTGCCAGTTGAAGTAGGGGATGAGGTTTGGTTGTTGAAGGGGCTGCCATATCCGGTTATCGTGCGTCCGAGGGGGAGAGGAAAGGGAGACACAGGGGAGGGGGAGGGGGAGGGGGTTGAGGAAAGGAGGAAAGGAGGAAAGGGGGAATACGTCTTTATGGGAGATGCGTATGTTTATGGGGTTATGTATGGGGAGGTTGAGGAAAGGGATGGCGGGTTTGGGTATGAGGGGGTTGAGATTGTGTGAGGTTTAGGATAGTGGTCTTTGTTTGTCCAGGTATAATCTCGTCGCGCGATGAACCTGGAATTGCATGTTCAGCGCCGCAGGAGTGGTGGGTTGCTGACCGCATGGGTTGGATATGAGATTACATGAAAATTATGTCTAGATCAAGAAGCTTCTCCATGTCTGCCTTGCCTATCATGTCTTGCATAACCTCATGTGCCTTTTAGACTCGCGGAAGATGTGATCTCCGTTGCGAAGTAGATTTGAGACGAAGCCCACTTGGTTGAACCTTGCGGCCATTTGCTGTTGCCGGCCGCAAGGTGCCGGAATGACATTCCGAGAAACCTCAAGCAGCTGCCAGTGTCGGGTGTGCCTCCCCCTTGCGGCAGGAGGCCTGTTCAATCGGATGCTGCAACTGAACTACCTACCTTAGGCACCTAGGAAGTATTATCACCGAAGTACGTCCGCTAAAGCTGGGCACCAGGTCCGTGTTGTTGAGACGCGGTGCGGGACTTGAAGAAAAATATGCCTTGCAGCTGTCCAAACTAAAGACTGTTTCTGGTAATTTAGAATCACAGGGAGAGCATATACTGCTGGTACAATAGGTAAGTTCAAAAGGACCGCTGCCTGATGGTCTATTCCATGGTTGACTTTAGTGCGGCATTCCTTCTAGCCAAGGCCGGACAGTGGGTAGCGGGAGGTGGAAACCCGGGCCTGACAATCGGCAGTTGCGGTTAGACTGAACGTCTATTTGTATTCTGGGGATCTTATTGGTCGGAAAAAGGGGTGACAGAATGGAGTCGGGTCGTTTTGTGAGAATGGAGTGCCAGCCCTGCCTATCGCCAAGCTCAACTGCGCCGCCACAAGCACGCGAGCAAACTGCGCCGCAAGCACACAAACAGACTGCCTCGCGACCACGCGAGCATTTGTTATGCATGGCATTGGCACAAAACGCCTGGTAGGGCTCGTTCCTGGCAATCCCTAGGAAAAGAGACGTAATGCGACTAGCTAAATGCGACAACTGAAACACCTACCTACCTAGGTACAATCACCAGTGGCGCTTCCTTAGCAAACTAGCACCGCCGACCGGTGCTAGGTTAAGCCCAATGGCCAAGTCGCTACCGGTTGTGGGGAATCGTCTTTTTCTCGATCGGGACTTCGAACATGGGGTCCGGGATGACGGGACCAGCTCCGATCTCTGGCGCGCTGGACCCATTCGCCTATGGGTGGCCGGGGCTGGGAGCGGCTGTGTCACCAAGGAAAACTCCGCCTTGCGCTCAGCAATCCAGCTCCTCGGTACCCAATCTTTGTCGTGATTCTCAACATTGGACGGAAACACGAACAGATTCTACTGCCATGTAATTCATCCTGCTGGATCTGGGCTCATGCTGGACCCCTAGGCAAGGCAAGGTACCTAGGTACGTAGGTAAGGGACTAATTACACTGGGACTCCTGGGATGTCGAGACTGCTCACCGATAAGTATATAACCGTGGTGTGTTTTCTCTCTTCCAGACACTTTCTTCCCCTCTCATCATCACACACTCATCTACGTCTCTCATCTTCTCTTCGGACTACTCACCTCACTTCACCCACACCACTCCACGCACTGCACTCTGCAACGCTCTTCACGATGCATTTCGCCACCGCTCTCGTGGCCATGGCACCGCTGCACGTGGCGCTCGCGGCCCCCCACGCGGCACGCACCACAACCAACGTGTTGGTCTCGTACCGCCACGACAAGGCCTCGGGCCGCACATCGCTCACCGTGCTCGACGAGGCGCAGTCCAAGCTCATTGCCCGCTCCTGCACCACGTCCATCACCACCGGCAGCTTCGCCGATGCGCCGCTGCGCCTCGACCTTTCGTCGCCGCTCAACGGCACGCTCTCGATCGGGTCGATCACGGTCCCGGTGCCCGGCCCCGAAGAGGGCACTGATGGCATCGCCTGCACCATGGGCTACACCAACGGCTACACGCGCCTGCAGTGCACCGTGCCCAACGTGGCGCTCCTCGCCGACCCGGCCCTGGACCGCCGTGACCTGCCCGAGACCTGCTTCGAGGACGACGACTTTGTCAACGTGCTCGGCGCCGAGGTCCACGTGGCCCTGCCCGAACTTGAACTTGACACCCGCGACTACGCCATCACCGCGCCGCCCGCGCCCTACAACATCACCACCCTCGACAAGCGCCAGATCACCTGCCTGCCGAGCATCCAGACCGACCGCGTCGGCGACGGCAACCCGCACCAGAACCTCAAGCGCATCCAGATCAGCCACGACCTGCGCTGCAACGGCGCCAACTGCGGCGTGCAGTACACCGAGTCCAAGACGGTCGAGTTCTCGGTCAACATCGGCGGCAACATCCCCTGGACCGCCGCCGGCTTCGCCGTGTCCAAGTCCACGTCCACCGGCACCTCCAACGAATGCTCGTACCAGGGCCACAACACCATCTGCATGCAGAAGATCCTGATGCACACCGCCTACACCGTCCAGCGCTACTGGTACTACATCGGCGGCATTGGCTGCAACCGCAGGGCCGACAAGGAGGGCGGCAGCTTTGTCATGTGGAGCCCCAACAGCCACCCCCGCGCCGGCCACTACTTTGAGTGCCAGATCAACAAGTGCCATGGGATGGGCTGGTCCAACCAGGAGACTGGTATTGTCAGGAAGGGCGGCCCCGATGTCTGGCCCAAGAAGTAGTTCTCCTTCCTCTCCTTCTTCCTCTTCATCTTTTTGTTCTTCTTCTTCCCTTTGTATCTAGACATATGCGATTCTTGGTGTATATATTCGTGAGAGATGGTGCTATGAGAGCTGCGCAGTTTTGACTAGAAATGCATTTCTGTACCGAAAATTTTCAATTTTCACAGCCCCCAAACAGGCTCAACCGCCAGTATTTCCCATATTATTCCCAAAGGACATGTCTGCAAGGAGACCGAGGTGAGGTGAGAAACTCAGCTGGGTGGTAGGATTGCTTTCTTGCGGCTCCATTCAATTGCTACCGGACGACCCGGCTTTCTTACCATGGCATCGCTATTTTGTACACGTGCATGAGAAAGCGCTGCAGGAATGCGGGTACACAGGAACAGCCATGTACTGGGGCTGGGTCACGGATTCACCCAATCCTACCAAAGCTGCCGTCTTCGACCCCGTTCTCGGCTTCGGCTCCAACAGCAAGATAGAAGAAGCGTCCAGCAACAACGGCCACCCGCCTCTGCGTGATGGGCCGTTCACAAGCCTTCGGCCCACGTACTGGAATAACTGGACGGAACCGCACTATCTCAGCCGCCACTGGCAGCTGGACGGCTTCAACGACCTCTACTCAAAGGGATACAGCAGTGAAGTTATTTCGGTGGTGAATGCCGAGACATCATATGACGCGTTCAGGAACGCGCTTGAGAGTGGACCGCATACATCCGTACATGGAGGCGATGGCGGTCCCATTGGAGACATGGGGTCGCAAAATGCATCCCCGAATGGTAAGCCCAAAATACCTACCGACCCAAGTACCTAGAAAAATAGCCCATATTGAACATGACTGACCGACGCCCTAGATCCATTATTTTTCCTCCACCACGCTCAAGTCGACAGGATTTGGTGGCTTTGGCAGGGGCAGAGTCATGGAACTAGGACGAATGTCTACAACGGGAATGGTACTGATGAAAAGCTAGCGTCCCTGAGCAATATCATGCCTATGGCGGGTCTTGCTACTGACCTTGCCGTGAGGGATGTGATGGATGTGAAAGGTGGTTTCCTGTGCTATACGTACTAGATGCTATTTTGAAACGGGTGGTGTCGTGGGAATATTTCAGTAAAATGAAAGAAACCCCCTCCATCCTCCAACCAGTGAATGGAAGGTGCAGTTCAACTTGCTGACTGTGTTGTTCTCATGTATGTAGCATCCATGCATCAATCTCGCCAAGCGCCAATGGGAACATGCATTCGGGCTCGGGGGAAGTTTGGGAGTTAGTCCGATGCATTCGGCTTTACTTACCCCTCACCGGACTTAGATAACCCGGAATTACAAGCAGATGCATAAGACGTGAGTAAGTGCACCAGAAATGTCTTTCACGGCCTAGTTTCTGTACCCTCCAGCATCATCGAAACAATGGCGGCTCCTGAGCGCAACACAACTGGAGAATATCCTTTGAGGACCGAGCTGCGCAAGACGCTTGCTGAAAACCCACTGCCTTCTATCTCACCCGACCTTCTCCAATCCTCTTCGGTCTCGGGCGATGAATTGACAAAGCAAGCTCTTGTAGTGATTGCCGCTCTGAACGCTGCGCTGGTAGCCGATGATGTCGAGGGACTTGCACAATGCTTCTTCCCGGACCAATCGTACTGGAAGGACCAGGTTGCGATGACATATCACATGCGCACATTCAACTCGGCTAGAGTTGTCGCTGCGAACTTGTTGGCAACGAAGAAACTCAGAGGTGTCCCTGAGGGGTTCAAGCTGGAGGGCACTCCGCTTGTCATCCCTGTCTCGCCTACACTTGTGAGTTTCCCTTGACTCCGTGTGACAGACTCTGACCGAGGTTGGCTTATAATCTTCCCCGCAGCAATGGATTGACTGTTATACGTCCTTTAGGACCACCTCGCCCGCTGCAAGCGCTAGTGGACGGCTGCTGCTGCTCCCTCACGTTGAAAACGGCGCGACAAAATGGAAAATCTGGATCCTGAGCACCTGGCTCGATAGCCTCGATGTCCAAGCCGAGGATGAATCACTGCTTCAGATCCCCAGTAGACAGCTGGAAGGACTGCCGAGGCTCGAAACAGAAGTGCTCATCATCGGTGGCGGAAACGCCGGGGCATGTCTTGCTGGGCGCCTGAAGGCACTCGCCGTTGACTCGATCATTCTCGAGCGGAATGCTCATCCAGGGGACAACTGGGCCTTCCGCTACGACTCACTAAGGTTTCATGTTCCAACCTCAATGTGCGAGATGCCGTACATCAGTAAGCCAGTCAAATACTATTGCTCAATCTTACATTGAACGTCACTAACACCCCACAGCCTACCCCAAAGAAGTGCAAACACCCAACCGTCTTACCAGAGATGCTCTCGCCTGCCAACTCCGACGATTCATCACCACATTCCACCTCAACCTCCTCACCTCCGTCAAAATCCACTCCACGACCTACAGCCCCTCCACCAAGCTCTGGGAAGTAACCTTCACCACCAGCCCCACCACGCCCCCCACCATCATCACCGCCAAACACCTCGTCCAAGCCACCGGAGTCTCCTCCCAAAAGCCTTACACCCCCTCCCTCCCCAACGCCCCCCTGTACAAAGGCCTCTCCATCCACTCCACCGCCTACAAAAACCCATCCTCCCTCTCCCCAACCACAACCTCCATCGCCATCGTCGGCGCAGCCAACACCGCCTTCGACATCCTCTCCGACCTTGCCTCGTCCCCCTCATTCCCCTCCCCTCCCACAATCACATTGATCGCCCGCTCCCCAACCTACATCTTCCCGGAGTCCTACGTCTTCCACTCCCACGGCTTCGGGTCCTACGACATCCTCCCCCTGTCTGTTGTAGACCGAAGCTTCAACACCCTCCCTGTGGTAATCGACTACCTCCTCGCAGCGGGGCTGTTCTCGCATTTTGCGTCTGAGGAGCCGGAGAGGTATGATAAGCTGAAGGAGGTGGGATTCCCGGCGAGAGATAGTACTCACCCAGAGGAGAACATTGCGTTTAATATCCTGGAGAGGGCGGGGGGGCATTATGTTGATATTGGGGGGACGAAGGTGCTTGAGGTGAGTGCCTGACTTACATACCTACCCACGTCACCTATGGGGGACAATGCCACTGACAGCTCACTCTATTCTTGTTACAGGAGGGGAGGGCAACAGTGAAGAATGGAGAGCCGGTGGGGTGGACTGAAAAGGGGTTGAGGATGAAGGATGGGAGTGAGGTTGAGGTTGATGCGGTGGTTTGGTGTACTGGGTTTG
>Ga0247758_1001810_pt1 | contig 13896 bp, 16 predicted proteins | sample UWRJL156409C4_FD_180950 | JGI IMG/M metagenome (GOLD analysis project Ga0247758, IMG submission 180950) | Plant litter microbial communities from Arlington Agricultural Research Station in Wisconsin, United States - UWRJ-L156-409C-4 | ecosystem: Environmental > Terrestrial > Plant litter >...
TGGGGGGTTGGGGTTTTCCGGTGGGGGCGTAGGGGACGAGCTGGGGGATCATGGGCTCGCCGGAGAGGGAGAGGCGGGTGAAGACGTCGGAGTTGCCGTCGGCCATTGTGATGGAGGGCTGGGGTTGAGGGGGTTAGAGGGGGGAGGTGTAGGGGAGGGGGACGATGGGCTTACGTGGATTGCTGCTGCTTCTTGAAGGGAGGGGCCTTCCCAGGGTATGATCTGTAAAACTGTCACTTCGTATCCAAGATGACGATAGGGGAAAGTACGTACCTCGTGCCCTGCCGCTTGAAGGGCTTCCCTAGTCATCCTCAGAGCCCGCAAAATTGGTGGATGAGGCATCACAACCCCGTCAAAGTCCATAAACCCAAAAGAAAGCTTTGAGTATCTCTTCGGTTGCCTCCACGGAATCGGCAGGACAGACGGGTCAGTGAGCCAAGGCTCACTTGAAACCAGTGCCTCAAAGACATATCTCAACGTCGTAACCGAAGGGCCCAACATTCCCACGACCGTCGGCATATTGATCTGGCCGAGCGATGAGTTGGGCATGTCCATTGTTGGCAATCTCCCGGCCGAAGGCTTGATACTGAAGACGCCGTTGCACGCAGCAGGCATGGAGACGGACCCGCCAATGTCAGTCGCGAATCCGACTGCGCTGCCTCGCAGTGCTTGGATAGCCCCTTCGCCACCAGAGCTTCCTCCTGAAGATAGTTTCTGGTTGCTTGGGTTCCAATGGTAGCCTAGGATGTTGTTGTTGGTCTCGCCGTACCACAGGCTTTGAACTAGCGTGGTTTTGGCGATGACGATGGCTCCTAGTGACTCAAGCTTCCGGACCAGCTCGCTCTCGGCGCGGTGCTTCAAATCGGAAGCCTTGTCTCCTTCGAAGGTATCGATCCAACCGACATATCCCATCGTGGTGCCCATTCCCTTGACGTGGAATTGGTCCTTCATTGTGATAGGAAGGCCATGAAGTGGGCCGATTGGACGACGATGCATCGCCCAAAAGTCGTCCAAGGTCTTGGCGCGCTGCATGGCCTTCTCAAAGCCGATCTCTATGAGGTTCTTGTTCTGCGTAGAAATGATATCTTAGCAATCCGTGACGGTCAAGAAAGGCTAGGGGAGAGTTCGCACCAGTTGATGGGCGAATGCAGCGCGCTTGCAAAAGGCCATAGTGAGCTCGAGAGCCGACAGGGAGCCTTCACCCGTTCTCTTCATCAAGTCTACCGTGTCGAGACTCGTGAGATACTTCGTTCGGTCGTCTAACAGCCCATCGATGAAGCCGTTTGCAATGCTTTTCCGGTCTCTGGCCTGGCTGAGGATTTTGGGCGAGAGTTTCCAATCAGCCTGTAATTTTTTCTCGTCTCGCTTAAGCTTTTCGGCGACGACCATTTGCCACGACGTCGTGCTTTGTTGCTTCTGAAGAACCTCCATGCTCAAAGTCGTTTATCGTTGCCGTGACTGATGGGGTGATGGAAGGTATTGTAGTGGCGGGACATTCCCCTCTCCATGTCCCATTTTCAATCTCGAGGGTGTTTGCGTCTTGCTCGGATGCGAGAATAGCTCTATTTCTAATTGGTCAGCTCGGATTCTAGTCGTACCTTACTTAGGCTATGTCATATTGCCATCGAAAATTGTCACACGAATCCTATCCCTGAATAGCCTCCATACCAGCGATCGGTCCGATCGCTGGTATTCTATCGAATTACTGCGTGGTCCATTCCAGGCCACAACAACGGAGGAATGGAACTACCCCATTGTACGCAGTATTTAGAGCAGCTGTTGGAAGCCCTCGGCTTCCAACGGTTGAAGCAAGTAACACACTCGTTTTTCTATGACAGAGCCTCCGATCCACAGCGTGCCAAAAAAAATCATATAAGGAACATTGTCGTATCAAAGGCTTGCGGCCAGTGGTCGCCATCTTGCGAGCTGCGACTGTGGTGATAAGACGTCGAGGGGTTTGTTTTACTCACTGGGACGGTAAGGCTCTGAACCTCTCGCGAAGAGGTCCTCTTACATGTGTGTTAAATTAAACAGGTGGCACAGTTACACATGTCTGGCTCCTGGCATTGCAGTGGAGTAAATCGCGACGTCGCGGTGTTATACACGCACCACGACAAATGGATTCAACCCCTTTGGTCTCCTTTGGTTGGCGGGCTTGTGGCGATCGGTCGACCTGTGTCCGGAACTGTGTTAGGCGCCGTAATACGCAATACCATGTATGCCTTGCTGCCAAATGTGCGACGGTGACATGGAACATATGCGGAAAGGGGTGGGCGTGAGATGAGCAGCTGTCGGTGGGATTGTGTCCTCCCACCCAATGGAGTATTTTAACCAGGCTCCGGCCTTTGCAACATCTCTCTGCAGTAACAATCACCTCGTTCCTCACTGCCATTCCTGTCCATCTCGGGTGCGTTTCGTCCCCGACCTTTCGCGGGGAAGTTGGAGAATGGCCCAATATCACCAGCATCCTGGCCAACCAGAGAGACCATGGTCCAACCCGAACCTCCGCTCCAACAATGGATGGCCACCGCCAATGCCGCAGCGGTATCCGTTCGCAGGCCCTTCTTTCGCTGCACCGGTGCTCGCGGGAGAATATGGTGTACCGTATGGACAACCGTCTGGAAATATTGGATTCCACGCTGCGACTCAGCCGTATGCTGCCCCTTTTGTTGGCACAGCGCCTCCAACAACCGGCCTAGAGACGAGAGGAAGGCCAACAACCGACCCGCGAAGGGGAGGAGGGCCACCAGCGCCGCCCACCACTCTTCCAGTGTATTCTTTTGCCCGACAGACTCCTCTGCCACACAATCATATCCGTCTGCTGACGCTAGGACGCACATCCTGGTGGCCCTGGAGAAGCATGACCTCGAGGCGTGGAGAAGACCGTATCTATGCCACGATGCAAGCGTTTCCTTTATCCTCGGCACCAAATTTCAGAGCTTTGTCATATTCGTGGGGGACCGGTGAGCGAACTCATCGCGTACTTTTGCCCGAGGGAAAATTCCCCGTTACGCCATCATTGTACGCTGCCCTTCAACATGTTCGCCGAATCACCGGTGGGCCGATTGTGTTGTGGATCGACCAGATCTGCATCAACCAGGACAACGAGGCCGAGAAGACGGCGCAGGTCAAACTGATGGGTGAGATCTACACTCGAGCCAAGCAAGTTATCGCGTGGTTGGGCCCGGCAGACGGAACGTCTGACTCCTTCATGGAACTCCTTGCCAATTTTGGGCGGGATGCTGCAAACTTGCACCTGGACTCGTATCTGTTCGGTGGCGAGGAGAGACGCCAGCTCCTCCTCGACATTTTGGACGCGAAGACCACAGGCGGTGGTTCCAATCCCACAGAGAACCGGATCCGCGATCTCTTCGACCAGGCTCTATCAGTATTTGTGGAACTCGCACGAGCAATACCCGCATGGTACAAACGCCCTTGGTTCTCGCGGGTCTGGGTCATCCAGGAGTTTGCACTCGGCTCAGACACCATTTTCATGTGCGGTGATAAAAAGCTGGTAGCCCAGGCGGCGATGCTAGCAACACACGTCCTCAACATTGCCAAGCCTCGTATCATTTCCTCTCTTCTGGCGGGGGGCTTACCGGCGGAAATACATTGGCAGAATAGGGCGATTGTTGACCGACTTCGCAGCCTAAATCCCACGCGGCCGCATTTTGCGATCCGAACTGGCTATCAAGGTCTTGGACACCGGATGCACGAGGGTCACACGCTTCAACAGCTCCTCAAGAAGGTGTTTGTGGGCAACGATATTCACGCCACAAGGCGCGAGGACCGCATCTTTGGTCTGCTGGGCTTAGCCGTCGACGCCGAGCGACTTGGCATCCGCCCCGATTACACCACGACCGAGGTTGCGCCTCTCCTCTACCGCGTTGCGCTGTCCATCATAAACGACTCGAAAAACTTGGACATATGGAGTTATGCCCGGCCTGGGACTGACATACCCAATCTACCTTCTTGGGTACCTGACTGGCGTCCGAGTCTCGAATCTCGCTTCTCTCACTTGGATCAGGACCAACCAATCGCCTACCGTGCATTCTCGGCATCACGCCGTTCTCTCATGGACACCGGCATGCCACCGGGACCAGATGGAATCCTCCGCCTGCGAGGGGTGGTGGTTGATGTCGTAGAAGACATTGGGGGTACTTTGTCACTCCGCGATCCACGTGTGATCCCTTGTCTTCTTCACGGAATAAGACACCTCACGCTGCTTTCCAAGGCAAAGGGACGATCGATATACACCAGCAGACAGCGAATAGAAGAAGCGTGTTGGAGAATCCGGATTGGCGACCTGGAAAACTCCGGTCTTGAGATTCAGCGCCGCGCAACCACTTCGACAGCACGGAGCTACTGGGAACTCCTGCAACACTGGGAGGGTTGCGAGCGTTGGGGCGGTCCGCCAGCGAGTGTGAAGTGCTACGTCGAGTCGATGAACAAGATGCAGGGCATGAGGCCGTACTTGACGCGGGAGGGATATGTCGGAATGGGGCCAGCGAGGTTGAGTCCGGGAGACGTTATAGTGGTGCTGATTGGTGCTTCGGTCCCGTTTGCCATTCGGCCACTGGAAAGATCAGCACGCGTCGGTCAATTTGCCCTCCTGGGTGAGGTGTACTGTGACGGCATCATGGATGGGGAGTTGATGGCGGGCGATAGGCCTTTCGAAACTATCGATATAGCTTAGCAAGACCATCGGAGAACCAGACGCTGGACGAAAGGGGGAGCTGTTACACACCGAGACCTTCAACTGACTCTCTCTCCAACCCGCCAAGCCAAACATCCTTGTGACTTGTTCCTCTCCGCCTGCGGAACTCCGAGTGAGTTTGACGTGAAAATTCCAGGTTATCTGCTCCGGCCATAAGGCTCGGCTGTCGATGTGGGGGTTTCCGCACCGAACCAAAACGTGCCCTTTGACGAACGTATGTCCTAGCGCGGTAGTGTGGCGGAGTTATGCATGTTCGTAGCCTTCGGAGTTTAGACCGATCCAGAATTGGCTGCGGAGTACCATTCGCACACCACCACCCAACTTTGGCGCACTTGGACTTCTCTGGTTGGTGAGCTCTTGGCGGTGGGCTGGACTGTGCATATCAGCTCCGCGACCAACGTGATATCGATTGGACCCCGCTCCTAACTTGTGCAAGTGTGATGATGCACAAAAGGCATACCGAGTCTGGGCAAGATGAAGAAGGGTGGTGGGACTGAATTGCTGCCGGGATTATGATCTGACTTGCCAGAGCTTATAAGCGTGCTTCACAACGACGCCCGACCAGCTGCCAGGCCTTGAGATTTCCCCCTCATCCTGGACAGCTCATTCCGGTTGTCTCCTCAGGCCTCGAAGTGAATTCACCCAAATCTCTGTTGTATCTTCGCCGTGGACCAAGCTCCGAACGATGCCTCCCTGGAGAGTTTCCGTCATCGCCTATTGTGCGATTTGGCACTCCAATATCTGCAATGCCCAGCCGGGTGATGGCTCTGCTGGGATGAACACCGTGATTTCGACAATCTCGCATGGTCCCGGCCCGCACAACTTTGGCTTTGCTCCCCTGCCAACGCCCGCACCTCTACTGGCGAACGGTGAGCTCGACCTTCGCAAACGCCAGCAGAGTTCTGGGGACATCTGTGGTTATGTGAGCGGCGATCCCCACAGCCCGTTTAGCTGCGAAGCCGGCGCCACGTGTCGGACAGACACCAGCATCTCTGTGGTTCATTGTTGTCCCGCGACACCTCAAGCCGGTGCCGTCTGTGTGGCGGCTACAACTTGCCTTGACAGCTCGGCCTATTCCTCGCTAATCCGCACGCTTGCGACATCGCTGATCGGGTATGAGACTGGCTGGTGCACAAATTCCATCTACCCTTACTGCGTCCAGTACGTCTATGGCGCAGCTCCCCTTTCCGGCTTCTCGCATATCGAACAGTGCGGTACTCAACCAACTCGGCAACTTGCCCTGGCCACAGCAACCTCATCATCTTCGTCAACACGGCCTACGACACCGATCGGCTCAGCAACCCCAACTACCCCTCCCACCCCGGATCCAACCCCAGGCACAAGCCCTACAACACCCGTAGGCGCAATCGTCGGTGGTGTCGTTGGCGGCCTTGGTAAGTCGCACATCCCCTCCATTCCAGTCCCGATACTGACTTTACCATCAGCCGTGATCGGCCTGGTCATTCTCGGCCTCTTCTACATCCACCGACGGAAGCGTGATACCGGCGAGAAACCCCCTCCACAGCAGCACGAGAACGTCGGGTACACCCCCGGCCCAGACTCGCCTCCCATCGGCTACGGGCCGCCAGCCGACTATCGAGGCAGCATGTTCAAGACCCCCTATGAAACGACATCAGTTGGCAGCCCGCCCACAAGCCCCACGAAATTTCAACCGCTGCCGGGAGATAGGGTCGCGCAGTACCACACGCCGCCAAATGACGGCATCCAATACCAAACACCGCCGGGTGGCGGTATGGCGAACCAGGGGCATGCCGTGGCGGGGCTGCAACCGCCGGTCTATCCGGAACAAAGGTACGAACTGCCGATCGAGCGTGGGAACGGAGAGGCGCGGGAGTTGCGTGCATGAGCATTCCATCATTTGTAGGATTCGTGTTCTCGAAACTCTCTTGTGAGGAACACTGACTGACACGAGTCGAGTAGGTACTACTGAGTAGATGAGTCCCCGTGATTTTGGAAGGTCTAGGGGGTTGGTGTGGTATTCTGGTTGGACGGAGGCTAGCTCGAAGCCCAAGTATTTTGGTAGCTGAAATTGATTTTGTCTGGTACTGGTTATCCAAATTAGTAGAGCAAAGGGGAACAGATTCAAAACTCAGTACTTACCGAGACATTCACACTCAGAACAAGGACCCAAGCTCCCTGAGTGTCAAGCTCACAGGTTAACTTCTGCCTGTTCCTTCTTTGTCTAAGATCGCCAACGAAACTTTGTATCTGTCAAACACGCCCATTCTATCAATGACCAGTGTGGTGAACAAAGTCTCAGATTCAAACTCCATACGGTCGGCGCCAATCGGCCCAATCTCTCTAGCACTCGTAACCCAGACTGGTTCAAGGTCCATGATCTCAAACCTATTGGCCTCGGCCTCGACATCGAGTTCACCGCCAATCTGGTGGCTGATCCAATAACTCCCCTTCTTCGCCGCGACCAAGATTAGACATCCCGGAGAGGCCCCATGGGACTTGATATGGAGACATCTTCTTGTCTCTACCTCTGTCGTGCTTACATTAAAGGCAAGTTGCCTGAAGTGTTTGGACGATGTTCGCCACGTCCAGAACTTGTACGAAATCCACGGTCGGCTTTGATGCCCTAGACTCAGGCCCCGGCGGAGTAGCTCCGTGTCGGTACTTGTCTTGATATAACACGTCTTAAGAGCCCATTCCTCTCCTTTATGCACGTCTAACCACTTAACCATGGTACTAAACCACATGAGTCTGGCAAAAACTAATATAGCTGAATCCTCAGATGCTTTGAATGGCATTGTCGAGGCGGGCGTGTTCAACGGTAACGTTGAACTGAAGGCATCAAAGATGTTTAATAGCGTTGTCAAGCTCAAGAGAAGAATGCATGGTTGATATGCTCCCACCAGCCTGCTGTAGCTCTGGAATGCACCGAGGTAGAGTGATCGCACGCGACTCCCACTCATTGGTCGCACTTGCCCAACAAACTCGCCGAAGCCGTCTTCGGAGAGACACCGAAAGAAGGCGTTCAAGGAGCGTGAGAGATCAGTTTCACGCTCGATATCTTCGACAGTCACCTCCCTGACAAAGAGGCTAAGACGTAGCCCGCGATGGTGAGCTGCAATGGCTCCCCCAGGACGGGCATATCAAAACGGACGCTGATCCAGTTGGACCACGACATGTTGTTGCTGAAGTCGCGTGGGGAGGTCGCAAGGATGCTGCCCAGCGGGGTTTGTGAAATACTTGCACGTGAGGTTTGCGAAGAGATTTGTACTTCTTGAGAATGAAGATGAACCAGGCTCTCTGGCGTCCATAGGCCCCAGAGAAATAGGGTGTAGTCTTCGATCGAGCCGATGATTTGTTCTTGGAGGCGGAAGAAAGCTCGTGATCCCTCCCCATAGAGGAGGGGCATGTGTACACCGAAGAGACCGAACAGACAGTATGCCATATCCTCTTCCCGGGTTGTGTAGCGGCAGCATGCCCATGACATACGCTCCGCGACACGCACTGAGCCAGAGGGACAGAATGATCAAGTATGGTCAGCCATATGCCGTATTTCCTGTTGATGAAACGTTTGCAGGCTTGTTTGCTTGTCAGGTAAGTCCATTCTTGGCTGTAGAACTCCACGTCGTATGGCGCGATCAGTTCTTGTAGTGTCCAGCCGCGACTCCACCAACGTGACGAAAATATGGGATACTGGGCGAGCTGTTCCGGCGTGATAACTGAGTCTTGATGTTTGTGATCGTCGGCCGAGGTCGTGGTCTGTTGCCACTCGACCATCTGAGCGCTGCTGATATCGCTGAGGAAAGCATAGCATTTCATCGCCTGCTCGTAGAATTTGTACATGGAGTTGATGGTCTCGGAGAGCTCTGCACTTGACGTTTTGTCGATGCAGCACGTGTCAACCCACGCCCATTCCAGTCCGTCTATCAGCGCCTGCTGGCAGCATCTCTCAACCTTGGCGAACCCTGCCTTGCTTCGCGCTGCATCTTAGAAAGTAAGCTCGGCATCCCCCCAGGTATGCGACAAGATGGCATATGGCGGCGTGGTGGTCCCAATGAGCTCCTTGATCTCGAAGGTTTTTGTGTTGATGAGGCGCATTTTGGTTGATGATGGACGGTCCTCGGAGAAGAATCTTCTCGATCTGCCGAGCAGCCATTGTTTGAAGACATGTGCGGGGTCATGGTTGCACTGCATGTCAGAAACTCCACTCGCGCATTGCATGGCTGCACCACAACAATAAGGAGGCCTGTTGGGATTGCGAAAAGACCGTAGACTGTTGCTGTTTACTCGTCAACTGGTACTAGCATAGGTATCGTGTCTGGGGGGGGGCCTTCGTTTGGTGGCATGTCGTACGAAACCGCTGCACCAAACCCAGCAAAAGTGAATCCACTGATACCAGCATTTAGTAACAGCGACTATGTTCCACATGGCATGTCCCTCAGGCCTCATGTTTCCCCCGGCTCGACAAGTCGAACACCTTCCCCGGGTTCATCACCCATCTTGGGTCAACCGCAAGCTTTAGCGTCCGCATCAACGCAATGGTATCGTCGCCCAGCTCATCGACTAGACAGTCCTTTTTCCCTATGCCGATCGCATGTTCGCCCGATACCGTGCCTTCCATCTCCAAGGCTCGATCCATCATATTGTGCACACATCGCGCCACGGCCAGCTTTTGTTCTACATTACTCGGGTCATAGAGCATCGCAACATGGAAGTTGCCGTCACCGACATGGCCAATGACACTTGCGAAAATGCCTAGTTTGCCGCATTCTGCTTTCGAGAGCTCAATGATCTCGGGAAGTCGTGACACGGGGACAGCCACGTCAGTCGACCAAATCTCAGTACCTGCTCATGGAATTTATCAATAAGAGAACGTTACACACTGCTTTTCAGACATCAGGTGACTTACCTGGTGGACGCGTGCTGACCATGGTGAAGAGTGCTTCTTTCCGTGCAGCCCAAAGGTCGTGCTCGTCCTGCTTGGAGCGCGCAAAATGGAACTTGCCTCCCCCTGAAAACGGCTTGATGATATTCGAGGCACGCGTAATATCGCTACGGATGGCGTCGGTCGTGCCTGAGAACTTGAGAAAGAGCGTCGGCTGCTCATCCCAGTGACGCTTGCGGACCGTTTCGCTGCCATGTTCGTTGAGCAACCGCATCTGGGCCTCGTCCATCATCTCGAGGGCTGCGAGCTGAATGCCGGAGCGAATGAGCTTTGACGCCGCGGCCGCAGCGTCGCCGATGCTGGGGAAAGCAACCACAGCCACACTTGTATCCTGCGGGATGGGCGCCAGCTTGAGAGTCACTTCAGTAATAATACCGAGAGTCCCCTCAGCGCCGACGAACAGAGACGTGAGGTTGTAGCCAGCTGATGTTTTGCGAGGGCGTCGGCGGGTTTTGATGACGGTCCCGTCGGGGAGCACCACGGTGAGGTTCAAAACCCAGTCCTTCATCGTGCCGTACCGCATCGCATTCGTCCCTGAGCAGTTGGTCGACACCATGCCGCCTATGGTAGCCGTAGGTGATGGATCCAGCGGGGCAAAGAGCCCGGCGTGAGCGATGCGGGTATTGAGGTCGACCCAGTTGACGCCTGGCTGCACCACGACGTCCATGTCCTCTGGATGGAAGGCGATGACCCGGTCCATGTATGCGAAGTCGATGCAAATGCCCGAGTGCGGCTGTGAGAAGTTGCCTTCGACGCTAGAGCCGGCGCCGAATGGAACCATCGGGACGCGTCTCCTGTGGCAGATGCGCGCGATGGCAACCACGTCGTCAGTTGTGCGAGGGTACGCCACGGCTACCGCACGCCCGCTCGAGTTAGATGTCGACCAGTCGGAGTGACCGTGATGCTCGAGCACGTCGGCATCGAAACTGAGGGCATCTGGTCCAAGCGCTTGCGCGATCTCTTTGGCCGCCTGCAGCATTTCGTCGGGGCTGGCGTACGCGACCTTGCCGCTTGCAAGGCAATTAGGAGGCGGTCTCATCATGAAGGTGCCAGCTCCAAACCCAACGAGGCCCATCACGCCCGCGGCTACGGCGACTTTCCAGTGCTGGGCTGACTGTGGTTGTTTGCGGGTCTGGTCGCCATTTCCAGTGGTCGCGCCAGTGGTAGGGCCCGTGATTTGCCGAATCTGAGGCGCAAGACACACGCCTGAACGCCCGCGTCTCAATGTCCCGGGACACGAACGGTGCAATATTCGCAGTGCGTTGTGAGCGAGCCGGCGGGCCATCTTGATGGGTGTTTCGTCTGATCTTGACCCAGTTGCGGTGATGCGACCGTGCAAAGACAATGATGCTGAAGAGGGGCCGGCTAGCGGCGGGCGAGCGGCCGAATCTCGCCAAACTTGTCCCAAGGCAATCGGCGACCAGCCATCGCATCGTTCCTTCTCCACCACCACCCACCACCAGGGAGAAGAGCGGTGCTTGAAGACTCTCAATGCCTGTTGAATCTTGACCTTAAGTCAGATAGCTCATATCATGGCACATGGCGCGTGTTACGCCATCAGCAGAGACCCGATGAGGAGGGCGAATCAACGGTGACGCGCCCGTTACCAGGGGCGCGATACCTGGTAACCGCGTCATCGCGTCGGTCACACTTTGCCGCTCTGTTGACGACCACGGCCACTCTCAGCTAGCGCCATCCTCTTTTCTATTGGGCGAATGTTTGCTTTCTCTGTTTGTGCAGTGTCCCTGCTGACGCACTCGTCAGAGTGACGCGTGCCCGCAGTGGCGTCTGCACGCGGTGTGGTTTTCTCATTTCCATTCAAGGTCAGTTGTTGCGAAATTTACGTTTCCATTCACCAAGTTGACTGAAATTGAACGTGAAAACACCCGATCCGCTTTGCGGGGTGCCCCTGCTTGCTTGAAATATGCGTCACTTCACAGGGCAGGTTGGCCTGTGCAATTTCCAGGGAATTTCAGGGCTCCAGATTTTCAAAAGTGAAATCGCCAAATCGGTGAAATTCGAATCTGAATTGCCCATCCCTATTCTCTCTCTTCCCAACATCACCCACCCCATCGAACGCCAGGACATTACGCACTAGCCATTGGCTCGAATCAGTTGAACACGGGACGGCAATATCGGCAATCATGGCATTCACGCGGAAAGGCTTGGTGGCGACCTTGGAACAATCCTTGGCTCAATCGCTCTCCAAGGAGACGAGAGACGAGATGCGGAGGATGGGTCTCAGTCTGAACGGCATGTTCGGAGAGCTGGGCCTCGATACGGAGGACATGGAGGGCATGGCTCGCGACCCCGTCAGCACCGTTCGCGCGCTTGACGGTCCCGAGACCCCGGACGTATCTGTGGATGATGCGCGTGGCCAGACGGAGCCGATGCGCACCAAAATCCTGGAGTTGTACGGCACGCTGGGCGACATCGTGGCGCGCCGTGAAGCCACCATCCAGAAGCGCTGGTCCAAGAAGACAAAGACCCAGAGGCTCGCCGTCCTCCTCCAGGCTCGCCCGACATGCCCCGTCAGCACCACCCCAACTTCAACACATTCAAAGACGAGCACGGCATGATCAGCAGCGCAGACCGGCCCAAATGGCAAGCCAGGACCCTTTGCCCCACCGTCAATCAGGAGGACCTCTCGAAGCCTAGTACGCTGCTTCTGCTGCTCGACTCTCGCGCCCGGAACCACCTGTCAGTCTTTGCTGGCACCGATCGGAGCGAGATGTCAATAGGCCTTCGAAGCTTTGCTCTCGTTCCCTATTCGGTCTCAGGACATGTCATGCTTCTTAACCGCATAAGCGATAGTTCCACGAAACACGGATACCACCTCCATGACCACAACGCCCGACAAGCAGTACTCGGTGGGCGAAGGTTCGCTCATTCTCGAGGCTCAGCAAATGATACTATCTTTTCTCGTCGAGATATGCGGAGCCATCCTTCACGAAATACCGTTAGATGCCATGACGGACCCCCAGTACCCGATCATGCCGGCGCCGAAGCTCAAGGAGGAAAGCGAGTCAGCTGGATTCGAGTCACTGGAGGTGTTGGCCCAGGAGGCGCCGTACCGCCTGCCTGCTCACCTGGACATGGGCCGGATGGTCTCCCTGCTCAGCGCTCGAGTATCGGATGCAAAAGACTATTCGTGGTCCCTCTGAATATCTTAGATACTTCTACGAGACTCTACTCGAGTATGCTGACCACGGGACCGCGTATTTCTGGGGCAATCCCAACGGTACCGACAGCCGCCGCGTTGTTTATTGGCCTGATGTGCTCACCAGACTCCTTGTTGACGCATATCGCGCGGTGGAAAGCTTCGAGGAGCTCCGAAGGCAGGCCGTTGAGCTGCAACACCTACAAGACAAGTACTCCGCCCAAATCGACCCCTCCAAGGACCTTCCCGAGGAATTTATGGACGCCCTCATCCAGTTCCGCGGGGTTGGTTTATCCTTGCCTCCTTCATATTACATGGCCTCTCTTCGTGGGCTTTGCAGCACGCTATGATGCCCTGGTAACCCCTACTTGGTAATGATGTCTGTCGATATTGCCGCTTAGCAGCAGCAGAAACCCTGGATATACGACCCGGACTGCTGGGGCATCAAATCTCGATGCAGGGTTCGCTAGGAGGTGAGGCACCTTTAATTTCAAGTAGTAGGCTTCTACTTCAAGTAGGAGATGGATGTCGGGTCAGGTGTTGAGTTGGAGAAAATGAACAGAAACGATAGGGGCGAGTTCGTGGTTCACAAACTCTGTTCCTCCTTCAAGTTATTTGAGCAGTCCTCAAGCCCCCAACATTCTGTCGAGGTGATTCAGCCGCTAGTTCAGCAACAATTTCACCCATGGACCACCATTTCCCCATAAGAGCTTTTTATTGGCAATCTTCGTCATACATCGTGTCTTGTCTTCCACCCCTTGACGTAGATGCGGACGAGTTCGGTGCTGTCAACATCGGGCCAGACAGTCATAGTTTTCTGTTCATGTAGGCTGAAGAAAAACTCACCTGAGCTGATCATCTTGAGGCCATCGAGTGGATTCGACAGGGGAGGTTGGAACAGTTCTTAATTAACTAGCATCCACTGCATGCAAACAAGGTGTCTCATCTTACTCCTCTACCTAAACCAAACACATTCTCATACAAAGTCAGACCGCACCATCAATCCTGATTAGTATCTACTCCTCCTCCAACCCCCTCCCTATCGCCATCCCCACCACTCCCTCTCCCCTGAACCGAAACCTCCATAGTCGTCAC
>Ga0247758_1001811_pt1 | contig 13890 bp, 17 predicted proteins | sample UWRJL156409C4_FD_180950 | JGI IMG/M metagenome (GOLD analysis project Ga0247758, IMG submission 180950) | Plant litter microbial communities from Arlington Agricultural Research Station in Wisconsin, United States - UWRJ-L156-409C-4 | ecosystem: Environmental > Terrestrial > Plant litter >...
AGTTTCCCTGGATAGAACAGCTCGGCTCTCACATCTACCAGGGCAAGGAACGCATCGGAAGCCTCGACGCCAAGTTCATAGGCCGGAGCTGGATAAGAAACAGCTTTTGGGATCATATGAACGAGCCGAGTGAGGGAACCTGTGCTCTGGCCTTGGAGCTATTTGATCGGTACGGCCGTCTCCGCAAAGACTTCTACAAACACGATGTCAGGAAAGGCAGCGGCGTCTGGGGCCCGGAACTCGATGATGAAGAGATTGTCCTATTTGAGAGTCTCCAGATTGACAAGGATGCGCGCCGAAAGAAGGTGGGCACGAGGGTTGTCACGGAGATCCTTCAGGCGTGCGGATGGCGTGGGTGTTACGCTTTTGTGATGCCGGGCTATCTCAGAAGGGAGTGCCCACCACATGGTTTGAACGAGGAAGAGGAGGAAGCATTTAGGAATAATATGGCAGATATTGCCATCCAGTTCTGGCGATCGCTGGGATTTCGGAGAGTGGGAGTGTCAGGCTAGTTTGCATTTACGGACGACCCCGACCACCCATCCAAGCGCCTGGACGCATCGCAGGACTGGGACCCGCCAAACAAGTCGAGGAAGAAGGAAGAGCTGCTGCCTGACCGAATAACCGCTGCCCTCCAGGAACCCGCTGACCCGGAGTCTTACGATATCAACCGTAATGTTCCGGCTCCCACCATTCTCTTAAAAGACCTTCTTCCCGAAGATCCCGAGAACCCGATCTGGCTCTTGACCGACAAGCACGGCAACACAGCACTCCATCTCGCGGCTGAGCTCTCCCGAGCAGATGATATCAAGTACGTCCTGTCCAAGAAGCCTAGCCTGACGAACCTACGGAACGACGAAGGATTCACCCCTCTCGAGGCCTTGCACGAGGCACTGGAGGAGAAGAGAACAGGGTCACGACGCGCCAGCGGCGAGAAGGCAGACCAGTTTCGGGGTTTCTCAGAGTCGAACATCGCATCCGTCGGCATGCTCACAGGAGTCGAAGTCTCGGACCTCGATCATATCGATGTGCAACGCATTAAGTATGGCTGTATCTGTGGTGCCTGCATCGACGGATTTCTAAGCCCGAGGATGCACCTCACACTTCTGCGCCACGCCAAGGAGCAGCAGCTCCGCCTTCAAGAATGGTGTGCTGCGAGCACCGATGGCTCCATTGGCTTTCCAAAGACCTTCATCTCCACCGGCGCAGAAAACTGTCTTCCTATCTTGGTAAAAGACCACCTAACAACCAACCAGCTAGTGCGAAAGGGATTTGTGAACATGTGGGCCTGCATCGTCGAGTGTCTCGCGGAAAACATGGCCCCCAGCAAAGAGAACGTAATGCAGCTGTGGGAGAGCCGGCTTCCGAGACTCCGGTCGGGAAAAGGGAAGGCGTTTCTTGACAGCGGCGGTTCCGTTAAGGTCGTAGCTAACATGCTTTTTTGCATCGCTCGCAGTCGGGACGAGCTAGCTGGGACTAGTAGCTACCGGAAGAATCCATACGAGGAGGAGATCAGTAAGCTGCCCTGCTGCCGCAACGATAAGGAGTATGAGTTTGTCAGAGGGGTGTGTGGGTATTAGGTGATATTTCTACTGGTTGGTCGAGTGGAAAATAGTCCGTATTGATGTCGATTGAATCAGCGATCGTACTCAGTTTGCCTTTAATGACACGTGGTGATTGGTGGCGTTCCATGTTTCTTGACATTTTCGTCATCTTATGAGCACTATAGGTTGAGGGTATCGGTCCCTAACTGGGGGCCTATCTTCCTATGCTTATGGGTTTAGATCAACTTATCTATCCTCCGCTGTTTCCTATCTCGGTATCCATGCTGAATACCTAGTAGATAGTAACCTCTGCCTCCCACTCCTTAAAGTCTTCGGGTCAAAGCCGATCTGGAAGGCCCCAAAATTCCACTCTGCCAATTCTATGGTAGATTTCCCTGTCAGGGTCATGGCGGCCGAGTAGAAGGCCAATGATACCGACATCGCTCCGACCGTACATGTCCTTATGCAGCAGCAGGACCTCAATGCCTGTCTTATCCGTGTTATCCTCACTGCGAAGCGAGGGAAAGGCCAACAAAGTTCTATGGCTTCCTGGTGGGCCCATAGGTGAAGAACACTTTGAGCCAGGGCATCGATGGAGTGACCTGGCCCCCTTCGTAGAAGTAGACTGTGCGATATCGCAGTCGATATAGCAATAAATACCTCCACAATTATCCAGAATAACTAGACCATTCTTGTCCATTCTGACTTTCACCTGCGAGTCAAATGAGTCGGTGCCCATGACGCATCCGGGCAGGAGTGGACCGCGAAGCATCAAATGCCCCCCATACACCGGGCCAAACCGGTTGCCCTGAGATACGGGATGGGTTTTGACTCCGGTGATCACACAGAAGGATAGAGACGTGTTAGGTTGTTCTGGAAAACTGATCCTGGTGTTCAGCGAAGGCCAAGTAAAGGTTGGGGCGACGTAGCTTTCCGGGCATCGGCCTGGCACCGTTTTATAGAAGCCACGATACTCCTGGCCTTTCGCATGCCAGTCTAGATATCCTAAATCTGATACCACGAAACTCCAGCAGCCAGCAATGTAGCATGGGTCGAGTACTGCACGTTGCAGCGCCGCATCGTATCTCTTGGTCAAGTCTGAAATAGCCGCCAGCTTATCCGTTTCTTTCGTAAGTCTCCGGCCCGAGAAGTTCTCACAGATCAGCTGCCACCCAGCCATGAGCATAGTTTCATCATCCTGGTTCCCGAAGCCACCCCACTCGAGCTCGTTGTTCCACTCGGGCCGTTCGCCACATAAACAGGCAGCCTCCTCACTGCACTTCCACTGGACGTCGGCCCTGGTGAACTTAAAATATCTGGCGGAGAGCATCGCTTCTTGGTATGTCCAACCTCTCTCACTGATTGGATCAACGATGACATCCTCGTTTGGAATGGTTGGGTGGTAGTGAAAGCCACCACGAATAGCTGTGCATTCCGTTATGTAAAGGCTGACAGAAGGTGGGAGCGCCACTTCCAGACGGGTGGAAATGTTGTCTAGATGGGTCGGGAAAAATCCGCTATGACACGAAATGGAAGACGCCGCAATTATGGTTAGGGTTGGCATGGAATTTCAACTACGAACCCCCTCTAACCAGCCTTACAGCTCGCTAGCCCGTGTACTTCCACCTTCTCGGCACTCCACGATCGTACTGCCACATCATCCGACACGAGCTGGACTTCGCGATCGCCATTGCCGGAGATACCCCTTTGATACCACATATTAATGGTAAACATGTCCAGTTCGAGGAGTTCGCCGACTTCATTGGCCCCTTTGCAGACATTCTCGACTGCGAGGTCGCGACTCGATACACCTACGGCTCCATCCGGCTCACGTGGTTGAATAATATTGCAGTCATCTTCAGCGGCCGTTTGACGTACTTTCATGACCAGGGGCAGTGGCGGGAGCAGATGGGAACTATCGTCGTGCCCCTGATTATAGGACTAGGCTTAGTTTCGATAGCTATGACTGCTATGCAGGTCGAGCTAGGGATGGATGCTCTTGGGTGGCAGCAAATATGGCCTGGGTTTCTTGGGGCATTCCGGTGGACACCAGCGGTTATGGTAACACTGCTACTTGCGACTTTCGTCATCATTGTAGTTTTGGTGGGGGTTTCTCTTGGTGTTGGACTGGGGGTATGCCCAGACCGGTTTCCCGGCCAAGAGTGTGAATAGGGAGATTGGGAAGTAATAGTTACCGGTATAAAATCGCCGGGAATATCCTTAGTCCTGATTCTATATCTAGGTGCTTTTTGGCTACGACCTTTACAACTGGGGTGACAGCGAGGGCTTCTTAAGTTGGTATATTAGGCGGGCCCTGCTAGACGTGCACTAGTTGTTTGGCTAGACGTGCACTAGTCCTCCCAGGGTTAGGGTTATGTATGGCCCCAAATAGTAATCCACACCACACCCAGTCTAGCCTCTGCCACTCTCTGCAAACAACCGACACCACACGACCACCCTCCCAACCCACAACGGCTGGTCGCATCAATTTATCACCTTTTCTACCCGTAAACTAGCCATTTCCGACTACTTTGCAGCCTTCTGAATCATCCCTGCGTCTTGCGCCGTCCAACCATCGCCGTTCTTAGCGGTCGCAAAGATGCCAGCCAGTGCAGGGCAAGCTTCACGCCCTAGCGGCTCAATTGACCACGCCATTGCGATACACTCCTCAAGCCCAGCCTCTCCGATTGATTCGCGCGATTCGCGCGATTCTGAAGCCGAAGATTCCTCTGTTTGGGAGGGCTTTTCCACTGGTGACAAGGCCCACGAAGAAGAAGCCCCCAGCGATAGTAATAGTAATAGCGATAATGACGATAAGGTCATTCCCAATCCACTGACTAGCTTCCTCTCTGCCATTATTTAAGACCTCCAGAACGCTGTCAACGCGTGGGCTAAAGGCTAGGGGTTTACCGTTATTCGCAGTAACGGCCATAATATATAAGATAGAGAGTATATACAGTATAAGATTCTTTATAATCGATATAGTAACTTACGGAAATCTAAGGGTATAGGTTTACGGCAGTTAATTATATAGAAGTGTAGTTGTAAATAGAAGGGTTATATAGTTTAAACTGCTGTTAGTTAGCTGTTTCAGAACTACCTTAATACCCTTAAGTATAACTATATACCCTTTACTCATCCCTCCACCTATCCCTAGCATTAAAAGCGCGACCTTATAATAGTTAAAGTTATCGCTAAGGCTTCCAGTCACCCCAATATTTATATTAAAGAGGTTAACTCCCTTATTACCAACCAGTTCCCTAACAGCACACTTATTAATAAAGATATCTATAACATTAGATTAAAGCTTAAGTGTAAGGAGTTAGGTAGTCACACCCTTATTAACGCTTTTATTACTACCTTTAATATTAAGGGTATATTATATAGAGTTAAGTAGGCAGATAAAAAGAAAGAGGACCTTATTAACTTAGTGTTTATAACTAAGAGCCTTATAAAGATAACAGTAAGGTATTAGGAGGTTATGTAAGTAGATATAACGTATAAGACTAACCTTTTTAAGTACCCTCTCTTTTAAGTTACTAATATAATTAACTTATATAACCTCTTTAATTCCTTCTTTAGTCTAGTTAATAATAAGCGACGTAAGGCTTATAACTTCCTTATCACGGTAATAAAGGAACTTTAAGTTAAGTTTAATATTAAGGAACTGCTAGTCTTTGTTACTAACTATTATAAAGAGATAAAGGCCTTTATTACAGAGATCTTTCCTAACATTTAATAACAGATTTATATCTTTTATATTATAATAAATATTAAACTTAACGTTAAGAAGAAGCTTAGTAAAAGGAGGGAGGTTAACTTTAAAGATAAGTAGGAGTGAGAGCAGGCCGATTTAACTTTAAATACTGTAAAGCGGGTGGCTTTAGCTAGACTTCACACTGAGATCTTAGACCTTAAGCCTAGTGTTATAAAGGTAAAGCCTAAGACCTATCCTCATAACCACCACGGTGTTAAGGAGATGTTTAAGGTGATAATGTATATAGAGATTAAAGATCTATTCTTTAAGGCCTAATTAGCCTTTAAAGCTAAGTTCTCTAACTCGCCACGCCTTCTCCACTATATCTAGAAACAGTGGATACCTTTACGTAAATAGTAAGCTTAGTGTTATATTAAACTTTATAAGAACTTTAATATTATAGTAACATTATTAACTAAGAGTAGTAACTTTAACGTTAAAAGCTATCTTTTTACCAGCTAGAATTCTATTTACTAGCTTGTTATTAAGTTAATTAAGGCCCTTATAAAGCGGTAACTTAAGTTAATCGCAAAGGTTAAGGTACGTAAGGGTGTTAAAACGAAGGAACAGTATCTCACGTAAACTTATCTTAATAAACTAACTATAAGGATCTTATTTAAAACGCTAATATTAATTAATAAGGAGTATAAGTTTATAAAGGTAACGTTTCTTATAATAATGTGTGTAGTTAAGCCTCTTAAACCCTATAATAATAACCACTATTTATTATCGTAAAGTTATAGCCTTCCTTACCGGTATAAGATCTACACCATCCTTGCTGCTGAAAAACATCTCCATCTTTAAGATGTTTATCCTCACTGGCATCTTAAGAACAGGCTTATAAGTTTCCACAATTAAGATTATTAACAGATTTAACAGTATTAGGATAAATAAGACCCCTACCTTCAAATCCGAGATCCTAAAGTCATCGAGAAGCTGTAAGGAAGACCGAGAAGCAAACGCGTTATAATACCTTCTAAGCACGCCGTCAATACAGGGCTAAAGACTCTGACGGCCTTACAACCACTAAAAACCCTAATATCACTAACAACTCTAAAGCCGAAGAGGCAGCGGAAATAACCAGTGAAGACGGTACCCGGGCTTCCAAAGGGCAATTCAGCGCCTTTAAAGCCTAGTATTCGTCGAACGCTATTAACGTGGGAGATTATACACTCGCCTACGCCTAAGTTATAACAAAAGGAGGCACCTAAGGCGAAGGCTTAATAAAAGGATGAAGAGGAGGAACCACAAAGAAGAAGAATAATTCGCCTAAGGCCTTACCCATCATTACTTCTTACCTCCGAGAAAGTAACTACTCGGTTAAAGAAGCGGGCGGCGCCGGGGACTGCCACCAAAACTTTAATAGCAGAGGACGAAATTATCCCTAAGCCGCCCGTGAAAAGGACCAGTAGTGGCCGAGTGGTGAAACTAACGGCCAAGGCAGCTAAGGCAGCGAATAGAGGCTAAAAACGCGATTTCCAAGGTCTTTCGGTTTAACTACTACTACGTTGTTAGCTTGGCCCAGTCACGAGGCTTCGTTCCAGTTATAGACCCCGCAGAAAGCATGTAGAATTAGTTGTATTATCAATTGAAGGTGTAGATTACTGCAAAAAAAGATTGCTTTTCAGTGCGGCAATGAATGAGATGGGTGGCCCCTTGGGGATGAGAATCTGGGCCATACATAACCCTAACCCTGCCGAGGACTAGTGCACGTCTAGCCAAACAACTAGTGCACGTCTAGCAGGGCCCTATTAGGCGACGCGGGTGTGGATGCCCACCAGGGATCATGTGCGAGCGGGCTTAATCCCGATGTCGCCGAGATCTCATGCTTGTATGCTGGGGTCGAGTTCTTGATGTCAATATCGAAGGGCTCATCTCCGTAGTGCGAAGCCGCGGATGGGTAATGAGAAGGCTCATCATTTTAGTCCGCGATGAGCCAGGCCGTTGTCCCGAAGGGGCTACCTCAGGGAGCGCCATATAGCGCAAGAACCATTGCTCCTCGTTCTCCAGATCGTTATAAAATTCCGTCGAAAGCATTGCCGCATGAATCTTCCGCAGTCCTCGTTGTCGGCCTGTCATTTTCGTTTTCATCAACGTCCAGCTCGGGGCCCTTCCACCCCTGAACAATCTTCACATGTGCCTTTTCTAAGCCATCAGGATTCATCATACAGCACAGAGTCTCCTCATCCACTTAGAGTAAATACGTGTACCGCGAGCCAGAGCAGCCCCTTTGCCGAACTGCACCCCAGCGCCACACTCGAACTCGTCGCTCACCCACTCCCTAACCTACCTTTCAACGCCCTAATCGACGTCCTCTCGAGTGCCAGATCCTCAAAAAAATGCCCACTCCACCTTCCTAGCAGAGGCGGCCGCAAAAGCAGACAATCTGTGACGACTTCCAGGCCCAATCGGTTTCGATTCACCCGTGAGTCGCTCTTGCCAGCGGCCCTCTCCTTGGAGGCCACCTGCGGTTTCCACCTTTCCGCATTGAGCCGCAAGACTTTCTCAAATCCGCCACCTTTACTTCAAGCTTTTCAAGGCGCGCAACCAGTTCAGCATCCGGACCAACGTCCAGGCCCGGGACTCTTGTTATCGAGGGGAACAATGTAACACTCCAACTCCCCTCGACATACGCCATTTTCGGATCATGCGTACCTCAATGCGTCTCATTCGATGGTGTGCGCCTATACAATAATTTCCCATTCGTCGATACGACGCTGCAGCAACCTTGGAGTCGAGGATGGCCAATATGCGTACCGCGGGGTGGATCCAGCTTCCGGCTCCCCGTTGCGTCGCATTGGAGGACTGTGCATATATGCACCATTACTCATCCGCCTCCCTTGCATTACGAAAGCATATCATTGCCCACCATCAGTGCCACAAAGCTGCAGCTAGGGGTGCGGGGTGTTATCTCGACTCTCGATATAAACCGCCATCGCCTAGCTATCTCATCCAACCCGACAATCACTGATTCCCCAACCCCAAGTCCAATCTGAAAGCTGAATTAGACAAGTCGGCCATGGACGTGGTATACGAATATGGCTGGGGGCTGTTACGCCTAGTTGTTGTGGCATTGTTGGTTGTGAAAGTTGCCCCAGCTGTGGTGTACCGGATGTATCGATTGTTCCTCTATCCCTATTTCGTTTCCCCTCTCAGATACCTCCCCGGACCAAAGGTGAGAGACAATGTCATGTTCTTTCCAGTTGCGCCGTTGGAAGCTTACAAGATATGGCAGGACCACCATTTTCTTATCGGCCACACTCTGAAGCAGTTCCGCAGCGGCTCTCCCAACGAGCCATACCTATCCTGGATGCGCCGCTGGCCCGAGGTGCCATTAATCCGCTACTTTGACCTGGGAAACTCGGATGCCGTGCTGGTCACAAGCTTGGCTGCTTACAAGGAGATTCTCCACGACAAGGTCTATTCGTTCCAGAAACCCCCGTTCTTTACTAACCTGGTGGCCGACATCATTGGACTGGGGGTAGTATTCGCTGAGGGTGAAGAACATAAGAAGCAAAGACGGGCTCTTGCGGGTACGCGCTGCCAAGGTCTCGATCTAGCTGGGAATAACACGTGCAGGTTTATTCTCGACTCGCAACCTAAAAGCAATGATACCCATGCTCCAGAGCAAGGCCCGAACCCTCACACAGCTGCTGGACCAGATCATCGAAACTGAGAACGGTGTTGTGGAGCGTAAGCAACGTCCCGGGCATATCTTATCTTGCTTATGTCTGACCTCTAGAAAGTCGTTTCGCTGTACTCCAAGATCATGCTGGATATCATGGGAAATTTTGCCCTGGGTGTCGAGCTGGGCAATCTTAAGCCCGGAAGCGGCGCCACCAACACAACTTTTGATAAGTGCTACCACGAGGTATTTGAGCCTAAGGGTCTGGGTCAGATCCTAGTGGCGCTCAATGGCATCTTTCCCGTCCGGTGGCTGCCCCTCGAGGCGAACCGTCGGTTTGTCCAGGCGAACAAGATTGTCCGCAGCCAGCTGACGGAGATTATGCAAGACCGGATCAGAACGGTGGGGGAGCGGAAAACTGCCGGAATGGACGGCATGCCCGCTGGGGAAGTCCAAGATGTGTTGACATATTTGGTTACGGAGAAATACTATTCCAATGATGATCGATGGACCGAGGAGCAGATTCTCAACCAGGTTTGCATCTCCATGCTCTTGTCTGTAGCGGTAGAACAGTGGGCTAACCCAATGGCCTTTCGCAGATTCTTACGTTCCTGGCAGCTGGTACGTCTCCAGGCCACAGTGCACTTTACGGGCTGCCGTCGTGGCTCACATCCTAAACCAATTCTATCCCACTTACTCTAGGTTCCGAGACTGACGCTCTTTTCTTCAAGGTCACGAAACCACCGCGGGCGGGCTCATGTGGGCGACTATCCTAATGACACAATATCCCGCTGAAACGGAGAAACTCCGAGCAGAAGTCAAGTCACTCCTCAACAGCTCATCCTCCTCATCGCCACTCAGTCAGAGCGCCATTGACAGCCTTCCTTACCTGGAAAACTTTATCCGTGAGGTTTTGCGTTTCCAATGTCCAGCCATCAACATCGCCCGTGAGGCGGCCAAGGATGTGACAGTCCAGGGCATTCACCTTCGGAAAGGCACAACGGTCCTTATACAGCCGGCCGTATTTCAGCATAATCCAACCATCTGGGGCCCCGACTGCGACGAGTTCCGGCCAGAGAGGTTCAACCATCTTGAAGGCCAGGCGGCTGACCCATACGCCTATACCGCCTTTAGCCAGGGTGCAAGGATCTGCATCGGCAAGGCTATGACGATGCTGGAGTTTAAGATTATTCTCATAGAACTGGTGTCTAGATTTGAGTTTGAAGCTGTTGATAAGGTCGGTGAGATGAAGTTGGTTAATCCGAGTACTCTGCTGAGACCTGAGGGGGGAATCAGGGTACGTGTGAGGAGGTTGACGTGATGATGCTATATTTGGTGTGATGGGGATCCAACTGCGTGTCATCATTTCCTAGTTATAGAAGTTAGAACATGAAGGAGATCAAGGCGTCGTTTTATTTCCTCTAAACAGCCGTCTCCATAAGCTCTTCCTTGAAGATATTTCAAGTTCCTCTACACACTTCGCCGAACAGCCATTCCTTTTGTCAAACTCAGCTTCCCAGCCATGAATATCATCATCCGGGGCTTGGACCCAGTCTGCCCAGTTCTCCGCCGAGACCTGCCTCCCGGTAGTCTCATCAAACTGCAACACCATTCTGGTTGCGTCGCCGAGTCCGTTCGTTGCGCTTGAAAAAGACGGTCCCGAGGAGGCCGTAGCGGTCTCATCCACGCCAGTCATTGATCTAGAGGCCATGATGGCATCCATTTCTATCCATTCATCCGGCGCCTCTTGTGTCTCCACCGTTGACGGAACGGACTTATCCGACGACCAGCTGAGAGCAGGTGAATCGCATGTAGAATGTCTTGGTAGAGTTTCGGAGCCTAACCGACAGATGCGACAATGTCCGTCCAGCTTGCGGAGATGCCCGAGCCGCAACCGTGAGGGTCGCAGTCGCAGTCTCGATCGGGGAGGTCGTTGAGATTCCAAACATGGTGCCGTTAACTGGCACATGGTAGCTTCTGTTGCTGGAGGACAGAAACGTTGACCTGGATGTGGCTCTTCCCACTCGTCCATTGTGTGCGCTACTAGACAAGGATAGGGGTGTTAGTTTTTCGGCGGGCTTATGTCACCAACATGGGCCGTCGGGGATACCCGCCCGGAGACGGCTAAGAAACTTGTATGACTTACAACGGAACAGGGCGTGATGCTTGCGGCTCTTCGTTGTCACCTTGCTGTTCTGCTTGCCTGTTCTGTGGGCAAACTGTGCTGGGTAAGCACCTTGGGTTTGGGTGAGAAGTTGAAGACTTTTGTGTCAATTATCACCAAGTCGGGCCGACGGGAGGGTAGGGTGGACGGCGACCCGGGGATAAGAAACTCCACGAGGCGTCCCGTAGTCTGGTCGGTATGTGGGCAGCTTTCGGTGACCCATCCCCCCGGGTCAGTCAGTGCTCCACCCTCCCGATCACACTAGCTCAATGCAAAATCGTGACGCGACATCTTTAGATCGGCGGGACCAAATCATTGACGACCTATCTCCTCAGCGAGCGTGCCCGATGAAATTCGGGTGAGGGGTTCACGGGTGATTTTCTGCGCCTGTGGCTGACGGGATCGCTCTGTGCCGTTGAGCGACAGGGAAGGGAGCGTGGCAGATCATGCGATGATGATGAGTAAACAGTAAATTGATCATCCAATCTTATCTATCCCCGTCAGGGCGTGCATAAAGCCTTCCATATCATTGTTCGAGAAGGGTTTCTCACAGGCTGACTCAGTGTCTGCGCAAGAATACTCCTGGAAGCCCCCCAAATGCCAAGAATTTGTTCCAGACCCGGCGGTTAGAAAACTCGTCATCTACCCAATGGCGGGCATTGCCACCTTGCATGGCCCCCTATTCCGGCTGGGTGGATCACGCTAACGCACTGTTGCCCGCAACGGGGAAGGGCTGGGGGTGCCAGTCACTCGGAACGGCGTCTGAGCTTTTAAAACCCACCGGGTTCATAAAATTGAATGTTCTGGAATGTGGCCCCCCCCGTCCTGTTCCGCGGTATCTTCCGCTCAGAGAGTGCAGACAAAGTCGTGTCTTTCAGGTTCCCATTCTGCGATGCAATGTGTCATCCCCACACACTCAATTCTCCTCATCCTTCACCGCCCCCCCCGCCCCCCACCCAAGCGGTTGACAAAATAAACGGCACCGCAAAATCGAAGTGGTCCGTGGGTTGTGGCCTGATCCTAACGGCCACTTACCAATTTTGCAACAGTTCTACGACAATTCAGCAGTCGAGAATTCACGCAGAGCTGGATTCCGTGGTAGTGTGAATGCAGGACGTGATAGTGCCTGGGTGCCAGATAACTAGGTGGTAGAATGGTCGATACCGCGAGGTACCTAATCTGTAGAATAATTTAGGTGGGTGGCAGTGTACCTTGAGGTAATGTGTACCGTTTATTTTATTAAGGCAATTGATAGTCGTGCGCTTATAAGCAGCGCTCTTTATAAAACCCTTTCGCTAATCCTCTGTATCACTTATTATTATTATTTGTCTTACACCGTAGGAGCTGAAAGCTCCGCCCGTGAGGGCAAGCGGTCCCTCTACTGCTAACTATCTACTATCGGGGCGTGGTTGGGGCGTTTCCACCCCGCCCACTCTTCTTTTTATCCTACTGAAATACATGTGGTTTGGTCTCGACTACCAAACGCGGTGACAGGTCATGGGGTTAGTGCCTTGTGCTGGCGTGTGTCACAGGTGAGACGGGGGCGTGAGCGGGTCGTTCTCGGTTCTGCTGCGCTCACGCCCCTTGGCCGTAATGGCTCGGAGGTCCTACGTCACCTCCTTTTTCCTCCGGGGTAGAAAGGAAGACCCCTTCGGCCCGGGGCAGCTCCCCGGGGTTCGACCGGGACCGAGGCGCTAACGGCTCAGGGGTAACTCCGTGATGTCTCCTCTTCTTGGTCCGGTCTTCTTCACACCGCTCCGGCTATCGCCGGTTCGTTGTTCTTTGTTCGTCACAACTTTCGGTTCTGCGCTCTGCTGGCCCGCTTCCTTCGGGCCGTTATCGCTTCGTTCCTTCCGTCCGGGGTCGCCGGCGTGGCCGGCTGACCTCCGTGTGCCTCCTCTAGTGGCCTCGTGGCTTCCATCCAACCTTTTTGTTAAGGCTGGCTGGCCTTCACGGTTCTTACGGTTCTACTCTCCAACTTCTATAAATTCTTCCTTCCTGTATCACTTATTATAATAGAAGAAAGCGCCTTTTACTAAAGCATTCCAGCTGACAGCTAAAAGCCCAAGAGCGTATAAGAGTGGCTTTTTTAGTTTAAGACCCTTAAATACCATGTAATGAACTAAGGGATCTGGTACTTTATTAATCTAACTGTCCCTAACGTGGCTAATCTGTACATAAAGCTAATTATTCTAATAATGTATAAGCTTATTAGTAAATGATAAGAGAAGGTGATTAAATTATATAACTTTACCTATAAATATTAAGAGTTAACAGCTTTATCCTTAAAGGCAGCTAACGTGCATGATAAGCGAGTCGCGCGGATAAGCGAGTCGCGCACCCTAATAAAATTTGGTGGTCTGCACGCGAAAAGATGATAGTAAATTGTTAGTGACCCTATTAATTTCTTATCACCTTTTTCACATTTCGGCTACCAAATTTTATTAGGGTGCGCGACTCGCTTGTCTGCGCGACTCGCTTATCATGCACGTTAGGTATAAATTAAAGTTTAATTAACTCCTCCTATCGCACAATTCCTTTATATTAACCAAGTGCGTAAAACTGACGAGACTAACGCCGTTTGAAAGCCCTGGAAAAACTCTATCTATCCACACTAGTTGCAGCCGCGCGCAGCCACGTGCGCGGCCATAGCAGGTGTTGGAAGGTGGGGAGCACTAAGGCACCGACCGGAGTAAAATTTTTTCTGCTGCCAAGACTATTGCTAAGCCCACTGCCAAGCCCTTACCAGCTATAATAAGCCACCCCCCACCAGCCATAATAAGCCACCCCCTACTAGCTA
>Ga0247758_1001812_pt1 | contig 13887 bp, 15 predicted proteins | sample UWRJL156409C4_FD_180950 | JGI IMG/M metagenome (GOLD analysis project Ga0247758, IMG submission 180950) | Plant litter microbial communities from Arlington Agricultural Research Station in Wisconsin, United States - UWRJ-L156-409C-4 | ecosystem: Environmental > Terrestrial > Plant litter >...
AGGGGGGAGAGAAAGCTGTCCGGCGCGAGCCAAAGACAGTCGGGGTTCCCAGCACAAAGTTCTCCTCCTCTTTTCAAAATATGACGACGTGACAACCCAATTGAAAGACAGACGATGTGCGGGGCAAGAAGGCTCCGTAAACGCCGTTGACAGCAATCCAAACGCCCCATCAGCAACAGCCCGATTCGGACGGGTTTGGCGTTGCTGGCCAATCGAGTCCCGAGGGCGGGGACCAGCAAGCTTCAATGAAGCTCGTGCAAAGTGAGGTGTGAGCGGGAAGCCTAGTGCGATGCAGCCCAATGATGATGCGTTGAGGGTCAAGAGGGGATGCGATGAAACAAGCACAGCCGCAAAGGCTTGGGACTCTCCGCAAGTGAGCAAAGCCTCGGCGGCCTCTGCCCGCCAATCCGTTCGGACGGGACGACCAGGGTGCCCTGGTGCGCAGCGTCGGGGGAAATCAGGGCTGAAGAAGGATGAAGTGGGTCTGCACGGCCTGCTTCCGAGAAGTTGGTGCGCTGGTAATTTTTTTTTCGTCGGTTGGTTTTCGCGAAATTGGATTTTCCCCCTGAAATGGTTGGTGAGGTCAGGTAGCCGTGCAGAAGGTTTGTTGTGGCCACAAGCCAATCGGGCCATCTGGGTCATGACAGCGGATTGGTGTTGAGAATGCACGATCGGGAGCAGCCGAGGAAAAAAAAAGTAGCGGCATTGGTTGTCGCATTTCGATGACTTCCATCTGGGGATGTCATCACCTTCGCTCCCTACGATCGGGAGATCGTTGCCCTCTGCTGGGGAGAGGGTGGGGGTGATAGAGTCCGTCTTCTTCGTCCTGGAATGCGTCGCTGTAGGAGACGACGACTTGGGGATGCACAACCCGTGGCACGGTGTTGGGTGCATAGGTGGGCTGCGGCGCATACCCGCTAGCTGAGTAGGGAGGATATTGTCCGTGTCGCGCGGATGGAGAGGGAGGTACTTGAGACGCCTGTGGCCTGACTCCAGCAGGGCCGAGAGGCTCGACATAGCTGCCGCGCCGGCTATGCTTGCTTTTGCTAGAGGTCTTGCTGCTGTTGGCGTCGCTCTCTTCGCCGGCGGCGCGGCTGTCGAATCGCTTGCGAAGACGGTCCATCTCCTTGTCCTTCTCGCGCGCCTTCTCCTTGTCCCTCTCCTTTTCTCTCTCCTTCTCCATCTCCCTCGAGATGCGCTCGCGCTCCTTTTCGATCTCGATCCTCTCGGTGTCCTGCTCCCTCCGGCCAATGCTGTGACGCTTGCTGGCGCTTCGCCGTGGCCTCTTGTCGTCGTCGGCGGCGGTGGTAACAGGGTTAGCGCCGCTCATGGAGGGAGGAGACCCGCTCTTGCGATGCGACGACCGCTTTGAATCCTTGAACTCTTTGAGGCTCTCCTTGAGACGTGCGTTTTCATCGCTGAGTGACTGCTTTTCTTTTGAGAGCTTCGACTTCTCGTCTTCGAGCTCCTCGACGTGGTCCTCAAGCCCGCGCAGTCGTGCTTGGGTCTCTTTGAGTTCCTTGTGGGCGCGGATAAGGAGGTTGTCGAGCTTCTGGGCCTTGTCCATCCACTCCTTTTTTTCGTTGGTCTCGGTAGCTAGTAGGGCATAGAGGCTGGAGTTGTCATAGTCCGAGCCTGCAAAGGCGCGATCAGGATATGCGGTGCGGCTCTCGTTGTCACTGCTGAACGAACCAACTCCCGAGTCGCTGCGCTGGTGATCCAGGTACGACCCACCCGAGGGCGAGTCCCTGCGGAACTTGACTGTTTTGGACATGATGCTGCCCGGCGACGAAGGGGGGAAGCCTGTAGGCTAAAGCAGCAGAAAAATGTGTTGTGTGCTGATTTGACCAGCAATTGCGGGCGCTGCACAGGTGCCCGACTGCTTATAAGAAAAACGAGAGAAAAAGTGCGGGAGAGCGCCAGGGGGTGGTAACGGGTGGGCGAAATTGGGCGAATTGGCACGGGTTGGCAGGCCGGGGGCGGCACAAGGCTGCGAAGAATGCGGTGTGGCCGGGCGTCGAGCGTTGGGCTTCAATGGCAAGGAAGCATTCACTAGCCGAGGACGGGTGTATAAGAGGCGACGCTACCCCTTGCACTGTGGTCCTTTGGGCAGGAATGGAATTTCGCTTGGTCTCGCACACAAACTGGTTTGAGAAGAACGACGATATGGGGAGGGGAGAGGAGGGAGGGCACGATCCTGACTTCTCACCGATCATATTTATTCCTCACAGCCCACTGCTGCCTTCAGTCGCAACACCAAAGACGGGAGAGGTATGTTTAAAGTGGACAAGGGGGGAAGCCGGATGGAGGGGCAATGGTGGGAGGACGGACCAGACTCTGGAATGCCAAGGTATCAGTACACTGCGAATTCATCCTGCGACCGCGCGTAGAGTCATACTCTCCCAGGCAGCTCACACCGAGGGAGACACGGGGACAGGCGCTGCGCTGCGCTGTCGCCCACACCCCTCTGCCCCCTTCCAAACCCCTCCATCCCGTTCTCTGTTGTCCGTCCATCCACAGACTGACAAACTCGCACTCATGAGCCTCAGCACCCAGGACTTTGCAGGGCAGGGGTGAGAAAGAGCGAGGATCAAGGGGACAAATTTGGGCCAGAATTCGGGGCGGTGCAGCGGGCCGTCGTGCGAACCAGCGGACACCTCGTGGAGCTGGTCCCCGCAAGGCATTCTCTGGCTCTGTGTCTTCTTTGGGGCCCTCCTCCTCTTCTCACACACGCTTTCTCGGCCCTCTCCCTCGAGCTCCGTCCCGCCGAGAACCTAGCGAGCCAGTCTGGCTGCCTCATCTCACCGAATTTTCATTTTGCCTGAAAATTCGGGCAATGGGTCGCGCACCAACCCATCCAGCCCGTTTCAGCCAATTACACAGCTCCTTGCTCCGGCCTGGCGGTCTGGGCGCCTTCTCCGACTGAAATGGGTCCGGCGAGCGGCGAATGAGCAGCTTCGAAAGCAAGCCACACAGCTGTCTCGGAGGTGGACGACCTGTCAACACAGGTGAGTCACGGAGAAGCATGTAGTTCATGCATTGAGCATGTTAGAACTACTGTCCGTATAATTGATTATTTCGTGGTTTCTCACTATTAGGACCACTGAAACCGTGTACGATCTTGCTGTTATAGCTGTTCCTTTGTCATTTCCCCTTCAATGCCAAAGCAAGTGGTCGCGGAACATTGGAACGGGTCTTCTCATTACTTTCTGACCTTCGAAATTCGACTTCTTCCACACACGCTAGTCCACAAGCTGTCACGAGGAGCGTCCATACAAGGCTGAGGCCGCACACCCTCACCCCGCGCCAAGTTTCAGCAGATCTGTGGGTATCGGGAGACAAGTTCTTTCTTGTGGACAATTCACAATTCGAGCTATTGAGCTGTTGGCGGTCTCGCCTGAGGTCAACCCAACACTACCCCTCATGTAGCGGTACTTCGTGCCTGTCGCTGGCCGCCAGGAGATGGACCCTTTCCACCAAGTTCCCCTTTGTTCGAAGTGACTCGATTGGAACAATTCGTTTCTCTTGCGCCTTTGATGTGATGTCTACATGCTATGCGAGGTACTGAGAGACGGGCGTCTGCAGCTACTAGCTGCAAAACAGACAGCTGCAAAAAGGCGACCCCACAAGGACGGCCGCTCTCTTGCATCTCCGTCCGGCGTATGAAATGTCTTGGTGTCCCGGTGCGGAAATGCAAGTCATAACCGCTGCAGCGAGTTGTCTTGGCTAATGAACACGATGGTTCCATTCATAGGCAGCCCTAAGGATGGGTACACGGCGAGGGGCCATCAGGGATGGTGTCTTCGGAACGTTGTAGCAAACCCACATTCCGCATCTTCGCAGGATGACCCCGCCAACCTCCATTAGTGGGGTTGATGTGAAATTATCGAGATATGCTCGACCTGACCAGGCAGGAGGGCGGCCTGAGGGAAGACCTGGCTTCCTGACAGGTCCATCGATCCATGCCGGTCTAACAACTCCCCGTACCTCACATGTTGCAGTCGCCAATGAGCGCCAGGAATGGCGTCTTCTTGCGTGGCCTCCCGTCCCTCCCTGTCCCCCCTCTGGTGTCTAGGAAAGCAGTGCAGATGTCTTCAGCGTCGACGTCGAGGTCCTACGCATTTACGCTCAGCCCTCTAGTTAGTTCGACCGGGAGGGTGACGATATGGCCGTCTCCGTCCCTTGCTTGTTACTAAACCCGGAGGGAGAAGCGAAGAAGTAGCGTGGGGAAAACCAAGGCAAAGGTCGGTCGGGCCACAGCCAATTGCCTAACCGGCGAGCATCACCTTCCGTGTGCAGGATTCGATACCTTTGCTCAAAGCCGACGTAGGACGGCGAGGACGGCAATCGAGCCATATTCTCAGATGCGCAATGTAATGAGAGTCGGCTAGTTTATCCCATTGCAATCTTCCCGACGGAAGAGAGAAAAAAACACCTCAGGTCTCAACTTTGCGCAGCTGCGCATTTCGTGGAATGGTGTGGCCAATAATGGAAATGAATCCCTCAGATACGGGGCTTCACTTACATGCAGCAACGTGGAATCGAAACTTCCCGGTTGCGGCGTGCCAAAACCAACTACCCCAGGACCGCTTCCCAGGCACGTCAGGTTCCGGCACTTCACCCCGGCCCTCACCTCTTCTCACCTTGCCCCGACCTCGGGAACCCCTCTCTTCCGCAGGCAGTCATAGGACTTTTTTTTCTCCATCCCGTCCGTCGATGTTTCCACGCAAGTGCCTTAACCCCATGGGTGATCCATCCCCAACAAACCGTCACAGCAACCAAAAAGGGGGGTTCTGCCTGGAAACCCTGACATTACCGTACGATCCTTCGGGTAGTCACCTCACCAGTGCTATACGCCGCGACCCTGCTCAGCCAACAGCTAAGCCAAGCCATGCCACACATAAAATTGCCACCCCGCAACTCTACAGGTTGCAGTTGCAACGCGATCTGGTGATCCAAGCAAACTCAATGACGCCGATCTAATCGCGCGGTAATTGTCCAGGGCGGGAGTTGAACCCCTCTTTTTTCCTTTCCCATTTTTGAGTCACATCAAGATAGGTCGGTACCTAGAGGATTGTAAAAAACAGAATCTGCCTGTCTCCCGCTGCGTGTCTCGTCTAGGCCGCCGTGTAACAGCGGGTGCGACTCCAACCAGTCTCCTGAATATTGATGAAGCGTAAACGGTGGCATTTCTCACAGCACGGGACAAAGTGACATTCACGGAATGGTGTTAGAACTCGTGTGTTTGTGTAGGCAATAATGTATTTGCTTCCTAGGCTCTGATAAGCATCCGCCAGCAAGTTGCAATTCTGTCCCTGAACTCCCGTCCTCACCTGCAGAGGTGGTATGCTACAAATGATAATTGAAGGAAAGGGGGTGAAAGAGAGGGAAAGGGGATCTAGCAGATAAGGAGAGGAAGAAATGAATACAAACTCCCACCGTCCAGTAAAGGGGCTGGTTCCCAGTGAAAGGAAAGTAACCCGTCTAAATCAGCGAACAATCCCACATACTACCAATAAAAGCCAAAGATCCGTCCCAGTATCCTCGCCCGTTGCTGAGCTGTTGTCCTAATAAACCATCCCGTCCCTATGCAGTACAGAAGGAAAGAGAACATGACCGTACAAAAGAAACCACTCAGTGACCGTGGCGGCGGCGTAACCTCTCTTCGATCTCAAGATTCCGGCGAAGCAGTTCATTCTCGCTAGTAAGCCGCTGGTTTGCCTCGATGTGGTCGTCCAAATTTTCACGGAGCCGCTTGAGACGGCGGTCGATATCTTCGTACCGGCGACGCCATTCGAGAACTTCATCCTTGAGTTGCCGGACGCGGTCATCTGTTGCGTCCTTGGCCAGTCGCAGGACCTCCCGGACACGAGTCTTGAGGGAGTCGTTTTCGGTCTCTAGCCTGGTGTTCTTCTTGCGCAGCTCTCGGAGTTTTGTCTCGCGTCGGCTCTCCACGTCTGAGTTACTCTCGAGCGAGCGGCGAAGCTCATGGTTCTCGAGTTCCAGCTGGTCGATCCATGCTTGCTGGTCCCGTATTGCTTTCTCTTTGGATTGGAGTTGGCCCCTGAGGACCTGGTTGTGCCGCTGTAGCGAGTCGTTGGCCACTCGCAGGCCGTTCTCGCGCTCCTGCATGACGTCGAGGTCGTCCCGGAAGATGAAGGCAGGTCGCTCGTCAAGAGTCAAGCTGTGCCGGCGGTAGTGGGCCCGGTGAGGACTTCTTGGAGGTGATGGGACGTCGATAAACACTCGATGGCCGTGGCCCGGCATGCGTAAAACAACAGATGGTCCTGCTGTATGTGTTGGGTGAAGCTCCTCGCCAAACTGGCCAGAGGGTGTGTTGCAGAATATATGGAACGAAAGTAGCTGGGTCCAACTGACGCAGGGGTGGGTTGATAGGGAGAGATTTGCAACAATAAGGCTTTCTCGTCAAAATGTATGAGCAGTAGAGGCAAGGCTAAGCTAGACCGTATGCAAGTGACAGCTGCATGCGTCCAAGGTGAAGAACGAATGATGAGAAAGTCTTGACCATGGCTCAAGCGGGTCGGGTGAGGGTTGTTTTAAAGGGAGCAAATCAGGCAACAACTTGCTGCTGGTGGGAGAAACTCCAGCCAAGGTGAGGTGGTGGTATGGTGTGAGTATGTGTGTGGCCATGCAGAGCCTCGTGGGCCAGGCTCATGGCCGCTGCCCCCTCCCCACACACACACGCGCGCGTTGACTCCCAGGAGGTACGGATCCGTACAGCATCCGTCCTCTAATGCGTCTACATGATAAGGTAGCGGAAGAGAGAAGGGATTGACCGAGATGCAACCCTAGGAAATCTGTCAAGCACTTGCTTTCACGTACGACCGTATGGGAAAGCTCGGATCGAACACTTCAGTTCCAAGCACCCGTTTGCGAGCCCTTCGCCATGCCGGAGGCAAAAAGAGCGGCCGCCAGGAGCCTAGCACGACCGCTATCGAGAGGTACTGTGTACAGCTTCGCAATATTTGCAATCAAGCCCTTGCGCGATGTTCAGCCAGTAAGCCGGGAGGGGTATATTTGGTCGGTTCTGTTGACCTTGATGGCATCTCGCATGTTGCAGTTGGACGCGAGGAACTTGTGTCGCGACCAGGATTGGAGCTGAAGATAAAGTCCTGCTCAGCCAAAAGTGAGGGCTGAACTGTAGTTTGTCAGGATCCCATCCAAGTTTCGCGTTGAGTTGCATCCGATGCAAGGTTGAAGCTCCAGATTGAATTGTCGAATGGGCGGGTTGCTGGGAACTCCGTCCTTGACTGGAGGTGTGAGGACAAGGAAGGGGTCATGATCGCCCGAAGCCACTGGCGCTAAACGGTCCAGTGTGGGTCAAGCCCTGTAAGGCTGCCCGGAGGCCTGTCGTCATTGTCCCAAAGAGCCAGCCGCATGATCCCCAAAATCCACCTCTCATGGTGAATTCTCCAACCTCTTCTGCCAAACAGTTCCTGCACTCGCAAGAACTTACACCTGCATATTGATGATACGTACCTGAATTCGATTGGAGTTAGCAAATTTGCTTTCAATCAACGTTACATGCGATTCTCAGCCTCAGGAGGCCAAAAATGGAACTCGAGGCCACTGCAAGCAGTGCACTTGCCGTTCTTCGGCTTCGTTTTCCCCCGCTCCCGTTCGCGCCGCAGCCTTTTCATTTCGAGGATTGTGAAGATGGCCATCCAGGTCGTGGCGCCCGTCACACTCGCATCAACGGTTTGAGTCGTGATCAGCAAGCGCCTCAGCCGCACACTGGCTGAAAAGGGTTAGGAACGATGCGACGCCACCATTCCGGCATCGAAGTCGCGATTTGCTGCGTCTAACGCTGCGCCACCTCTCAACCTCTGCATCATCCCGGAGAAGGCATTGAGGAGGGCAAGCAAGATCAGTGATCCGGCCCGGGTCTTTTGGTCTGCCGTGGGGGCCGAAGCAAGCAGCGCACGGCCATAAGCGCAATGACTCCCAAGCCGCGGATTCTGCCTTGTTTCTCAGCTCGACAGGGACAGGAAACATGGATAAGATCTGGAGGCCGCCGCCGTTGCACAGCTGTGCGTGTCGAACCAGGACGTCTTCCCCGCTCCGTCATTCCCATAGCTGACAACCGTCACATACGAGCCGCGCTGCTAATTTTTGCAAGCCCGCGCTTGTCTGTGGGTGAGATGCGGGTGTCAAACAGAAGTCGTTCGAAACACCCACAGCCTTGTCTCCAACGGCCACCACAATGCACACTCTCCCGAATGAGAACGTTCAGCAACGTTAAGGCTTATCGATCCAAATTTGATCTTTTGGGCACGGTTCGGGATTGCCGGTCGACCCCGAGCGCTCAGACGCTGGATCCAACATCAACCTAGCCGCGTCCTGCAGTCCATCCGTTGACAACATCGAGGGAATGTGCTTCGAGGTCGTACGGGCCTCCCTATAGCGGTCAACTCTTTTGTTCAAGGGGGTCCAAGGGGTCCGAGAAATAGTGTCCGTTCATGTCGGTCGACCAATCCGGGAGACTTGGCAGAATCATCCCGCTATCAAGGGGTCGATTCCACACCACTGAGATAGGCCTGAGGGATATTCGTGCCACATACGTTGGTAGCGGAAGGTAAGGGGGCGACATTTTGGTGGCCGGCTCACCGAGTTGGGAGTCTCTGGTTGCCTCGCGGCCGTAGGCCTGTTCTCAGGCCACCCTTTCCTCAAGCAAGCCGTCGTGATACCTGACTCACAGATCCTGGCTCCTCCCAGCAGCGGGGTTGCCGTCAGCTCATCCAAGCGTCACCATGGCCGCGAGTACGGCCAGGCACATCAGTAATGGTGTTGCTAGGTAGAGATCTGGTCCGTGGCCTAGCCTTGGAAGCCCCTGACAGACCGCATGGCATCTGTCACCCTTCAGCAGTCATGTCCTGTCCATTTGGATGGCGTTCAACTCTGGAAGACGTCAGTCCACCCACAGCTCGTTCTCATCAGTCCCTTGTCGGCAGACAAGTCCATCCGTACATACCGCTATTCCTCCCCCGGAAGAAAATAATGCTGCTCCGTGCACAATTCCCGGTCGGGGCCACAGATCGGGTGGAGGAAAGCAGGAATCGTGGGAAACGCTGCTTGATGGACTTCCTCTTCAAATATGTCTTTTCAACACCTCGTAGCGCTGGACTGAATGTCTGAGGTCAGCTGAGGTCGTCTGTTTTACGCAGATCCGTTCTCGGTGATCCCCGTCGCACAGGCCCTTGGCCGCCTGTGATTGGGCTGAAAAGCGATCTAAACAGCGCTGCCACATCTCGAAAGCGGAGGGCCGCGCAACCATTGGATGGTAGTGCATGATTATACGCTACCCGTAACTCGGTTTTGGTCCAAGGCGATGTCAGATTACGTTGAAATATACGAATACCCAGTAGGAAGAAGTTATTTTGAGCCAAGGAACGTGCACAAGCACCAAGTGATGGCGATGAGATGAGACACTCTCATCGCAACGCACAGCAATTCTCACAACCGGACCAGTCGATGTGTATGGCACGGAGGAAAAACAGGGGCTCAAAGTGCCATCCATGTATCGTCGTGAACCGGAAGTACATATATTGACACTATGTGCAGAGCCAGTGGTGTTTCAGCACAAAGTTGCTCTGTTGACATCACTCTCAACTCTCAAGCTAAGTAGGCAGCGGTCCTATATTGACCACCCAACAAGTATTGGCCTCTCGGTATCTAGAAGCAATAGCACTGGGTAGTGCCACCGGCAGGGTAGCAAAACGTCGTGCACGCCGGGCTGAGGGATCCATTTGCGATGGCATCGAGGACTTCCTTGGGCGGAAGTGCTGGGGCGGCCGAGGCAAGAGCCGCGGTGACGGCGCAGATGATGAGAGATAACTTCATTTTGTCCGTCCTGAATGTTGGGGGTTAGCTTTGGTCAAGTTGATCGACACTGCCGGGTATGCTGAAGCTTACCTATTTGGGGTGTTTTGTTGGTATTTGTATGAGTTCCTTGGTGCTGACGTCGATGCCAATAGCATCGAGCTCTCACCTCCGATGCCATGTCGACATCGTTCTTTTATACCTGAAGCTATCACTGTAGATCAAGGCGTGGAAACAAGATTGCCCTTCATCTCAACATCTAGGCAACGGTTTTTCGAAGTGCCGTCCTGATCGGCGACTCGGACTCGAGTTATAGTACTTGATCCTGCAAGCCGCCAAGATATCCGTGAACCCATTCCCGCCTTCTAGACTTAAGATAGTCGATTGACGCAAGGAAATGGAAAAGGATTCAGCCGTCGATGCTGCGTGGCTTTGCACAATATCTACCGTGGCGAATCCTCGCCCACCCAGTGGCCAGGTCGGACTCAGCGTATATCGATCCCGGAGATCTGTTACAGGGTATGCCCAACTGATGTGGTGGTTCCTATCGGCGGCTATGCATTGATTAATTAGGGTATTCCAACAGCTTGCTTTTTCCTTCAGGGGAAGAAGAAAGACCGATGTGTTGTGCAGCTGCAGTGACAACATTCAATACCACTGAATTTCCGACACACTATTGTTAGATCAACCTCGCATCACCCTAGTAGGTAGGTAGGAGTGGAAAGAAAGAGCAAAAAGAATGGCAATCGCCGGGAATTGAGCCCGACGTGGGGGTCGAACCCACAACCTTGAGATGATCTGGTGGGGGCGAACCTGGAGGATGTATCCCCATAAGAGTCTCATGCTCTACCGATTGAGCTAGCCGGGCGTGCGCCTGGTTGTTGATGGAGACCTCTGCGAGAATTTCACGATATCAACGGTGGATTCTGTTGGGAATTTGGAGGTTGGTGGGCTGCCGAAGCCCCACATGATGGGGTTGGCTCGAGTCAGTATCAAAGTCTACCCTGGGCTCTTGTTGGGTACCCGGGGGTCTAAAGTCTAGAGTGGGACCCGGTTTGTCTTTGACTTGGGAGGTTTGGGCGAGTTGAGCTGCTACGGTGGTGGTCAGTTACCTATATGTCATGATATATTTCCTATTACACTCCTCCAAAACGCCACTACCGTAATTGATATCGAACCCTTGGTGAAGGCATATCTGCCCGTCTATACACCTGTTTGAATTCAAATTTCAGATATCATTTCGAGGCCCGCCTGGAGCCCGCCTAGAGCCCACCCTAACTTGAAAACTGTACCAACCAGCGAGAATTCGATTGCTGCCCATTGGATATTACCCAGTGGCCAGCTTGGATGCCTCAACCGCCGCGGATGCCCTCAGTGTAACTCGTAGTTCGGTCACGCCTTCAGCATGGGTATCAAACGACGACGGGGGTGACGTTGCAAAACAAGTTTTTTTCTTGACCTAGGTAGATGGGGATGTCGTGGCTGAGAAGTGCCTCGGTTCGCGAAAGGCACGTAAACGAAGGACGGAACACAAGGTAGTATGGGGTTGCCTCGGGTCTTCCTAGGAGAGTCTTAGGACATCCTTAGGTCTTTCGAAGGAGAGCCTCAGAAACTCCTCTGGGAAGCCTTAGGAAATACAAGGCTTCTCGAATTGGCGGACCGAGAAAACCTTGAGCAGTCACGACCCGAGTAAGCCTTGTACACAGAAAAGCTTAACGTCGACCATGTAGGTATATAGGTGGTACCTTCCCACCTTTACTCCATTTGTCATACCATCAATAATCCCAAACGCGTCGAAAAAACACAGCGCTTGGCCAGTCTGCAGCTCCGGTCTAGCATCATGTCGTCTTCCATCTCCCCCTACAAGAAGCAAAGATGGGATGGCTTACCACCAGAAATCCGTCTCCTGATCCTCAAAGCTCTGATACAAGACGGCGGCAAGCTGGCTCACTTGGCCACAGTGTCTCGACAATGGCAAGCGGAGCTCGAGCGACACAACTTCGCCCGAATCAAACTGACGCCATTACGCCTCGCGAATTTCAGCTCCATGGTTCATCGCAACCGGGCTCTTGTCAGCTATATCTGGTTCTGCTTGGAGCTTGATGACTACGACTGCACCGAGTGCGCGCCTGGTCACGGGTCGCCTCTCGATCTAGATGAGTTGGGCGAGGCAATTAATATTAGCGATACCGATAAATGCCCTATCACGGCATCATTCCAAGCCTTGTTCTCGATTCTCAGCACATGGGATCCCAAGAATAGCGTCTTGACGCTCGACATTAGCATCTATTCACCAAGCGATTCTGAACACTGGTTCAAGTATTTGACCTTCCTACCAGATAACCCCTCGCAGACAATATTGACGAAAGCCGACGAGGATGCTCAGCATGGCTGGGTTGCCGGTTCTCAACACGCCGCCCCGCCTCGCGAGGCATTTCTTAAAGTCTTCAATCCGGTTATGGAGTTAGGGCCATTCGACAGCGATCCTTTAGAGTTCGAGTGGTGGGATCAGCTACCGTCAGTCCCGGCGGTGACCAGCGTGCTTCTCCGTCAACAAAGCCGCCGGAGATGGAAGCCTGACGCGCTCGCGCACATGTTTGCCCGGTTTCCAAGACTCCAAGAAATCCATTACGAGCCCTGGAGGGAATGGGACTGCATGCAAAGGAAGACCGACAAGGGTGAGTATCGCTGCCAATCTGCCTATGTCCTTCAGCTATCGCTAATCATCCGGTTTTATTATCTATTACGTAGATTTGCATTATCTTTTCGAGTCCATCCGAAGTTCCAACATTCATCTCAAGAGGCTTGTGGTCTTTGAGAACTTCAATCAGCAATACCCGGCTATTCTGCAACGATTCCAATTTGGGGAGGAATTGGTAGGATGCCACAGTACTCGCAAGCCACACCCAACCGTTAGCCGGATGGTCGCGCTCGCCAGCCTCCAGCTCGAGCACCTTGCAGCATCCTTCCTCGTAGATGCCTGTCATTTCTTCGCCATCGAGCCCTCCTGGGAGTGGCCGAACCTAACCTCGCTTGTGCTTACAACAACGGTGCTGAGGCCTGGTGAGTATCCCGCCGAGATTGAAGCGCTGCTCCAGGCAGCGGCAGCCGCGGCCATGAGAATGCCACGATTGGAAACCATGGAGATTTGGAACGGAAGAAAGTCGCTGGCAGCAGTTTTCCAGTATCAGACTCGGACTCGATCATCACGCAACGCACGGCAAGCCACCATTACTTGGAGAGCCACGTGGGAATTCACCATGGAGCCTTCGTTAATCCAGGCTTGGGAAGCCGTCGTACATCGGTATGATGATAGTTGGAGTCTCGGTGTCGTACAAGAGCGACTGGATATCGCTGCTATCAAATCTCACGGTGATGCGATTCCCTGCCTAATGCTTTCAGGTCAAGACCAGTGCCAGGGCCAGTGCCGTCACAGTGGAAGAGTTTGCAGACAAGGATGAAATAACGGAGGGATTTACAGGCATCAATACCTAATGTCACAAGAAAAGTCGAATTGTCCTGACGAAGATTTCACTCATCTGACAAAACCTCGCATGCCCTTACGAAGAGTTCACGTGCATGCAAGGTACGTCTCTCTCCACAACTTTGCGGCTGGTACTATCCAGGCGGTCGCCACGTGGAGGCTTGAGAATCCGATTTCGTCGCCCATAAGAATACTGAAGTTGTGCTGTGCTGCTGCTGTTGTTGTTGCTGCTGCTGGTGGTGATGGTGATGATAATGTTGAGAATGGAGAAGCCCAACGGACGACGCGGTGGGATATTTATAAAGCCCTCTGTTGACTTTGACATCAAGAAGGTGCAGATTCCAAGTGTGACTGGACCTCCCAAATTATTACTGTAGTCCTAAGAGGGAGGTAGTTGCAATAGGGATTAGGGTAATTACATCCACTACCAATCTAGCAGCAAGAGCGTCTTCCATCGGAAAAATTGATATCCAGCTTCTCCCCGTGCATCCCAGCTCGCTTTCCACTTTCAAAACGAACCCTTGGTGGAGTATCAACCCATGCCTCCTGAGCACGTGTTTGAA
>Ga0247758_1001815_pt1 | contig 13856 bp, 6 predicted proteins | sample UWRJL156409C4_FD_180950 | JGI IMG/M metagenome (GOLD analysis project Ga0247758, IMG submission 180950) | Plant litter microbial communities from Arlington Agricultural Research Station in Wisconsin, United States - UWRJ-L156-409C-4 | ecosystem: Environmental > Terrestrial > Plant litter >...
CATGGCTGTGGGGTTTCTCGTTGCAATGTCCAGGAATGGTGTGGGTAATGGTAGGGTCGGACTGTAGAATTTCCAAGGAGCAGACCTGGTGTTTATTATTTTAGCAAGCGATCGGTGTCTCGCCTGCGGCCATGCCGAGGCCGTTGCGATGGGGGACTCTGAGCGATTGGCTCACAGATGTCTCAGCGAGTCGGGTTCAGCCGGCCGCGGGACTCAACTGCAGATCGGTGAACATTACCTACACTATTCCCACGAATCTCGTGTTGCCCAAGCTTTCTCTATGGGGAGTTGGGGTCAGAGCTGAACATTGTGGCTGGCTGATGAACGATGCTGACCAGAGCGACCCGCAGCACCATGCAGCACCGAAATCGGTAACATCTCGACCTATGAGCATGCCCCGCACCTCAACCATCGACAATTGGTTACTGAAATTTCGGCACCTCGAAGCCGTTCTGAGCAACAATCACGCCCTGCGAACAGCAAACCTCACCTTTATCCAGTCATCACCACTCTCCAAGTCCAACTCCGTCCTCCACGACGTCCCAGTCGCCTCTCCCACTTCATTCCACATTTTCTGCCAGGTCTCAGCACCGAGCACGTACTTCTCCCATCCCTCAATCTTTAGCCCTCCGTTACGCCCAAATATCAAAACATCGCGATTCCCCGGCCTCAGAAACCGCACCATCCGCTTCGCCGCCTTGACCTGATCATCCCGCTCAAACAAGTGAAAGAAGTACTGCGCGTAAATAACATCAATCTTTCCGTTCAACTTATCCAACTCGGTTTCCTCCTCTTTCAGCATATCCCCCGCGATGTACGTCGCCTTGCTCTTCCCCGGATCCCGATCCCGAAAAAGATCATACCCCAGATCCAGAAAACCCGCCTGCAAGTCAGTCCCGTAGAGGCGCTCACTGGGCACCCCGTCGTAGATGAGCTGCCGGATGACTTGTCCGAAGGCGCAGCCGATGTCGAGGAAGGTCTCTGTTGAGTCAGGGGCGCGAAAGCGGGCGGCTATGGTTTGGAAGAGGGAACTTTCGAGGGTTGGTTGGAGGTTGAGGAAACCGAAGGAGCCGATGCAGCCGTAGGGGAAGATGGACCAGGCTTTTTCTCGCTTTTGTGGCGTGCTTAGGATTGGCACTAGCTCAGGGGGTGGGAATGAGGCTTACGATAGCAAAGAGGTGGGCGTCAACATCCTCGGGGGCGATGCCGCTGTACTGCTCGAGGATGGGACGAGCGGGGTTGATTTCAAGGGGGATTGTGGGGGAAAATGTGGCTGCGTTGGCTTTCGCTGCGGCGGCGATCTCGTCAGGAGTTTTCTGGGAGTTACTCATCCTGAGACACGTCGTGACTTTAGCTGTTTGGGGGATGGTGTTCAGGGGTTTGACAGCATAGTCAGAAAGGGTTAAGAATGGTGAGGTTGGACACATTGACTCTGCGATGGATGTCTCTTGCCCCGCTATTGCTGTGCCGCAATTTAGATAGACGTGGTGTTATCGGGAGGATAGTGTGAAACATACGGTCACCTGATTGGTCACGTGATTCCCCACTTTCTAGCACTATAATACTGGCTCTCTGCCTCTCTCTCCTTTTTACCTAGAATAAGCAGTTCCATAACTCTTTGGCCGAACGGCCAACAAACGGCCGGAAACACCCTGGTTTTATGTTCCACAGATAGTGATGGGGGTGAAAGGATCGGACTGATTTGCTTGACTTGGCATCGTTCAAGGGCAAAGAATTTGAGAGAGAAAATCCTAGCATCCTTACACGATGGTAATCGTCTCAGCCTCCGACCGCGGTGTCTCCCTAGTTACCATCCACGGCCTGATCTCGATATATTGCCTGCGAGTAGATGCGCTACATCAAGGAGACGAGGCGAATGCCCCAGTGCTGTCGAGATTTGGGCCGGGGTAGGGCCCAATCGTCGCTCGGGAACGGCGGGGAAGTCGCTCATCTTCGCATTCGATCGGGAGAATGTGCGACAGAATGAGCACAGAAGCAAGCTGGGCAAATTGTGATGAATACAGGAGACACACCCAAAAGCCTACTTGTCCCAATATTATGGCAGCGATTGACGACGGCGAATTGAAGGAAACATTGGTGGTCCAACTGCACCAGCCAGTCGTTGGCGTTGGAGTCCTCTGCGCCAAGATCGGCTAGCAACTACGGCAGTCCCGGTTGATCAGAGTACCTAGTGATGAGATTCGGGCGATTTTTTGGGGTATTCTGTCTTGGAGTTGCATTCTTCGCTATTGATGGACAACTTTCTCCCGGCATATATGGTAAAATCCTCAAAGACGCGCCGGCCCTTGACGTTCAGATGGAGAAATTTCTGGAAAGTTGTGTGCCCGTCAAAACACTACTCCGGACATATGACAAGCGGGTATTGAGGAATGAGGATAGAGGGGCTGACCTAGAAAATCTAGAGGCAGGAGCGGCCTAGGAACTAAGCGAGGGCCCGGAGAGAGCGGCGGCAGAGCAGAGATGGAGTCCCTTAACTAATGCGCCGTGTTGGACTTGGATTGGAGCTAGGGTGGTGGGCGTCAGTGTTATCGTTGCTGTCATCAGTCTCGCTACCTGGGACGAGCGGCGCGGAAGAGGCTGGCTGAAGTAAGCGGTTTCTGAAATTTAGCCCACTTTGGGAGGCGAGGGTCCAGTTGGTCACACGTGGCGCCCCGAGCGTGTTTTTTTGCGTCAGGAAACGCACCCACTCTCTTATGTCCCCAAGCCGATCCCACTTGGGGTCTCCGGATTACGCCTCTCCGGGCCGCCGGTGCAGTCGTTATAATCAGCAACTACAATAACTCAAGGGCGCAGTGACACAGATGTATTACAGTTCTGTCTAAGAGCCGTACGTCAATCTACCTCCACTGACGCGGTGACTCGAGCTGAAGGGGGAGAATCGAACGATTGAGAACGATCCAAAGGGTTAGAGAAGAAGATACGGCACGGGAAGGCAAAGTTAGCAAAGTACAAACCAAGAAAAACCGAATATTAGGGTATCAAAAATACGGCTGCCTTACTGCGAAAGAGGGTGTCTCGGGACTTTGCAACTGCATGGCCAGAACCAGCTAGCTGCGTGGCATTTAAATACCGCCAGTCAGCCTTTTCCTTTTCCCAGCGCCCGCCCCCTCTCCCATATACTTCCAATCAGTCCACCACTTCACATTAACCACCTCTACCTTCACTATGTCGGACAAGCAAGGAAGCTTATCGCCGAGCCCAGACTGGAACTCTCTTCTCAAGCACTCTTCTGCGCTTGGAATCCTCAAGCCCGACATCGTCTTCAACTCGTACAACAGCCAGAGCCCCAGCGACCGCCGCCTCCATAGTTCGTATACCTCAGGCACGCAGAACCTCAACACCGGCGCCTGTCTCCAAGCCGTCCACGGCGGCCTCACCTGGCTGATTCGGTCTGGAGACCTGGTCTGGCAGGGCTAAGGCTCCCCGCCGACGCAGTGTAGGATTCGCTTCTCTCAGAACTTGTCACGGGGCTAAGGCCCCAAAGTGGGTCTGGGCTGAGAGCCCAGACCACCGCTCCCATGGAGGCGGGTCTCCGCCTATATAGCTGCGCTCCGCGCAGCTCCTGTATCTACTCTTGATCTTCTTCTTCATAGAAACCATAATCGATTCAGTCACCAAGTAACGGTATCCACCTTACTCGGCCCCTCACATCTGGTTTCTATTAAACCGTTAGATTAGATAGATTACAACACGCAGTAAAGGGACCCCTTTGTTAAAAGCGCCTACGACGAAATGATAAATGACTACCCCTTTACAAGGACGGAAGGAATTTCGTTAAAAGCCTATATCCAGTCTATAAAGGAAGATTTCAGCCGACAGTTTACAGCTCTTAAGGAAACGGTATAAGTTAAATCCTGCGCTAAAGAGGCAGCGGAGTAAAAGCTCGCTACAGCTAAGTTAGCAGCCCTTTAAGCAGAAATAGCTGTTAGAAGACGAGAACTTAAGCTCTTTACATTATCCTCTTAAACCTCTTTAGTTACTGGAGCCCTAAATATATTAATTTCCGGTTTCCAGGAAGTGGGCTTTACTTATTAAGGTACTAAACCTACTCCTTAAAAGGTAGTAATAACTATTTAAATAACTGTATTAACTCCCCTTATAGGTTTAATTAATATAAAAACCTTTAGCTTTAGTTAGCCCCTTTAAACGTAAGGACCTTTAATAGGGGCTTTATAACCTGCTTTTAAGGTGTTAGCTTTTAACAAACATTATTAAAAACTATTAAGTTAGTTAAAATAAGATAGTAAAGATAACGTTACTTTTACGTCTTACTTTTACCGATTCCGATAGAAAGTAGAAGTTAATAGCCTTATAAAGGCAGACCTGCTTAGTAAAAACGTTATAATTACGTATATAATTATTAATAACTTTCTAAACTTACAGTACTATTTAGTAGAGGATTATTAAAGGTTTAAAGCTTTATTTTATAAGGATTTTATTAATTATATTGAAGCTATATTTAGTAATATTACTGTTACTTTAAAAAAGGTACGTAATAAACTTATCGTTACGTATTAAAGAGAGGATTAGACCTTTTATAACTTTATATAACTTTAGATTACCTTCTTAACGAAGGTTAGTAGTAACGATTAGAATAATAAAGCTAAAGTAATATAGTTTATTAGTTACCTTTTAGAAAGACTCTTAAAGGAGTTAGTTACAGTAACTCTACTTACAGAACTAAAGCTGTTAATTTAAAAATACTCCCTTATAATAGTATAGTAAGAACGTATTAAAGCCTTTAAATTATTAGTCTATAAGTATAAGGGAAGCTTAAAGATTATTAAGGTTAACTGTTACTAAATAACCTATTAATATTCCGTTATATAAATAAAAGTACTACCTGCCTAACCTTATATAGATATTAATAAAGATATTATTATATTCTTTATTAAGTTTTAAAATAGTAAGAACCGCTTTAATAATTACAGATAATACAGCCTTATAATAAGAACCTTTACAGAGCTTAAAATTATAACTCCTTAAGCGAAATAGGTAATTATAGCAGAATAAGAGAAACGTAAGATTAACAGTTACTATATTTACTGTAAAGGGTCTAGCTATAAGCTTACAACTTACTCTTATAAATTAACAGCATGTTTAAAGGAATTAACTGTTAATAAGGTCTTTTTTACTCTACAGTTAAAAGACGGAGTTAGAGATAAGGAATTAGAGGAAGACGTTATCTCTACTTTAGGAAAAGCGTAACTCTAAACTAAAGATAAGGTCTAGAGCTAGAAGAACTGGTAGTTAAATAGGTAGAGAATTTTATAAAAAACGGTTATATAATAAGTTTACTTACATTTATTCCAGTTATAATCAGACCTAGTAATCTTTATTAAGCCCTTATTAATAAGAGTTACCTTTATTACTCTATAATTAGTAAAGAGGTAATAAATAAATTAAACCTTACTGTTATCCTTATAACACTACACTTAATAAAAGGGGTAACTAAAGGTATAACTGCAGTAATAACGTAAGGGATTACGTACTTCTCTATTAAAGTAGTTAATTAAATATAGTTAACTTATATATACGTTATTTTTAAACTTAATAACCTAATAATCTTAAGAAAACTGTAAATAGAGTAATATAGAGTGAAATCTAACCTAGTTAAAAAGAGGCTCTAGATTAGCTTTACATACTAATACGTACGGTACTAAGTTAATATCACCTATATACTGTAGCTAGAAGAGCTACACTCTGTAGTAAAAGTAGTAATAGTAACTTAAAAAAGCTACGTAAAGAAGTTACTTTACTTTTAAGGAGGTAAGGTACTTAGAACTTTAATATTTACCCTCTTTATAAAAGATATAAAATAAGCGTTTATAAAGAAACACCCTTTAGCTAAAGCCGAACTAAAAGTTAAGATCTTCAAGGAATTTTATAACTTGCTCCCACTTTTCTTAAAGCGGGGAGTTAACGCGCTTAACCCTTATAAACTTAACGTTAATTATAAAATCCACATAAGAAAGACATTAATGGGAATAAACTCTTACTACTATTCAACTTACTTTACAGTATATTATAAGAAGAACTCCTAATTTTAAAAAAAACGCTTAAAGACCTATTAAATAAGGGATTTATTAAAGTTAGTAACTCCTTAGTTAAAGCTTTAATCTTATTTATACAGAAGTTAAAAGGAGGATTAAGATTTTACTGTAATTACAGAGCGTTTAACGCTATTACAGTTACAAACCAGTACCTCTTTTTACTAATTAGGGAGACTTTCTATAACTTTACTAATGTTAAATAGGTAATAAAAGTCGATATAGCTTAAACGTTCTATAAGATTCGAATTACCTTAAGTAAAGAATAAAAAACGGTATTCTATATTAGGTATAACTTATTTAAGTAGCTAATAACCCCTTTTAGTTTAAGCAGAGCCTTAACTATATTTTAGCAGTATATTAACTTTATACTTAATAATTACCTTAATAACTTTATAACTACTTATATTAATAATATCTTTATTTATATAAATAGAATAAGGGAAAAGTATAATATATAAGTGTAGAAAGTTCTAACCCATTTGGAGAAGGTAGGCTTACACTTTAACCTTAAGAAGTGTAAATTCGGTATTAAAACGGTTAAATACTTAGGATTTATTATTAATATTAACATTAATATTTAAGCAGACCCTGTAAAGATTAGCATTATTTTAAACTAATCTGCTCTTATAATAGTGAAAGGTTTACGTAACCTTCTTAACTTTACTAATTATTATTAAATATTTATCTTTAATTTCTTATAAGTAACTACTCCCTTAACGGAGCTTATAGGAAAGAGGGTCCTTTACGTATAAGGGAAAAGGTAAAAATATACGTTTTAATTAATAAAGACCCTTTTTATGTAAGCCCTTATCCTTACGTAATAAGACCCTAATAAGCTTACGTTTCTAAAGACAGACTGTAATAGCTACGCTTTAAGTAGCGCCCTTATATAAGGAGAAGAAAGTAAGTGCACTGTAGTAATATTTTACTTTTAAAAGCTAATAGTGGTTAAAAGGAATTACTTTATTTATAATAAGAAGATATTAGTAATTATCTGCTATTTAAAGCAGTAGTTAATGGAACTTTATAGCTGTAAAGGCTTTACTATACTTACAGATTACTATAACTTAGAATATTTTGCTATATAAAAGAACCTTTTAAAACAGTAAGCTTATTAAGTTAAATACCTCTTTTACTTTAATTTCGAATTAAAATACTGCTTTAATAAGGAAGTAATAATATTAAATACTCTCTCTTATAAAGATTAGGATAAAGTAATTACAGAAGATTAAAAGGTATAAAATATATAGTTTATTCTTAAGAGCGCCTTTTAGAACTACGTACAGATCTTTATAATTAAGATAATAAAAGAACCGATTCCTTATATTAAGGTATTTAAAGATAAAGAACTACAGTTACTTTAGAATAAAGTAGTAAAAACAGATACCTTTTATAAAAACGTATATTATATAGTGAAGAAAGGGGACCGTATTTTAAACAGTAAGGCAGTCCTTAAAGTTTAAATCTTAAACTGTAAGATCGATAAAATAAGGTACCTGATTTACAGGGACCGGATTTAAGTCCCTAAAGTGTTAGCAGCCTTTAAATAAGTAGAATGAGAACTCCTTCTATAATTATTAAAATGGAATATATTTAAAACTTAACTTATACAGGCAGTTTATAACTCTAGTGTAATAAACTACCTTAAAAGAGAAGGCACCTTAGTAACAGTTAGTAAGCAGTTTTACTAACCCTTACTTTATTATTACGTACATTACTTCTTTTGTAATTATAATATATACAGCTGTAATAAAATTTAAAGAGAATATAATTATTATTTATCTTACACTGTAGGAGCTGAAAGCTCCGCCCGTAAGGGCAAGCGGTCCCTCTACTGCTAACTATCTACTGTCGGGGCGTGGTCGGGGCGTTTCCACCCCGCCCACTCTTCTGTTTTATCCTGCTAAAATATATGTAGTTTAGTCTCGACTACTAAACGCGGTGATAGGTTATAAGGTTAGTGCCTTATGCTAATGTGTGTTATAAGTGAGATAGGGGTGTAAGCGGGTTATTCTCGGTTCTGCTACGCTTATGCCCCTTAGCCGTAATGGCTTAAAGGTCCTACGTCACCTCCTTTTTCGTCCGGGGTAGAAAAGGAGACCCCTTCAGCCCAGGGTAGCTCCTTAAGGTTCGACCAGGACCGAGGCGTTAATAGTTTAAGGGTAACTCTGTAATGTCTCCCCCTTTTAGTCTAGTCTTCTTTACACTATTCTGGCTATTACTAGTTTATAATTCTTTATTTATCACAACTTTTAGTTCTACACTCTACTAACTCGCTTCCTTTAAGCTGTTATCACTTTATTCCTTCCGTCTAGGGTTACTAATGTGGCCGGCTAACCTCCGTGTGCTTCCTCTAGTGGCTTTATAGCTTCTATTTAACCTTTTTATTAAGGTTAGCTAGCCTTTATGGTTCTTACAGCTCCACTCTTTAACCTTTATAAATTCTTCCTTCCTCTCCAGCCTTCCTTTAAAACTTTTCTTCCTTTAACTATTAACTTCCTCCTCCTAAGCTTTAAGCCTTACACGCCTTATAATCGCCTCTTTATACCCTCGCTTACTTATTTCTACTGTTATTATATCTATCTTAAGCCCTTATAAATGTAACTCTAGCAGTTTTAATTATAACCCTCTTACTACTACCACTTATAACTGCTCTATTAACACCCTGTTAATTATCCACATTATCCCCTTTTTATTATATCGTTAATATATTACTAGTAATAACGTTAATAAGTTACCTTACCTAACTTATATTAACTTATTAAATAACTGTACCTATTTAGACTCCCTTTTAAATTATTATAAGTACTATCCTGTTTAGAGTAAATGACTACTCTTACTGTTTATAGGGCGTTTACTAACTGATTATAGATTTGGCTTATTATTAAAAGTGTAGTAATAGTTATAATAATTATCTTTATATGGTAAGTTCTTATATCACTTACACTCTGTTTACTATCTGTTAAACTGTCTAAGGTCTAGGCTTCACTTACACTTTAAAGTGTTACGTCGCTATTATAGTAATCTGTACGTCTTATAAGCTAACTGCTACTTTAGCTTATTAAGATATAAGTAATTTCTTCTGTTAAGTCACATATAGGTTACTAATAATGTAATAGCTAATTAATCAGTTCGATACAGTCTAGCAGGTTTAACTATCTTTTTACCCTAATATTAAGATAGTTAAATAATAGGCTATTAAGCGTTCAGGTTACAGTTAAAACATCCCTCCCACTTCCTTTAACTTAAGTTTATCTATTATAATTCGTAACGGTCTTAATAACGGTCCTGTAACGCCAGCTTAAGTTACTTAGGTGCCTTTACTTACCACTCTTACAGGTAGCTTACAAGTTAATATTACTTTACCTACTTAAACCTAATGTCTTAAGACATATTTAAACTTTATTTAACATCGTCTAACTATATTTAATAGTCTTACTAATCTAAAGGGTTAGATTATTTAATAGTAAGCCAGTTAAGATGTAAGTATATATTAATTACAGTTTATTTACAGTTTATTTATTATTAACTGTCGTTATAAGTTACTATTAATAATACTTAGGATTAGAACTGTCCTCCTCCTAATAGTTTTTAAGTTAATAATAATAGCTGCATTTAATCAGTATATAATAATATAAAGGTTATTTACAGTATATTTACAGTACGTTTACAGTATATTTATAATTCAGGTCTTTAATTATATAATTATCCCTTAATATTATTTACTATCTTATCTTCCAGGTCAGGTCTTTACTATACTACCTTAAAATCTAAGTTAACGTTTTAATATCTTTTTCTTTTTTATACCCTATATATTATTAAGGTTGATATAGTTTAGTAACAGTTTACCTAAGCCTCTCCTATTATTATTAAGTATCTTAGCTAGGTTATATTCTTCTAGCCTTTTAGTTTCTATAATCCAGTTAGTAATAATTACTATGCTTATTAAGTGTGATAACCTTACTTTTAAGTCTTACTAGTTATAAAGTTAAATGTTATATAAGCTGCTCTTATTATACTTTAGGTACCTTAAAATTATATATACTGCCGTTTCCAGGGTAATATTATACCAGTATTAAGGTAACACTACCTTAAGGACCTTTCTTTAGTAAAAGAAAGCGTTTAAGCTAATCTTCTCCGTTTTAACTTACGTAAAGATAAAGTTTTAAGCCTTTATAAGTTCTTAATAAAGTTAAAGTAATATCTTACTCTCGTTAAAGTTATACATATCCATTACAGTAACGATGTAACCGCAGTGTGTAAACACCTTATACCTCTTTTTTCGTCGTCTTTCCTTCCAGTTATAAAGGGTAGAGATATTAAGGTCACAGTCTGTCCACTTCTCTTAATCCAGGTTTTCCACTTTTCTTAATATAAGCCCTAGCTAGTCTTTTACCTACACGGTTTTCGTCAGATCACTATTTACTAAAGGGGTACGTGCTGTTATACCCCGTCTTTATTTCACCTATTTAGCTATCTTCTTATTAGTGTTATATAAAAGCTTTATAATCCTTATACGTTTAAGTCACTACTTAACTTTTACTATCTATCAGTTCAGGTAGATATTAAGTAGTAAGACTTAAGCTTCTAACTTTAAGTTCCTCACCAGGGTCGCCTTATACACTTTAAGTACGATCTGTAAATATTATATCTGAGTGGTTTCCAGCTTTTTACCTATCCCTCTTACCAGTCCTCCTGGCTTTATTAGCGTGTGTTATACATTCGCTCTGTAGGCGAGGACACTTCTGATGACTTTAGTGTAAATTTCTCGAGCGCGGACAGCCTGCACTCCCCACGTTTTCCCTGTAAGTCAGGTTAGTGTAAGGGTTTAGGTTTCCATTTTTCCGATAATCCTCTTTTAGTGAGCTTTCCAGTTAAGCTTTCTGTCAAGCCAGACTCTAAAGAGAATATAAAAAAGGCCTTTTAAAGTTATTTCTAATATTAGAGCGTTTTTTTACAGATATCTAAATAAACTTTATTATTAACTTCCCTTTAACTAACAGCTATTAAAACCTATAAGTTACTAAAGACCGCCTTAGTAAATACATTATTTTAAAACCTACTGTCTTTATAGATATAAAGGAGTGTGTAACCCACTTCCTTTTCTACTAGGTACGTTACTATAGCTAACTTAAACGTATCGTTAGTAACTAAGGGTTAAACTAGACTAGTAAGTTTTAAACGTACGTATATAAACTGATAAATATTAAATAATAGTTAAGTACAGCTTACTACCTTTAGACGGACAGAAGCCTAAAATAAATGAATTAAAAGGTTTAAGCTTACTTAAAAGCTTATATTACTTTAAATTAAGATAATTAAGATACGTACAGCATTATTACTTAGTTAACTATTAACTGTAAAATAAACAGCTTTATTAACATATCCCCCTTCTTAATAACATATAGCTATAAGTTAACCTCCTTAATACTAATTACTAATAACGTGTATATAGAAAAGTACTGCCTTAACACCTTTAAAATGTTAGTTAAGAATTACGTTAAACGTATAAAAGATATTATAAAGTTATATAAAACCGTTATAATTACCGTTACACTTAATTAAAAGCAGTATATTAATTAAAAACGTACACTTACTTAACAGTTTACAGTAAAGGATAAGGTATAGCTTAACTTACGTAATTACACCTTTATAAAGCTAAAGAAGAAGCTTAACTAACTTTAGGTGAAGTTTACCATTTTAGTAATAAAGGGCTCTTATATAATAGAACTTTAAGATATATTATAAGAGATTTACCCTTATTTCCATATAAACCTTCTCTGTAAAGTTAAAGGAGACCCCCTTCTTAACTAGATATAAGTGGACCTTTAACTATTAGCAGTTATACTAAGTATATATAATACTGATGAAATTTACTATATAAGAACTTATAAGACAGGATAAAGCTTACAGCGTAAAGCCTTTATTAAATAAACTAATTACGTTATACTTACGTAAAAGCTTATAATTAACGTCGAAAGTACTGTTACCTTACAGAAGTATAAGGAACTTTATAACCTTATAATAATAGAAGTTAAGGGAACGATTTATAAGTTAAGAGAAGAAAGTGTAAAAACAGCTAGAAAGCAGTAAAGTTACAGCTAAATTAATTTTAGCCTTAAAGGGCATTTACGATAATACACTTATAAAGGAGTAAAGAGCCTCTTTAGTAAAGTAAATAGTTAGTAAACTATTAATAAAATAAAAAAGTAAAAAACATTACTAAATTTCTCCTTACGTTAAAGCGTTATAAGCCTTTTTAAAGCTTAAAAGCTTTACTAAAACAGTAATAAAGGCCTCTGTATTAATAAGAGTAGGAGTTGGGACTGTAGGAGTAAGTAAGGTTAAGGAAGTAAAGGATAATAATAGTAACAGTATAACTATTAACAGCTCTTTAAAGAGAATTAAGTTTAAGGAACTTATAACGTATATAAAAGTTAATTACGTTTAAGAAACCGTTTTTATAAAAGGGGACTTACGGGACAGGGTATACTTAATACTTAGTAAGTTAGCGAAGCTTATTTACTACTGTTATAGCAGTAATAAAGTTTACCTAAAGGGCACCTTCTTTAAAGCAGCTAACTGTAATTTAAATAACGTAGTAACACAGTAACACCTTTAAGGCAACGCCCTTATAAAAACGTTAATCTACAGCGTAATAGAAATACACACTACTTTTAAGTCTAGAATAGACTTTATAAGGGAAGTTTAATCCCGTATAACAGGTGTAAAGTATTAGGTTTATACTAAAGGGCTGTATAATAACAGTTAGTTAAACTCTATCTTCTAGAAAGTAAGGATAACACTTATAAGATACTTAGTAGTAAGGTGTAAATATGCTTAAATAGAAGCACTTAACACGTAAGAGTAATAAGGGGTCTTTACAGCTACAGACTTATTATCTAACCTTAAAAAGTTAATACGTAGTGAGAGGGATAGGGGAGGGGAGAGCTTTACCTTAAAAAGGACAGCTTTCTCTTTAAGAGAAGTAAGGGGAAGCAGTAATAAGGTAAATAATATATTAGTAAAAACGTCTTCCTATATTATAATAATTAATATAATAATTACTAATTTATTAAAACGCTTACTTATAAGAGTAACGGTTAAAGCTAATAAGTCTACACTTATAGTAATAAGAAGGAGGGGTAAGGAGGTAAGTCCTTAAGTGCGTTTTGAGGAGTGTATAAAGCTAGTAAGCGAAGCGGTAATGTAATAAGTAAGAGTAATTAAAGTCACAGTAACAGAGTCTATACTTTTTAATAATTAACTGGTAACTCCACTTATCAGTAAACAGTTTAATTAGTAAAGAACGTTACGTGGAATCCTTAAGAATAGGGAGAATTACTTACGTTAGGTAACGGTTAAAGAAGAAGAAAAGAAGAAGAAAAATAACGAAAGTAGTTACGTGAAGAAATTACTATTTACTAATAGATTACGTGCGTTTACGCGCACACGTGTGAGAGCACAGGCTTAGTAAGGCTCTAATAGGGGGGTAATGTCACAGGGCTAAAGCCCTAAAGTGGGTTTAGGCTGAGAGCCTAGACCACCGCTCCTATAGAGGCGGGTCTCTGCCTATATAACTGCGCTCTGCATAGCTCCTATATCTACTCTTAATCTTCTTCTTTATATAAACTATAATTAATTCAGTCACTAAGTAACGGTATCCACCTTACTCAGCCCCTTACAGAACTTAGGCTGCTCTGGCTTTAGTGCTGAGGGGAGTTAAATATTTGTAGAAACAATCAGCCTAATGGGTTTTGGAGTTTTAGGGTAACTTTTTAA
>Ga0247758_1001817_pt1 | contig 13831 bp, 9 predicted proteins | sample UWRJL156409C4_FD_180950 | JGI IMG/M metagenome (GOLD analysis project Ga0247758, IMG submission 180950) | Plant litter microbial communities from Arlington Agricultural Research Station in Wisconsin, United States - UWRJ-L156-409C-4 | ecosystem: Environmental > Terrestrial > Plant litter >...
CTTAGTCAGCGATTAATAGTACGTAGTCAATTGTAATTTTATTGCAGAATCGCTCGGATTAAGCCTTTTCGCGTTGGTTTCAATTGGAAACGCAGTTGCGAGTGCGATTGTGAATGCGACCGTGGAAGCGACTGCGGGGTTGATGCGCGGGGGTTAGGGTTATGTATGGTAAAAAAAAGTGGGCTACTGTACACCGGGGCCAAGGGCTACTGTACACCTAGACATTCTCTTTTTCTGACCCCCGCAGATAGTCTAGCGCTCCTGTGGGGTGACAGGCCTGCCCCTACTCCATTCATGATCCACATGCCAGCCGAAGCCTAACCGAAGCCCTGCCGGCCCGGTGTGATTGAAGCCTAGAATCGGGCAAGGTCACCCAGGTGTTCGGAGTCACCTCAATGCAACGCAATGCTTGTTTTGGTTCAGACTTGGATCATCCGCATGTCTTGATGCCCAGCTTTGTGTGGGGTTTGAGGGCCGACAAGCCTGAAGCTGGGGGTTGAGTCTCTCAACTTTGAGCTCAGAGATTGAGCATTAGGAGACGTCCGCAAAGCCTCGGTAACCACTTTAGCGGTGAGCTCCATGAGTAACACCAATCCCCGTGACCCATGGTAGGGGGTTTTCAGTACATCTGTTGGTTAGCTTGTCGAGATAGTGTGGTATAATTTGCCCCAAGCAGTCACTTCTCACAGAAGTAGGTGCACAATGAGTTTCGGCAGAGTTGAGAAGAAATCCCTCTGATGTGATTCGATCTGATGATACAGTACAATACAGATGAGCTTTGTTCACTCACCAGCGCCCAGCTTACAAACGCTTCTCTTCCTCCCGGAGCCGAGCTATTAGCTTCTCTTTCAAGAAAGGGCTCAAGCCAAGACTGCAACGAAACTCTCTGTCAGCAAATATCTACTCGTCATGAACAACTCAAACACTCACATTCCCTCATTGGTCACAATTCGATATGTGCCACTTGCTTGATAGTTGCCAATGATGCCGCCCTGGCCATTGACCTCTACACTTCCCATAATATCTTCAGGCCTAGGGTCACAAACTGTTAGGATTTTTGCATAAGCCGCCATCTAGAATCATACCAAGCTATTCGCCCAAAATCAGGGGGATTGCGCTGGTCGCTCAAGTGAACCCAGCCGCCCACGCCAGCTCCACCAGCACCGCCCTCAGCACTGGCACCTCCAGCGCCACCAGTTCCAGATCCCCGCTGATTCCTCGACTGGATAAAATTGAAGCCTCCCGGAGACGCGAGAGCAGAAGCCTGGCTCTTCAGGTCTGGGTCTTCAGCCGCGTGCTTGGCCAATACTTCGTTCAGTATCGACAGGAAACGGCGGTTTTGCTGGAACGAATTGGGCGTGGGTGGTATGGACGTTGTTGTCCCAATTGCAAGAGATGGGCTTGGTGGTGTTGTATCGAGTAGCGAAAGCAGATAGGCCTTGGGGTTCTCAGGGTGGGCAAAGACTTTCTGCATAGGGCCCAATTAGCAGAGTCCCAGCGTCGCAGCTTCAACATCAAAACTGACAATGCTTGGGTTGGAGGGTAGTGTGGACAAGCCCCGCACAGCGCCCCGTAGCCTCGGGGCGGCGCGAAAGTGTGATAATAGCATTGTGGGCGGTCTGGCTTGCGAACTGGAAGCTGCCAAACAAAATCGAAATGATTGTTTTGTCGCCATGATGTCAATGCCGCCAACCAACGGATAGATGCCGCCGGCAGCTAATTGTGGGGCATGCGCGGCCAACCCCTGTCCAGCCCCTCCAACACGCGAAACGACGCGGTCTCCAGCGGCCAATTTACGCGATCCAAATGTTGACTCTCAAGGTTATTCGACTTTACTGACCCCGAACATTGGATACAGGCCACCACCGAGTCCATTGTCACTACAAAGCAAAACCAGGGGCCAAGATGATTACCGTCCAGAGTCCCCGGAAAACGCCCACAAAAGGCGGGCAAAAGAACCCAGAAAAGCCGGAAAAAGCGAGTGGACCAACGGGCGCAAACGCCAGGCGGACGAAGCCAGTTGCGTCCTTCTTTGCATCCAAGAACCTCGCCCCCTCGAGCGCGATACCCTCTTCCTCGCCGGCCTTTGCGACCCCCGTTCATCCCATCAAACCATTCCAGGCGCCGGCACCCGCAAAGTCGGCCATTCTTCCCATAATCCTCCCACCTGCGACGCTTCGCCCACTCGCCTTCCGCACATTTACCAAGAAATACAGCCTAACACTGACTTCCACCGCCCTCCAGGAGCTCGCTTCATTCATCGGGAGACATTGCGGCTCGGGATGGAGGGAAGAAGGGTTGGCCGAGAAGGTCTTGGAGGAGGTCTCGCGGTCCTGGAAGAACCGCAATGGCGGCGTCATCGTCGAGGGTACCAGCCCCGAACTGAAGGACATCCTCAAGACACTGGAGGGAAATATGAGTGGCGGCAAGATCATGACTGGGCCTCGTGGGATTAGTCGGCAAAATAGTTTGATGCTGGAGACGTCTCAGGAAGCCGAGCACACCCAGACACGCCTCGGGTTGCGGCCAGCCTTGCTGTCGCGGGAAGACAGCCAGTCGAGCCTGGGCATGTCGAGTCTGGACTTTTCGGAACAACCCGACGACGAGACGGCAAACGACCCACGGAGATGGCTGACTGTCATACACGCATTCGATCAGCCGAGATATACATACAATGTTGCAAAGAAGCACTTTGAGAAGGCGACGTCCAAGCCTTCACTGTTGCCCCCTGCATTACACAAGACAGAAGCCTTCCGCAACCGCTTCAATGTCATCCACCAGCGGCTCCTCCGAAATGAATCGTTCCAAACCTCCGCCGTAGCCGGCGCTAGAGGCGCGGCCGCCCGGAAGGCAGCAGGCGGGACGATGGTCTCCCACAAGATTACCCCTGTCTCCAACCTGCTCGGTCGCCACGGGACGCACCACATGCTTCTCGGTATGCTCGTCATTCTGCCCACGGGCAACTTGGCCATCAGCGACCTCACAGGAACCATCGCGCTCGATCTTTCCCATGCGGCCGCGATACCTGAAGACTCGGCCTGGTTTACGCCTGGCATGATTGTGCTCATCGACGGCGTCTATGAAGAAGAGGAGGAAGTGGCCGGCAAGGGCCTCAGCGGTAGTACCGGCGTGGGTGGCACTATCGGCGGCCGCTTCCAGGGTTTCTTCATCGGCCAACCTCCGTGCGAGAGGCGGCGCGCCACGCTGGGTGTCAGTGGGCCCGATGGTGTCGGTGCTGCCGATCATACCATCGGCGGCGGCTTCGGGTGGATCGACTTTCTCGGCGTGGGCAGTGAACGCGCCGTCGGTGCTCGCATGCGTCGCATAGAGCACAAGCTCTTGCGACAGCCCCTCCTCGTTGACCCTGACGCCCCACCTGGGCGCGGCCGTATTGTCGTGCTTGGTGAACTTGCCCTCGACCAGCCCCGATGCCTCCAAGCCCTGAAAAAGATTCTCGGCCTATACGCAAGCGATCCCCCAGGTTCTACCCCCATGACCTTCGTCCTTACCGGTAACTTCACCACACATGCCGTCATGGCTCGCGGTGGCAGTGGCGGCAGCATTGAATACAAAGAATTCTTCGACGCCTTGGCGTCAACCCTTGCAGACTACCCAACCCTACTGACCACCGCGACGTTCGTGTTCGTACCAGGCGACAACGACGGCTGGGTATCAGCCTTTGCCGGTGGCGCCGCCGTGCCCCTGCCAAGAAAAGCCGTACCATCCTTGTTCACGTCCCGAATCAGAAGAGTCTTCGCCGCAGCAAATACCGAGGCGGGACTATCAGGGGCCGACGCCGGCGGTGGCGAGGCAATATGGGCCACCAACCCCAGCCGTCTCGCACTCTTCGGATCAAACCATGAAATCGTCCTCTTCCGGGACGATATCTCAGCCCGCCTCCGCCGCACTTCCGTCAGGTTAAAGGGCAAGACCACCCCGGCAGCACCAGCCCTTCCCGACAACGGCGACGACATCACAATGTCCGGCGCCCTGGCAGCCCCCTCACCCATGCCATCAGATACCGATGACGCCATGGACCTCGACCAGCCACGCGCCGAAAAGATAGCCGCGGCGGCAACCGGTAACCCTGAAGTCCCCACCGACGTCCAGGCCGCCCGCAAGCTCGTCAAGACGCTGCTTGACCAGGGGTACCTCGCGCCTTTCCGCCAGGCACAACGGCCTGTGCATTGGGACTATACCGGGGCGTTGCATATCTATCCGCTGCCGACGGCGATGGTGCTTGTGGACACGTCGGCGCCGCCGTTTTGTGTCACGTATGAGGGGTGTCATGTCATGAATCCGGGCAGTGTGCTGGTCAGCGGGAGGAAGGGCGTTGCGCGGTGGGTGGAGTATGAGGTTGGGAGGGTGGGTAAGGTGAGGGAGTGTACTTTCTAGGGGAGGGGGCTTCCTACCTTGCTGGATACCTGAAGGGGGGTTTGAAAGGGGCTGTAGTAAAACTGAGGGGGCTGAAGGGGCTGTTGAAAAGGCGGAGTGATCTGGATGATAATGATGATGGGAGGGGTGGCGTTGCTGGTGTTACTGGTGTAGCTGGCGTGTTATCACTGGTGTTATGGATTCTGGATGAGATATATTGTCCTGCACATGGTGAGAGTGTCGATCGAGTGTTGCATTCATATTCATACCGGGAGCAAGCAAGCAGGTAGACAGACATGTAATTGAGGTCCTGTGTGGCACTTGGTTGAGGTTGGTGTGTGTGTGTGTGCTTCATTAATGATTTGAGTTGAGTTTGAAGTAGAATAGATCGTTGGTTGTCCACCAATCTGGGGAGGGGGTTTTGATGTAAAGTTAGGTGGGTGTCACGTCTTGTTCGATTGGCTGAGCGAGTAATAGGCCATTGTCTTTCGCTCGCTAGTAGTATGTTGAGTTCAAAGTCGAATTGACATGCCAGAGCAGAGCTGCGGGAGGCCAGCCAGGGGAGTTCACCATGAACTGTGTCCATGCCTGAGGGTAGGTACCGAAATTGAACAGCATGGATGCAGCACGAACACGGTACATATTTCCATTGACCTACTAGTATTCCCTTCGAGCGGGGATTCCCGTTGTGGCAACTCGGGGTATCACTGTGGATATGGGGCAGGGTAGGATGTCTGTAGTTCCATCACATCGGCAAGGTGTTGACACTCATTGATAAGCCGAGCATCTTTACCTTTTTAATCTTTGAGAAGCCGTGGGTGGCAACAGCTGGGAGATCTGAGTGGGTGTGATTTTAGTTTAAGTACTAATAAGAATAGCAGAGTGTGGGTGGTGTTTGAAGTAACGGTCGGCCATGAGTGTTACCCCCTGAAGTTGACATAAAAATCCTACGTACTACGTTCCTAAACCACCGGCCCATCTCAACTGTGATCACTCTTTACTTACATACCTACAGACCATCTTGATCGTATTCCGTCCACCCTTTAGCTCATTCCCATTTCTCCTCACTTGCAACCCTCGCCCCCATTCCCCCTTCATAACCCCAACCTCCTTGCTAACCTGATACATACGACCATACCCACTGGAGAACTCGGGATCCCGTCCGCTCTCCCATAGATAAGCCAGTGAGGGCCAGACTAGTAGTTGGGTCGGTGACGACCAGCGAATCCCTGGTGTTGTATGTTTTTTTTGCATCCCCACACCGTTTTGTGGGGCACGTTTACCCCTTTTTTGCGTCTACCCCTTTTTGCTCCACGTCACCTGGTCTACCGCAGCGCACCACAACACACTGTTGGGTGTGGCTTTTAGTTGGTTTTTTTATTCTCGGGTAGCTTCGTCCTATTGTTTTATTTGGGGATAGGGGCTCCGTGTTCGATTTTGAAGCCGCGTTTTGCTTCGTTTTGCTGGGGCGGGCGTTGTCCTCTTGCCAACGGTCCTCGTTTTCTCGGTCTCGTAATAATCGAATATTTTTGCACGCCGCTGATGGTTTCCGTTGCGTGCGTCTTGCCGGCTGTACGAGTGTTCGCTGGGGAAATTCGGTCCGCCAGGGTCGTCCTCTCCAAGCCTATCCTAACCGGATTCAACATCTAGCTGAGCGTAGGCCGCTCTAGAGGGATACCATCTATGTACTTCTGCCGGTTGGAGGTAGGAGGAGTGTTGCAGTGGCGACGAAGACTGTTTGGAGGGGAGGAAGACTTGTGTGCTGGGCTTGAGGTAGGCTATGTGGTGACTGCCGAGGGCTTGACATGGCATCGTATTATTTGGTGTCTTAGCTATTAGTGCGTGACACCATCTGAACCAACTAGCTTCAATATCGGTACCCGTTATTACCGCTCCGAGCAAGGGGGGATGGAAAAACAACGTCAGGGTTTGGTTTGGGGCTCAACCATCTAAGCCTCGCCTTCCCAGGTAACGGACCTTTCCTTGATGAAGGCCCTCAGGCTTCCCGCCTATTATTACGGCTTTGGTACGTGGAACCGGACATCGTCCATTTTCCAGACCGTGTCCCTGTCATGCCAATCTTTTATAACCTTATTCCATTCCGCCTGTAACACCTCCGGTGAACCATCCCCCACTCTGCCACCCAGCACTTCCCGGAGGACCTCTCGCAACCCTGGGATATTATCATCGCACGGAAAAGCAAAATGATCTCCCGCATTCTCAATCTCAAATCGGAAAGCCTCGGGTGCTCTCAGACACGCCTCTACCAGCGACAGGTGATTACGATCCTGGATTATATAAACTCCTGGCGCAAATAAAGTAGGTGCCTCACTTTCTTGCACCACAGTTACTGCACGCCGTATCAAACGGTCATCCCGTAGCAGAAGATTATTCAGAGTCGTGCCAAGTTCCTCGGCCATCAGATCCGCCATCGATGTTCTCTTCCTCAGAACCTCGATGGCCAGTTCAAGACAGAAGCCAACGCTCGTCTCGAGATACAAGGCAACCGGATAATCGAGGTAATGATACATCGAGGGAAAAGTAAGCGGGCTAACCTCTAACTCATAGGGTTGTGACAGTGAGTAGTCCCGCTCATGGTCGGTAATGTCCATGATGCGGAGCAAAGTAGTATTGCCCAGCTTGGGTCTCAGGCCCAACAACCCGTGTAGAACGCCCCCCAGTTGCCAATAATCAGTTAATCTTCGGCAACTCAACGAGTTGAGTGCCATATCTGCGACTGCGAGAACAGGCGTAAATGGAACAGCCAGTTCCACCAAGTCCTCGATAACACTTTGATTGGGGGTAGGAGAGTGGGATCTGGTGGCAAAGTAACCGGATTTCCGCGGAAGGACTTTGAAGTCTGGGTCGGTACCCGGGTAACCCACCAGCCAGACCGCCATCAAAATCTTGTCGTGATTCTCTCGGCCCCGGTGTGGCTCAATGGCAGCAGCCAGTAGATAGCTCAGGTAGATAGCTCAGGTAGGTTGCGGAGGGCGCCCGATGTGGCTGGCCTTGCCTTTCAAGACGTTGCACAGCATCAGCGACGAAGTCCCTCGCGGCACTGCTCTTGGGGTTGCTCGTTTCGAACGCCGCGGCGCCCAAGAAGTCTACGTAATTTCTCGTTGCCCAATAGCCATCATGAAACACTCGGCCTCCATGACCAACCAAAGATTCGAAAACCGGCTCAGCCAAGAACATGAGCTTGACGACAATAGCTTTGGAGATCCGTCCTTCAGAATAGAGCCTGTATATGAAAGAAACTGCCTGCCTTGGTGATGTTAAAACTGGCCACTGGAATTTGCGAAGGCGATCACTATGGACGCCCAGCCAGGTGGCTGCAAGCGTTGCGGTGATGAGGCTTTCACAAAAGTTTTCCGTGGTAAATTCATCGTGAAGCAGAAGCTCACGGCCTTCCCCGTCAGTCGTCAGGTACTCTTTTGCTGTTCGATGAATAAAGTCCACACGCCACCCATTGGCAGGCCAATCTGATGACCTTTGGACGACTAGCATCCCAGAACAACGCGCCTCTAGCCGGGTTGCGAACAGCCCACATCGTCCGTCGAGGTTGTCTGGTATTCCCCGTGATTGTGATTCGCTCATTGTGGAGAGTATTTCCTCTCTGAGAGGACGGTCGCTACCAAGTAGGAGGTGGAGAGTTTCGAAAGACCCTCCTTCCATGGAATCTCTCGCGGAATCTGACACAAACTGGCTCTCTAGCACTAGCCCAAAATAAACTGCTGCATCCCTTTGGTAAAGTCCCGCATCATCGCTCAGCCGAGCCCACATCGCCTTGTACAGCTTTTTGAGGTCTCCTGGAAGTATCAAGAGGCGGTGGTGCAGATCCGAAAGTGTCTCGCGCAGCTCCAGCCCTGTCCTCAGGCTGTTGAGTGCCAGGACGGCCCATAAGAAGACACCATCAGCCATATCGCAAAACTTTGCCAGAAATTTGTTAACTTGAAGGGCACTGGCCTGGGAGAGCTGAGCTTGAAATTGAGTTCTCAGTCTAGCCGAGGTAAGGTTCAAGATATCCCGACCGGTTAGGTTTTGAATAGAAAACATAGGAAGATGGCCTAGGTATGCTGGCAGAGTTCCTTCGGGGCGGCTCGACACGCAGACTTTCGAAAGCGGAATTCGACGAATCTGTTCTATGACATCCAGCGCATGCATCTGACCGTCTGATCCAAGAATCTCGTCAACCCCGTCGATGAACATGCAAGTGAGTCTTCGTCTTTCCTTTAGGGCGAAGAGCAAAACTTGCACCAACTCCGTCTCGGACCAGTCTGAATATTCGTCTTTCCGTATCACGTTGTCGCAATACTTCCGATAAATCTCAAGGCGCAAGGCTTGGTCATCGACAAGAAGATGATAGAGGAGTGAACACAGTATGCCTTTAACTGTCCTTTGAATTGGCTGAGGGCCAGAGGACCAGATGAAATGTGACAAGACGTCAAGCTGGGTGACAGATGGACCAAGGTGTTCCCTGACCCTCTCACTACCGGCTAGCATTTTCATAAAAGTGCTTTTGCCGGATGCAGCTTTTCCCGAAATCCAGAACGCTGTTTCCTCTGGAGACCGAAGCCAGGTGATAAACCGCGTGCTGGCTTTCCTTGCACGGGCGTCGGACGCTTTGAGGGCCTGCCTGAAGGAATGGGGGTAAAGGTCACTATTACCGTCATCCTCATCGCTTTCTTCGTCTTCGTTATCATCGGATACCCCATCTTCAGAGATGTCAGACTCTCCGAATATCCACACAAAGGTCCTTTCATGCGGACAGGAGATTCCGTTGCGTCGGTCGTTTATGAACCCATATTTGAGGCTTTTGAGAAGACGATGGTGGTTGGCTTCTTCTAAGGCAAGAATTTTCGACTTTTCGAGATTCTCTTTTGTCTGCACAGAGTCCACGACGAGCTGGCTGACGGCGACTTGAAGGCTAGCAGTATCCGAAGTAAGATGTTTGCCGGTAGTCTCAAGCTGTGTTCTCATCCCCTCGTGTGTAGCGCTCGAGTCTGTCGCTAGTTGATTGAAATTTACCTGAATATCGGCGGCTTCCTTCTTGATCAGCACGTTTGTCAGCGCAAAGTTATCCTTGAAAAGGTTCTCCATGTGAGTCTGTCCAGCGGCAAATCTTTCAACGAAGGCTTGTATCGTGGCTGTAGTAGCGGCGAGCTCACTCTGCTCTATCCCCATGGCGTCAGTTATGGTGCTAAAACATACAACGGTTAGCATTTATTCTTCAATCCCCTTGCAGTAATCTTGGGTCAATGCTAACTCACCAAAGGCTGTAGAGCATTCGGGCATCCATAGCGCTCTGATAGGCCTGCAAGACCTTCTCAAGCTTCTCAACCTTCCTTGCCCCAGGGCTCGCCACAGATTTGACCGCGAGGACCCCCGCCTTGAAGAGATTCCCCTTCGCCTTGGCAGCTTTGGCATCCCTCCTCTCGACTTCATCCTTCAGCGCCAGAGCAGCTCCATTGCATTTCTTGGCGATCTCGATGACCTCGCTCACGCTCTTCGTCAGCGGGCGTGCCGCGGTGGCTTCGGTGGCTTCAATCTCCTTGAAGACTGTTTCAAGGTGGTCGACTGTCGTAGCAACGGTGGAAGACGGAGCTTGGCCCCTCTGGTAGGCACTGTGGCACGTCGTGCAGATTTCGCGGGCGAAGCTGATGACTTGGAAGACATTGCAGACGAGGCCGAGTGCCACAAGGGGCTCCAGGCCTGATATTGTCGCTGCGGCGGCGGCGGCGGCGATGGTACGATCGCGAGAGGAGCTTGTCAAGGGAGTGTGGGTGATGTGTGCGACGAGGCTCCCATGGCCGCTCATCGGCTTCACCATGCATCGCTGCCTGAGGTGCCCGACGGGGCTGAGGAGTACCTGCCTCGAATGATTGGTGTTCTGAACCTTAGGTTTTTCGACACGATAAAAACAGCCTGGAATTTCGCTCTTTCGTCTCAGTTGTGGAATGAACAGGAGACGTCGTCTTGGACCGAGTGTGGTGGTGAACTGGATCTTTACAAACATCCCTAAATCACAACAGAGACTTCTGCAAGTTATTCATTGAACCCATCGCAGCCGCTCCTGCCATCGCAACCCCTTTCCAATCCTAGGCGGTTTGCCGGCTCACAAGCGGTTGATGTGGGGTTTGGGTAACAGTAGTTCTTGCCTCCAGAAGATGCAAGAACTTGAAGTGGGTAGAATCTGCCTTACATGTAGAATGGCAACCCAGGCATCCTCCATGAACCGTTCATGAACCGCTCTTGAGCTGAGCCGATTACCGCCCGCTTGATCAAGGGGTGGTCTTGGGGTGCACAAGCAACAGACAACAAAAGGGGTCGCCCGGGCAACATGCATTCTGGCAATCCTTCCACGGTTTTGTTCCGGGACGACCTTGAACGAACCGTGAAAACCCTTGATGCTGTTACAACAGGCAGTTAGAAACTTGAACTGCAAGAAGGCCTTTTCAGAATAAGATGGCTAGGACAGCAGCAAACACATGCTGCCTTGACAGTGAGAAGGCATCCTCTGTGCTACTACTGGCTGAGGGGATTCCCATGCGGTTCGTTTTGCCTGGGCCCTCATACTTTTCCGTTCTGCTGATAATAAAATAGTTGCCCGTTTATCTCCTAACTTCACTTATAACATTCCGTCTATGTACAGAAATACCAACATGGTTGCTTACCCTGTTTAGGTCTTACACATCTCCAGGTAGATACATATCGAGCAGTTCAATTGCAGGGCTACAGCTAGACTTGCCTGCCGTCGTCCGAGAGGGAAGCACACAATGTTCCGGACCAACGGAGGCGAGGCCCGCCCGTCTACAAGTACAACCTCGATCTAAGGAAACACCGGAAGACCATATCAACCCGCCAAAACGGCCAACATTGCGGTTCAAGATTCTCTTTCAGCACAACTGACAACATCCCAAATTCCACCCCCTAATGTAAGTAAGGTAATTCAGGAAGGTGCTCGGTCAACTCCAAATAGGATCATCAACATTCCCAGAACTCACCGATATGTTCACTAGCAGGGAACCCCCCTCGATGAAAAACAGCCCCCATCCTGTATAAACACAAATTTTCACCGGGGTGGGATTCTGCGCCCCATGGCGGCGGGTACTATCACGGGAGAATGGTCAGTGGCGCGCTTCGCGGCACAACCCATCGTCGTTAGCACTCCTCGCTAAAATACTAGGCGCTAAATCCCCTTCTTGGGAAACCACAGCAGATGTTCCGGGTAGGCATGGAAATTTCAGTGGAGAAACGGAATGTATGTAACCATTCCCGGTGCTTTCGTCACAGCCGGTTGCCCTTTTGCATCGTCATGTCCCATGGGGTTGGGTTCTTTGCATAGTGATAATCTGGGGTTGTATTGACTCTTTCCCACCCAGTGATAGATTAAAGGTCTGACTTGGTAAGCGCTCGCTTCCTGTGACCCGGCGCTGCCTGGGGGTGTATCCCGAGAACTCGGTTGCTCGGGCAGGTTCGTGGGGTATGGTCCAGACTGGAAACAACCGGGAGATTGACCGTGCCTACTCCATGGTATGTCCTTGCATCCAAATATGATATGGGGAGCCGGAATGTGACCAGACTTTTAGTATGCCAAGGAACGTATAGTTATCGTGATAGTATCGTGTTCATGAGATGTCTAATATCTCATGTCTTGCCTCGAACTCCCGAGGTTGTGAGCGGGGAGGACCCCCACGCAGACATCGAGAGCACATGACAGATACGGAAGGAGGCCAGATGGCGAGATCTCAAGCTGTACACGTCGTACTATGCGTGTGACCGCCCGGGTCGTTCGGATGCAAACGGTATGTGGGTGGTAGTAGCCCCTGACTTACATGTTCACTCGCAACACTCAACTCTTCACAACGGCCTTTCGCCCGGCACATACCCACGCACCCTCTCGGGTACACCGGGTCTGAACGTCGCACTCGGAAAAGGGGTGGGGTGTGAGTGATAGCGGAGAACGCCGTACTATCTGCGTCGTCACGAGGTGTTTCGCTTGTATTGGGAGACACATCACGAATTCACGAAGGCATTTTGACGGCACATCGGCAATACCTTGAGTACAATATCTTGAGCACAAGGGCATGATTAAACCTCGGCATCACTCCTAGGTGACTTTGTGGCTCTTCGGGCTTAACTTTATAGAGGGGTGGCTATAATCGGGAGGATAACTTCGCGACCCTCTTCGTGTTTAGTGTTCAGGCTAGTGGAGAGAAATATCGTATCAGGGGGCTCCTCAATTGGCAACAAAGCCGAGAAGCCAAGTATAGGTGTCAGCCAGTAGCTAGTAATGAGAAGTGAGTGTATGAGCCGCCCGACCAAGCCTGGAAAGCCCCAAGGCGTCGGAACGGTGACGAAAAGGGGCTTCTTGAAGATCAACCCGATCAAGGCACTAAACCCACAGGCTTATTGTCCAAGAATGCTTCGAAGTATTTCAGCTAGGTTTCATGCGTGTATCCATGATACTGCCGCCACAGAAGCCTCTGGTGGGGAAGGCAAACCATCCGAGTCCCAGTCTCGGATCCCTCTAGTAGCTCGAGTCCAATGATCGAGGAGGGTGAACATTCCAAGGAAATACCTACACAAACAACATTACGAAGGTATTTCTGTAAACTCAAAGCAGCATAGTCATGCTGCGGGGGCCGAGAAGAATACCATACTCAGGGGTACTGACATAAAGAAGACAAGAGCCCACGAAGCCAAGGCACACAAAGACATCTTACTCATGCTCTCATTGCAATTGACGAATGATTTCCCATCTAAACTACCGGGTATCCTTCCACAACCTGATGCTCACCTACCAAGCCAGAAAACCAACCACCAACCGCCCACCACCAGCCTCCATCATCCCTTCCACTACACCTCGCCTCCTATGTCCCGGGAAAGCTACCATCTATGCTTAAGGAGACCCTGACAACCTCCCTACGCATAAGTAGGCCAAACACTCTTCATCGGCACGCCCCAATACCACGACGCAACCGCCATGGCGCCCACACTCATGCCAAACGCCATCAAGAAGTTGACGTCGTTATTATCCAGCAAATCCCAGCCATTCTCCACAACCCTCGAGGGCCTCTCATCCCCAAAGCTGGACCTCCTGTGCTTATTCCTGGCATCATACCTATCCACCCCTCCCGACACATCCTCCACCGTCTCGCCCTCGCGCTTCTCAACCGCATCCTTCCCCTCGCCAGACAGCAGCGCAGCCTTGACGTCGACCGTGGACTTAACACTCCCGCCATCAGGCGTCACCAACACCCTCACGCCGCCCTCACCCTCGACAACCTTCCCCGTCCTTACATCCTTAACCGTGCTCTGGAACAGCCCCCCAAGAATACTATCAACCACACTCCCCAGGAACCCCCACACCGTCAGCCCCACAATCAACAACCTCCTCTGCCCAAGCGACCATGCCTCCCCGCCGCCAAACCTCCCCCCCATCCCCCCCTCA
>Ga0247758_1001819_pt1 | contig 13813 bp, 20 predicted proteins | sample UWRJL156409C4_FD_180950 | JGI IMG/M metagenome (GOLD analysis project Ga0247758, IMG submission 180950) | Plant litter microbial communities from Arlington Agricultural Research Station in Wisconsin, United States - UWRJ-L156-409C-4 | ecosystem: Environmental > Terrestrial > Plant litter >...
GGATCTCGGATTCACCCTCCGATCCGCCAGCACCCCCCGCGCAATATCATACAACGCCGTGCTGAAGAATGTAGTCTTCTCCCCGTCCATGCGCCGCCACGCATCCACCCACGCCGACGCATTCATCGCCAGCTTCGGCGCCGTCTCGGGCTCGAGGTTAAGCCATTCTGTTTCAACCCACGCGGCGTAGTCGGCTGCGAATTCAGTGCAGATGTTCCCTGACTTGCGGGAGAGGAGGGGGGCGAGGAGGGTTCCGGCGTGGTGCTGGAGGGGGGCGGCGAGGCGCTTGACGCGCGCGGGTTTGAGAGTGCGGTCGAGAGCGGTGCGGTAGGGGGTGTGGTTTGGGGCGTCGAAGTTGAGTGGAGGGCGTCGGAGGCCGCGCGGGTCGGAGGGGATGACGGCGCGCACGGAGGAGATGAAGGTGGTGGAGTTGAGGGCGGCGGCTTTAATGTCGTCGTAGCGCGTGAGGAGATAGTAGCCGGAGTATTGGGTTGTGTAGGCGAGGGGGCAGAATTTGCGAAAGAGGTCGTATTCCGAGTGGATGGCGGAGGTGTTGTCGCTGATGATGGCGGCCGAGGAGTCGATGCGCTCTTGGGTGAAGGGGAGATCGGGGTGGTCTGCGGGGAGGGTGGCGCCAGGAAGGGAGGCGAAGGGGCAGGCTGCGGCGGCGGTCATGTTTGGGTTGGGGGAGTGGTTGTTGGGTGTAAGTGGGGATGTGAGTTGGGGGGCCGACTTCTTGGAAGGTTGGGTTGCACAAGGAGTGCAGAGTCAGATACTGCGGCCGCACAGACAAGATAACATCACGTAACAGCGGGAAGGAGGCTAAAAGAAGCAAATGTGTTTGTGGCTTCGAGCGCACATGAACGGCGGGTACCGGGTACGCGGGCAAGATGGGCGAGATATGAGCGGTTCGGTACCGGTTTTGCCAAAGAGGTCGTCTATGGTTGGCTAAATCCAGCCAAGGGAGTAGATCGCCGAGCCGATGTCAAATACCGACGTTTGCACTAGGCGGAGAACCCTAGCGCACCCGCACCACTAGCACGACTGCTAGTAAAGACCAACGGCGTTGTGATAGGGGCGGGTAATCTGGGGAATATCTAAGCGACTGCTCGGACTACCGTCTAGTCGATCAACCCTTAACGCGCCCCAATGATTCTATGCATTTCACACTGCCTGACCTTACCCGGAAGGATGTGCCCAGCATTTACTACTTGTACAACACCCCAACCACACCGTCACAGTATGTCTGGAATATTGTTCCCATCCACCGAACCTCGCCATTCCAGAGGCACTGCTTACCCGGCGGGGGCTCGCGTGTGCCGGTAGCCGTACCACACAGCTAATCGCATCCAGTTAGCCACCCCTCTCACCAACAACATTAAAACCAAACATCCACCTTCCCCGGATATGTTGTAATCTGCACCAAGCAGTCGGGTTCAACCAACACCACCCACCCCACACTCTGCCCCAAGGTCTCCACAGACACCATGGCGACCACCACCACCGCCCCCGACATCCAACCGGACCGCAAGTCCTCGGTCCTCGAAATTGAAGAGTCCAAACCCCACCCCCTCGCCGCAACCACCCAGGCATACTACACGCCCGACAACAACACCGAAAAGACCCTCGACAAGCACATCAACCGCAAGCTCGACTTCACCGTCCTCCTCGTGCTCGCCATCGGCTTCATCCTCTGCGGCATCGACAAGACCAACGTCGGCTTTGTCGCCACCAGCACCTTCATCCAAGATGCCAACCTCCAGCCCGACGACATCCCCAACTCGCTCTCCCTCTTCTCCGCCACCTACGTCCCGCTGCAGCCCATCATGGTGATCCTCGGGCGGCGCATCGGCCCCCGCATCTGGCTCGCCTGCTCGCTGCTGTCGTGGGGCGCGCTGTGCATGGCGCACGCGGGGATTAAATCGTCTGGGGCGCTGATTGCCCTGCGGCTGTTGCTGGGCGCGGCCGAGTCGGGCTTCACGCAGACGGCGTTCTATTACATGAGCACCATGTACCCGAAGTACTCGCTGGGCTTCCGGATGGGCATGTTCAGCGGGATGTACTCGATCGCAGGGGCGTTTGCGGGGCTGATTGCGTATGGGCTGCTGCAGGTGGGCACAGAGATGGTGAAGGGGTGGCAGATTGTGTTTCTGGTCGAGGGCGGGATTACGTGTGTGATGGCCGTGGTGGCGTGGTTTGTGTTCCCGGCGGATATTAGCACGGCGTGGTTTCTGAATGAGCGGGAGAGGGCGCATGCCGTGGTGAGGATGGGGAGGGACTTGGCGGATGGGCTGGAGGAGGAAGATGGGAAGAGTCGGATGGCGGAGCTGAAGAAGGATGTGGTGGATGTGCTGAAGGATTGGAAGAAGATCGGGACGATTGTTTGTAATATCACAGCTGTGGTGGTGAGTTTATTCCTCTCTGGTGCGGTTGGGGGATTGGGATGGACGAGACTAACATGATGCAGCCGGTTACTGCGTTTACGACTTTCCTGCCGCTGATTGTTCAGGGGATGGGGTACAAGGGCATCGATGCCACGTTGATGTCGGTCCCGCCATTCATTGTCGGCACGGTTGGGTTGATCATCATCGTGTACTCCTCGGACTATTTCCACGAACGATCTCTCCACACCGTGTTCGGCATGATCTTGGGCGTGATAGGGTGTGCCGTCATGGCGGCCTCGGAAAACCCGCAGCTCCGCTATGGATTCGCACACGTGTGTCTCTCAGGTGTTTTCGTCGGCGGCCCCCTCGTTGCCGTGTGGCTCGCAGGAAACACGCCATGGAAGGGCGCCCGTTCGTTCATCCTCGGCTTGAACGGATACTCGAACTTGGCGGGTGTCATCGCCGGACAGCTATTCAAGAGCAAGTATCGGCCAAGTTACGCCTTCCCTCTGACTGTGACGATGATCATGAGCGCCGTTGGCATTCTTGGCTTCATCTTCATCCGCTTCATGTACATGCTCGAGAACAAGAAGCGTAAGAAGATCACAGCCACTTGGGACGACGACCGCTTCTTCGAGGAGCAGAACAGCACCTCGCGGAGAGGTGACCAGCGCAAGACCTGGATTTATGGGTATTAAAGAGGGAGAATTTGGGATTGGATAGATGCATCCAAAACTCAGGGACTAGAGCGGTGAGGTGTCTTTACTACCGTACCTCCGTATTAGTGTTAGAACCAACAACAAGCGATACACTGCCCTCAAGTTATGCGTTCAGCGAGTCTCGGGCTTCGCCGGCCCTGCCTCATGCTGTTGGCCTTACACAACGACTGCGTTGCTCGGTCCGTCCCATTGGCGACTTTCAGTCTGTGCCGCCTGCGGCGTCATCACCCGCGCGCAGAATCCTTTGTGAAATCCTTCTGTCTCAACCTTTTTTTTGTGTTATGGAACGTGGTTACATAGAGAGTGAATGCTTGAAAGATTGGTGTACCGTACATAGGTGTCACCCGCGGGGATTTCCGTACTAACTCTCAAAGTTCCGGGACAAATTGATCACCGGGCCGATGCATTTGCATTCAATCTGGGGGGTACGAAGGCTCGGGCCAAAAGAAAGTGACCCCTTAGCCAGTGCGAAGAATGCCTTCTTACTGTAAAGATCGCCCAAAACTATCGTTCTTACAAGCCATCTCCCTTCCTGAAAACACATACACGAACACCGAAAAGGCCATACTCTATTATATACAGGCGTTCTTGCATTTAAAAAGGCTCTCTAGCATTCTGAAAGGCCTGTGATGTGATAAGCCTAGACATCTCCGCTCATGATTCCGATATCCCTCCGCGTAACTCGAAATGAAGTCGTCATTGCAGATGCTTCCACTTGCGCCGAGGCATGAACGTCCTAGACGTGTCAAGACGTATTGTTTGTTCATTCACCCCCATTGGCTCTTTCCCGTCATTGGGCGCTAATTGCTACTCTTGGGTAGATCTGCGTGACAGCTTCAATCTCTTCACTTGGCTAGTTCTCGGCGCAGTGTTACAGGGTCTCGCCTCCTTGTACCTATCGCCTCGATATGTCTTGCTTCCGGTCATTGGGTACTTGTTGCACCGGGCCCTGTGGACACTCTTTATGTACCGTGGGCTGGTGCGAAATCCGCACATGGACGAGGTCATGATAGGGAAATTCACCGCTCAGGTTCCTGGGCGGGATGGATCTCCGCCGCAGCAGGCTGCTGAACAGGACATCACCGTCATCATCCTCGCGGCGCGATCCAACTAGTAAGTGCGGATTTTGAGTGAGGGAGGCGCCGCTGCAGTGACCGAAGCTGACATTTCGGTCAAAGCCCGCTTGGAATTTTAGGAACGGGGTATACCAAGATCGTCATGGATATTGACAGGATGATCGTCAAGTTATCGAAGGGCGGGGAGAAGTGTGGGTGTATGTTGCCCAAAGACTTGAGTCTCGGGCTTTTGCTGACATGACTTTCAGTTTTAGTCCTTGGCAGCACCGGATGGACCGCCATGACAAAGCGAGACTCAAGCAACCAAGCCATGGCAATCTGCTACTTCCGCACCATTGAAGACCTACACAACTTTTCACACGGCCCGCTCCATCGCAAGGCGTAGGACTGGTGGAATCGCATCACGAAGATCCACCCCTTTCTGAGCATCATGCACGAGGTCTACCACGCACCCAAAGGGCATTGGGAAAACATCTTCATCAACAGCCACCTCACCGGAATTGGTAAGTCAAACCCCCGAGAACTGTATGTAATCCGAAGTTGCAAACATGAGACGACTGACAACCCCTAGCCAATGCAACCTCCCGCATGTCGATTAACAACACCAAGGTCCGCCCCCTGTTCGCCGGAAACCTCGGCGGCATGCGCTCGTAGCTGGGCCGTCTTGGCCGTGGAGACGGAGCGGAGAATCTGGAGGTTGACAGCGAGCCCTATTAGTGGAGTCATCTTGGCACCCACATCCCAGCGGCATCCACCGCGTCGCACATACGACATACGATATCCCCCATCATGACTCGGATTTTAGCAGGAGGAGACTCGAAGGGATCAATGCCCTGTACGACATTGGACACGCTAGCTGAGAAAAGTCGCCTAACCGCCCATCTTCTGAACTCGAGCGACTGCTTGACGCAGGGACCCATGTTATTAGATGTGATACAAAACCGCTGCACTAAAACACCGCAAAAGTGAATCCACTGATGCCAGCATTTAGTAACAGCGACTATATCTATATTGTTCCACATTAGACGAATCGATAACTTTATTGATGATCTCCAAGAGGTGTCGAGGATGGTGTCGATTTGAGCGCCAGGCGGAGGCTCATTTGGATGACAGGACGGAGAAAGTTGTCACAACGGGGAAACGAGCTGAAGGGGACAATTTCGAATATTTTTCGGCTGTTGATCGCTCACAACATGTTAGTGACGCCCCTGCCTTGAGATAATAGATCTGACAGTTTCTCGCGACATCCCACCTGGCAGTTCTAGCACATTTGGACAACCGGTTCCGAGCCCTGGACGCGTCAATCGCCGGCGGCGTTCCTCGCCGAGAAGAGACAAAACACACCCAGCAAGTCATTCCTCATACGCGGCTAGGTAGGTTTAGTGCGGACTCCGAATGCTACTGCCACTCGCCAACACGATATTCGTGGAGCATGACGTCACTCCAAATGCTCGTTGGGTCCATCGTCCTGCAATACAGCAACCAGCCTGCCCGGCCATGCACAAGCGGTTGATACTAAGGAGGCCGACCGTGGCGCGACATCAAACTCGAGTACCACCTGCCCTACTGGCTCGTCCGGGCTTCCCTCACGCTCATGTACTCAAGCAATATCAACGGGAGCCCTGAAATGGTAATCCGCATTGTCAACCACCTCTCCCCAAACGACTCTCACGGCCAGAGACTATTCAACGCGCAGTGCGTCGCAGACTTCAACCGATTCATACTGAACTGGCAAACCCCCCTCCAGCTCGCCGCCATACGAAACGACGCCGACGCATGCCGCTTGCTGGTCCAAGCCGGCGCCGACGCCGATGCCTCGCACCCCATGGGCAACTCAGCCACTGCACTTCAAAGAGCATGCTTCTACAGCGACTATGATGCAGCCAAGGCTCTTGTCTTCCGGGCGCATCCACAACCGTCAAGGACGCCGGCGACATGTGCGCGTTTAACTGGGTCGTGCAGTTTTACGGTGGATAAAGCGGGACACGGTTGTTACAACTCATCCTCGACCACGGCGGTGATGTGCATAGCGTTGGCGCCCAGGGCGACCAGCCACTGTTTATAGCCGCGAGCTCATGGGACCCGAGGTTGGAGCGACTGGAGGTTTTGATCGACAATGCGGCGGACATCGACTACCAGGGCTTTGACGGAAATACGGCGCTTCTCAACGCCATGGCGGCGTTCAACCTCGAAGAGACGGCGTTGTTGTTCCGACGGGGCGCCAACGTACACATTCTCAACAAGTTTGGTCAGGGCGTCTTGCATAGTGCCGCGAGGTATAGCGGAATGAAGACTTTTGAGACGCCGTGTGGATTTGGAAAGTTGCTGGGCTGTTTAGATGCGGATGCGAGGGATGCGAATGGGAAGACGCCGCGTGGGTTGTTCAATGCTAGGTCTCCACAACCGAAACCGGAGTTGCGGGAGGCATTTGAGCGGTTTGTCGGGGAAGTTGAGGGGACGTTGGAAGAGGATGTAAAAGTACCGTTGGAAGAAGTTGAAGGGAAGGAAGTGGAGGAGGAGGAGTTTGTTGATGCCGTGGAGGTGCAAAATGTGTAGCATGTTGTCCCTTTCTACTCCAGGTTTTCCGGTACTTCCTCCGGTACCGGATCCAATTCTGGGGAAATTCCTTCATTTCATGTGCCGACATGTTAATTCGCTGATGTTCACCCTAACCCCTGACGACCCGCATCCTGATGCAACGGTGCAAGTCTATAAACGGGAGACATTGTGTAACAGATAGGGGGCCCGTAAGGCGGAACGCCATTCCCCCGATCACGTCCCAGCCGTGTTTAACGGCGCCATGACTTGAACAAAACCACCCGACGGCCCGAGCCGCACGCGAGTCCTTCGTCGCTCGACATGGAGTTTCCACGGCAAAATGACCACCACCAGCGCCGCCACTCTCTCGATCCAACGCGATCCGCAGTACTCCGCGCTCCGTATATGCGCCCAGACATGCGTCGACAAAGGGAACAATAACAGTGACCTCGAAGGCGAGCTCGAGTGCGGCGATACCAAGATCCTAAACGCGTGTTTCTGTAGGGAGGACTTGCGACCAAAAGCGACGACTTTTCTCAGCAGCTGCATTATCTCAAGATGCGGATACAACAAGCAAGATGTCACCTCCGCTTTGAAATTGTATGATGGTTATTGCTCCTTCAAACCCCTCCCATCGCCGACTTCTGTTTCTGCGACCACAACGAAATCGACCGCGTCGAAAAGCAGTAGCACAACAACAAGTAAGGAAAATCCTGCCGGAGAATATGTGAGAGACGCTGACGTCAATGGACAAAAGAATCGCCTTCGACCCCATATACGACCCCTGCGCCACCAACCGGCTTAGTCACGACCTCCGCACCATCAACAAGCCGCGAGTCCGGTGCGAGCTCAGGGGGCCCGGCCACTGCTGCGTCCGAGTCGTCAACAACCAGTACCTCCGCCCTATCTGCAAGCTCAGATGGAAGCAGCTTGGACAACGCGAGCGGTATATCTAGCGCAACAATATCACCCGGAGCCATCGCGGGGATAGTGATCGGAGGAATCATCACCTTAGTTCTCGGGCTTGGAATATTACTGTGGGTTCATCGGAGAGGGCGAAGAGGAACGCAAATAGGGGAAGCAAAACAATACGGGGAGCGGCGAGACACGAGCCAGTCTGGACAGTTTGTCGACGAAGGCGATAACATTCAACTTGTGGAGAGCCCGAGTATCGCGGCTGCTGCGGTGAAGATGGACGAGGCCCAATCTCAGGATCATGACAGGTCGGCGGCGGTGGAGATGTGTGATACGGGGTTTAGGGCCGAGTTGAGTGCGGGGGAGGACGTGATTTATCGGAAAGAGAAGCCATGAATTAAGTCTGTATAAGTCATCAACGCTCAAAACCAAATTCTACAAGAACCTCCCAGGGTACTTCGACCTCGTAGGCGGAAGGCACATTTCGGTCCTCTGTTGGGAACCTGAACTCGGCATCTCTCCGAGATCCGCCCTCAAGTTCCGTCTGCAGTGGATATAGGCAGTGTTTTTTTTCTTTTTTTGTGAATCTTGTTCGAATCTCAACGCGGATCACCAATACCTTTCAAGTCGAAAGGGTTGAAGCTTAGCCACATCCATTCGTTGATGGTCAGATACTTTCCCCGTCGAGTTAAACCACAACCGCCTCAAATTCTCTCAAATCTAACGTTCATCCCCCCCTTCGGCGTCAACGTAAAACTCGGATTCTGCACCGGCGGCTCCCTACCCCCCAGCGCTTCAATCTCAGGACTCTTTACAAAACGAAACTTGACTATCGTCTCCACCAAAAATGTCTTGATATTCATCAACGCAAAGTTCTTCCCGATGCAGATGCGTGGTCCCTGAGAAAACCCCTGGAAGGCGTACGGATTGGCTGCTTCGCCCTGCAGATTGTCCCACCGCTCGGGGACACATTTCTCTGCGTCGTCGCCCCAGGTTGTGGCCGAGTGACTGGCGATGTGCATACCGAAGTAGAAGAGGGTGCCTTTGGGAACGAAGGTGCCGCAGAGGGTTCTGGATGATTGTGTTAGTTCAAGTTGTATTGTCTTTTTGGTGTGACTGGGACTTACACGTCTGTGGTCGATTCGCGGTAGCTAATGACGGCTTTAGGTTGTTAGGGTTCATGACTGACAGGACGCGGCTCGGAAACTCACTTGGAGCGTAAAGCCTGACGATCTCTCTGACGAAGTTGTTCAAGTATTGCAGCCGGTCGATGTCTTCCCAAGAAAGATTACCGCCACCATTCCGTGTGATGCCGGCGAGAATCTCGGATCGCAGTTCATTCTGGATGCGTTGATCCTTCGCTAAGATATAGCTCGACCATACCAAAATTCCAACGCTCGTCTCATGGCCTGCAACGACAAAGGTGAGGATCTTGGAAGTTGCTTGTCAGCTCTGTTCGGTATCATCCAGGGGCGAGTGGAAATTACATGATCGACCACCTCTTCCACTGCCAGCTCGTCCTCTGACCCTTTGAGTCGTCTTCTCTCTTCAACAACCAGCGTCAACAAGTCTCTGCCGCCATTGCCAAGGCCAGTCGAGTCGAATTTCTCGCCTTTGTCCATCGCTGTATCGACGTCCTGCATGCGTTGGCGGGCACACTCTGTTACCATCGCTCGAGCCTGTTTGACCGCTTGGATGTGGGCTAGGTTTGCCTCGATGGGCAGGAATCTCCGAATTGGGGTGAACGTGTTGATCACAATGAAAAACCCTGCCATTTTCGTTGGTTTAAAGATGTGACGGTAACACTTTTCGAAGCTTCGTCTTGTTAGCACACCCCCACAAATACGGGTAGATCAATCCCAGCATACTTCCATTTCCGATCCGAACCAGTGAGATGATCCATCTCCACCCCCAGAACCGTCAGGCCGGTGATTTCGAGACCGACTTTCAGGTAAGCCTCAGTGACTGAACCCCGATGTTAGCAAGAAACAGCCGAAACCATACTGAAATACCGAGTCTGGATCATCAGCTCACCATCTACGACCCTCCTCCCATCCTCACCCATACCCTCATCAAGCCAGCGGGTGAAGCCCTCAGCCTCCTCTCTAAACACCGGGAAAATCTTCTTGAGGTTGGGCACCGAGAACAGCCCCATGAGAATCCGTTTCTGCCGCTTATGCTCCGCGCCCTCGGAGAACAGCAACCCCATTCCAAGAATATCGGTGTTGATCATCAGCGTCTCCTCGTTGCCAAGGCTAAGGTATCGTACGAATGGCTCCTAGGGCCATTTTGCTGACCATGTGAGGAAGGGCTCATTTGAAGACGGGGCGGTTAGGATGCGTGGGAATTGCCCCAGGAGTGGGTAGCCGTCTTTCGGTCCTGGGAGATGCCGTAAGGGAGAGACGAAGTTGGGGTAAATGATGAGACGGTAGGCTTTGAGGGCGCTGTACCGCAAGGCAAAATACAACAAAACCTGGGTGATGATTGACCAATATGATGTCTGGAGCGAGGCTTCAGACAGTCGTGCCCAAATTACTGTCTCGCTGAGTGATAGGGTTGCGGCGAGCTGGAGGTCCATGGCAAGATTTTCTGGGCGAAAACCTAAGGTAGGTATTGGCGAACACAAACTTGCCCTCGATAGTTCTGAAAAGATGAAGTGGCATCTCGCCCAATTTACCCGACCCCGCGAGCTAGCGCATCACGGTGCATCATATGCATATTGCCTTCGGGCTATACCTCTCCGGAAGTGCCAAGCCGCATCACGCCGGTGAAACAAGGTTACCGAAAGCTAATTAAGCTCAACAGGGTCCGAACATGGGTGAGAGGTGCGGCAGGCGAGGCTTGGGATGAGAGACGCCTATCCTTTCGTTTCTTCTTTCGAGACTTTGGGGTCGAGAGCGGAGGGGCGGAGGGGGAGGTGGGCTTGGTGCGTCCTCGAAAAACACCAACAAATATTCGGCCATCTCATGCTGACGGTCTGGTAGACGCGGATCGAGGGGGTAGTAGTTGTTCGAACTAACATCTCCTGGTCTCCGGAAAAACACGTGGATCAGCCGCTGCGTCTTCTAGTTGGTGACGGTGATCCGACAAATTGCCTCGATACCCCGCCAGTTGGTGCTATGTGAAAGGCTTTGATCAAATGGGGGAATAACTACAAGAATGGATTTCAACGCCCCAGTATTTGACTTCCACTCCGACAAGCAAGTCAGGTAAGTACTTACTTTAAGATCTGCCCCCATCGTTTGCCATCAGGGCAACCTTCTAGGATGTATCAAGCCACCTCATATCCCACCACGTACCTAGGCCTTCATTAACAATTCCAATAATGAGCAGTTACCCCATCAACCGTCATACTGTCTGGCAGTTCCCACCCTTCGTTACGTATCCTCTGTTCGAGGACATGTAGTTTATACGTCCCACGTTCCCTCCGCTCCAGCGTCGCCGCTTGCTTATCATCATACTGCCGACCGCGCCCCAACCATCCCCACTCAGCTGCCTTCTCATCGCTCACCCACTGTGAGCTTAGCTGTCTCGTCAACTCATTTCCATTCTCGTCCGTTTTGATCTTCGCAATGGCAGTAGGATCTGGCCGAATGCCAAAGACGGCGGCCTCGCGAGCTTCTAGGGCCATGACGAAGTCCACCGCAGTCTCGAGGGTAGTCAGGACGGCATTCTCAGTAGCCGGGGCGATCGATTTGAACGAGATGGGAGCAGGGAGGCCGTCTTCGATACCTGTGCGAAACAGAACGACTGGGAAACGGCCAACTGTTGTCGAGTCCTCGTTTTTGTACTCGTCGCTGGGTACGATAATAAGTAGCGCTTGGAATATCGGGTTGAGGAACCTGGATTTCGATGATGGAATGTCGTTGCTGGTGGCTAAGTTCGCGTCGAAGGATGTGGACTCACGCTCCGTGCACTTCTGGGTGCAGGCCGAGACGTGCTCGCAGAGGATGCTGTTGAATTTGACAAGTGCCATGACCACGTCCATTGATGCCGGTCCACTGCCAGGCGGAAGGCCTTTTGGCATGATGAATCTGCAGGCAAATTGATCGGCGTCAATCTCGCTTCGATAGGGTCGGAACCAGCGGCGATAAATGTAGTTCTCCATTATCGTGGCCACGAGCTTGCGTGGACCACCTTCCAGGAAGCACACGGGCACAGTCTTGTTGCAGCTGTCACCGTACCAGTGCGGGCCGTTGATGTCGCACAGCTGCTTGTCGACTGAGATTAAAGATTGGAAGGGGTAAAACAGTTGACTATAGTGTAAGCGGAGCCGATGATGTTCCTCCTCGTTGGTTCGGTATAGCCATAATAACTCTTCTCTGGTGAACTCGGACAGCGGTTTTGGGGGGCCAGTAGGTGGCTGCCGAAGCACTGGCGGACTCCTTGAAGTCGTTGAGAACCGGCTGGATTGACGGGCATTTTGGTGTTCTGCCGTGAGGTGTGCGTCGAAGAGAAGGAAGGTGGACTGAAAATTTGCATAGCTGAAAATCTAGGAGGGTGTATGGAAGGTAGAATTTATAAATGCCTGGTCACCTCAGTCAGACTACAGTTTGTGGGCGCCGAAAAGCGCCCGATCCCTGGCGTTCTTTCTCCCGCGCGCGGTATAAGCAGGTAGGAACAAGTTGCCATTTCCGATCTGGGGTCAGATATTTTTGGTAGAGTGACACTCCTAGCTCATTGAGTGGAGAGTAGGATCCCATGTGATGTATACCTGCTGTTGATATCCCGATGCTTAGCTTCTTGGTTCCTTTTGGGGCCGGTGGCCTGGAGGAATGCCGTTGGCCCTAAGACTCACAGACACACTGGCACCCGATGCAGTGCATGCTGGACTCAGAGCGAGCTGAGAATGCTGGGACAACAACCTGGAGGAAAGTCGTATACGTCAATACTAGTCCCATACGACACCATTCGTTCCTCTCACGACGTGCGGCGTACATGTTTGAGGGCGAAGCAGTAAATAGATCAACGGGCGTGCTCTGCTGGTAGGAAACCGGTAAGCTCTCGAATGCTAGCTGAGATGTTAGTGTGTCCGAAGAGACGATGCCAGATGTTCAACTCTTCTCCGGAGCCGAGTGCCTGAGCCGTTCCGACCCCTTCTGACTTGGCCAGGCTCACGTTGACTTAGCGAGCTGTTTTCCCATTTGTCGTTGAGATACCGCGCTGTTTTCCCCGTTCCGCCCTGTCTCGCCCGCGCCGCCGCCATGATCGATGGAAAACCCCAGAAAGAATACCAGGGTAAATGGTGCAACCATCCAAGCCCTGGCAGCCAAAAGCCTATAACCTCAAGAGGCAGGCATTTGTTACATGCAGTTGGGGTTATGTGTGGGATCATAATATAAGTGAATCAGAAAACCCCTCAATCTCTTCACCGGTCATCGGGTTGACAGTGTTGAATTCAACGTGGTCACTAGAAACGTAGTAATTGGAAGCCGTGAAGAGTGTTATATTAGAGAGAAGCTCGCAGAGCAACCGTGAGCACGTAAAGCGCGGACCAGCCGCGCTACCGCTGCTTACCTAAACAGTCGGTTGAATTTGACAGACAGGTGCATAATTGTGCGTCGATTGATCTCGATTAATGCTTCTGTACGAATGATCCGGGCTGTTAGGAAGAGTAAATAAAAATCATTGGACGGGAAAAATGAAAAATGGTTCCCTCACTTAAGAGTTTTGAATAATAACGTTCGTTACTACTGGACGTCCTTTTTAATCTGATCGAACTATTTCCCCATAACAGTCTTAACATTCGCGATGTCGGCTTTGACGTTCGCGATGTTGGTTTTAATGTTCACGACGTCGTCTTTAAGGGTCTTGACCTGAGTGAGTATCGACTTGCAGATATAAGTGAATCGGAAGCCATAGTGCAAGGATACGTTAACTAAATGTAAAATAAAAGGAACTTCACTTCTTACACCAATTGTGTCATACTAATATCGCTGGAAGTGCCATAAAAACGCCAAGCATCGCAAAGAAAGCTGTCCCAGACACTGGATCCCTCTCCCATACCCAATCGCGCCAGCCCCTGCCATCCCCTTGATGGACTAATTTATACAGCCCAATCTCGATCGCCAAAAACCAGAGCAAGGCAAGCGCGCCAACGGCGAAATGTTTGCGCTTTCTTGTGTTGCGTCCGTGGGTTTCGACGAGTTGCCGATTCATTCGAGAGACCACATGTTTGGCG
>Ga0247758_1001820_pt1 | contig 13812 bp, 13 predicted proteins | sample UWRJL156409C4_FD_180950 | JGI IMG/M metagenome (GOLD analysis project Ga0247758, IMG submission 180950) | Plant litter microbial communities from Arlington Agricultural Research Station in Wisconsin, United States - UWRJ-L156-409C-4 | ecosystem: Environmental > Terrestrial > Plant litter >...
TACAATGCAACGCGACCGCATCAACCGAAACGCTGGCAAATTGAGCTCACACAACGAAAACAGCGCAAGTAAGCGATTTCTGGAATAAAATTATAATTAACTGCGTACTACTACTCGCTGACACTGCCAATATTGCCACACCTTAAGCTGCTAGCCGCCCTCCACTTTGGCTGCGGCTGGCATTCCATGGCCGCGGTGTTCCCATCTGAAGGACGTTGGGGTTACTAGTGGCATGGCGCGTCCAATAACATGACCAACCATGGTAGGTTTCACATAGAAAAGCATGTGGCGAATGGACTTTTGAATGAAACGAAGTTAGCCTATACTTTGTATCAGGCAGAAGAGGAGCCTTTCGGCCCTCCGCTTTCCTCTAGAGTTTTTCAGTTAGAATGTAAGTGACAAGGCGCCAACTTCTCTCTCAGTTATCAAGCTAATTTTAAAGTAGATTATTTTCGAAAACTAAATCTCTAGGCAACCGCTGTATTTATTTGAGGTATGGGTAGAACTGCTGTAAAAAGTTACTACATGAGACACCGCGGATAAATAGAAGGTATGAGTAAGCATGAAAGGTTAGCTGCTAAGTAAAGTAACGAAACGTAGGCGAGTTAATGCTAATAATAAAAATAAGAAGCGAAAAAAATAGAAGATTTTCAGAAAATAAAACCGCCAGCGCTAATAGCGCAGGCCAGGCTAGGGTGTAGATTTAGTTTAGTCGCACACCTTTAAGGTGGCTGAAACTAGTAAACAATTTACAGGGAAACGATATTACCATAACAGCGAGCTAAGTGACTAGGCCTTGCCTGTTGAACTTCGAGATACCTTTGGTGCGATCGTATTGTCGCGCCTGAGTTATGCGGTCTCAGCCTAACAACATTGGAACAATGATTTGATTTTGGATGTATGATGACGAGAAATCACAAATACAAGAACGTCGTCGCTAGTAGAGCAGGCAGCTAAAGCGCTCTTTTCGGTGGCGCTGATGGCTGTCGAAACACTCCGATGCGCCCAATTATTACGCCCGTCAGGTTCATTGTCCATTCTGTGGTCTCCGAAAGACCTCTCGCGGAACACAACTCTACCTCCAAAATGTGAGATGTTTGGCCACTGCCTTCTTCTCAAACGTCTCCGACAAACGCTTCCTCGGTAACATGCAATCCGTCGCCCGAATGCACAACCACGGCGGTAGGCAACATGGTTGGGGTACGTCGTCTTTCTCATCCTCCCTTCAAGCTCTGGCATGTATCATGTACGCGGCTCTAATGCAAAAGCCTGCAGTAGTTTGTGATTTGAAGTCTTGAGACATGCGCTGAACGGGGCGCCAGAACCAATCTCCAGGAGGAGAATTCAAAAGCTGTAAAGAAGCCAACGCCATACACCCTTATATTCCCTCTTCGCAGCAAACTACGGAGGCAGACCTGAGAGGATGATGCTGAATTGCAGCTGGTGGTTTGGACCACGCTAGATTAAAGCTGCACAGCCCCATTACCCTGCTATGCATCGGCAGAAGGCAAGCTGAGCTATGGTGACTAAATATTACCTGGGAACCGTGTGGGTGATCATTCTCAAGGCTGCTTACAGCAGGCGAAGCGGGCAGCGGATTCCGGTGCCCTTCGACCCACTTTGTCAACCGTGACGCCTGCACGAAGTTCCATCGCCCATCGAGAAGAGACGACGGGAGACTGTTTGGTGTTCATGCCACCGCTGTTCCTTTCTCTCCCACGACAGATGGGCGCGACTGGGATGATATTTGCATGTCAGCTGCGCGGTTTATGTCCACGTCGAGAGCGCATGACAACACCTCAACAACCAAATTTCTGATCAATAACCTTGACGGCCAACAGGGTTGAATACTATATTTCCCTAGTCCGCGACTGGTAGCTTGGCTGGGAATGTACATCCCTCCCTTTCCGCCCACTCCGACAGCGTGACGAAACTAGGGATATCCCCTCGGAGGCTCGACCACCGTTTCCACATACCACCATCATTCATCCGCGACCAGATCTGCTCGAGGGCGCACCCTCTTTCTTGGGCAGACCGGATGTGGTGGAAGAAAGTTGTGAGCACATACGAAAGGAGAGCGGGATAGTCTTCGAGCAGCCTCAAGCAGCTCTGCCTTCCCAAAGACGACACGGTGTCTGCGGTTCTGACGCTGCCGCCCCCCCTGGCGACTCTCATGCTAAGATACGCGTCGAGAGTAGCGTGAGCCCCCGATAGATACTCTGCTTCGGACGCTAGGTACTGCTTCACAGGGGAGACCAAATCCTCCTCCCTTCGGCCACCGAGATTGGAATGTGACAAGATGCTCAGGGGTGCTACCTTTGGTGAAGCGATGGTCTGAGAAGGTGGCTTGTTCGGACCCAAGGAGCGGGCGTACCGGAGCGAGCTGGCCGAACAGAAACTGCCAGCGCTGGAGCCTCCTGATCCGCCTCGTCTGATTTTTATGCCCCCCCAGTCAATATTGACCGTCTCCGTTGGTCGATGCGTCGGGTGATAAACTGGACCTGGCGCCTCGAATGACGGCATTCGGAGTGGCCTCGCCCTTTCCCTCGCCAACGCGAGCTCGTCCAGCTCGGCCACCTCTATGTAGTCGAGACAAGTGCTCAGCATGTTAGTGTATCCATCAGCGATGGGATAAAACGATAACCCAAGGCAGTCGAAACCCCCGTCATTAAGGAAGAACTCTCGCACGGATCCGTGGATCAACTGCACGATCCTCGATTCACCTAGTTCAGGATCAAGTGATCCGGCCCCAGCGTTCAGGGAGAAATCATCAGAATCATGGTCTAGCACCTCGGCCGTCGGGCGGACAACTTCGATGAGGCCCATTGAGATGTGGCGAATCTGCTTCTCGAGTTGCTCGTCAGTCTCTGCGTAAAACTCCGAGTTTCGACACTGCGCCAACGAGCTCGGTACAGGGTGCCTGATGAACGGGAGGATGTGACGCCATTCGCGTAGGCGAAGCTCGCCTCCAAGGCAGGCCCAGTAAAAGACCCGACGAGTGGTGAATTGGTCCTCAGAGGGCTTTCGGAGAAGATTGCGGAAAAGAGCATCCAAATCGGTTGGAACTTTTTGAAGTTGGTCGTGCACGAACTTTCTGTTGCGCCCTCGGTCGAGGTATCGATTGACTATGTCCACCACAAGGACGACCCATAAGAAGATACCTGAAGACATTTCGGCAATTGTGTCTTTATATGAAACCAGTTCGGCGAATGCTTCGGCTCCACCGATATCCTCAATTGTGCCAACCAGTTTCACATCTAGATAACGGAGGATGTCAGCGTGATTGTGGGTCTCCACGGTGATGATCGACGAGCCACGAGCTCTGGGTACGGATGAGAAATGGCGAGCCGAGAAGCAGAATTTCACATCGACTGCACCGTCTGACAGATCTTGGAGGAATGATGTGATGTCACTTGCATCACCGCTGCATTCATCCACAGCGTCGATGAAGATCCGGAAGCGGGCTGTTGGTTCGTTCCGGCAAATCATAATCTCCCAGATCATACGCTTGAGCTCGGCCTCGGTCCAGGACACAACCACAGGGTCCATAATCTCAATTGGCTCTGACTTCTGCGAATACTCGGCCGCCGCGTACTGAAGTCCGTTTCGCTGGCTCGGTAGGCACAGAAGCTGATGGAGAAGAGAGCGGTATGCTCCCTCGGGATTTCGCTGCAGGTCATTTCCTTTTGCGTCAAAAGAATATGACAGATATATCGCCTCTCGCCGGTCTGCTTGTGAAAGTCGGTGCTCGGCCTCTTGCATTAGAACAGACTTTCCCGATCCTGGTTTCCCAAGGATCCACAGGACAATGTTGGGACCTTCGTTGCGATGCCAATCTTGAAACGTCGAGTTTTCGAACAGCCAGTTGCAAGTTCCCGGACAGGGGGGTCGAGTAGATTGATGTCGTCGATACATATCCCGGAACCGCAGAGACCGAAGACAAGCTGCGGGGGTAACCGAGATATTAGTTATTGAACAGCCACATAGAAGTGAACCCTTTTCGGCACCGAAAATGAACGTACGTACCTTTCTCGTTATCCTCCAGCACTGATGGTAAGCCGAGAGCAGTCTGAGTTGTGATGGGTGATATAACAGGAGCCCCCGCGGCGACTGTCACACTCTGCTTGACCTGCATCAATGACGAATAAAGACTTCGCAGCTCTCCCAACACTTGGCGGGCGTTGGGGTCGTCAGGTCCAGAGAATCGACACATATCCCTATGGTTGGCTTGGAGGGTCTCGGCGTGCTCGCGGGGGTCTCCAAGGAGGGACGAGAAGCTGGGGACAACCTGTTAAAGTTAGTACCTGAATATCCTGAGTGAGCCCTAAGCCTTTGCGACAGTACGTACCTTGTCGTTCAATAGGCTTATACCAAACCCCGATAATCCCAATCCCTCCTGAAAGGTTTTGACCTGAAAGTCATAGCATGCCCACAGTCGAGAGAACGCTTCCTGACACCGTTCCAAGTCGGAAGTCCGGAGACCGAGGGTATCAAGCGTGGCCGAGCTGGTATCGAACAGAATCGCGCTGACGAGCTTCCGAGCTCTATTTCCCAGCTTGGCCATATCCACACTTCCACGATGAGGGGTGCCGAGAAACACGACGGCGGCAGTCCGCTGGACAATACCTCTCAGGCCCGGCTCCTCAGACACATCCGACACAGACAGCATTTCCTTCACCACAATTCCGCCAAAAGAGTGCGCAACGAATATAAGAGGACGCTCAGACACCGTGGTCCGTGCCAGGGCAAAGAGGAGATCCTTCGCATGGCTGAAAACGGTGTTCTTGTTGGAGGGACCGCCGCCAAACTTTGAGACTTTGGTATCGTAGCCCCACGTCAAGATGCGGGCCTCGGGGCACTCCTGCGGGAGCAGGTCTTGGGGCCAGAAGACATTCGGCAAGTTTTCGCCGCTGTCGGTTGATGCAGTAGACGCTGTTTCCATTGCGGGTCCCGGAGGCTTGCGTCGGGAAATGGAGCTCGCAAGGATGGTCCTGAGGGACCGTGCTGTCTTCTTGTTCGCGGGCGCAGACTCTCCGAGCGCAGCAGAGACTGCCCCATCGCTGAGGTCTACGGGTCCTGGTAGATTGGACCCGCGCCTCTTTCCTATCCAGGTTTTGATCGCATGGCCTTGTAGACCGTGAACAAACACGACGCTGCGGTTTAGATTAGGAAATGTCGAGACCTTCCAGTCTCCGCCGTGTGTGTGGGGCCGCAGAACTCACTCGACAGCTGGGGTGGGCCCCACAGGTACGTACACCGCTCTCAACCCGAGGCAGGGATCTCGAATAGCGTCATGGACGGCGGAGGGGGTGAGCAAACAAATGGCGGGCGCCACGTTTTCGATCTGCTCCGACATTATGGAGGCATAAAGTCTGCTACCGAGGGTTTGGAAGAGGGGTAAACCTGGCAAAAAGTCCGACCAGGTTGCGTACATGCATGGGCGCATTTCAGCTCTCCATCAAACGCGTGCACGTGCCTTCCGATGGACCCTAACCCTTTGAATTTTGCGGGGAATATACCTATGCCCACATCAGCTCGGCGTTCTGCCAGCGGTTTTCACCTTCCAATGATGAAGTGGACTTTATTTCTTATTTACTGGGTATTTCGAGTGAAGGGTTGAACCCCTTAGGTTCAATACTCCTTCTTGCGTTGACCAGAACCTGGGGAGCAGGGTTTCAACGAGTCTTACAAGGTCGAAGCCAACCATCACCACTGCGAATGGCATTATCATCATTTTCTAAGCTTCTGCCCAATCTCTAAGGCCTGTGAATCCGCCGGTTGGAAGAATTCTGGGCTGGTTCGAGCCCAGAGCTAGAGGTTTTGCTCCTCGATGCACTGCAAGTAGCTCATATCGCCTAGGAGGCCCGAACTAATTTAATGAATAACACCTTTATTATATATATGAGTTATAAAGTGGGTGGCGACTTATCAGGACAGGCCTTAAAATAACAGTGACCCACGGTCTTTCCTTTGACAGTTAGTACGCCCCACAACTGACCACTCGGAGCCCACGCCCACCCTCAGGGCTCTAAATCGCAGCTACTGCAGCCAAGAACGTCGTGGCTAGAGGGATCTGGCGCCATGGGAGATGGGAGACGGAATAAAAATGCACGGATGACGGTTTCGTGATCCGTTGATGTACCACATAGGGCATGGCGCTGAGTGGCAGGTCGTGAGCCAACCGGAAGGCACCGAGCCCCGAAGACTTCGTGTTGGGCACACGATTGGAGGACAAGCACCTGGCTGCCCCAAAAGTCGACGACCTAATCTGATTCAAGCCACGGACACGTCATCCTGATAGGTCCTTCGTACCTACCCCGCCTGGAAAGTGGACCTCATCGTCGAGAAGCGCGCTAAACCTGGACACCTTCAACTTAATTTTGACGACAGGCGAAATTGGCCATCATGTCTTCTCGTCGCGCTTTCCAAAGACGGGCAACGAAAACATGGAACGCTCATCCCGCCAGTCGCCACCAGAGCGGGGATCCTTATCCGTGTCGCGCAAGCGGCCCCGCACGGCTGAAACGCCCAGTTATGACAGCAACAGTGTAAACGATGACCAGAGCAGAGAGCATTCAGTAACCTCAGATGGTTACGGCGTCAACAAAGATATCCCCGAAGGAGATCATGTCTCAAGAATGGGACGCCACTTAGTCACCAGATCCTCGATCCGAGGGATGTCGACCACCCCGACCGAAACAGGGTTTGATGCCCTCTTTGGTACCGCGCGGGAGCGCCTAAGCCATGAACTCGACAGTCTCGACCCCTACTTTTTCTATGGATGCAAGGACGGGGCCGAGCTGCACATTGACCAGATCAGGGTCCAGCTCGACATCATGCAAGATTTGCATCGCAGGCTCTATTCCGATTTCTGCAACCATCGAGATGAGAACGAAGACCTCCAGGATCAGCTCAGCCGGCTAAGAGATCAGATCAAGAGCGAGGCGTACGACATGGAGTTGCGCCAAGAGCGTTTCGACGAACTGGAGTCGAGCCTAACTGCGGCAGAGAAGGAACGCTCGGCCCTTGCTCGGGAACTTGAAAACCTGAAGATGGAAATGGCCCACTTCAAAAAGAGTACCGGGGGACAGATTCAAAAGCTGAGGTCGGAGAAATTCGCTCTAGCCGACGAGAGGGACCAAGCTAAGTTTGAGATCGATGTCCTCAAAAAGGATAAGGCCACGCTGGAGCTATCCCATGAACAGTCGAGGACTAAGTTGCAAACATTGATCAAAGACCACAAGAACGAAAGAACCATGTTGGACACATATACTAAAGATTTGGAGGGCAGGAATGCAAGTTTAAAGTCGGAGAAAGAGAAGTTGGACGCCGCCGTGGAAGCCAGATATGCCGAGATTGAGGCCCTCAAAGCATCATTAGCCGAGACTGCGCTTGAATCAAACGGGATGGAATTCGACGGCCTGCCGCCGGCGGTGTCACCATATTCCTCGCGGCCGAGAGGGTTGGTTAAAGACGAGGTGTGGGATTCGCTCCCCCGGGGTTTGTCGCTGTCGCTCGCGCCAGCCTACACGATGCCGTTGGAGTCGCCGGCAGTGACCTATGCAGGGGATTATCACACGTATGGCAACTACAACCAGCTCGGATTCGGCATTTCGAGCTTCCTCAGCAACCACCTACAGATCGAACTCGCCCACGACGAGCCGTTAGATCTAAGGCATCTCGGCTCAGTCGTCACCGAGTTCATTTTTCACCTTGGGGCCTTCGCCGACATAGCCGATGTGGCCATCTCCCCTGTTGGAGGTTTCTGGCATCTTTGCCAGCCGTGGACCTCAAAGTCTATCATTGGTATGGCCCCAAGGCCAAACATTGAGGAGCAGTTCGTTCAACTCTGTTTCCTTATCCCATACCTAAAGTCCCGGAGCCAGGGCCGAATATGGTGGGCCACTGTCCAACTCATCAACTCGCTCATGAATGCTGACCACGCATCTGTGCCGCGCGCTGGTATGGCATTCCTCGCGACCATGGTGTCGATTAATCTGGCCGTGGACACTCAAAACATAGATGTTCACAACGCGGCAACCGCAATTGCCCTGTGCGAGCTGTGCCGGTTCCTCCAGGAGACATTCACAGAGCTCTCAAAGCCTACATGGAATATCGGCGCTATCCTAGGCCCTGAAGCACAAGACGCCCTGGCGACAACCCCCATTGGCAGACTCAGCGCTTGCCTTGCTAATCCGGACCGATCTAACGCGTCCGCTCTGCGAGAGCGGCTAGCCACAGCATACGGCGACAAGTTGTGCTTCGTTACTCTAGACGAGCCAACCGGGGACAAACGGGAGTTGGGATTCTTGTCATGCGACGATGACGAAAATTTTTTAATACTTAACTTGGCGGAGAGATCAGTCCGTTTTGTGGACAGGAAATTTGCCTACTACCGCGACGACGAGGACCGGAAGAAACATTTGTTAATTAAACGGCCTGGTGGGGAAGTTTTGCTCGATATGACGGGTGTAGCGCCGGATGTGAGAGTCTTCTGGGTCAGGTACGTGGAGTACTAGTATCCTTGACAGCATGGGAAGGGATGGTTGAGAATCAAGATTGAATTAGGTGCCCGAATTAGGGCTGGTGTGACCTCCTATTTTGTTGTCCGTTCTCAATGCACTATCTTCAATTCCAACTGCAGTATGTGGGCAATTTCACTGCTAGATCTCATCAACTTTTCGCCTCCTCCTTCTCCCACAACCGCACCAGCGTTTCCCTCGCATGCTCCAACTGTGCATCATCTACACTCCCAAACCGCACCCAGCCATCCAACGCCAGCCTCGCATTTCTCGTCGCATTTTCCAAATCCCCATTCAGCTCATACAAATCCGCCAGAATGTCATAATACTCGACCATCACCGGCGCCAGACCTTCCTCTTCGCAGTAAAACAGCCAGTCGCCGGCGATGGTGATAGCGTCCTTGTAGAACTTGTTCTTCCGGGCATCGATCATGGTCTCGCGCAGCTCCTCGATGTTGCGGCGGCGTCCCTCCGAGTCGGCGATGTCTGCCTCGGAGGCACGGCAGAGGGAGCAGGTGCAGTCTAGGCCCCAGTTTTGCTGGAGGAATCGTCGGCGCTCTTCGTGTTTCATGCCCGGGGGTGTGTCTTGCTTTTGTCAGAAACGGACATGCTGAGAAATGGGAGGGGAGGGAGGCATACAGTTGAGGAGAATCTCCTCGCCGGCTTCGATTGCGACGTGCGCCACGACTTCCATTGTGAGTCTATCTGGTGAGAATCGGTAGTATGCGCTGCGCGGCTGTCAGTTTGTCCCTTGTTCATAGGTGATCCGGGCGAGACTCACTTTGGGCGACACGAGTGGTTGATCCTCTACAACACCACAGCTGCACGTCAGCAAACCATCCTCTCACCGCGATGCCTCATCCTTTCCCAACAAACATCTCTGTCCCCTTCTCCTTCCCCCCGCCTTCCCTTCTTTACTTCCCACCGCCCCATCTCCCGTCCCCTGTCCCCAATTCACACCAACTGCCAGCAGCCAAAGCAAATTCGAAAAGAAAAGAAAAACTCACCGCAACCTCCAAAAACAACCCAACAGCCAAACTCCCATCCCCCATAACAACCGTATTCGTATTCGTCCCAAAAATCGCATCAACCTCATGCTTCGCCCCTCCCCTCGCCAACCTCTCAATCCGCTCCCTCGTCTCCCGCGGAAGCTGCTCCATCGCCCGCTTCATCAACCTTCTCCGATGATGCGCTTTATTCCCCGCCAGGAATTCCATGCTCACCAGCACGGCAGGGAGGTCGACCATAATGATTTCCCCGCGCTTGACGCGGCGCGTGGTGATGGTTCCGAAGCCTTTGTCTGGAATAGGCACGACGGTGTATGCCGGAGGGGAGAGCAGGGGAGAGCGCGGGGGCGGAGGGATGTCGATGAATGCGGAGGAGGAGATGAGGTTCGACATGGTGGTGGTGGAGGTTATGAGGGAGGTGCCGTGGCCGGCGCGGAAGGTGGACGAGGTGAAGAGGCAGTCTATCCGGGGTGCTGGGTCGGAGGCGTTCCCTGTGGCGGCGGCGCAGTGCGGGGGGTGAGACCATTGGACGGAGATGGAGGGGAGGTCCGGGAGGATGCCGAGGTGCCCTGGGAGAGGACAGATGGGCGTTTGGGTGCGCCCGAGACGGCCTGGGGGGGTGTTGGGGGATGAGGCAAATGTGAGTGGGGGGGAGGATGCGGCGGCATTTTGGGAGAGAAGGGATAAGATGATGAGAGATGCGGTGTGCCTCGTGAGGCGGCGTGTCGGCGCCATGTTTGCTGTGCCCGTGCTGGTGAGTTTGACTTTGGTGGTGTGCATGTGCATCTACATATTCGGTGTTGACGGTGTCTAGGTATGAGGCGACGTAGTGATTGAAAATAGTGAAAATGAAATGTGGCCATAACTATAGCGCGCCAGCTATGGTTCGGGGCTTGTTCCGCTGTATGGTGCGGTTCCAGCGTCCGGGATCCGAGACCTGGGATGCATATAGCCGGCGGGTAATAACTACCGAACACGTCAACACTACCGATCGAGCGGGATGGGCGGTAAAACGTGGGGAAATACGTCTCCAATGATTCAAACATGAAACGTGATCGAAATTGATAATTGAGTTACTTAGTGTTGCTATTTACTCGAGGGGCTGTCAGGGGTATCTCGCCCAATTTCTTCGTTTATGCATATAACTTTTACTACGTTCTGTTCACATCACCACATCCCAATCATACGCCCCCTAGGTATAATCCATAATCCGATTGAAATTCAATATCTTTACAGCCAGCTTTTTAAAAGGTCGTGAACGGGGAACTTCCAACACACCTGAAACTTCACGCTTTCGGTCCAGTCATCATCTCAGCAAACTCTTCCCCAGCCTCCGGCAAACCCAGAACAAACACCAGCTACTTTTCTTACACACCTCCACCACCACACAGCGATACATATCATGCAATTATGACCTCCAAATTGCTGCCACCAGTCGGCACGCTCGCAGGACAGGAAGTCACCTAACGCATGTTCGGGGTCGTGTTCGTGGCTCACTAAGCAAGGCCAGCCATCCCCATTCCCTTCTTCCCTCATTCTCTCAAGGAGCGCACGAAAGCTTCCAAGGAAGCTTAGCCCAGAAGAAAATACGAATTACTGCACCCCAACATCAAAATGAACCGTAACAGTCGTACATTACTTGAATAATCAAGTACAATCTGCGCATTCCATCTCACCCAGCAGAATCAAAGTTCAATCCTCCCTGTTTGATCGTGGACGAACCCTATGTGGTCACGTATATGCGGGCCCTTTTTGTAACAGGGCCGAAGTCCTGCAGGTTTCTCGTCATCAGGTCTACTCTTTTCACTGCTGCTATTAAGTCCATGCAAGGTTCTTGGCGATCAACTACTGTAGGAACACAAAATCAGTTAAATTGTGTTCGCATCACTCTCCGGCCCATGGAAATGCTTAAAGCACAAATTGTATGTGCTCAGCAATGGGGTTAGAGATGCTTCTTGTGTGCTTGATACTTATGTAGATAGGCAGTGGTCGATTGTCACGATTGCAATCCAGGACGAAAATCACGCGCCTTGGCATTCAAAGGGAGTTGTTATACGGGAGTAAGATTTCGCCAAAAGGCATGGCGGTACCAGTTTTTCGTCCCGGAAGCCTCCCACTCACTCGACCTCACGCCACTCCAGACGATCCGGCCAATGTAACCGCAGGGCTGAATTTCGATGGGAGGGCGGAAGGGGGGAGAGGTGAAATTTGTGGGCTAGAATACGGGGGGTGTAGGCAGACGTAGTTCTTGGATATAAGATATGTTCTAACTGAACGTCTATGACGTGCGAGAAAGCGGGTAGCTTCTCGATCCTGCGGCTGCCTGCGAACTCAAATACCTAATACCCAACCATGACAAGAAAACCAATACAAGCGCAGCGCAGCCCTCCAGTCTGCAACAGCGCTAATCTGTTATCTGCCCTACAACGTGACACTATCAATCATCGTTGAGTAAGTGTCCACACACTCCGAGGTGGTGTGGAGACCCTGAAGCTCTACCTCATCATCCAGCTCAGACTTCGAATAAAATGTGCGATCGTTTTCGTACCACGAATACTCAATCTGCACTCTCCTAACTTGAGGGAGCCTCCGCTGACTGTGACGCACCAGGTAAAGCATTGCTATTGAGCAATTTGTTCGAGTACCTCATTAGGCAGACTTGAGAACGACATTTTTTGTTTTGGTGTCCGGGATGATGGGGGAATGGGGCTGCTGTGCTGCCGAGGCCGATTTGGTATTCCCGTCGCGTCCAAGTTTCATGCGTTGGTACTGCAGCGACAAAGGGAGCTAGCCCTGTCGGGGCGGTAAGCCAGCTCAAGACTCGGAATACCGACGCAAGGAACGGATGCAGGTAGATACCACTGTCTTAAACCTCTCAAGATGGGTACGATAGTGTATATAGCGACTTGCCAGAAGGCTGCTGTCGATGTAAGCGGTAATGAAAACTTCAAATCTTCTCTTTTCGCCGAAGGAGAATGGGGATCAGCACTGTAATTTGTTCGACTCGGCTTGATGACAATAACTGCTCCTCCACCAGCATAATAAATATTAGCTCGGTTACAAGGCCCACTCACCCTAAGTGTCCGAACCAGTCGTGGTCACTGTCACTAACAGGATGCTCCACAAAGAGCTTGTGGAGAGGATTGTGGACAATGATCAATTAGAACTTAATTGCTTGCGTGAGGAACCACAAGGGTCCCTCACTGAGCTGCCAACGGCTCATTCTATATACTTGCTGTCGAGCCGTGAGTGCCTGGACCCGGGGTTCCGTGGACTCGGGGTTCCGTGGACCCGGGCTCGGGGCCCTGGCGCGCCAAGGTCGTGTCCCACTCAGCCCTCCTTATTGGTCCGTCACAGCTACCTCAGGCCCCTTTGCGGCCTGATGTCAGGACCGTGACGCTGATGCAGGCACAAAACCTTCTCAGCTAGGCTCTTCGAGCGGGGTCGCCACTGCAAGCTTTTTCAAGCCGTTCTTACCCAACTTCATGAAGCTTTCCACGCCGATCGCCCGGTCCTGTTTAGCCACTGCAGCGCGGTTTCGCACTTCAGATTTCGTGCGCCAGCATTTCGCGTTTCTATTTCCAAACACCATGGCAAACAGCTCGGAATTTCGCTACCAGCCGTTGGAGAACCCCACCTCCACAATCCGCCTCATCACAATCTTACCCGGGCACTTCGAAGACGAACTCCTCTGCAGGCTGGCAGACTTTGAACTCCCTGACCGCCCGGACTACCCAAAATGTTTCACACTAAAAAAAAAGAGGAATTAGCAAGTGGCCAGGCGAAATCTAATATAGGGTTTCATTTTGGTAGTGGTTATAAGATATCTATGCTACCCTGTGCTTATCAAGCACCACAGGAGGGGACGGCATAACGATAAAGCCAGCTGCTCCTTTTTCGCTATCATTCTCTTTATATTATCGCTTACCCCCTCCTCTATTGCTTTCATCGTCAGTCAGAGGCACCTTTACAGCCCAAAATGCAAACAACACTGCAGCTGTCTGCCTTGTTCGCAGTGACTCTACTGCTCATACGCCTAAAGACATAGGGCCTTTTTAACTTTCCCAATAGCTTCATCACTATCTTCACTATCACATTTACATGTAGGGCTATATACTGGCTATAGATCTACCCTAACCACGTGTCTTCATTTCATCTACCCGGCCCAAGAGATCTCCACTTTCTGTTTGTGACGGGGCTGGCGTTACATACGCTAATGCAGGGAACTGCTACAACTGCCCGCTACACCAAAAGGTATGTGCAAGTTGACTAACCGTTAGTCA
>Ga0247758_1001821_pt1 | contig 13791 bp, 15 predicted proteins | sample UWRJL156409C4_FD_180950 | JGI IMG/M metagenome (GOLD analysis project Ga0247758, IMG submission 180950) | Plant litter microbial communities from Arlington Agricultural Research Station in Wisconsin, United States - UWRJ-L156-409C-4 | ecosystem: Environmental > Terrestrial > Plant litter >...
CAAACCGTGGTCTTCCTTCATACACAACCATTAGGCTTCTTTGGCTGATCTTGCAGCAAAATTCCATGCCCGTGAACCCGACTCCGCTTCTTGACTCTGTCATGACACCAATGGTGATCAGACCTCGGTATAGGGTTAGGGGTATAAATGGCCAGGCTTGGAAGAGTCAATGCCGTCCAGTCACACTCACGCTTTCCTGTATCCAGTCTTGAGCAAGTTCATGGAGGAGTTGCCTCGACCAGCCCCTGGTGAGATGGGTCTGCATTAGCGCACGGCGTTGGTTGACGGCAGCTCTGGTGGGTTGGATAAAAGAGTGATCAATCCGCTGCCACTGGGCTCTGTCATCCACTCAAGCGACGTTATCAAGGGTTGTCACAGGCCGAATTGAAACAAGCGAATCAGGGGAGCTCTGTTTCCGCCAGCCCTTGCCGTTCGAGCCTGCTGCGAGCTTCGCCGGCTGTTCCACAGAGAGGATGCTCTGTTACAGACGTGCGTCAAAATGCACGCCTGAACTCCCGACAGCTCAACGTAACAACCTCCAAGGGAAAGGCGTAATCGACAATCGTGCAATCGATCAGCGTGGTGGTCCGTTTTTGTGGTTGCAAAGACGCACTCTTTGATTGTTTCTTTGCTCATCGACGCCCGTTGAAACCTTCCCCCAGCGACTAGCGCGTAACCCGAGGAAGACCTCGTCGCCGGTCCAGGGTACCTCTCAGTCATTGCGTGCCTCGCCAACTGAAGGCTTCAGAGGGAGGACCGACCCAACGTCAAACCACACCAACGAAATTCCAGGTTAGCTCAACCTAGGTGCATCCCAAAAGAGAAGCAGGTGTCGGCCGTAAAGAGACCTGATCCCATAGCCATATTCATCCCGTCCGCTTCACTCTGTTCTTTGTAGACTGTAACCAAGGCATCGGAAGTTTACACGATACGCTGGGCCCGCCTTCGCCAAACGCTTCGAGGCTCGCTGGGACATCCGCCGAGTGGCACAGTGCGACCAAGCACGCAGTTACACCTCACGACGTAACAGTACCAGCTCGAGGAAAATCTGCCTGCAGACGGTGAGCGCACTGAGAACCGTCACTGGACAACAAGGGCAGACCAGGTGAGTGAGCTCGGATCGCGCATCTGATTTTCGACTTCTCGATAGCCCCCGCCCTCATGCCCTGCACCTGTCATCCGCCAGTTATTTTGTTACAGCCCTGGTCCTTGCGTCTGCTGCCACTTCACGATGGTACGTTGGTCGTCCTGGGCCTGGGGGCAAAATGCGTTTGGGATCTCCACGCTTGCACGGTTTCGCTCCCGGACCGTGTCGCTCGCTGCGCTGCTGTTTAGACTCGTGGCTCTCCCACTCGCCTCGCGGCGCCTTGGGACGGTTGACGCCGAAAGTGTATGAGGCGACTCCTGACCCCCCCCCCGCGAGCGGTGCCAAGACCACGGTACGCCGTGTTGCGGCCAGGCAAGAACTCCACTGGGACGCCACCACTCGCCAGCTGCTCGCACAGTGCGCGCAGCGGCGGTGGCTCTTTATCTCGCCCGCCCCTTGCTGTGCCATCCAGATTCCTCCCCAGCTTTCGCTCCCGAATTCGATCAGACACCTTCCCCGGCACCAAACCATTCCGGCTCTCGAGTGTTAAAACATTTTCTCCCAGAAAGATCGTCTGTACAGCCTACGTCCGCTCTTCGTCCCGAAGCTACACAGTGACCGCGACCGCTTTTTCATCATCTTCGGACTGCCGATTCGGAGCTGTCAGCTGCAGGGCATTTCGCTGCTACGATCTACCTTGGTATCGTCTGCCTACCAACCTGCCCGCTCCTTGCTCCCGCCTCCCGTTCCGACTTTCCACTTCTAAACCAACCCCCCCGACCGGCTGCACCCGATTTATATCGCCATTCAAGCCAGGCATTCCGCAGCCTTGCAAAACCCCAAAATCTTCTTCGCAAATAGTCAACGGCTTTAAAAGAGGCATATTTCCATCATGGCTGCTCCCGGAGCGGTTCAGTCGCTCAAGGTTCGTGGGGTCCCGTCTCCCGTCTGCATCGACACCGCCAATCCAAACTCTACGCTCGCCACGGCGGGCAGAGAAATGCACTATTCAAGCTAACCTCCTCAATTCGCAGTGCGTCGTCACAGGCGATGGTGCCGTCGGCAAGGTGAGCAAAACTGCGGCAACCCTCATTGGTGATGCAGCGAATTGACGCCGAGTCTTGTAGACATGTCTGCTCATCTCTTACACAACGAACGCCTTCCCGGGCGAGTACATCCCCACAGTGTACGTGAAACCTAGCATCTCTTGTGGAATACCTGGCGGCCGTCCGCTGACAGGGACCGCGTTATAGTTTCGATAACTACTCGGCGAGTGTAATGGTCGATGGCAAGCCTATCAGCTTGGGACTTTGGGATACGGCCGGTCAAGAAGATTACGACAGGCTCCGACCTCTATCGTACCCCCAGACCGACGTCTTCCTCATCTGCTTTTCGATCGTCAGCCCACCGTCGTTTGACAATGTCAAAGCCAAGGTTGGTCCAACAGCACATATTTTTTGGGGACAGGATTCTGGATGCTAATACTTTGCTCGCAGTGGTACCCCGAGATCGACCATCATGCGCCCAATATTCCCATCATTTTGGTCGGCACAAAGTTGGATTTGCGCGAGGACCCCGACACCATCAGGAGCTTGGCCGAGAAGAGGATGGCGCCCGTGACATATGAGCAGGCACTTAGCTGCGCCAAGGAAATCAAGGCGGTCAAGTACCTCGAATGCTCCGCCCTGACACAGAGGAACCTGAAGACCGTTTTCGATGAAGCTATCCGGTAAGCAATAGTCACCTACCCAGCCACCGCTACGAACTAGAACGCTAACCAAGTTTGTTAGGGCTGTTCTGAACCCCCGAAGGGAGCCACAGGCGAAGCAGAAGAAGAGCAAGTGCACCATTTTGTAATCCAGCCAAGAGTTCAACACTCTCGGTGGTGTCTCCGACCCGAGACACACCACAAGCGCCACTTTAAACCCGGCCAGCATATACCTGTGCTCTCTTTTTCTCCCATTGGCGCCCAACCGAGCTTCTTGGATCTGTCTTGTCTACGTTGCGGCAACATCTCGGTAGATGAAGCGATCTGGGAGGCACCTTGCAACATGGCCAGTGCACACGATGAATACGGTCACCCACGCGCGAGCTTTACCAAATATAGCAAAAACGCGTGTCTTACATGTGCTGTCCTGCCGGGTTTCCCGCCTTACCTCCCCCCGGCGAGGGATTAGCACGGGGTTGCAGCTGCCTGTGGCTTCGGCTCGAATTAGCTATACTACGAACGCACCACAAGGTGGCGGAGTTGCATTATTGATCATCCAAGGATATCCCGGTTTTTTTTTTCAGTTTGTCTTGTTGGTTGTGTTGTAGATATTTTTAACGAGCAAGCCTTCTCCCGTTAGCGGGGAGCTGAGTGGAGAGAATGGGTGTTTGGCGGTTGGCGATTTGATGATTACATGGTTGAAATGCGAAAGACGTGTGTGTTGTTCATCTAGCATCAAATCTGGGTTTTGTTTTGTTTTGTTCCACAAGTGAAAACGTACTGGCATATATAAATGTGACAAGAGGAAATGCCGACCATACCCGTAACCTTGTTTCCGTAATACCCTAAGTTCATCTTTTCGCCAAAGAAGTCTACCAGAAAAGGGGGGTATCTTAACAGTGCCTGAAAACGTCTGAATAACAGCCATCATCTATACACCCAACTACCTGCCATTCTCCAGACTGTCTACCTTCATCTCCGGCCTCCACGCGAGAACCCTCCTCGCCCACGGCCACCACCTCGGCCACCACCTCCGCGGCCACGGCCACGGCCTCCGCCGCGGAACTTGCCGCCACCACCCCCGTCCCAGGTGCCCTCAATCTTCGCTTGCTCAGCCGCAGCCTCGTCGCGCTGTTCTTGGGTCTGGTTCTCATGCGGCACAAACCCAAGACGACTGGGGTGGATGTAGCCTACTTCTTGCTGGGGGTTGCTCTCCTCAACGGCAGCGGCGGGCTGGTTCGCCGCGGTCTTGGCCTTCTCCAACTTGGCGGCGTCCTCTTTGGCCATGCGGTTCACGCGCTCCTCGTTGAGCTTTTTGTTCTTGCTGGCGATCTTTTCTTGCCGCAGGGGTGTCTTACCTCCGCCGCCGGCACTGGGGTTGTTGTTAGCTAGGGGTTGTGATGGTGGTGGTGAGAGATAAGGAGAAGAGAGGGAAACACACGTGAGCTCGACGTTGATTTTGCGGATGGCCGACTTTCCATCGTCGAAGTCGGTGTGGTGGAACTTTTCGAGGCAGGTCTTCATGTGGTCGAAGCCCTTGAACTCGACAAAGGCGATGCCGCGCGACTTGGTAGGGTTGTCGCGCTCGGTGAGGAGGCGTACGCTGATCGGGTGGACTGTCGCAAAGTGCTGCTTGACGGACTCAGCGGTTGCGGTGAAGGGGAGGTTGCCGACGAAGCAGATGAAGCGGTTGGCCTTGCCGGTTCCTTCGGCTGCGTCGGGGTCGGCGTCTGCGTCGGCTGAGGGCTCTTCCTCCTCGTCGCCTTTAGCGGCCGGCTTCTTCTCCTTCTTGGACTTGTCCTTTTTGCTCTTCTTGTCCTTCTTGCTCTTCTTGCTGGGCGTATCGGCGCCATTCACAACAGGGGTGGCAGCGGGCTCCTCAGTCGCGCCATTCTCCATTGCGACATCGTCGACTTCGGCGGCAGTCTCCCTGGTCTTGCTCTTCTTCTCCTTCTTGTCCTTCTTCTCCTTCTTGCCCTCCTTCTCGTCCTTATCCTTCTTCTCCTTCTTCTCCTTGCCTTCCTTATCCTTCTTGTCCTTCTCCTTCTTGTCCTTCTCCTTCTTGTCCTTCTCCTTCTTGTCCTTCTTGCTAGGAGTGTCGTTCTTGGTGACCTCAGACTTTCCGCTCTCGTCAATCTTGCTCTTCTTCACGGCGGGCGCAGCCTGCTCGCCATTGGCAACATCGCCAATCTCAGCGATGTCCTCCTCGGCGGCGCGCGACCGTTTCTTGGAGGAAGATTTTCCCATCGTAAATTTGAGGTTGAGGACGTGAAGGTGTTTGATGGAGTACAACCGGGTCTGGTTCGTGTAGAACCGGTAGGATTAACGGGAGCGAAAAAAGAGTAGGTCGGCGAGATACTCCAAAAAATTGGCAAACTTGAAAGCAAAATGCACACCACGGCGACAGTAACTTTTTTTTTTACTGCCGTTCCGCAAAAAGGCGGGGAGTCGTGGGAGTGGGGCAGCAAAACTTCCCTTGCAGCCGAATCCGTCTTGGCTCACCTTCGTGGGGGTCAATGCAATGCGACCTGTTGGGCGGCCACCCGCGACCCGCAATCAACCGAGGATTCTAACAGACAACGCGAGTACAATTCCCGGTCACAATGTTCTGCGCTTCCAGGAATGTAGGCATTCAAGTATTTCGCTCGACCATCGGAGATACATTATACAAACGCAGCTCCAAGATAACCGACCTCAACTTAAGAAAAATAACTACGAAAACTATCCACCAGATCCGAAACACAAGGAAATGTCAGAGATTCCTGAAAAGGAGCGTCCACGGGTGTTCTTCAACCCCTGAGATAAAATACAGCATCACCACTGAACCGTAACGCCGTGATGGTAACCATCTGTTCGCCGGCTACTCCAATCTGGGGCTGTGTACCTGCTGCTGATCTGCATCCGATCACCTCAATAATCTTACACGTAGGAAATCACCACCGGGTTGATATCTAAACCTGGTTGTCTGCCTTCTTCACCGTCTCGTCCTCATAGGCCGGGGGCTCGTCCTCTGGCTCCACGTTGTCCATCAAGGCGTCTTTCTCCTCGACGACGGCAGTCTCCAACTGGACCGACTTACGAGAGTGATGGCGGCGGTGGTGGTGGTGGTGGTGGTGGCTAGGCCGACGGACGAAGGTCCTCCACGCAGAGACGATGAGGGTACCCACAGCCATACCAATCCTGTCAATTTTCATTAGCATGGATAACAATAGGACCAGGTTGTTCCAACTTACAAGCTGACGCTCACACCAGCAACAATGCCAATCAGTACCGGGAGGAGGATATGCGAAGCAATGTTCTTGAACAGACGACCCCAGCTGCGCTCCGGGATGTTGTCCATTTGACGAGAGGGCTCGACAGGTCTAGGGCTGCCATGGTGACCTCCGTGCGCCATAGGACCGTCCAGCATAGGGCCATCAGGTTTCTGACCATGGCAGGGCTTCTTGGACCCAAAGATGGATGTCATCCATTTGCACAAAAGAGTCTTACACTTCTCGTCCTCGGTGGGAGCGGGTAGTGGCGCCTCACTTTCGACATTTCCAATCATGAGACGGCCAGTCGCATCCTTGATGAGCTTGACATGCAGCTCGGGGATGCCCTCGATAAACTCGCTTCCCACTTCGATAATCTTGAAGTCGACCACGATGAGTTCCAGTTCGCTGTCAGCCTCCTGGGCCAGGGTACCAGTATGGAGAGCAAAGCCAAGCGGCTGAGGCTCCGGTCGCATGCGCCCGAATGGTCCTCCGGGGCCACGGTGATGGCCAAGTTTGCCTCCATCTCCGTGGTGGCCCCATTTCCCTTTGCCCCACGGCGGTCCCCTACCCTTCCCCTTTCCGCCCCACGGTGGGCTATCCAAGAGAGGAGTAGCGCTGAGGACTTCGTGAAGCGGGTCGGGGTTCGGGTAGAGCTCGAAGCCGTTGACTAAGAGACGATCGGCAGCCTCGGGCTGGTGGTCGATGCTGAAGGCAAGATCGAGATGGTGTGGTTTCTCCTCCATGAACTTTGGCGCGCGTTGACCGTTGATTACGACCGGGCAGCCCGGGCAATTGACCTTGACATCTTTGCTCTCGGTTTGGACGAGGGGAACTGGAACTGGACCGTTGGCCACTTCCACTTCCAAGAGCTGGGGGGGCACGAGGAACGCGTTAGCCGATGCGACCAGGAGGCCAGCCGCTACAGCAACGGGCTTCACCAACATGGTCGATGTGTATTGTCGCTATGTATTGCGGTGTGTGGTGTTAGGGAATTGCTGAGAAAAGGAAACCCAGGATTTGCGTGATGGACCAGCCAAATATTCAGGTTGAGTTGAAGATAGGTGAAGATGTTGGGTGATGGTTTGTTGTCAGAGGTAAGATGAGTGGCTCAGCTGGTCGTCACCCTTTGGGCCTTGTTAATAATCGCCCTACCTAGCACACCGAGCGTGAGCCAAGCGCTGGGTCAGGAGAGACCGACGTAATTGCGGCCTCAGGCAGACATTCCATCCCTGTCGCCCTCTGCAGTTTCCCCACCTCCTTTGTCGATCAACCGTCACTCGGCTTGAGCAGCGACAACGGCATCGACTGGCACTCCCACAGTGCTCTCAACTGGCTGCCATTGGTGCCATCTCATTATGTCGCGGTTTCTCAGTCTTTCAAAGCCCTGTGCCATTTGAGGATAACCCAAGGTGCCGTCTACGTACCTGCTGCTGATCAGTACAGTCGCTGGGCGTATGTACCTTAGTCCACACTAAGGCCATTCCCCGCACTTGGTTCACAATGCGCCATTCCCGTATCCGATTCTAGAATCTACGAGGGAGAAAAAAGGGGCTTCGGCCGAGCTTGTCCTGTGATCCCATCAATGACACATATTCCCCAATCTCGCCGAGGTGCTCACGGGGGAAGTTTCTCAACAAGATCCCAAAATAAACTATCAACAATGGACTCTCAACTAGCTGGAACCACCTCGCTTTCTCAGGTCCAAACCAGGCCTCAAAGACTTGATACTCGCCAAGCGTCGCCCACTCGTAGCACACCCCGGTCCGTTTCGGCGACAAATTCCATCCATCCCAGCGAACACGACATGAGACACGAACGAACGAACACTGCCTCCTCTGGCGATTGATTGTACTAGCCACGAACACTAGCAGGAATAAAAATAACAAATAATATTCGCGCAGCCAGTATCTGAGATACGTCCTCTTATGCTTTAACCTTTTTCCTCCCGCAAGCCACGTACGCCCACTGTGTAACTATACCGTGTGCTGATTTCTTCTATTTATTTCCCTGATGAGACGCGACCTCCCCGGATGGCGGGGATCACCGCAGTCCCGTAGTCCGCAGTCTGCAAGTAACTAAGCGGCCCAGTCTTCAAGCGAAAGCTCCAAACATGAGACAGCCATGGCCACAGAAAATTCCGAAAAGAACAGGGAGATGATTCTAGCGAGCATCCAAAGTTCTGGCGGCTGATGACTTTCACATCGAGGGATGTCCGATTCAGACATCACTCGTCAGTTGATAGAGCATCAAGTCCAGAGCAGCGTTTTATGCGTCATTGAGTCTCACTCAGACAACGCAATCCAATGATGCCTCAACCCAATCGACCACCTTCAAGACACACAGTTCACTCGAGTGCATCTCCAGCGCGATCATCATTGCAGTTGACTTGAAAATTAGACCTTCTGATTTTCTCAGCGTGGTATATACCTATATTCCCAACCCGTTAGCCGCCTCGTCCGAGGCAGGCAATGACTGGCGCATGTTTCCCTTCCCCCATCCCTGTAACTAGTAGTAATGTAGTGTTTCTTTCGCGACGATGAATGCAGATATTCAGACAATGTGACGACTCCAAGAAGGCTTCCAGCTTCCGAAAGTTCCAACTACTGTTACAACATGTAAACACCAACCCCCCTCCCAAAATATTCACTCGCCAAAATGTGAATAAGGAGCGTTCTTCCCATCTCATCCCGCGTTTCGTTGGCTTTTGAGCTCAGTATATCTCGAAATTCCCCCAACCCCCCATAGTAACAGAAAGAGGTGTCGTGGATGACTTGTCCTTATTTCGTCTCCTCCGTTGCGTGTCGTCGTCGGAACCATCACCTGTGACGAAGTAGATGCGGGAACGGCACGGCCGTCGGCGCTCTGGCCTTTACCGCGGGCTTTTTGCCGATTTTGTCGTCGCTTTTCGTATCAACCAGAAAGTCGACCAGATCGATCGAGTTTCCATTCCCAAGCGTCACATTTCGAGCTCTCTCGACACTAACACTCCCACTCCTCCCCTGGGCCGCGGAAGTAAAAAACTGCTGTAGGGTAGCCTGGCCCGTTTTTGCATCGTTTAGATTCTCCTCTTGAAGGATATATAGCACCGCTACACGGGCAAAGTCTAGAACCTCTGGCGAAACGATAAAAGCAGCGGATGGAAGTGGCGTGCCCGAGACTGTCGTCATCATGGTGCTCGTTGAGATTGCAGAAGACCTGTTCAAAGTTATGGTCGTGGCAAAACCCACAGTCCCCGAATTGGGAGCCGTGATGATGGTGGTGAATCCTCCCGAGTCGCCATTGCCGCCGGCGCTTCCGACAGCCGGGCTCGCAACAGCGCGCTGGCTGCTAGTGGTTGTCATGGGCATGCCCATGGCGTCCAAAGTGACCGTCGTGAATTGCCCAACCATCACAGTGACGGTTGTAAAAACGACGCCATTGATAGCAGCGCCCAGGGCGACAGGCGGAACGGCAGCTTGGCGGGCTGATTCTCCATCAAATGTGACCAGTGCATTCATAGCCGAGCAGCTCAGATTCCCTGCGTTGAGTTTCGCCAGAATTTCGGTACTGGAGAGGGGGATGGAGAAGTTTCTCTCTGACTGCTGAAGGAGGCGGGGAATAGCGCTGCCAATCGTGACATCGTTGATGTTCGTCTCGCCTGTCAAGGCGATCGTCGTGCACCCTGACGAATCCGACTGGCTGCAATCGAAGCCAGTAAATCCGTTTGTACAAATGCATGAGCAGGTCCCTTGATTGATAACGTTGGTGCCCCCATTCGCGCAGTCCAGCTGTGTCTCGCATTGCTGTAACGCTGCTTGGGCCTCACGATCGACCCTCTGCTTGCGGATAACGAAGAACTCAACGGGGATGACAACTGCAGCAGCAACGAGGAGGATAACCACAACCAAGACTATCATGAAACCCCACAAGGGCAAACCACAACATCTTCGCCCTCTCTTTCCTTGGCTTTCCGATGAGTTTGTTGCGTCAGAAGTACCAGCATTTGCTTCTTGTGAGGTGTTTGGTGTGCGACTGGCACCAAGAGGAAGCGGCCAGGATTGTATTTGTTGCCGAACGCTGTCTCGCCAACTACGCCGGGGAGGAGGCGCCCCCGCGTGTGCGGGAGGTGGAAAGGCCGCAAGCATGTCAGAAAAACCAGACTGGTGTTTTTCCCCGTCATCTATTGACACAAGATCAGTCATTGCAGGTTGAGGGCTTTACTGGAGGTCATCCTTACAAGACACGCCCCTATCGTCGCCATCATAGTCCATGTCATCAAACCGACTTGCTGGTCTCCGCCCCCTTTCCAAGCTTGCAGCAAGTCTCGTTGCGCGACGGATGAGATCGGGTAAGCTCGTCAAGCTGCCTCTCGATTCGGCCTTTGCAACTGCATCGATATCGAGTTTTGGTGGCCTCCGGATTGCTGAAAGTCGACTGAAGGATCGGTTACCTCCTTGTGGCTGCGATGGGGAGGGAGAAGCTGGCGGGTCGGGTGCGCTTGCGGACGAATAGGCATTCAGCATGGCATCTGGCGTGAGCGATGGACCGGCCGGGGCATCTGGAGCCCTGGGAACCGAGCCCGAAGAGCTTGAGTTGTCGATATACCCGGTCCCGCCCTTAAAGGGCTCGTTCTGTACCGGCGTAGGACGGGGTCTCTGATCGGGGGAGCCATCATCCTGGCCGCGAGGAGTCACTGCGCTCACCAGTGTCGGTTTCGCCCTCTTTCCTAAACTCGCGCTTCTCACCAACCGGCTATCTTCCTCGTCATCATCTTCGACTGACTGTCCTTCCTCCACTATTGTATCGTCGTAAAAATCAGGGTAGTTTGGACTTGGTCCCGGGGACGGCGTGCCCCAGCTTTCTGGCATAGCTGCGCTGGATGCATATGAAGTGTGGGATCTTGCCCTGGGGCTCTCCTCGGGGATCGGGGAGACGTATGAAGCATTAGAGTAGAAAGATGATGCACCGCGCCTTGCCGATGGCGGTGGACCGAGGTTGACGCTCCGCCGCGGAGGTCCTGGGGGTAGTTGGGCCGGGAGGGGAAAATCGGGTATGGTGCCGACGGACGAGACGGTAGACGGCCGCGACGATGACGTCTCGGGCACTGCTAGCAACTCTTGCCCGACGAAATCGCCCCCGGATGGCGGTCTGTACTGGAAGGAGGGGGTGATGTCCTGAACCTTGGAATTATCCAGGATCGACGGTACCCTGCTCGGGCGAGGAGGACGTTGAGGTGCCTGCTGCGACCTGCCTGGCGGGGGCTGATAGGAACCTGCGCTTGAGCCTGATGGACCTCCAAGTGGTACTTGCAGCGGCCATTGCGGAATTTGTGTCGGTCTTGAGATCGCCACTCCGATTTGCCCGTCTCTTGTCTGTAGTCCAGGCGGCGGTGGAGGCCGCGGGATTCTCGATTGCCCACCCATTGGCCCCTGGGGCATCTGGCGAGACATCGACGGCCGGGCTATCTGCGGCTCCTCGTCCATGCTGTCTGGCAGGCCTCCCCCCATGGCGCGCTCCCTCGCCCTCCTAACGGATCCCATCGGCGGCGGTCGGTCCATATCTCTCCCATCCTGATAACTCATTTAGTGGGAGCCTCCCTCGATAGCGAAACATCCAAGCTCCAACCTCACTCCCCTCACTAGGGCCCTCACTCTTGCCGGACTATCAGCAGTCCGCTTGTCCCCCCTCTTTAAATCTCAGCAGTGCCCGTAATCCAAGTATCGCGCCTTTGGTGGCCTCTAGCTGCTGGCGACTGCAATGCCCTCTGACCAAGAGAAGGACCAAGAGAAGCAGGAGTCGGAGTCCACGCCTTGTCCGCTTCGAAATCGGCGGCTATAAGGCTTCGTGTTGCTCGACCTGAACGAAATGATGGGTATCGTATCGCAAGCGACGGAGAGTTCAACTTAAGAATCGAAGGTTGTGGAACCGGAGCGTGTGTATGTAGCCGTGTCAAACGAGAAGAACACAGCGAGCGCGCGCTCTATTGCCGGACAACGGGGGAAAAAAGGAAAGAAATCCAGAGAGTGTAACCTGAACCAGTCCAGAACAAACAAGAAAAACGGTTGAGTAACTGCGGTAGGCTAGCGGCGTCCCCAGTGAGGCCGGAAGATTAGGTGGTCTGGAGGGCCAGAAGATGAACGGTTAGCCCAAGAGTCCGTCACACAACGCAAAAAGGGAAGAGAAGGGGAGATCGCGGGTGTTCGGTGCAGCAAGCAACCACGGCCGGGGGACCCATATGCCAGATTTGCCTGTTCAGGCCGACCCGAGCAGGACGAAGAAGGCAGGCACGGGAGGGTCGCTTCACCCCGCGGCCAGAACCAAGCAGCTCACCCCTAAACAGCCGAGTCGCAAAAAGGGGCCGCAACTGGGAGGACCACGTACATTTGGTGTTTCGAGGCCTTGCTGGTGGAATTTCTTCCCGTGCGCGGGCTCTGAATTCAATCAACTCCGCTGGTAACACCGCCTCGGGCAATGCAATCAAGAGCACCCGTCAGGTCTGACCTGCGCTGGCCAGTTGCACCTTTGGGTTTGCTGGCGAGAGCTGGAGAGACGATGGACGGGGCGCCGAGGACGACCAAGAGGAGCGGAAGCAGCCCGAGTACCACCACCAGCAGTGGATTGGGTCGGGAGTGCGAGTGCGAGCGGACGATGCCCTACTGCATGTGGTTTACGGACCAGCAATGGTGTGCGTGAACAACCTTGGGGGTGGTGTTTCAGGTTTGCGGAACGGGGCAGAATCTCGCTGGGACGCCCAGCCCTTGCCAACAGGGGGGAGGCGTTTGAAAGACGATGATCACGAGAAAATCAAGCAGCGCCCGCAGGTGTTCGCAGGACTGTGGACACGCAGAAACTCGGATCTCGAAAACGCTGTGCTGCGAGGAAGCTGCTGATTTGTGGGATCTCGGGTGTGTTGTTTGGATATACAGGCCCAGCAGCATGGATCCGGATCACCGGCAGACCAGCAATACCGGCCGTGGCGATACACACAGTAGCGGCGAGAGTCAAATGGATGGAAGTGGTCGACCGCGGCCAAAGGCAGAGCGAAAAGGAGGGGCGGATGTCGTCTAGACCGCGCGCAATCCAGGAACTGAACACCGGCCAGGGGAGAAACGAGTGATGATAGGTAGGATGAAAGTTTAGGACTTGGGATGAACAAAAGCGAGTGAAGCAAAGAAAGTAGCTTGCTCGAGCGTCGGCTGGGCGTCGGCACTATTGCTGTCTTGCGCCGCGCGATATGTAGCAGCAAGCGGCGTGGAAAGGTCAAGGTCGAATGCCGCAGCAGGCACAGCCGGCCATAACGGAATCGGGGAGAGACAAGAGCACGAAAGCTTTGACATCCACTCCTAACGTCTGGGGGCTGTTGGGGCTCTGCAAACCTCGGGGTAGTTAGCTTGGACAGGACCACCGACCCTTGTCCGTGGACTGAGCACTGGCTTCAAACGTGGGCCATCGAGGAGATCAGTGCATCTGCCCTGCAGGTAACAGCCCGTATTACCAGGATACGCTCATCTTGGTTGAGCTACTTGACCTCCGATGTGACCTGTTATGTGATAGGGGTAACATGGTATAGGATGGGAGAGGTCATATTGTTACCAGTCGCCATAGATAGAACACGCTGCTGCGTGGCGTGGGCCGCGATGGCTGCGTAACCCCCGAAGAGGAACACCACGATGCGGATTGTCGGGACTCTGGGGCGGCCCCCGTAATCCGTAACTTTCTTGGGGGGGGGGGGGGGGGGGGGGGTGTGTGGCCCCCCCGGCGCT